>ERZ1034363.689-NODE-689-length-21872-cov-25.595779_pt1 | contig 21872 bp, 23 predicted proteins | sample MGYA00520616_ERZ1034363 | MGnify/ENA primary metagenome ERZ1034363 (study PRJEB33736, sample SAMEA104284506) | Azolla filiculoides | biome: Urban; feature: Water surface; material: Ditch water | place: Netherlands | collected 2015-10-28 | depth 0-0.1 m ... | reverse complement strand
CTGCTGACACCCAAAGCCAAAACCGCTAACAGTGCTAAATGTAATTTCTTCATTTTTGTCTCCTTTGCATTAAAAAATTCCTAATAACTAGACTATAACGCAAGGCGCTTAGTTTCGTTGGTGGGAGGAATAAAAATCTACTACTACGCTACTTAATCTAGCTTAAATCTTAGCTAGCCGCATCTTGTTTGATTGCTGTACAATAATCAAATGGATGATCAAAACACAACAGTGGTGAAGCGCGGTGGCAAGCGGCCGGCGGCTGGGCGCAAGTCCGGCTCGGGTAAGTTTGGCGAGGCCACCGTGGCCTTGCGGGTGCCGGCTAGCCAGGGCGCGGTGATTAAGGATTTTTTGGCGGCCTATCAGCGTAAGCGTTTGTCGGCGGATTTGGATGCGGTGGGCGAGCTCAGCTTGCCGGCCCTGCATGCCTTGCCAGTGAGTTTGCCGCTCTACAGTTCTAAGGTGTCGGCCGGCTTTCCTAGCCCGGCGGAAGAGCACGTTGAAAAGCGCTTAAACCCCAACGATTTTTTAATTGACCAACACGATGCCACGTTTTTTGTGACCATACAGGGTTACTCAATGATCGATGTGGGCTTGCTGCCTAACGATAAGGCGGTGGTGGATCGCTCTAAGCTGGCTTCGGTGGGCGACATCGTGCTGGCGGTGATCGATGGCGAGTTCACCATTAAAACCTTGAGCCGTAAAAAAGACGGCTCGCCTAGGTTGCTGCCGGCCAATAGCACCGGGGCGTATGCGCCTATCGACATCAGCGAAGAAATGAATTTTGAGATATGGGGTGTGGTGACCGGCTCGTTTAGGCGCTTTAAGTAGGCGGTATTAGCGGGCATAAAAAAACCCATACGCAGTGGTATGGGTTTTTCTTATTGCGTGAAGCTGATTACTTGTTCATTACGTACATAGTAACTTCAAAGCCAAAACGCATTTCAGTAGCTGCTGGTGTAGTCCACATAATCATTCTCCAAAATTTTGTATTTGAACCCGACGAGATGCCTTGTTCGTGTGTAGCCATTATGACTAGCCGCCCGACAAACGCCCTGTTGTTGTTCATGAATGCGCCCTAAGTAAAATCATGAAACAAGTAAAATCATGAAAGAATTGCCCATGCCAGCCTTGCCTCGCCAGATTGCCTTGATAGACGTGAATAACTTTTACGTGTCGTGTGAGCGCGTGTTTAACCCAAAGTTGCAAGGCCGGCCGCTGGTGGTGTTGTCCAATAACGACGGCTGTGCGGTGGCGCGCAGCAACGAGGTGAAGGCCTTGGGCGTGGCCATGGGTGCGCCGTGGTTTAAGTTAAAAGACTTGGCGCGCCAGCACGGCATATTGGCCTTATCGAGCAATTACGCTTTGTATGCCGACATGAGCAATCGGGTGATGGGCATCTTGCGTGACTTTAGCCCGGCGCAAGAGGTGTATTCCATAGACGAATCCTTCTTGGATTTAAGCGGCTTTGCCTCGCGCGATTTGCAGGCGTATGGCCAAGCCATGCGTGGGCGCATCTTGCATTGGACCGGCTTGCCGGTGTGCGTGGGCATAGGCGCCAGCAAAACCTTGGCTAAGCTGGCTAACCATTGCGCTAAAAAACAGCCGGCGTTTAACAGCGTGTGCAATTTTAACGCCATGTCGGCCAGCCAATTGGATGGCCTGCTGAGTCAATTGCCGGTGGGCGAGGTGTGGGGCGTGGGGGCGAAGTTGGCGCCCAAGCTGCAGGCCATGGGCATTAATAGCGTGCTGGATTTAAAGCGGGCCGATGCGGCGCGCCTGCGCCAGCAATTTAGCGTGCTGATGGCCAAAACCGTGGCCGAGTTAAACGGCACGGTCAGCTTGGAGTTAGAAGAAGTGAGCCCGGCGAAACAGCAGATCGTGCGCTCACGCAGCTTTGGTTCGCCGGTGTTCGATTACGATAGCCTGGCGCAATCCATCAGCTTGTATGTCAGCAGCGCGGCAGCAAAATTGCGTGAGCAAGGCTCGCAGGCCGGCGTGGTGTTTGTGTTTATCCGCACCAGCCCGTTTAAACCCGATGCGCCTTTTTACAGCAACGGCCTCAGCGTGGCCTTGGCCGTGCCCAGCAGCGACACGCGCGATTTGCTGCAAGCGGCCTTGGCCGGCTTAAAGCAGATCTACCAGCCCAATAGAGCGTATGCCAAAGCCGGCGTCATGCTCAGCCAGTTGCAAGCGGCCGGCACGGCGCAGCACGATTTGTTTAGCTCCGCGCCCAGCACGCTGAAGTCGGATGCCTTAATGCGGGCCATGGACGGCATTAACCGCAAGTTGGGCAAGGCCAGCATTAAGCTTGCCAGTGAGGGTTTTCGTAAGCCGTGGAAGATGAAGCAAGAGCATAAAAGCCCTTGCTACACCACGCGCTGGGAGGATTTGCTGCGGGTGGGTTAAGGCTGGGGTAAGGTTGGCATGCCGATTAAATGGCTTTTTGTTTCATGGTTTTACTTAGGACGCATTCATGAACAACAACAGGGTGCTAGGCTGGGCCCACTGCATAATAGCAACACCCGAGCAAGATACCTTGTTCGGACTAAACAACAAACACTTTGGAGAATTATTATGTGGACAACACCAGCAGCTACAGAAATGCGTTTTGGCTTTGAAGTTACAATGTACGTAATGAACAAGTAATTCCTCACGGAATGAACAAAAAAGGAGCTTAGGCTCCTTTTTTATTGCCTGCTCTCAACGCACAGGCACACCAGCCCGCCTGCTTAGGGCAGGGTTTTTACTTTAAACGACGCCACCTCACCTTGGCGCGTGATGGTTTTGATGGTCAGCACTTGCTTGTTTTTGCGGTATTGAAAGGTGCACGCGTCTATTTCCATGGAGATGCAATCCACCACTTCGCTTAAGCCTAGGCTGTGTATTTCTTGGGCATAGAGGCTGCTGTTTTGAATGGCGAGGTTAGGCACGGGCTGCCAGCCTTTGGCCAGCAAGCTGGGCCTGAGCACTTGGTGGATCATGCCGGGTTTAATAAAAGACAAGTCCGTGGCGGCTAGGGCGTGGGCCGATGCCAGCAACAAGACGAACGCACTGATTAGTTTTAATAAGGTTTGCATGCTGGATTAGTAAGCCAGGGCGGGCTTAAGTTCAGCGCATCGTGTTGGCAGAACTTTATGACAAAACTGTTCTCAGACAGCTACTATACGTTTATATGCACGGGCCCACTTTATGAAACACACCATCCCACATCTCTCCCTGGCTTTATTGGCCGCCGCCAGCCTGCTGTTGGCTACACCCGCGCAGGCCGACCAAACGCCTAAGCCGGAATTTATTTTGGCCTTAAGCCACTCGGTGGCCAAGGTGCGCGTGCAAGATCAAAATGGCCAAACCGGCATAGGCTCGGGCGTGGTGGTGGCGGTGAATCACGTGGCGACCAATTGCCATGTGGTGGCCAACGCCAAAGGGATTTCACTCAGCAAGTTGGGCAACAGTTACGCGCCGATTGCCATGAAAGCCGATTGGCGCCACGATTTATGCATACTCAAGTTTGACGATTTACCCCTAACGCCGTTTCCGCATGGCGACAGCACCGCCTTGCAATACGAGCAGCACGTGGTGGCCTTGGGCTTTTCTGGTAACGCGCCGCGCCCAACCGAATCGTTCGGCACGGTCAAAGCCTTGATCCCCTTTGACGACAGCGTGCTGATCCGCACCACCTCCGGTTTTAGCATGGGTGCCAGCGGCGGGGCACTGTTGGATTACCAAGGCCGGTTGGTGGGTTTCACCACCTTTAAAAGCCCGGGCCGCGATGCCTATTACTACAGCTTGCCGATGAAGTGGGTGGAAGCCTTGCTCAAGCAACCCGACATCTTATTGACCACGCCGATGGAATCGCCATTTTGGGACGTGCCAGAGAAAAAACGGCCGTTCTTCATGCAAGCCGTGCAACCGCTTAAAACCCGCGCATGGAGCACCTTGGAACTGATAGCCAAAACTTGGGTGAGCGTGGAAAAAGACAACGCCGAAGCGTGGATGCATTTAGGCTTGGCGCAACAAGGCTTGCAAGAGTTTGATGCCGCCAAGAAAAGTTACGCAAAGGTGCTGCAGTTGGCACCCAAGCATTCCAGCGCCATTTATCAATTGGGTGTGATGGCCAAAACCCAAGGCGACGAGCAGCAAGTTAAATTGGTCAGTGCGCAACTCACCTTGATAGACCCGGACATTGCCGAAGACTACGAGTTGGAAGTGGGCTTAAGGCAGCGCGAAAGCCCATAATATTCTCGACTTCATCGCCAGCGCGCTGACAAATGAAAACGCCCCAATCATAGATCGGGGCGTTTTGTTTGGTGGTGAAAGAGGGACTTGAACCCTCGACCCCAGGATTATGAATCCTGTGCTCTAACCAGCTGAGCTACATCACCAGGTAAACCGGTTGTTTTTTATTGCTTAAAACGCAAACAAGGGCGCAATTCTAGTGTTTTAGGCTGGCCTTGTCAAAAATAGTTTTGCCTTAGACGTTAAAACGGAAGTGCATCACGTCGCCATCTTGCACGATGTATTCTTTGCCTTCTAAGCGCATTTTGCCTGCTTCTTTTGCGCCTTGTTCGCCTTTGTTTTTAACGAATTCGTCGTATTGAATCACTTCGGCACGAATGAAGCCGCGTTCAAAGTCGGTGTGGATCACGCCGGCCGCTTGCGGTGCAGTGGCGCCTTTTTTAACGGTCCACGCGCGCACTTCTTGCACGCCAGCGGTGAAGTAGGTTTGCAAGCCAAGTAGGGCGTAGGCAGCGCGGATCACGCGGTTTAAGCCCGGTTCGTCTTGGCCTAGTTCGGCTAAGAATAGCGATTTATCGTCGTCGTCCAATTCGGAGATTTCCGATTCGATTTTGGCGCAGATGGCCACCACTGGGGCATGCTCGGCTTTGCCTAAATCCACTACTTTTTGCAGCAAGGGGTTGTTTTCAAAACCGCTCTCGTCGACGTTGGCTAAGTACATCACCGGTTTCACGGTAATTAAACACAGCGGTTTTAATAGGCTTAATTCGTCGTCGTCCAAGCCTAAGGTGCGCACGGCTTTGGCTTCGTTGAGGCCAGGCAAGATTTTGTCCAACACGGTCATTAATGCGATGGCATCTTTGTCGCCGCTTTTGGCTTTTTTGCCTTCGCGTTGCATGGTCTTTTCCACGGTTTCCATGTCGGCCAAAGCCAACTCGGTGTTGATCACTTCAATGTCGGACAGCGGGTCAATTTTGTTTGATACGTGTATCACGTTGCTGTCTTCAAAGCAGCGCACCACATGAGCAATGGCATCGGTTTCGCGGATGTTGGCCAAGAATTTATTGCCCAAGCCTTCGCCTTTGGAGGCGCCTGCCACTAGGCCGGCAATGTCGACCATCTCCACGATGGCCGGTTGGGTTTTTTGTGGTTTGACGATGTCGATTAACGCTTGCATGCGCGTGTCCGGCACTTCGACAATGCCGACATTGGGTTCTATGGTGCAGAAAGGGTAGTTTTCTGCGGCGATGCCTGCTTTGGTGATGGCGTTAAACAGCGTAGATTTTCCTACGTTAGGCAAGCCGACAATTCCACATTTCATGTTGTTTTCCAGTTCATTTGTAACGCAATGCTTGCGTGTTTTATTTCGTGTTTTTTACTTAGAGTGCAATTTTAACATTGCTTGCTCAAAATCCCCGCTTAAGAGCTGCGGCAAGATAGTCAGGCTTTTATCTATGGCGCCGTCTAGCGCACTTTGTTCGTCTTTAGTCGGGGCTTTTAGCACGAAGTTAACCACTTCGTTTCTGTCACCAGGGTGGCCTATGCCCAAACGCAAGCGCCAAAAATCCGCCGTGCCCAAGGCGGCGGTGATGTCTTTCAAGCCATTGTGGCCACCGTGACCACCGGCTTTTTTTAACTTCACGGTGCCGGCCGGCAAATCCAATTCGTCGTGTATCACCAGTATTTGTTCGGGCAAAATTTTGTAGTAATTGGCCAAGGCCGCTACTGCTTTGCCGCTGGCGTTCATAAAGGTATTGGGTTTGAGCAACCAGGTGTCATTGCTGTTACTGAGCTTGCCGACCAAACCTAAAAACTTGCTGTCGAGTTTGAGCGGGCTGTTATTGCTGGCCGCCACTTGGTCTATCCACCAAAAGCCGGCGTTGTGCCGGGTGGCTTCGTATTGGCCACCGGGGTTGCCTAGGCCGACAAAAAGTTTAATGGGTGTCATGGCGTTATAGTAGCAATAAAAAACGCGCACTTCATGAGAATGTGCGCGTTGTCTTGCATGCTTAAACTTGAAACAGCTTTACTTAAGCGTCTGCGGCTGGTGTGGCTGCAGGTGCGGCGGCGGCTTCAGTTGTTTCAGCAGTGGCTTCAGAAACGCTACCACGTGTTTTAGCAATCGATACCACTGCGGCGTCTGTGCCGTGAGCCAGTTGCACGAATGTCACGCCTTTTGGTAGGGCGATTTCTGATAAATGGATAGCGTGACCCATTTCCAATTTAGCCACGTCCACTTCAACGAACTCTGGCAAATCTTTAGCCAAGCAGCTTACTTCGGCTTCAGTGAAAATGTGGGCAACGATACCGCCGCTCAATTTAACGCCTGGGGCGATGTCTGCATTGATAAAGTGGAATGGCACTTTAACGTGGATTTTTTCTGTGGCGCTAACGCGTTGGAAGTCCACGTGTTGAATAGTGTTACGCACTGGGTGCATTTGGAAATCACGTAGCAATACGCTTTCTTTTTTGCCATCTAGGTTTAGGTCTAGCACGGATGCGTGGAACGCTTCGTGGCGGAACTCTAAAAATAGTTCTTTGGCATCCACCAAAATGGTGACTGCTTCTTTACCTGCACCGTACACTACACCTGGCACAGACCCAGCGTGACGTAGACGGCGGCTCGCACCCGTACCTTTAGCATCACGTTTTACTGCTTTAATTTCAATGGTCATTTTACTGCTCCTAAATTTACTACTAGGCTTTCGACAGCCTTCCTACACAAAAACTGCACACCGCGACCAGTGTGCAGGGATAAAAACCGTTTATTAATCCATGAACAATGAAGACACGGAATCTTCACTGCTGATGCGGCGTATGGTTTCGGCGAGCAATTCGGCCGCACTCAATACGCGTATTTTTTTGCAATTGGCGGTTTCGGCGCCCAATGCAATGGTGTTGGTCACCACTAATTCGTCTAATTCCGATGCCATGATGCGGGCTGCGGCGCCACCGGATAAGACTGGGTGGGTGGCATAGGCAATCACTTTTTTCGCGCCGTGTTTTTTCAAGGCGGCCGCCGCTTCACACAAGGTGTTGGCGGTATCGACCATGTCGTCCATGATCACGCAAGTGCGACCAGCGACATCGCCGATGATGTTCATTACTTTGGCGACATTAGGTTTAGGACGGCGTTTATCTATAATCGCTAGGTCTGAACCCAATTGTTTAGCAGCCGCACGGGCACGCACCACGCCACCCACATCGGGTGACACCACCATTAAATTATCGTGGTTTTGCAAGAGCAAATCGGCCAATAAAATCGGCGTGGCGTAAATGTTGTCCACCGGAATATCAAAGAAGCCTTGAATTTGATCCGAGTGCAAATCCATGGTGAGCAGGCGGTTAACGCCGACACCAGTGAGCATATTTGCCACTACCTTAGCGGTAATGGCCACGCGTGCTGAGCGTGGACGGCGATCTTGCCGTGAATAACCAAAGTAAGGAATCGCCGCGGTAATGCGACCGGCCGATGAGCGACGCAAGGCGTCTACCATGACCATGACTTCCATTAGGCTGTCGTTGGTCGGGTGGCTGGTCGATTGCAAGACAAACACATCGCGACCGCGTACGTTTTCTAACAGCTCGACTGTGGTTTCACCGTCGCTGAAGGTGCCAACGTGTGCGCGACCTAGCTCTATGCCCAAATGTTTAGCTACTTGCTCTGCTAAAGCTGGGTTGGCTGAGCCGGTAAAGACCATCAAGTTGCCGTTAGACATCTGTTGATTCCCTGTCGTGCCGACGCGTGCCGGCATCAAACTATCAATAAAAACCATAAAAAATAAAAGCGCGTAAATCCTATCATCTACACGCTTTTATTTAACACCATGCAGACAGACGGTCTGCACTAAAAAATTTGGCTGAGGAGGAAGGACTCGAACCTTCGGATGCTGGGATCAAAACCCAGTGCCTTAACCAACTTGGCGACTCCCCAATTGTTAATCAAACTGCTTAATCTGACGCGTAGTCGATTAAAGGGTGTTGATTCAACCCCTTAGCGACAAAGCTTTGCACCGCGAAGCCCAGCACTTGCGCTGGATTTTGTAGGCAGATTTCGTGCGCTATTTTTTCATTGGCCACTTCGACAAAAACCGAGGCGCCCGAGCCGCTCATTCTGGCATCACCAAATTGCTTAAGCCAGGTTAAACAAGCTGATACGGCTGGGTAATCGCTGCAAACTGCTTTTTCAAGCTGGTTAGTAAATTCGGTGTTGTGTTGCCCTGAATTCACTGACGCACTGTTTGCTGCCCTTGAAAAGTCCGACATTGTCTTAGGAATAGCATTTTTTGTCAATTGCTTATTGGCAAATATTTGCGCGGTAGACACATGCACATCGGGCGTTAGCACTAGGTAGCAAGCATCCGCCAATGAAATGCTTTGTAGCTCTTCGCCGACCCCTTCCGCCCACGCATTTTGCCCGTGGATAAAGAAGGGCACATCGGCGCCCAATTGTAGGCCGAGCTGCAGCAAATCCGGGCGTTTTAAATCGAGTTGCCATAGCTTATTTAATGCCAGCAAGACCGTGGCCGCGTCCGAGCTGCCGCCGCCTAAGCCGCCGCCCATGGGGATGCGTTTTTCCACTTGCAGGTCCACGCCCAAGGGGCAGCCGCTGTGTTTTTGCAGGAGCCGCGCGGCACGCACGCATAAATCCTGTTCGGCTGGCACGCCGGCTATGTCGTTAACGCGGTTAATGATGCCGTCTTCACGAACGCTTAGTTGTATGGTGTCGTGCAGGTCTATCAGCCTAAACACCGTTTGCAATAGGTGGTAGCCATCGGCACGTTGGCCGGTGATGTGCAAAAACAAATTGATTTTTGCGGGGGCTAAAAAAGTTTGGAAATTGGGCATGCCGGCATTTTATCAGATAGTGGCTAAAGGCAAGTTGTGACTGCGCCGCCTTATTTTAAAGTCCATTTTTCCACGATGAGTTTTAATTGCACGCGTGCATTTTTAAGGCTTAATTTGTGCGGCAAAAAGGCGGTCGGGCTGGCTTGGTACTGTTGGTAGGCGATGGCCCAATCGGCTTCGTTGAGGCTTAAAGTATGGCCGGCTTCATCCCAAGTAAGGCTGGCCATGGCGCTGTTGACGGGTCGACCCAAGGCCCAATCGGCCAAACCGCTTAGCGGCAATCGCCAACCCAATAAGGCTTGGGTTAGGCTCTCGGCATCCTTACCCACGCTCACTTGGCCTTGCGCGTCTTCCAAGCGTATGCCGTCGGCGGTTTTTTGAATGCGTGCCAATTGCCCGCCTAAGGGCGAATAAATGCGGATGTCGTCTTGGTCTGCGTTGTGCTGCCAGACCAGGCTGGCGCTGTAGCCTTTGCCATCGGCTTGCACGCCCAATCGGCCTTTGAGTTCAAATTGCTGTATGCGACTCAAGCTGGCGAGGTGCTGTTGGTGCAAACTCAAGCTGGCCGGTGTGACGATGGGCGCTTTGCTAGGCAGGCTGCTGCAAGCAGCCAAGGTGGCCAGCAGGCACAACGTCAAGTAGGCGCGAATCGAATGCATGGTCTGGCCTGACTGGCTTTAGGGTTTGAGTTTGCTGCGCGTGGTTTTGAGCAATTCGTTATTCGGGTGGTTACGAAGTGCCTCGTTTAATAGCACGTTGGCTTGGTCCTGCTTGCCTTGTTGCCATAACACCTCGCTCAAATGCGCGGCAATCTCTGGGTCGGCATTGTATTGGTAGGCTTGTTGCAAGTAGTCGATGGCTTTGCTCAAATTGCCTTTGCGAAAATGCACCCAACCCAAGCTGTCCAAAATGTAGTGGTCGTTTGGACTTAGGCTAGCGGCTTTTTCTATTAGGCTTAAGGCTTCGTTTAGCTTGATGTTGCGGTCAGCAAAAGAATAGCCCAGCGCGTTGTAAGCGGCGGCAAAGTTAGGCATGTCTTTGATCGTTTTGCGTAACTCGGCTTCCATTAAATCAAACTTTTTTAAGCGCTCGGCGGCCAAGGCGTAGTCGTAAACCAGCTCGGCGGTATTGGGTAAGTTTTTCACGGCTTTGTCGAGCAAATCAAAGGCTTCTTGGTGGCGGCCGGCTTTCACCAGCAAGGAGGCTTCGGTTTGAATGACGATGATGTGTTGTTGCGTATTCAGGTTTTCCAAGCTGTCTAGCTTGTCTATGGCTAAGTCCACTTTGCCGTCACGGGCCATGGCGGTGGCAATGTTAACTTGCGCTTCCAAGTAATGCTGACCGGGCGCCACTTTGTTGTACCAGCTCAAACTTTGCTCTGGGCGATTTTGTTTGTCGTTAACTTGGCCTAGGTAGAGGTAAATTTGATCGGCGTCTTTGAAGCCCAATTTAAGCGCTTCTTGAAAGTAGCCTTCGGCTGCTGGGTAGTCGCCCCCTTGGTAGGACAATAAGCCGACTATGGCCGTGACTTCGGCGGCATTTTTAGCCTCGCTGTTTTTAGCGTTAGCCAGCAGGATGGGGAAGTTGGCCTTGGCTAAATCGTATTGCTTTTGGCTGACCATGAGCTTGGCCATGTTTAAGCGAATTTCATTGGCGTCCGGGTGTTGGTCAAGAAAGTCTTGGTAAAAATTAATCGCCGTCAGTGGGTTTTGTTCGGACAACACTTGGCCTTTGAGTAAGGCGGCTATTGCCCAATCGGGTTTGAGCGTTTCAATTTTGTTTAAAGCGTCTAAGGCCACGTTGTCTTTTTGTGCCGCCCAAGCCGATTGGGCGATGGCAAACTGCGCCTCGGCCAATTCCGGGTAAGGTTTAGCTAAGGCTTGCACCAAGTTTAATACCGCGGCTTTGTCTGGGTTGCGGCTAAGCAAGGTGCTTAAATATAAAAAGCCACCGGCGCGGGTTTCTTCTTTAACAAACAGTTGCGCCAAATAAGGTTGCGCTTCTTTGAGTTTGCCTGAGCCGACTAACATTTCTGTCATGGCTTGTTGCGCTTCATTGGAGGCCGGGTCCAGTTCGGCCCACAGTTTAACGGCGGGCATGGTCAGTTGACCGACATTGCCGTAAGCCGACACTTTGGCGGCGCGTTCAGCCAAGCCGGGGTTGCGCGTGGTCTTGGCCAATTCGTAAAATATGGTGCCCGAGGTGGCTAAGTCGCCACGCTGGCCAGCCACTTCGGCAATCAGGTAGCGGTAAACGAATTCCGCTGTGGCGGCGCCTTCTGGGTTGGTTTTGGTTTGGCCGGGCTGGCTGTGGTAGCCGCCATTGCTAGCGCATGCGCTCAAGGCTAAGGTGCTCGCTATTAAGCCACGGGTTAACCATAGACGGGTTTGAGCGATGGGGGTGCTTGCATGTTTAGTTGGGCGCATAAGTTAGGAGTGGCACTTAAAAGTTAAAAAACGTCGAGCTGGTTTCGTGGCTAAGTCGGATAAAAATGAGGATTAAATTAAGCCCCATTATAAACGGCATTTCTTAGTGCGTGACAGTTAGCGCAAGTTCCCACATAATTACGCGTGGGTTAGACATTGCGCCAGAAATTTTCTGTTATGCTCCCTGAAGAATACGCCAGCACTGCCTGGCAACGGTTGGCCATCATTATTTTTTGTAATGCGTTTTTTGAATTGAGTGACTATGAATGATTTTACAGTAGAGGCCATTGGTCTTACGCGCCTTTATGGCGGCAGAGAAGCCGTCAGCAATGTCAGTTTTAATTTAAGCAAAGGCCAGGTGCTGGGTTTTCTGGGTCCCAATGGGGCAGGTAAATCCACCACCATGAAAATGTTGACCGGCAATTTGGCGCCCAGTAACGGCAGCGTCAAAATCTGCGGCATCGACATGATGGAAAATCCTAAAGAAGCCAAGGCCTTGATCGGCTATTTGCCAGAAATGCGCCCCTTGTATAAAGAGTTGACGGTGGACGAGTACTTAACCATCGCCGCCAGGTTGCATCGCGTTAGCGGCGCACACATCAAAAAAGCCGTCGAGTTGGCTAAAGAGCGTTGCGGTTTAGGCCACATGAGCAAACGCTTGATCGAAAACTTATCCAACGGTTACCAACAACGCGTGGGCATTGCCCAGGCCATCATTCATAACCCCATGGTGGTGATTTTGGATGAGCCTACGGTTGGTTTGGACCCCATTCAAATTCGTGACATCCGCGCCTTAATCCGCGAAGTCGGCAGCGAGCGCAGCGTGATTATTTCCACGCACATCTTGCCGGAAGTGGAAATGGTCTGCGATCACGTGCAGATTATTGATAAAGGCAAGTTGGTGTTTAACGGTGCCATCGATGTTTTGAAAAAACAACGCATAGGCAACAAGTTGTTGATCGCCATGAACAAACCACCGAAAGCGGCTGAACTGTTAAAAATTGCCGGCGTCGAAGAAGCCGAAAGCGTGTCCGATCAATTAATGCGCGTGCGTTTTGCCGACGGTGCCACCCCGGCCGAGGCCATTGTGCAAGCGGCCGTGGCCAAGGGTTGGGGTTTGTATCAAATTGGCCCAGACCAAACCAGTTTGGAAGACGTGTTTGTGCAGCTGACTTACCAAGAACAAGAGGCGGCTTAAGGAATCATCATGATTATTAATGTAGCAAGAAAAGAATTAAAAAGTATGTTTGCCTCGCCTATGGGTTGGGTGATCTTGGCCTTGTTGATGTTTTCGTTTGGGACCTATTACCTAAACGGCGTTAACGATTACTTTGCCGTCATGTCAGGCGCCATGCGCCCGGCTGAGCGCACTGGGGTGACGCAGTTTGTGGGGCAAAATGTCTATGGCTTTGCGTCCTTTATGGTGTTGTTTGCTGTGCCTTTGTTGTCCATGCGTTTGGTGTCTGAAGAACGCCGCAGCCAAACCTTACCGTTTCTATTCAGTGCGCCTTTGTCCTTAACTGAAATCGTCTTGGGTAAATTTTTAGGCTTGGTGGCTTTCTTGAGCATCTTGGTGGTCTACATCGGCGCCATGTTGTCTACCTTGAATATCTGGGCGGACATCGATTTTGGTTTCATCGTGGCCAACTCCATCGGTTTGTTGCTGATGGTGGCAAGCTTTTCTGCGCTTGGTTTGTATTTTTCTAGCATCACGCAACAGCCTGTGGTGGCCGCCATCTTGACCTTTATCGCGCTGTTTGCCTTGATGTTTTTAGACCGCTTTTTTGCCGGTGACCCAAGCAATACCTTGGCCAGCTTGTCCTTAACGCGTCACTTCCAATCGTTTGCCGGTGGCTTGATTGATACCGCAGACATTGCTTACTTTGCCTTGTTTATCGCCAGCTTTTTAACTTTAACCGTGCGTCGCTTGGATGCAGATCGCTTGCGTGGTTAAGTTTTTTATCGTGTTTGTTGCAGTGAAATTTTAGGTCGGATGAAATGAATATTAATCGTAAATTGCGTTTTCAACTTTTAGTGCAAAACAGTTTCTTTGTGGTGCTGTTTTTAATGCTGGTGGTGTTGCTGGGCTATTTGGCCGGCCAATACCATGTGGCGAAAGACATCACGCAAGCGAACCGTAACATCTTGACGCAAGGCAGCGTTAACGTGCTCAAGCAAATGAAAGAGCCGATTAACATTACCGTGTTTGCCACCAAAGACGACGCGTCGGGCGGCGACAATTTCCGTAAGGGCATGATCGATTTTATTGCCCGCTACCAACGCGAAAAAAAGAACGTGAATTTGAAATTCATCAACCCATCCATTGAGCCTAAATTGGCCCAAGATGCCGGCGTCAAAGAAGACGGCGAAGTGGTGGTGGAATACAACAAACGTTCTGAGCACATTATTCCGCCGATAGCCGAGCAAGAAATGACCAATTTATTGGTGCGTTTATCCCGTACCAATCAACAAGCGGTGATGTATTTAGATGGCCACGGCGAGCGCAATTTGTTGGGTGTTAAAAACCACGACATCGGTGAGTTCGGTAAGCAGTTAGAGAAAAAAGGCTTCAAGTTTGCCAACCCGGATTTAACCGTGGCGCAAGCGGTGCCTAGCAATGGTGCGATGTTGGTGATTGCCAGCCCGCAAGTGAACGTCAGCGAAGTGGAAGCAAAAAAAATCAAAGCCTACTTAGAGCGTGGCGGGAATTTGCTTTGGTTGGTGGACGACAATAATTTACGCGGTTTGGAATCCGTGGCCGAGTACTTGGGCATGACGGTATCGCCTGGTATCGCCTTGGACATGGCTTCTGCCCAATACGGTGCCGATGCCCGCGTGGCTTTTGCCAGCCTGTACGGTGAGCACGCCATTACCAAAAACTTCATGCTGCGCACCCTGTTCCCTGAAGCCCACCAAGTGACCGCCATCGGTACCGATGAAAACGGTTGGAAGGTGAGCAATTTAGTGGAAGTGGCGCCCAATGGTTGGTTGATGGCGGGCAAATTGGCCAAGGACGCCAAACCGGAATTCAATGAAAAAACCGATAAACGCGGCCCGATTAATATCGGTGTGGCTTTAGAGCGTATCTACGGTAAAAAAGGCCAGCGCGTGGTGGTGATGGGTAACGCTAACTTCTTATCCAACACCTTTATTACCAATGGCGGTAACTTGGATTTAGGCGTGAACATCGTCAACTGGTTGGCCGGCGACGATCAGCTTATCACCATACAGCCTATGCCTTTGAAAGACATCAACGTGACCATTCCGGATTCCGATAGCGGTCGCTTGGTGGCTTGGACAGTGTTCCATGGCTTCCAGTATTTCCTTCCGTTGGCCATGATGATAGCGGGCTTTTATTTCTGGTGGAAACGCAGAAAAGCGTAATAGCCGTCTTTGAGTAGGCAGTTGGGTTTGAGGCAAACATGAAAAAACGTTGGTTAGTGAATTTAATTTTATTGGCAGTGGTGGCAGGCTTAGTGGCCTTTTTATACCTGCGCCCTAAAGCCGATGCCGAGCAATCGACCATGCACGATTTGTCGACCTATCGATTGGCTGAATTCAATGCCATACGCGTGGAGTTTCCTACGCAGGCGCCGGTTACTTTGGCTAAAGTGGATGGCTACTGGCGCATCACTGCACCGGTTAACATGCGCGCCGATCAAGCGTCTGTGCAACGCATTTTGTCTATTATTGCCGCGCAGTCCAGCGATAAAATCAGTGGCGGTGACATGGCAAAATTCGGCCTGACTAACCCAGAATTAAAATTGAAACTGGTACGCAAAGAAGGCGATTTAGAAGAGTTCATTTTTGGCACCCATAACCCGGTGACCGAAGAGCAATACGTGGCTCACCGCAATAATGTCTATTTGGTGTCCGGTGGCTATTCGGAAGCGGCCGCCACGCAGATGATAGAGTTAATCGATAAAGCGCCATTGAAACCCACCGAAAAGGTAGTGGGTTTTGAGTTTGGGCGTTTAGAGCAATGGGAAGAATCCAATTTGAAGGTCGACATAGTCGATGGCAAATGGAAAGCCTCTATCGCTGCGGCCAAGCCTCAACAAAACGAATTAAACGAGTGGTTGGATTTCTCTTGGCTGCATAACCCAGCCAAGTCGGTGGAAATGTACACACCGGATCGCAAACTGACTTACCCGTCTTTTGAAATTAAAATGGCCGATGGCAGCAAAGTGCATTTTGACAAAATACAAGAGTCCCCTGACTTAATGTTGGCCAGACCAGACGAAGGCTTGATCTACCATTTCCCATCGGATGTCGGCTTTAGTATGCTTAATCCGCCGCTGAATATCCCCAATAAATAAACGCCATGCCTGAGTTACCAGAGGTAGAAACCACACGACGTGGGCTTTTGCCTCTAGTCGGCCACGTGGTCCAGTCGGTCACCATCCGTCACCCACGCCTACGCTGGCCTATTCCATCACACTTGCCACAAACCCTCCCGGCCATGACCCTCAATGGCTTGCGCCGCCGAGCTAAATACCTGTTGTGCGATTTTTCGGGTGAAACCGGTGCCGGCATATTGCTTTTGCACTTGGGCATGTCCGGCCGCATTCAATTGTTGGACGACGCCTACCCGGCAGAAAAACACGATCACTTTGATGTGGCCTTTGTTGGTGGCCAAGTGCTGCGCCTAAGGGACCCGCGGCGCTTTGGTGCGGTGTTGTGGTTGGAGGGCGCCGAGGACGATCACCCCTTGTTAGCTAGCTTAGGCCCAGAACCCTTGGAAGACGGTTTTCATGCCAAGTATTTGCAACAGGCTTTAGTCAATAAAACCCTGGCGATTAAAAATGCCATCATGGACGGCCACGTGGTGGTTGGGGTAGGCAATATCTACGCTTCCGAATCGCTGTTTCGCAGTCGCATCCACCCGGAAACACCGGCCAATAGCTTAAGCCTTAAGCAATGTGAAAAGCTGGTGGCGGAAATTAAGCTGACTTTGAATGAGGCGCTGAATGCCGGTGGCAGTAGCTTGCGGGATTTCTTTGGCACCAACGGCCTGCCGGGCTACTTTCAACAAAACTACTTTGTCTATGCCCGCACCGATGAGCCGTGCTTGGTCTGTGGGCGTCCGATTAAAACCATGCGTTTAGGTCAACGCTCGACCTTCTTCTGTTCGCACTGCCAAAAAGCCCGCGTCAAAAGCTAGTGTCTTATTAGCTGGGCCTTAGTTAGCCAGGGGCCAAAACGCACTCAAGAGCATGAGTACTTCTAAGCTCGCCAACACCGCCACACCTAGGAACAGGCGTTTTTGCCAACGCGCTTGCTGTTGCTGCGCCGCAATCAATTGCACTAGCTGCGCGCGCATGGGCGCGTCTTGTTCGGCTTCGGTTTGTTGGGCTAAGAAAGCGTGCACCAAGCGCGGCATTTCAGGCAGCGTTTTGGCGATAAAGGGCAATTCCTTGCGGAGTTTTTTAGCGATGCTGCGCCAGCCAATTTGCTCACTCATCCAGCGTTTCAAGAACGGTTTAGCGCTTTGCCACAAGTCGATGTCGGGGTCTAAATCGCGTCCCAAGCCTTCTATATTGAGCAAGGTTTTTTGCAGCATGACCAATTGCGGCTGTATCACCACGCCAAATTTTCGTGACATTTGAAACAAGCTTAATAGCGTGCGGCCAAAGGAAATGTCTTTTAAGGGCTTGTTGAATATCGGTTCGCAGATGGCCCTGACCGCCGTTTCCAGTGCTTCGACATTGGTGTCTTTGGGCACCCAACCGGATTCAATGTGGGCCACGGCGACATCGCGGTAATCGCGGTTAAAGAAGGCTAGAAAATTGCGCGCTAGGTAGTATTTGTCTTTATCGGTGAGCGTGCCCATGATGCCAAAATCCAAGGCGATGTACTTGCCTTTGTCCGGGCCGCTGTTGACCACCAAGATGTTGCCTGGGTGCATGTCGGCATGAAAAAAGCCGTCGCGGAATACCTGGGTAAAGAAAATCTCCACGCCGTCGTGCGCGAGTTGGCTGATGTCTATGCCTTGCTCACGCAGCAAGTCGATTTTGCTAATCGGCGTGCCGTGCATGCGTTGCATGACCATGACTTGTTGGCGGCACCAATCCCAATGCACTTCAGGCACCAGTAATTTTCTGTCGGGGAAGTTGCCGGCTAAGCGCGTGCAGTTGGCTGCTTCTAAGGTGAGGTCTAGTTCGCTCTCGGTGTGCTCGGCAAATTCCGCCACCACTTCACGCGGTTTTAAGCGTTTGACTTCTGCCGACAGGGCTTGCAGCAACCACGCGGCGGTGTCCAATAAGGCCAGGTCGTGGTGGATGACTTGGGCGATGCCGGGGCGCAACACTTTGACCGCGACTGGCGTGCCATCAAGTAATTCGGCAAAGTGCACTTGTGCTACCGAGGCGCTGGCCACGGCGGTTTCGTCGAAGTTGGCGAACACTTGATTAAGCGGTAGTTGGTAAGCCGCCAAGACAATTTTTTCCACGTCCGCGTAAGCAAATGGCGGCACTTGGTCTTGCAGTTTGGCTAATTCGTCGGCAATGTCCAAGGGGATGAGGTCACGACGGGTAGACAGCATTTGGCCGAATTTTACAAAAATGGGCCCCAAGGCTTCTAAGGCTAAACGTAACCTAACCGCACGTGGCGTGCTTTTGTTGCGCCAAAAAAACAGCAGATTAATAAGCGTTTGCAGCGGTTTGAGCTTGCTGTTGCTTAAGACAAATTCGTCCAAGCCGAAGCGCAAGGCTATGTAGACGATGTATATCAGTCGGAATAAACGCATATTAGGCTTGGCTGCCTTTAGCAGCGGCATGCTCATTCAGTTGTTGTTGCAGTTTGGCGAATTTTTTTTCAAAGCGAGCAAGGTCGGCACGCAAGGTATCGACGTCGCTATTGAAGGCCTCGACTTGGCGTTTTTTGGCTATCAAAGGCATCTCTTCCTGCCAGTATTCGCTGAGCATGGCGGCTAAATTGCTGCCGGTTTCTTTGCCGGTGGCGGCGATGCCGCGTAAGGTTTGGCCTATCTTGTGCGCGGCCACGTCGCCAACCAATTTGCTGGCGTCGTCCTCAAAGTCCCAGCGCATGGCAGCGAGTACTTTGGCTAATTCGGCTGCTAGTTGCGTGTCGCCACTGATGACCACTTGTCGTTTGGCTGCTTCGTCGCCAGATAATAAGCGTAAGGCTAAGCTAGGGGTGAGGCTGACGCTGGCATCGGCCACATGGCTTTCGCCAGCTATGGCCAATGAGCCGTCTTCTAAGATAGTCAGGCTGCGGCTAAAAAAGCCCAATTTAAATGCAACGCACTTGCCGGCATGGGGTTGCAGCAGCGGGCAAGCCCAGCTGTTTTGGGCAATCAGGTGTTGCAGTAAGCGGGTAGATAAACCGGTTAACATAGGATGCGCACCATTAGATTTTGTAGCCTTTGTGCAAGGCCACCACACCGGCCGCCAAGTTGTAGTAATCCACCTTAGCCAGTCCGGCTTCTTCCATCATTTTCTTCAGCGTTTCTTGATCGGGGTGCATGCGTATGGACTCGGCTAGGTATTGGTAGCTGTCGGCATCTTTAGCAAACAATTTGCCCATGATGGGCAGCAACTTAAAGGAGTAGGCATCGTAGAGCTTGCTCAAGGGTTGCCACACTTTAGAGAACTCCAATACCAAGAGGCGGCCACCGACTTTGAGCACGCGTTGCATTTCGGCCAAGGCCTGGTCTTTGTGCGTCATGTTGCGCAAACCAAAGGCCACGATGACGCAATCAAAATGGCCATCGGGGAAGGGCAATTTTTCTGCGTCGCATTGCAAGGTCGGGACGTTTAGGCCGGCGTCCAACATGCGGTCACGGCCGACGCTGAGCATGGAGGCGTTGATGTCGGTTAGGATAACGCGGCCGCTGGCCCCGACTTTTTGCGCGAACAGTTTGGATAAATCGCCGCTGCCGCCGGCAATGTCTAATACCGTGTCGCCGGCTTTAACGCCGCTGATTTCCACGGCAAAGCGTTTCCAAGTGCGGTGCAGGCCGGCCGACATGACGTCGTTCATCAAGTCGTATTTGCTGGCGACGGAATGGAAGACCTCGCCGACTTTCTTGGCTTTTTCGCCCTCGGCCACGGTTTTAAAACCAAAATGGGTGGATTGTTCGTTTGACATGTGTCCCTCGCTTATTCGCTTCGACTCAAGCCGGCCACACTTAGTTTACCTAAGTACTCCAACCACAAGGCTTCGTAGTTGCGCGCCAGTTCGTATAGGTAATCCCATGAATACAAGCCGGTATCGTGGCCGTCGCTGAACACCAGTTTGACCGCGTAATTGCCTACCGCTTCGATTTGGCTGATGTTGACCTGCTCTTTGCCGGTTTGCAGCACTTCTTGGCCGGGACCGTGGCCTTTGACTTCAGCGGAGGGCGAGTGGACGCGTAAAAATTCGCAAGACAACATGCACTCGGTCTGGTCATCGAATTTTATTTCCAATAAACGCGAGGCTTGGTGCAGTTTTATGTCGGTCGGTCTAGGGCTAGGCTTGCTCATGCGCGGGTCAATTGTTTGTAAAATAAGATGATAACAGAACGGCGTGGCAGCGACATCAATAGGCTAGGCATAGATTGCTTAAGACGCGGCGCATCGCCAATAAAAAAGGCTGCTTGTCGCAGCCTTTTTTAAACTAGCCCAGCTTAGGCTTGGTAAGCCAGCATGGTGCTTTTAATTTTTTGCATGGCTTTTTGCTCGATTTGGCGTATGCGTTCTGCGGACACACCAAACTCGGCAGCCAGTTCGTGCAAGGTTTTGCCGCCATCGTCTTGCAACCAACGTGATTCCACTACGCGACGGCTACGCTCATCCAAGTGTTGCAAAGCATGGCTCAAACCGTTGCTTTCAAACGCTTCGGTTTGTTTGGCTTGCATGGCGGCAAGTGGCTCTAAGCGCTCGTCTTGCAAATAGGCGATGGGGCTGTAGTGGCCGTCTTCGTCGTCATCCGCACTGGATTCTAAAGCGATTTCGTGGCCGTTAAGGCGCGCTTCCATTTCCCGCACTTCTTCCGCTTTGACGTTCAAGGTCTGGGCGATGTGCTCGACTTCGCTGCTTTGCAGGCTGTTATGGCCAGGCTTCATGCTGCGTAGATTAAAGAATAGTTTGCGTTGCGCTTTGGTGGTGGCGATTTTAACCAAGCGCCAATTGCGCACGATGTATTCGTGCATCTCCGCTTTAATCCAATGCATGGCAAAGGACACCAAGCGCACACCGCGTTCTGGGTCAAAGCGTTTTACCGCCTTCATCAGGCCGATGTTGCCTTCTTGAATTAAGTCTGCTTGCGGCAAGCCGTAACCGTTGTAGCCACGCGCGATGCTGGCGACCAAGCGCAGGTGCGAGACAATTAATTGACGCGCGGCTTCTAAGTCGTTTTCTTTTCTAAATTTGACGGCCAGCGCGTATTCCTCTTCTGCGGACAGAATAGGGTAAGCCTTGATGGCTCTAGAGTAGTGCTCTAGGCTATCACTGGCAGTTAACACGGGTAATAAGGCAGTGGTCATTTAAAATTAGTCCTCCGATTAATGCTATTTTAGCACTCTGTATAAGAGAGTGCTAGAGGCTAAATAGTTCACGGCAAGCGTGCTAAGAAACTAGTCTATTTTGATGGCAGCAATGGCGCGGCTGACGGACAGGAAAGAACCCAGCCAACCGATGAAGATGGACAGCAAGATGATGCCTAGGTAAAGCGGTGGATTAAACCAAGCCAAGCTGAAGTCGTTGCTGTAGAGCTGCGACAGTTGCGCGACCGATTGGTTATACAGTTGCACGATGAACATCAGCATGGCCATGGATAGCAGGCCGCCGAATAAGCCGTAGACCATGCCGGCATAAAGAAACGGCGTGCGGATAAAGTTGGTGGTAGCGCCTATCAATTTGCTGACCACGATTTCGTCTTTTTGCGTGAGGATTTGCATGCGCACGGTGTTGCCTATGATGACCAGTAAGGCCAAAGCCAACAATGCGGCAATGAAGGCGATAATTTTGGTGCCCAAGGCCAATATGCTGGACAAGCGTTTGGCCCACTCGGCATTCAATAAGGCTTGCTCGACACCAGGCAGCGCTTGCAGCTCATCCCTTAAGGTGGCGAGTGCGACCGCATCAGCCGATTTGGCTTGAATAAAAAAGGCATCCGGTAGCGGATTTTGTTCTAGGTTTTGCACTTCGCTGCTGATTTTGCTCGATGCGGCTTTGGCTTTTAAGTCTTCCCAGGCATCTGCCTTGGTGACCAAGGTAAAGCTCTTGATGGCAGGGTTGCTTTTTAGGGCGGCGTCGATTGCCGTTAAGGTGCTGGCCGGTTCGTCTAGTTTTACAAACAGACTGATCTCGGTTTCATTTTGCATGTGGTTGCTTAGTTTGGATAAGTGCTCCA
>ERZ1034363.688-NODE-688-length-21898-cov-3.108061_pt1 | contig 21898 bp, 19 predicted proteins | sample MGYA00520616_ERZ1034363 | MGnify/ENA primary metagenome ERZ1034363 (study PRJEB33736, sample SAMEA104284506) | Azolla filiculoides | biome: Urban; feature: Water surface; material: Ditch water | place: Netherlands | collected 2015-10-28 | depth 0-0.1 m ... | reverse complement strand
TCCCTTAATTGTTTTGGCAATACTTGCTACTATTGGAGGAATCATCAGTTTACCTGGACACAGTTGGTTAAACGGCTATTTGACTCCTATTTTGCCAAAATTAGCTTCAGCAGAACACCATTTAGGAACAACCGAATATATTTTAATGGCAATCGCTGTTATCGGAGGTTTAGTTGGAATTGCAATTGCATACATCAAATACATTAAACAAAACACACTTCCTGATGCAGATGCTGAGATTACAGGAATTACAAAAGTGTTGTACAACAAATATTATGTAGATGAAATCTATAACTATTTGTTTGTGAAATCGATAAAAGGATTATCTCGTTTCTTCAGAGACGATGTAGAAACCGCATTATCTGCATTGGTTTTTGGATTAGGAAAAGTAACCAACGAAATCAGTTTTCAAGGTAAAAAAATACAGAACGGAAGTGTTGGATTATACCTTTTTGCTTTTGTTTTAGGGCTTTGCGCCATTATTTCCTATTTATTTTTAGCTCAATAATTTAATACTATGAATGTATCTCTTATATTAATTATTCTTTTGGTTGGTGCTTTTGCCACTTATATAGCCGGTGATAAGTTTGCTTCGAAAGTAGCTTTGTTCTTTGGTTTAGCGGCTTTAGGCTGTTCAATTGTAGTATTGAACCACTACAATTTAGGCGAAAATATCAGTTTAATCAACCAATGGATTACTAAACCGAATGTATCTTTTGCCTTAAAAGCGGATGGATTATCATTAGCCATGCTTTTATTGACAACTGCTTTGACTCCAATTATTATATTCTCTTCTTTTGGAAATGACTATAAAAACGCAAAAGCTTTTTATGCATTAATTCTTTTCATGGCATTTGCTATGGCAGGAACATTCTTAGCTGCTGATGGACTTTTATATTACATCTTCTGGGAATTATCATTGATTCCTATTTACTTTATCGCTTTAATTTGGGGTAACGGAGATGCTGAAGAACGCAAAAAAGCAGTAGTGAAATTCTTTATCTACACCCTGGCAGGTTCTTTATTCATGCTAGTGGCGTTTGTTTATTTGTACCAAAAAGCAGGTAGTTTCCTTATAGAAGATTTATACAAAATCAACTTATCAGCTGCTGAACAATTGTGGATTTTCTTGGCTTTCTTTTTAGCATATGCTATCAAAATTCCTTTAATTCCATTTCATACTTGGCAAGCAAAAGTATACCAAAAAGCACCAACAGTTGGAACAATGCTTTTATCAGGAATCATGCTTAAAATGGGATTATACAGTGTAATCCGTTGGCAATTGCCATTAGCTCCTTTAGCTGCAAAAGAATATATGTTCATATTCATTGCTATTGGAATTGCCGGTGTTATTTACGGTTCAATCGTAGCTTTGAGACAAAAAGATTTGAAAAAATTATTAGCCTATTCTTCACTAGCTCACGTTGGATTAATTGCTGCTGGAACGTACACCTTAACTTTAGACGGTTTAAGCGGAGCGGTTTTACAAATGATTGCTCACGGTTTTGTAGTCGTTGGTTTGTTCTTTGTAGCTGAAATTATTTTTAGAAGATACGAAACAAGAGTAATTGCAGAAATGGGTGGAATACGTGCTCAATCTCCAAAATTTACTTCTATGTTTTTAATCTTGGTTCTAGCTTCTGTAGCTTTACCATCTACTTTTAACTTTGTTGGAGAATTCACCGTATTGTACAGTCTTTCTCAAATAAATATTTGGTTTGCCATTTTAGGTGGAACTACCATTATTTTAGGAGCCTATTATATGTTGAAAATGTTTCAATATGCCATGCTGGGTGAAACCAATTCAAAATTATTCGCAGATGTTACCGCAAATGAAGGAATCACTTTGGTGCTCATCATTGCCGTTTTATTCTTTTTTGGATTGTATCCAAAACCAATCGTAGATTTGATTACACCAAGTCTTCAAGAAATTTTAACACAAATAAACAGAATTAACTAAGTCAAATAAAAAATGAATACATTAATAGCTATAATAGGATTAGGTGTTTTATGCCTTTTATTTGAAATTTTTAATTTAAGAAAAGCCATTGTTCCGGTAACGATTATCGGACTACTTGCGGTTCTTGGACTAACAGTATCCGAATTTAATTCAACCGAAAGTTACTACAATAACATGATTACAGTGAGCAAGTTCTCAACTGCTTTCTCTTCATTATTTATTGTACTTACTATATTTTTGGTAGGTTTAGGACATAATTTCTACGAAAATCATCAAAATAAAATTTCCGATTTCATTGCCATAAAAGTATTTTTATTGGCTGGAGCCGTTGCTATGGTTTCTTTTGGAAACTTAGCTATGTTCTTCTTAGGAATCGAAGTTTTATCTATTTCTTTATACATTTTAGCGGCAAGCGACCGATTGAATTTAAAAAGTAACGAAGCCGGAATGAAATATTTCCTTATGGGATCTTTTGCCTCTGGAATTTTATTGTTTGGTATTTGTCTAATTTACGGAGCAATGGGAAGCTTTGATGTAATTGAAATCAGTGAATTATCACAATCAGCTGAATTACCAATTTGGTTTCCAATTGGAATTGCTTTATTAACTATTGGGATGTTTTTCAAAATTGCCGCAGTTCCTTTTCATTTCTGGGCACCAGATGTATATGAAGGTTCGCCAGCTTTGACAACAGCACTGATGAGTACATTAGCCAAAGTAGTTGCAATGGCAACTTTGTACAAATTATTATCAGTTATGAATGCCGATATTTCAGAAGCATTTAAAATTGTAGTTGTAGTTATTTCTATGGCTTCAATGACTGTTGGAAACATCATGGCTTTGAGACAAGTCAATGTCAAACGTATGTTAGCATTTTCAGGGATTTCTCACGCTGGTTTTATGTTAATGACTTTATTGAGTTTATCTACCTCAGCAGCTAGTTTATTATATTACACAACCGCTTATTCATTGGCTGGAATCGCTGCTTTTAGCGTAATTTTATACGTTTGTAAAAATAGAGACAACGAAGATATTACCAATTTTCACGGATTAGGAAAAAGCAATCCTTTATTGGCCGCTATCCTAACTGCATCTTTACTTTCTATGGCTGGAATTCCAATTTTTGCAGGATTCTTTGCTAAGTTAGTTTTATTCAGTCAAACCATTCAAGATGGATATATTGCTCTGGTTATTGTAGCTGTAATCAATTCTATCATCAGTGTTGGATACTACTTCAAATTAATTTTAGCAATGTATACCAAAGAACCAAATGAAGAAAAAACCGGAAGACCTTTTATGATTTATGCGGTGGCTGTTGTTGCAATTGCTTTGAATATCATCATTGGTTTATTTCCTTCATTAGTACTAGACATATTAGGATAAAATCCTTTTTAATAAAATATAAAAAAACCATCAAGAGTAATTTTGATGGTTTTTTGGTTTATTAAAAAAAACTTAAAAGCACAAAAGCTACAAACCGAATTGATTAGTTTTGTGATTATAACTCAATTTTACAACAAAAAAATTTTCCAGTTCATGCAAAACACATTAAACATACAAATCTGGTCGGATATCATGTGCCCGTTTTGTTACATAGGAAAAAGAAGAATCGAAGAAGCACTTCAACATTTTGAGCATAAAGATTCTGTTACTATTGAATGGAAAAGCTTTCAATTAGACGCTGGTTTTATTGCATCTCCCGAAGACAGCATGGTAGAACATCTGGCAGAAAAATATAGAAAAGACAAGGATTGGGCACAAGAAATGCTCGATAACATGACCCAAAATGCTAAAAATGCCGGATTGGATTTTCATTTTGAAAAAGCAATTTTAGCCAATTCATTTCATGCACATCGTTTGTTGCATTTGGCCAAAAAGTACAATTTGACAAATAACTTAGAAGAATTATTGTTTAAGGCCTATTTGACCGAAGGAAAGAACGTTAATAATTTAAACACATTAACCGAATTAGCGCTAGAAGTTGGACTGGAGGCCGGAGAAATTCAAAACGTATTACATTCTGATGCATTCGCAAAAGAAGTAAAAGAGGATATCAAAGAAGCTAATTCAATTGGTGTGCAAGGTGTTCCTTTTTTTGTTTTCGATAATAAATATGCTATTTCTGGAGCGCAACACGCAACTACTTTCTTGAAAACATTAGAAAAAGTGTGGGAAGAAGGAAATTTTGAATCGAAAATAACGGTATTAAATACGACTGCCGAGAACAGTTGTGACATTAATGGTTGCGACTAAAAAACAAGAAATAACTTCAAACAAAAGTCCCGTTGATACCAATACCAACGGGACTTTTTAACTAACCAATTTAACAAAATTACTATTTTTTATCTACTCTAATATCTAAACTCCCGGTTACTTTTGTACTTTGAACCTTATTTTTTGCTCCTGTAGTTCTATAATAGTATTGATCCTGATCATTTGAATTTTGGTTATTTCCATAATCCTGATCATTATTGCCATAATTGTTTTGGCTGTATTCATACGCTCTGCGTCCTTTTACATTTCCAATAAAATCAACAATCTGACCACGACGATTGTAAATAATTTGTAATCCACCAACTTGTTCTAAAGCAAAACGGTTGTAAGTCATATATACTGAACCAACTCGTTTAATTCTATCATATGCATCGTAGTTAATAAATACATTTCCAATACGTCTTACTTTTCCTGAATTATCATGTTCCACTTTTACACCGTAATTTTGGTTTCGAGAATTTGAAGGCGCACCATATGTTCTATTTACAGTTTTCGCTTTGGTTGATCTATAATACATATCGCTACCACTTGATGGACGTGTATTAAAATCAAATTGTCCGTCAGGAAACACAAAAAACTCGATTCCTCTTTCGGTGAATACAATTGGTTCCGCATTTCTAACATCAACAGGCATTCCTCTCTCATGAGAAAAATTGGTTTTTTCTGTTGCATTCGCTACACCACTTCCAATAAGAAAGATACTAGCTACTAAAAAGGTAATTTTTTTCATAATCAATACAATTTGTGTTTTGCCTACTCTTGAGCTTTTCGGCTTTCGCTTTATTTATTTGATTCGGTATATCCAAGTAGCGTGCCAAAATTTTGAATACTCGTTCCACTTTTATAAATCACACACGACTTTCAAGGGATTATACCACTAATTTTCAATTGATTAGAATATAAAAATAAATATGAAATATCATTTTTAAGAAAAGACTATTTATGTTTTTTTTAAGAATACTTTCTCTTTAAGAATATTTTTCCCTGTTGTTAAGAATGAAAAGTGACTAAGATTAGAAATTATTTATTATTGCTGACCATGGTGAAATAACCTTGATGAATGTTTTGTCTTTACCTATAAATCTTTAAATTTACTTCATACCGAACAGACTATTTTGTTTACAAAAGGATATGAAAAACTATAAAAAATGATTAACAAAAGTGAAAGTCCAAAAATAATTCGTTGGGGAATAATAGGATGTGGTAATGTTACTGAAGTAAAAAGTGGTCCCGCATACCAGAAAACGGAAGGTTTCAAAATTGAAGCAGTGATGCGAAGAGATGCTGATAAAGCTGCCGATTATGCTAAAAGACATGGCATACAGAAATATTATACCAATGCAGATGACTTAATTAATGATACTGAAATAGATGCAATATATATTGCAACGCCACCGGATACTCATAAATATTACGGACTTAAAGTGGCGCTAGCCGGGAAAATTTGCTGTATCGAAAAACCTTTGGCACCAAATTACCAGGATTGCATTAGGATTTATGAAGCTTTTGAAGAAAAAAACATCCCTTTATTTGTTGCCTATTACAGGCGCACACTTCCTCGCTTTGAACAAATAAAAAAATGGCTTGATACCAACAGCATTGGTGAAATCAGGCATATACGATGGCATTTGAGCAAACCAACATCTGAACAAGATAAGTCAGGAACATACAATTGGAGAACTGACTCTAAAATCGCTGCTGGAGGTTATTTTGATGATTTGGCCAGTCATGGATTAGATTTGTTTATTCATCTTTTAGGAAATATAAAAGAGGTCTCCGGTATAAGTCACAATCAGCAAGGATTGTATTCATCGCAAGATACAGTGACAGCTTGTTGGGCTCATGAAACTGGAGTCACCGGCACCGGAAGTTGGAATTTTGGTTGCTATGAACGAGAAGATAAAGTAGAAATTTATGGTAGTAAAGGAAAAATAACCTTCTCCGTTTTTGAAAATGTCCCTTTATTCCTTAATAATGAAGAAGGAGAAACTGCTTTAAACATAGAGCATCCGGAGAATATTCAGTTGCATCATGTACAACAAATGAGAGAACATCTATTGGGCAATAGCATACATCCGTCAAATGGTTTTACGGCAGCCCATACCAATTGGGTAATGGATAAAATAACAGGAAATATATAAAAACAAAAAAACAGCTCTGTTAAAGAGCTGTTTTAATTACTACAATTTTATTTTAATAACTATCTTACAGCTACTGTTTCAGTAAATGTTTTATTATCATATGACATTACAAAAGTATACTTCTCACGTGGTACACTAGTTATATCAAAAAACTTGTCTACAGTTTGTTGTCCTTCAAAAACATTGTTGTAAACCTCATTCCCATCCGTATCGTAAATCAAAACACTAACTGGAGATTTGTCTAAATTTAAAATGCTTAACGACACTTTTCCATTATTGTTTAGCACTATTGGTTTGTATACTTCAGAAAGCGCTAAATCAGACAATGTAGCTGTTTCGCCAACAACTGTAATTGCATATTTTGCAATTTTCATTTCTGTCTCTGCTTCTAAATAATACGTTCCTTCAGGTAAAGCAGCAAGATCATAAGTTCTGTTAATATGACCATTTGAGCTAATACGTTCTGTATGAATTAATTTATCGCTTGTATCATAAATAGATAACTCTATTTTTTTTACTTCATTCAAAGCAAAACTTACTGTTTTTCCTTTCTCTTTTTTCACGTTAAGTGAAAAATCAGCTTCTCCAGCTTGTGCACTAATAGCAGTTAATACTAAAGCAAATAGTAAACTAAGTTTTAAAAAATTTTTCATAATCGTTCTTTTTAGATTTATAATCTTTTATCTGTTACAAATTTAGAGCAATAGATCAATCATCTATAACACAGTATTTTCCATTTTGTGTTCTATATTACCTTTTACGAAAACGTTTTAGGTTAAAATATGACAATATTACATCTATTTTGGTTAATTTTATCCAAATTCTAAACTTATGGAATTATGAAAGTAATACAACCAACCTTAGAAATCATAACACCATCTTTTGGTAGTTCCTTTTCGTTTTCTAAATATGTAGAAAATGCCAATAGCAAAGCGCATCTCTGGCATTATCATCCCGAAATCGAATTGGTTTATATAAACGGAGGCTCCGGAAAACGACAAGTAGGAAGCCATGTTTCCTATTATAATGATGGTGACCTTATATTAATTGGAAGTAATTTGCCACATTGTGGATTCACTAATGAACAAACCGGCAACACAAATGAAACCGTGATTCAAATGAAACCGGACTTTCTGGGAAATGATTTTTTTAATATTTCAGAAATGAAAAACATTCGAAACTTATTTGATCAAGCCAAAGCAGGAATCGCATTTGGTGGAGAAACTAAGAAAATAATAGGCCACAAAATTGAAGCCATGGATGGCCAGTCACAATTAGAGAAACTATTGAGCTTACTAGCCATCTTAAATGAACTGGAATTATCCGAAGAATTTAAAGTACTCAATGCCGAGGGATTCTCTATGGAAATGCAAATGCAGGATAACGACCGGATTAATACCGTTTTCAATCATGTGAAAGATCATTTTCAAGAAGCCATCACCTTAGAGGAAGTTGCTGTTTTGGTGAGTATGACTGTGCCTTCTTTTTGTCGGTATTTCAAAAAAATTACTAATAAAACGTTTACCAAATTTGTGAATGATTACCGCTTAGTTCATGCCTCAAAGCTACTGGCTGAAAAACCCATAAGCATCACGGAAATTTGTTACGAAAGCGGATTTAATAATTTCAGTTATTTTAATAAATCATTCAAAGAATTTACTGGAAAAAGCGCTTCACAATACCGTCAGGAATTGCGCTCTGTTCTAAAGTAAAATCATTTAGTCCAAAAAAGGTACAATCAATATAATCTAAGAATCGATTGCACCCGTTTTTTTTACCAAATCAATGCTGTCTTCTGGCCTTTTTTCAAAATGACAATTTGTTTTTTGTCGCCACTAATCAAAGTTGTTTCTCCCCCTTTTTTAGAAAAAACAGTGACTTTATTCACCGTTTTATTACTCCATTCCATCGCAATTTCAAATCCTCCTCTGGCACAAATTCCTTTTACAGTTCCGGTTTTCCAATCATCCGGTAAAGCGGGCAACAATCTGATTTCTTTTTCATTAGACTGAACCAACATCTCGGCGACAGCAGCAGCTCCTCCAAAATTTCCATCAATTTGAAACGGCGGATGCGCATCAAATAAATTAGGAGACGTCCCTCCACCTCTTCTTGGTTTCTCGGTTTTCTTTTCTACTTTAGTTACGAATTACAGCTAAACATATAGGATTAGCTGTAATTTCAACAACTTTTAAGCTAGACCCTAACTATTAAAAGATTAATTAATAAGCGTTGGCAATAATTTGCTCAAATAATTCCTGCTTTCCGCTTATTCTTTGGGGCTCTCCATTTGCACGTGCAATTTCACTAAGTGCTTCCAAAGAAAGTTCTCCTTTTTCATACTTAGCGCCGTTACCACTGTCAAATGATCCGTAACGCTGTTCGCGTAATTTTTTATAATTTGTATTTTGTAGAATATGATCCGCACAAATAAGCCCTCTGGCAAAAACATCCATTCCGGCAATATGTGCAATGAACTTATCTTCAAGATCTATAGAATTTCTGCGCACTTTTGCATCGAAATTAATGCCGCCACCCTGAATACCACCACCCTGTAGGATAACTAACATAGCTTGGGTGATTTCATAAACATCAATAGGAAATTGATCTGTATCCCAGCCATTTTGATAATCCCCGCGATTGGCATCAATGCTTCCTAACATGCCTGCATCAACTGCTACTTGTAACTCATGCTCGAAAGTATGACCTGCAAGAGTAGCATGGTTTACTTCTAAGTTTAATTTGAAATCATCCTGAAGTCCGTATTTATGTAGAAAACCTAATGTAGTAGCCGCATCAAAATCATATTGATGTTTCATTGGTTCCATAGGTTTTGGCTCGATAAGAAAAGTTCCTTTGAAACCTTGTTTGCGTGCATAATCTCTACAAATAGTCAAGAATTGTCCCATGTGGTCTAATTCTCTTTTCATATTGGTATTCAAAAGACTCATGTACCCTTCACGACCTCCCCAAAAAACATAATTTTCACCACCTAAAGCAATCGTTGCATCGATGGCTATTTTGGCTTGAGCCGCAGCATGAGCGACTACATCAAAATTAGGATTGGTTGACGCACCATTCATATAACGAGGATTACTAAACAAGTTCGAGGTTCCCCATAACAGTTTAATCTCAGTTTCTTCTTGTTTAATTTTAGCATAGGCAACCAATTCTTTAACTCGGCTTTCAAATGCTGCCAAAGTTGGTGCTTCATCCACAAGATCCAAATCATGAAAACAATAATATGGAATCCCTAATTTGCTCATAAATTCAAAAGCAGCATCCATTTTGTCTTTGGCTCTCTGAACAGCGTCTTCATTTTTATTCCAAGAAAAAGTTTCTGTTCCAGCCCCAAAAGGATCTCCTCCGGTGTTACATAACGTGTGCCAGTACGCCATAGAAAAACGCAGATGGTGTTTTAATGTTTTCCCTGCGACTACTCTGTTTTCATCATACCATTTGAAGGCTAACGGATTATTGCTTTCTCTACCTTCAAATTTGATGGTGTCAATGTTTTTAAAATAAATTTGTTTTGTTGTATTCATTATATTTCGATATTAATATGATTTTTCCATTCCTGATAGATATCCTGATATTGTGAGGTCAATGCAGGATCTGGTTCAATTCTTTTTATACACTTCAATCCTTGAAAAGCTTCTTCAAGTGACCCATAATACCCATAACCAAAAGCGGCTCCGCGAGCAGCCCCTTCTGCACCGGATGTATTATATAATTCTAAAGTAGTTTGGGTGGTATTCGTAAAAATTTCTCTAAAAACAGGACTTAAAAATAAGTTGGCGTTTCCTGCACGTACCACATCTCCAGAAGCACCAACAGATTTCATAACATCAAAACCGTAATTCATGGCAAATACAATTCCTTCACAAGCAGAACGAATTAGATGACCAGATTGATGAATGTTAAAATTTAAATTTTGAATACCTGAATCGGCTTTTTTATTATTAAAAATACGCTCTACACCGTTTCCAAAAGGATAAAAACGAAGGCCTTTACTTCCTGCTTCTACCTTAGCAGCTTCATCATTAAGAGCGTCATATGCAATTAAATTTGTTCTGTCAACGGACATGATTTTGCGCAACCATTGGTACAAAATACCAGAACCGTTGATACAAAGCATTACACCATTATTTTTCTGAGTTTCTGTATTATTTACATGTAAGAAAGTATTAATGCGGTTTTCTTTGTCATAGATATCCGTATCGGTTACAGCATAAATTACCGCTGATGTTCCAGCTGTAGTAGCTATTTCACCGGGTTTTAATACATTTAATGACAAAGCATTATTAGGCTGATCACCTCCTCGATACGTAATCTTAACATTACTATTCAGCCCTAATTCTACTGCAACATCGGGATGTATCGTAGCTTGGTGCCCAAAATTAGGCACGATTTCAGGAATCATTTTTTCCGAAAGCCCCATTTCCTGAAGTATTTCAGTAGCCAAAGCTCCCTTTGCAAAATTCCATAAAGCGGCTTCCGATAGCCCCGAAGTACTTATTTGTGCTAGTCCCGAAAGTTTTGCAGCAATAAAATCGCCGGGTAACATCATGTAAGCTGCTTTTTCAAAAATTTCAGGTTGATTGGTCTGCACCCATTTTAATTTAGAAGCCGTAAAATTTCCCGGACTTCCTAAAATCTGTTGCTGACAATATTCGTGCCCCATTCTGTCATAAGTTTCATTTCCTATTGCTGCAGCACGACTGTCACACCAAATAATCGAAGAACGAACAGGGTTTAAATTTTCATCGATTAAAACTAATCCATGCATTTGATAAGCAATCCCAATTCCTACAATCTTTTTTAAATCAATATGATGTTTATTGTTTAATGCCTGAATTCCATTTTTCACATATTGCCACCAAGAATTAGGATCTTGTTCTGCCCAACCAAAAACAGGAGCAATAATATCCATCTCAAATTCAGGAGCTGTTACTGCGCAAACAGTAATTCCTTTTTCGGCATCAAATACCGATAGTTTTACGGAAGAACTTCCCAAATCTATTCCTAAAAAATACATTTTTTTAATTTTATGGGATTATACATTTTGTTCGAATCTTTACACCAACCGCTTATACTGAAATTATAAAGACATTTACTCATTTGAAGTTGAAACAGCATTACTTTTTTTACCGAAACAAAATCAATACTCCTTACTGCACTACAAATTACAGAATGACCATATCTTAAAAATAATACCGAAAAACCTGTAATTACAGGAATAAGATGAGTCCTGTTTTTGTTGATTTTTAGTTCTTTTCCATGCTTTTGATAAATTATTACGTATCTTATGGTTAGTTTGACTACAAGTATAAAGTATTTTTTTTACATTGACAAAAATTAGGGTTAAATAATAATTATTATTTAAACAATTAATAGAGTATATTTTCACACATACAATAAACACCCAATCTAATTTTTAATTTTTTTCATACAAAAAAATAATTATAATTATATAAAAATCAATTCATTAAACAAAATTAATTCTGAAATCTAAATTAAAAAACACACAAACTATAGATTATTATTTCATTGTATATTCTTCAAATTTATCACCTCTACTATAGCCCCTTAATATTTTTAAATATCAACCGCAAACACATGAATTACGTTTTAAATTTGTCTATTTTCGTATAAATTTTATTTTTTTATGGTTAAAAAAATTACAGATACTGAATCGGTTACAATCATAGAACAATCCGCTATGAATGCCATAACAATTGACTGTGTAATCTTTGGTTTTGACAACGGAATTCTTGAAGTCCTTTTAGTACAACACGCTGAAGGTATCAGTAAAGGAAAATGGGGACTTCCCGGAGGTTGGATAAAAAAGAAAGAAAGCATAGACAATGCTGCGCACCGATTATTGGGTGAACTTACCGGATTAGACAATATTTATCTGGAACAACTAAAAGCCTTTGGAGAACCGGATCGTTTTCCTTTAAGAAGGGTAATCACCATTGGTTATTATGCTTTAATCAAAAGAGAGGATTATAATGTTACCGCCGGTTTCACAGCATCTGACGCAAAATGGTACCGAATTAATGAAATACCCGATTTAATTTACGACCACAACGAAATTTTAAATTACAGCTTGAAACGCTTGCAAAATAGAGTGCGCCAAGCCCCAATAGGTTTTAATCTTTTACCTGAAAAATTTACTTTATTACAACTCATGCATTTGTATGAAGAAATTCTAGGAATTGAGATGGACAAATCCAATTTCCGCAGAAAAATTTTGCACATGAAATTACTACAAGCTTTAGACGAAAAACAACAAGACGTTTCGCACAGAGCCGCCCAGTTATATAAATTTGATTCAGAAATTTATGAAAAACTAACTCAAAAAGGATTTAATTTTGAGTTTTAACTCCTTTTCTTCTCTTAAAATTGAATCTGTTTTACTTATCAACAGTTCCAAAAATTAACTTTCGTTATCCAAAACCATACGACACGATTCCGTAATTTTACAGCATGTATGCTTTAGTTGATTGTAATAATTTTTATGCTTCCTGCGAAAGGGTTTTTCAACCTCAATTCGTAGGAAAACCAGTTGCCATATTATCCAATAATGATGGCTGCGTAATTTCAAGAAGCGACGAAGCTAAAGCCGCAGGAATCCCTATGGGTGCGCCAATATTCAAAATTAGAGACTTGGTAAAAGAAAAAAAGGTTCAGGTTTTCTCTTCTAATTATGCGCTTTACGGTGATTTAAGTAATCGCGTTATGGCTATTTTAAATCAATTTACACCCAATGTTGAAATCTACAGCATCGATGAAGCCTTTTTAAATTTTGACGGTCTCAATATTTCAGATTATGAAGATTACGGACTTCAGATGAAAACCCGCGTACAAAAATGGGTTGGAATTCCGGTTTGTATTGGCTTTGCCGAAACAAAGGCGTTATCAAAAGTAGCTAATAAAATTGCCAAGAAATTTCACGAAAGAACAAAAGGCGTTTATGTAATTGACAGCGAAGAAAAACGCATCAAAGCCTTGAAGTGGACTAAAATTGAAGACGTTTGGGGCATTGGTTACCGCACAACAAAAAAAGCAAAACTTAAAAATATTAATACCGCATTTGACTTCATACAACCGCAACACGAAAGTTGGATTAAAAAAGAAATGGGTGTTATTGGTCTTCGTCTAAAATGTGAATTAGAAGGAAAATCAGTTTTAAACTTAGAACCTGTTGCAGAACAAAAGAAAAGTATTGCTGTCACTAGAAGCTTCCCAAAACAAATTGCTGATTTTGATTTACTCAGGGAACGCGTAGCCACTTTTGCAGCCGTTTGCGCAGAGAAATTGAGAAAGCAAAACACCTGCTGTCATACTATAATTGTACTATTGGTAATTGATCGACATTCGATAAAAGCTTCAAAATATTATTTTAATATGGCTGTAACTTTGCCTTATGCCACCAATTCAACCTTAACGATTTCGAATGCAGCCATAGCAATGCTGAGAAAACTGCATCAAGGAAATGAAAATATAAAGTTCAAAAAAGCCGGTGTAATTGTGACAGAGCTTATTGATGAAAACAAAAAACAACTGCAATTATTTGAAGAAGAAAATCCGAAACATCAGGCTTTAATGAAAGTAATGGATCAACTGAATAAAAAAATTGGAGATAAAAAAGTAAAATTGGCCACCCAGAATTTAAGTTTAACCTGGAATATGAATCAGAATCATTTGTCGCCAAGATACACTACTAATTTCAACCATATTCTCGAAATAAAATGTCTATAAAAAAAGTACCAAAACTAACCTTCTTTCGCCCCGATTTTGAAAGCGGCATGCGAATTCCTTTTATTAAGGAAGGTGTTTCGGCCGGATTTCCATCGCCCGCTGCTGATTTTATGGAATCTAATATTGATTTAAATAAAGCATTAAGCGAAAATCCATTGGCTACTTTTTATATCAAAGTCAAAGGAAATTCAATGATTGATGCCGGTATAAATGACAAAGATGTTCTGGTTGTTGATCGTAGTTTAGAACCAAAAAACAACAAAATTGCTATTTGTTTTATTGACGGAGAATTTACCGTAAAACGCATTCAACTCGAAAAAGACTGTTTGTACCTGATGCCGGAAAACTCCAATTATTCTCCCATAAAAGTCACCGAAGAAAACCAACTTATCATTTGGGGAATCGTAACTTATGTCATAAAAAAAGTGTGAAACTAAACGAATTCAGTTTCACACTTTTCAATAAAGTAAGTCTATTAATTTTTACCAGAACTTAACGTACAAAGCAAAAATAATCAATAGTGTTATTACAATTAATACTGTTGTTTGCGGTTTTACCTTGAACATTTCAGTATCTAGTTCAAATGCTTTCGGATTCACTTTTGGTCCGGCAAAACTTATGGCAATCATAAGAAGCATGGTAAACACAAATGATAATCCCATACAAATATGGAATGGTATTTCGAAACCACCTTTTCCATTGGCGTAAGCCGTATACAACAATGTTTCGTTTCCGAACAATGCAGGTGCAAATTCATTGAATAAAACTGACAATAAGAAACCGGCAATTACACCAACAATCGCAGCTGTACCAGTTGTTCTTTTCCAGAACATTCCCAGGAAGAACATAGCAAATACACCAGGACTAATAAATCCTGTATATTTTTGAATGTATGTAAATCCACCTACACCACCAATTCCTAGTAAATCATTCCAAGTAAACATAACCGCAAGAAGCATTGCAGCAAAAACAGCATATCTTCCGATGTTTACCTGAGCTCTGTCAGTAGCATTTTTTTGAATGTATTTTTTATGCACGTCTAATGTATAAATAGTAGAAATACTGTTTACTTTTCCGGCCAAAGAAGCAACAATCGCTGCCGTTAAAGCTGCAACAGACAATCCTTTTAAACCTGTTGGAAGGAATGTTAACATAGCAGAATAAGCTCCGTCTTTTCCTCCAACTAATTGTGGTAAATGTCCATTTTCGTATAAAACATAAGCTGCAATACCTGGCAACATTACGATTACCGGCATTAATAATTTCAACATACCTGCAAACAAAATACCAGTACGGGCAGTTTGTAAATCAGCTCCCAAAGCTCTTTGCGTAATGTATTGATTACAACCCCAATAATTAAGATTGATAATCCAGATACCCGCTAAATAAGACATCATTCCAGGAAAAGTAAGATACTTGTTGATTTCTAATTGAGAAGAAGTCGCAGTTGGTTCCGGTATAATCATTTTGAAATGTTCCGGAGCTTTTTCCATCAATACTTTGAAACCTGCAATAGCATTTTCGCCAACTCCAAAATATTGTCCAACTGTAGTCAAAGCAATATACGAAGTAACCAATCCACCAATAATCAAAACCGCTACTTGAATTACATCAGTATACGCCACCACTTTCATTCCTCCTAAAGAAATTAATAAGGCAAAAAGCGCCAAACCAATCATAATAGCATGCAGATATTCTCCACCGGCTAATCCATTAATAGCAACAGCTCCTAAATATAAAATAGAAGTTAAGTTTACAAATACATATAAAAACAACCAAAAAACAGCCATAATCAAAGCCGTAGATTCGTTATATCTCGTTTTCAAAAACTGAGGCATGGTGTAAATCTTGTTTTTTAAATAAACAGGAATAAACCAAACAGCAACAATAATCAGAGCAATAGCAGCAATCCACTCATAAGCAGCAACAGCCACTCCTAAAAAGAATCCCTCTCCACTCATTCCGATAAATTGTTCAGCAGAAATGTTAGAAGCAATTAATGAAGCTCCAATAGCCCACCATGTCAAAGTTCCTTCTGCAAGAAAATAAGCTTTGGCATCATGTTCGTTTTTTTCGCGCTTGCGATAAATGGTATATCCGTAAGCGGACACCACAATAAAATAGATAATAAATACTGCATAATCTGCAAAAGCAAGGTTCTGGCTCATGGGTAATTTGTTTTAAAAAATTAATATATAATGAATGTGATTATTGTCGTCTGCTATTTCTTATTTTAATACTCAAACTGTATTCTTTTTTGTTTTCCTAAACCACATTTGATATCCGCTTGAAACTATACAATTCAATTATAGAATTGAGGATAAAATGTGATATGTGTTTTAATTTTATTATTTTTTTATGAATTTATGAAAGTCAAAAGTAAAATAAAAATTTTTATTTACATCATTTATAAATGTGTTTTTTACATTTATTATTGAAAAATAAATTAAATCTTAAAATCAAAGGAAATCCCCTACCGGATTTATAGCCTTTTTTCGAATTAGTTTTTCCTTCTAACCTTTTGTTCCCATTTCCAGGCACTATCCATAGCTTCTTCCAGAGTTGAAACGGTTTTCCAGCCCAGAACAGTATTCGCTTTATCCGTATTGGCGTAAGCCGAAGTAACATCTCCTTCTCTTCGTTCAACAATATTGTAAACCAATTTTTGTCCGCTAACTTTTTCAAAAGCATGAATTACTTCCAAAACGGAACTTCCGGTTCCAGTTCCCAGATTAAAAATCTCTAATTTATCTGCATTCTTTTTGTCAATCAAACGTTGCAAAGCAATGACATGGGCTTTCGCCAAATCGACTACGTGAATGTAATCACGAACGCAGGTTCCATCAACCGTTGGATAATCATTTCCATAAACGGATAATGCTGCACGCAAGCCCATTCCGGTTTGAGTGATAAAAGGAACTAAATTTTGTGGTACACCAATAGGCAATTCCCCAATTTCTACTGATGGATGTGCCCCAATTGGATTAAAATAACGCAACAAAATAGCATTGATATTACTTACTTTGGTCACATCAGTAATAATTTCTTCTCCAATTTGTTTGGTATTTCCATAAGGAGACATCGCAGGCTGAATTGGTGTCGTTTCGGCAATTGGCATCACTTCGGCTTGACCGTAAACCGTACAAGAAGAACTAAAAATAAAATTAGCTTCCGGTTTTTGTTGCAATTCCTGCAAAATATAAACCAGCGAAGCAATGTTATTTTCATAATACAACAAGGGTTCTTTTACGCTTTCGCCAACTGCTTTTGAGGCTGCAAAATGAATCACTCCGGCCACATCATCGTATTTCTTAAAAAAACTGTGAACCGCCGCTTTGTCTCTTAAATCTATTTGTTCAAAAATAGGTTTCTTTCCTGTAATACGTTCAATACCATCCAAAACCTCAACAGAAGAATTAGACAAATTATCAATCACGACTACTTCAAAATTTTCATTTTGTAACTCGACAACCGTATGCGAACCTATGAAGCCTAAGCCTCCTGTAACTACTATTTTCATGACTTCTTTTTATAATGTACATTTGATTGCGCTCTCAAAATTTCAGCACTTTTCTCTGGCGTAATATCTCTTTGTGATTCACCCATCATTTCGTAACCTACCATAAACTTTTTCACGGTTGCAGAACGCAACAATGGCGGATAAAAATGCATGTGAAAATGCCATTCTGGATGCAATTCTCCATCTGTTGGCGACTGATGAATCCCTGATGAATAGGGAAAAGACGTTTCAAAAAGATTATCATATTTGGTTGTCAATTGTTTTAAAATAACAGCAAAATCTGATACTTCCGTTTCTGTGAAATCCGTTATTTTACTCACATTTCGTTTGCTGACAATCATCGTTTCATAAGGCCAAATCGCCCAAAAAGGAACCAATACCACAAAATGATCGTTCTCAATAACGATACGTTCGTCTAACTTCAACTCTTCTTTTACATAATCTTCTAAAAGCGTTTTATTGTGTTTGTCAAAATAGGCTTTCAAGTTATTTTGCGTTTTCTCTACTTCAGTTGGTAAGGACGATTGCGCCCAAATTTGACCGTGTGGATGCGGATTACTGCAACCCATCACACTTCCTTTATTTTCAAAAATCTGAACGTGATTAATGTAATCTACATTCCCTAAATCCGTGTATTCTTTTTGCCAAGTATGAATGATATTTTCAATGGCATCAGCCGGCATTTCTGGCAAGGTCAAATTGTGTTTTGGCGAAAAGCAAACTACTCGAGAAATTCCTCTTTCCGGTTTTGCTTTAAAAAAAGTCTCGTTTTTGTTTTCTTCAAAAGCAATTTCTTCTTGCTTTAAAGCAGCAAAATCATTTTCAAAAACAAAAGAACTTTCTTAGTCCGGATTGACGATTCCGTTCGCTCGAACATTTCCCTGACACAATTAACAAGTTGGGTCTTATTCTGGCAATGCATCCGAAGTTACTGTTTCATTTTGCCCTTGCCAAGGACGTTTTGAACGGTGTGGAGAAACCAAAACCCATTCGTTAATTAACGGATTATAACGTCTGTGCGGATCTTCGTTGATATCAAAATTTTTCATTATTTCGCGATATAAAGTGATGTTCCATTTCCGATTTTTACATCGTAAATTTTTAATTCTATTCCAAAAGTATCTAAATAAAGTGCAGAAAGTTGTTGTTTAATTCGCTCTTCATGCCCTTTTTTAATTAAATTGATGGTGCAACCACCAAAACCGCCGCCCATTAATCGGGAACCTACTACGGCATCTTCCTTTTTAAGCGTGTCTACAATCATGTCTAATTCGGCGCAACTTACTTCATAATCAACCGATAATCCTTGATGCGTTTCGAACATTAATTTACCCAAGGTTTCGATATCTCCTTTGTCCAAAGCGTCACAAGCTAGACTTACTCGTTTGATTTCTTTTACCACAAAAAGACATCTTTTGAAGACATTGGCACTCATTACATTTTGCAATTCTAAAACATGTTGTTCGTTACAATCTCTGAAACTAGTTATCTCCGGAAAATTACTTTTTATAATCGCAATCCCTTCTTCACATTGCTGTCTTCTTTCATTATAAGCCGATGTCATCAAGGAATGTTTCACATTCGAATCGAATAAAATCAAAGAATAATCATTAAAATCAGCATTATGATATTCGTATTCTAATGTTCTGCAATCAATTTTTATAACTTTGTTTTCTTGTCCCATGACACTCGAAAACTGATCCATAATTCCGCAATTGATACCCACCCAATGTTCGGCACTTTGACCCATTAAGGCAATATCTACCGGTTTTATTTTCAGTTCAAAAAGTTCATTGATTCCAAACAAAAACCCACATTCTAATGCCGCCGAAGAAGACAAACCTGAACCTACAGGAATGTTACTGCTAAAAACACAATTGAATCCATCAAATTTAAAACCTTTGTTTTTCAATTGATTAATAACTCCACGAATGTAATTAGTCCATACATTATCCGTCAATTCCATGTCCGTTGTCAAATCAACTTCAAACGAATCATCTAAATCTATAGCAATGATTTTTGAGGTATTGGTATAATTTTTTTCGAAAGCAAAACAAATAATCTTGTCAATTGCTGCCGGCAAAACATAACCATCATTATAGTCAATATGTTCTCCGATAATGTTAATTCTTCCCGGAGACAGCACTGTTTTTTTTGGTGCTGAACCAAAGCTCTCTTCAAAAAAAGCTATCGTTTTTTTAATTAATAAATCGTTCATTTTCTTTAAATTACTGTTATTTTGAAATTGTTAAAGTATCCGATTTTAAAGCCGTACTTAATACTTGAACCATAATTTTCTTTTTTTAAATCTTTTGTTTTCAAAAGTATAGTTGCACTACTTCCCTTTTTTATTTATTTGACAGAACCCAAAGTCAGTTTACCGCTTTTAAGCCCTGCACCTTTTACTTCAAGTTTTATATCCCCTGCGGTTGTTTTCGATTTTACAAGCACTACCAATTTTCCGCTAAAAAGTTTCATGGTATCTTTATGAAACATTTCGAGTGAAGTAGCATCGCCATTGCAGGCAGCTCTGTAAGTACCCGCTCCTGTAACCTTAAATTTTAACTGATTCGTCGCTGTAGGACAAGGAATTCCATTTTTATCCACTACAGATACGGTTACGAAAGAGATATCCTCACCATTGGCAGTTATTGTTTTTCTGTCTGCGTTTAAAACAATTTGGTAAGGTTTTCCGGCAGTACGTACTTCTTCTTCGGCAACAGCTTTACCATTGTCATCAAAAGCCACCACTTTTACCGTTCCTGGCTCATATTTCACATTCATCCACATCAGACGATAGCGATTCTGAGGTGTGCTTTTATTTTTTGTCTGCACTCCCAAACTTTTGCCATTAATAAAAAGTTCAGCGCTGTTGTAACTCGTATATACAAAAACGGGGGTTATTTCTCCTTCACGACCTTCCCAATTCCAATGCGGTAAGATATGAAGGGTTGATTCCTTTGTATTCCAACGGCTTCGGTATAAATAATAACGGTCTTTTGGCAAACCCGCTAAATCGTTAATTCCAAAATAAGAACTTCGGGACGGCCAGCTTTCATCATAAGGCGTAGGTTCTCCCAAATAATCAAAACCAGTCCAAACAAACTCGCCAATTACCCAAGGTTTATCATCTTGAAGCACAAAATCTTCATCAGGCACATTAGACCAGCTACAGGCTTCCAAGTCATAAGATGAAGATTGAAAGTCTGGATATTGCTTATCTTTTTCCTGAACCACAGGGAATTTATAAATCCCTCTGGAGCTAACAGTTGAAGCGGTTTCTGAACCTAAAATAAAGCCTTGCGGAAATTTTGAAAAGGCTTCATCATATAAATGTACCCGATAATTCAATCCCGGAACATCAAGCAAAGCTCCAAAACCAGATTCCATAGTTGCTTTTACTTGATCCATACCTACAGTTACGGGACGTGTTGGGTCTTCTCTGTGAAAGATTTCCTGCAACCATTTAGCTCGTTTTACACCTGCTTCTCCCCATTGATCCGGTACTTCATTTCCAGAACTCCACATCACAATAGAAGGATGATTTCTTGTTTCCTGCACTAAATTCACGATATCTTTCTCGGCATATTCCTCAAAAAAACGATGATATCCATTTTCTACTTTTGGTAATACCCATTCATCAAAACTCTCCGCTAGAAACATAAAACCCATTTCATCCGCCAATTCAAGCTGCTCGAAAGAAGGCATATTGTGTGAACTGCGAATTGCATTGCAGCCCATATCTTTTAAAATCTCCATTTGCCTGCGCAACGCGGCTTTATTTACGGCGACTCCAAGCGGACCCAAATCGTGATGCAAACAAACTCCTTTAAATTTGGTTACCTTTCCATTAAGACTAAACCCCTTATTGGCCTCGTATTTTATTTCGCGAATTCCAAAACGGGTTGAAATTTCATCCTTCAGTTCTTTTCCTACATATAATTGGGAAACCGCTTTGTACAAATAAGGGGTTTCGGGACTCCATAATTTTGGCTTTTCTACTTTTAAATTTTGATCGAATTCTTTTCCGAATTCCATAGTCGACTCCTCTGAACTAAGTTTTTGTCCTTCGGCATCAAAAATAGTGGTGACTAAACGAGTATTTTCCCCAGCAGCTTTGGACTATATCTAAAACTTAGCCAATTCTTCACTGATAAAAGGAGTCGTTTCAAATTGCCCCCAATGGTCACTGCATTCGATATATTTTACAATAACCCTAACATTTCTATACAAACC
>ERZ1034363.684-NODE-684-length-21974-cov-2.507330_pt1 | contig 21974 bp, 18 predicted proteins | sample MGYA00520616_ERZ1034363 | MGnify/ENA primary metagenome ERZ1034363 (study PRJEB33736, sample SAMEA104284506) | Azolla filiculoides | biome: Urban; feature: Water surface; material: Ditch water | place: Netherlands | collected 2015-10-28 | depth 0-0.1 m ... | reverse complement strand
CAATAGCTGGCATTAGATCACCGATGGTAAATGGCTTCACTACATACGCCATTACTCCCGCATCACGTGCGCGATCAATTAACTCTTTTTGAGAAAAAGCGGTCAACATTAAGACTGGTGCGATCTCAATAATTTTTTCTGCAGCCGAAATACCATCGAGCACCGGCATCTTCACATCAAGGATTGCAAGATCTGGTTTGTGTTCAGTTGCGAGATCAATTGCTTCTTGACCATTAGTTGCTTGAGCAACAACTTCATAACCTGCACCTTGCAACATTTCTACAAGGTCCATACGGATTAAAGCTTCATCTTCGGCAACGAGGATTCGAACACTCATGTTGATCGATCCTCTCGGAATAAAAGGTGTACGTGCGTGCCCCGAGTCGGATTCGAACCGACACTATGCAGTGTTTGAGACTGCCCTCTCTACCGTTGGAGTACCGAGGCTTGAAGAGGAAATCTTAGCCTCTTCCCCAGCTTTAGCGGTACGCGGGAACTACGCCACCAACTGCATCGCCCACGCGGTGTACGCGCATAGCGTTGGTAGATCCTGGAATTCCTGGAGGTGCACCTGCAACGATGACGACATTTTCGCCTACGACAGCTCGACCTGATTCGATCAAGGTCGCATCTGCTTGCTTCACCATGTCATCGGTGTGCTTAACCATTGGTGTTACCGCAGGCTCAACTCCCCATGAAAGGGCAAGACGGTTGTATGTGCCTATTTCTGGAGTAAAGGCCAAAATAGGAATTGGTGAACGAAGACGTGCCATGCGACGTGCTGAGTCACCAGTCTGAGTAAATGTCACCAAGTACTTAGCTTCAACAATTGCACCAACTTCAGCTGCAGCACGTGTAATAGCGCCACCCTTTGTCTTTGGTGTTGTGCGAAGTGGGCGGATCATTTCAAATCCACCTTCTTCGGTACGAGCAATAATGCGAGCCATAGTTGCAACAGCTTCGATTGCAAAAGCTCCAACAGATGTTTCACCTGACAACATCAACGCATCCGCGCCATCTAACACAGCATTTGCACAGTCGGTAGCTTCAGCGCGAGTAGGTGAAGAGTTAGTGATCATTGAATCAAGCATTTGAGTTGCAACAATTACTGGCTTTGCTGCCTCACGTGCAAGTTCGATACAACGCTTCTGAACTAGTGGAACCTCTTCGATAGGCAGTTCTACACCTAGATCTCCGCGGGCAACCATGATGCCATCAAAGGCTGCAACGATCTCTTCAAGATTTTCTACAGCTTGTGGCTTTTCAATCTTTGCAATGACAGGAACGCGAATTCCTTCTTCATCCATAATTGCATGAACATCTTTCACATCTGCGGCGTTGCGCACAAATGAAAGTGCAATGAAATCTGCACCTGCATGAAGTCCCCAACGAAGATCTTCCTTATCCTTTTCAGAAAGTGCTGGAACCGAAACAGCAACACCTGGCAGGTTGATTCCCTTGTTGTTTGAAACAGCACCTGGCTGAATTACCTTAGTAACAACATCGTTGCCCTTAACTTCGACAACCTCAACAGTTACCTTGCCATCATCAATCAGAATGCGATCTCCTGGCTTGCAATCCCCCGGTAGACCCTTGTAGGTAGTTCCAACACGATCCTTCGTGCCTTCAACCTCATCGATTGTGATTGTAAAGATGTCTCCGCGCTCTAGCTCGTGTGGGCCATTGGCAAAACGAGCAAGACGGATCTTTGGACCTTGCAGGTCAACAAGGATCGCAACTGGCTTGCCAGCTTCCTTTGCCGCAGCACGTACTCGGTCAAGGCGATTTTGGTGCTCGTCATATCCACCGTGCGACAGGTTCAGACGTGCCATATTCATTCCCGCTTCGATGAGCTCCTTAACCTTCTCAGGAGACTCAACAGCAGGACCCATCGTGCAAACAATCTTCGCTCTACGCATAAGTGAACCTTAAACCATTAGTGGGCGGGCAGTTGGCTCAATGGGCGCAGGAAGTTGCGTGCGTCCAGTGAGATATCTATCAACAGCAGCTGCTGCACTTCGTCCTTCAGCGATAGCCCACACGATCAATGACTGACCGCGTCCAGCATCACCTGCAACGAATACACCTTCTTCTGTTGATTGGAAATTTTCATCGCGCTTAATATTTCCGCGCTCATCAAGTTGAACCTCAAGTTGTGAAATAAGCGGAGATTTTTCAGGACCGGTAAAGCCCATCGCCATGAACACGAAGTCAGCTTTCAGCTCTTTCTCACTTCCGGCAACTGGCTCAAACTTTCCATTAACAAATTGTGTTTCAACGATCTTGATTGCGCGAAGATTTCCATTGTCATCACCTAAGAACTCTTCAGTGCTGACAGAGAACATACGGTTATCTTTTTCTTCATGTGCGCTAGAAACACGATAAATCATTGGATATGTAGGCCAAGGCTGTCCTGATGGACGCTCTTCAGTTGGTCGCGGCATAATCTCAAGCTGAGTAATGCTTGCTGCACCTTGACGAATTGATGTTCCAAGGCAGTCAGCACCTGTATCTCCACCACCAAGAATCACAACATGCTTTCCAGCAACATTAATTGGTGGAACCTCAACTTCTCCAAGTGCTTGCTTGTTACCCCATGGCAAGAACTCCATAGCTTGGTAAATGCCCTTTAGCTCGCGCCCCTTGATTGAAAGATCGCGCCACTGAGTTGATCCAACTGCAAGAACAATTGCATCGTACTTTTTACGAAGATCTGATCCAGTTAACTCGCCGCCAACATCAACACCGGGACGAAAACGTGTTCCCTCTTTTTCCATCTGCTCAAGTCGACGATCAAGAATATGCTTTTCCATTTTGAACTCTGGAATTCCGTAACGAAGTAAGCCACCGATTTTGTCAGCGCGCTCGTAGACGGCAACTGTGTGACCTGCGCGAGTTAACTGCTGCGCAGCTGCAAGTCCTGCTGGTCCTGAACCAATAACCGCCACAGTCTTTCCTGTTAAACGATCAGGAGCCATTGGCTTTACATTTCCTGCACCAAAAGCCTCTTCGATTGTGCGAAGTTCTACCTGCTTAATGGTTACAGCGTCGCGGTTAATTCCAACAACGCATGCGGTCTCGCATGGTGCAGGGCAAAGACGACCTGTGAACTCAGGGAAATTGTTTGTTGCATGTAAGCGATCAATCGCTTCATCTAAATCTCCACGCCAAATTAAGTCATTCCATTCGGGAATTAGATTTCCAAGTGGACAACCGTTGTGGCAGAAAGGGATTCCGCAATCCATGCAACGGCCAGCTTGCTTCTGTAGGTGCTCCAAGCTTTGTGGCTCATACACTTCGCGCCAATCTTGAATACGAACATCAACTGGTCGACGCGTTGGAGTTTCGCGTGGAGTTGTCATAAAACCCTTTGGATCAGCCATTTGCTGCAACCTCCATCACTAGTGCATCAACCGGTAATCCTTCGCGAACCGCTCTTTCCATTGCGGCAAGAACACGTGCATAGTCACGAGGCATGATTAATGAGATTCGAGAAACGCTCTTATCCCAATCCTTTAACAGCGCTGATGCGATCTCAGATCCAGTTTCGGTGAAGTAAGAAGAGATTTGAGATTTCAAGATTTCTTTCTGATCTTCGGGAACTGCAACCACATCAACCATGTCAGCGTTTACATTGGCGGTATCTAGATCCAACACATACGTGCGACCACCTGACATACCAGCTGCGATATTGCGACCTGTGCGACCGAGAACAACAACTGTTCCGCCCGTCATGTATTCACAGCCATGATCGCCGATACCTTCAACGATCGCTAACGCACCTGAGTTTCGAACGCAGAAACGTTCTCCTACAACACCACGGATAAAGATTTCTCCAGCTGTGGCACCGTAGCCAATGACGTTTCCGGCAATGACATTTTCCTGCGAATTGAAGGATGCTTTTTCATCAGGACGAACAACAACACGTCCTCCTGAAATTCCTTTACCTACATAGTCATTTGAATCACCATACAGGCGAATTGCAACGCCCTTTGGAAGGAATGCACCAAGTGACTGACCAGCAGAACCATGCAGAGTTACATCGATAGTGCCTGCAGGTAATCCCTCTGCCCCGTACTTACGTGTGACCTCAGCTCCAAGCATTGTTCCAACTGTGCGGTTAACATTTCGCACCGGTAAATCAATCTTTACCGCTTCGCCCTTTGTAAGTGCAGGTTGAGCAAGTTCGATTAACTTGTTATCAAGAGCAGCATCCAAACCATGATCCTGCTTGATTGTGTTGTGTAGCGCGCTTTCAACATCTGGGCGAACCAATAGTGGCTCTAGGTTTAATCCTGCGGCCTTCCAATGATCAACAGCCTTGCGCGTATCTAAGTACTCAACATGTCCAATCGCTTCTTGCAAGGTACGGAAACCAAGTTGAGCCAAGATTTCACGAACCTCTTCAGCGATGTATTCGAAGAATGTTTCTACAAACTCTGGCTTGCCGCTGAACTTCTTGCGAAGCTCTGGGTTTTGAGTCGCAACACCAACTGGACAGGTATCCAAGTGACATACGCGCATCATGATGCAACCAGAAACTACAAGCGGTGCTGTAGCAAATCCGTACTCTTCAGCACCAAGCAAAGCGGCGATAACTACATCGCGACCTGTCTTTAGCTGACCATCGGTCTGAACAACGATTCGATCACGCAAACCATTAAGTAGCAATGTTTGCTGTGTTTCGGCAAGACCTAGCTCCCATGGAGCTCCAGCATGCTTCAGAGATGTAAGTGGTGATGCACCGGTTCCACCATCATGACCTGAGATCAAAACAACATCCGCGTGTGCTTTAGAAACACCTGCAGCTACGGTTCCGACACCAACTTCGGCCACCAACTTCACGTGAACACGTGCATTCTTGTTTGCATTCTTAAGATCATGAATAAGTTGTGCAAGATCTTCGATTGAATAAATATCGTGGTGCGGTGGTGGCGAAATTAATCCAACACCAGGAGTTGAGTAACGGGCTTTAGCAATCCATGGGTACACCTTGTTACCTGGAAGCTGTCCGCCTTCTCCTGGCTTTGCACCCTGAGCGATTTTGATTTGAATATCATCGCTGTTTACAAGGTAATTACTTGTTACACCAAAACGACCAGAGGCAACCTGCTTAATTGCAGAACGCTTTGAATCACCGTTAGCCATTGGAACAAAGCGCTCTGGCTCTTCTCCGCCTTCACCCGTATTTGATTTTCCACCAAGACGGTTCATTGCAATCGCTAAAGTCTCGTGAACTTCAGCTGATACTGAACCATATGACATCGCACCAGTTGAGAAGCGCTTGATGATGTCATGGGCAGATTCGACCTCATCTATTGAAATCGGAGCGTTCACGCCATCTTTAAATTGGAACAATCCACGCAAAGTCATTAAACGCTTGCTTTGCTCATTGACGCGATCGGTATAGCGCTTGAAAATGTCATAACGCTTGTTGCGTGTTGAGTGCTGCAATGTAAATACAGTCTCTGGATCAAAGAGGTGAGGTTCGCCTTCGCGACGCCATTGGTACTCGCCACCGATTGGAAGACGCTTTGTTCCTGGCACTTCTCCCCCAGGTGGATAAGCAATGTGATGACGAGCGATTGTTTCTTCGGCGATGATGTCGAGCGAAACTCCACCCAGTCGTGATGTTGTTCCAACAAAGTATTCGTCAACAACTTCCTGTGACAATCCAATCGCTTCAAATACTTGAGCTCCTGTGTATGAAGCGATGGTGCTAATTCCCATCTTCGACATAACTTTTAGGACACCCTTGCCAAGACTCTTAATTAAATTCTTAACAGCCTTTTCAGGTGTAATGCCTGTGATTACGCCTTGCAGAACTAGATCTTCTGCAGACTCCATAGCAAGGTAGGGGTTAACGCACGCTGCGCCGTAACCAATAAGCAATGCAACGTGGTGAACCTCGCGCACATCTCCAGCTTCAACTACTAGGCCAACCTTGGTGCGACTCTTCTCGCGGATCAGGTGGTGGTGAACTGCAGAGGTAAGCAGCAATGAAGGGATTGGTGCGTTTTCAGCATCACCATCGCGGTCAGATAAAACAATGATGCGAGCACCATCATTAATAGCTTGTGAAACCTCAGCCTTGATCTCATTTAAGCGATCGCGAAGCGAGTCTCCCCCATCGGCGATGCTGAACAAGCCACGGATCACATGCGCGCTAAGTCCTGGATGATCTCCATCTGCGTTAACGTGAATAATCTTTGCAAGTTCATCATAATCGATTACCGGAAATGCAAGAGAGATCTGACGACAAGAAGTTGGACCTGGATCAAGCAGGTTGTGTTCAGGACCCATTGATGTCCCGAGACTTGTAACAAGCTCTTCGCGAATTGCATCAAGTGGTGGATTTGTAACCTGAGCAAATAACTGTGAGAAGTAATCAAAGATCAAACGTGGCTTTTCAGAAAGTGCAGCGATTGGAGTATCAGTTCCCATTGAACCAAGTGGCTCCATGCCGTTCTTTGCCATCGGTGTAACAAGGATGCGTAGATCCTCTTCGGTGTAACCAAATGCGCGTTGGCGGCGAACAACTGATGAGTGTGGATACACAATGTGTTCACGTGCTGGAAGCTCACTTAACTTGATGATTCCGGCGTGCAGCCAGTCTCCGTAAGGAGCAGCGTTTGCTAGATCATCCTTAATTTCGCCATCTTCAATGATGCGTCCTGCTTCGATATCAACTAAGAACATCTTTCCTGGTTGTAAGCGACCTTTGCGCTCGATGTTGTCAGCTGGAATATCAAGTACACCAACTTCAGAGGCAAGAACTACAAGTCCATCCTTAGTTACCCAGAATCGTGATGGACGAAGTCCGTTGCGATCTAGCACCGCACCAACTTGATGCCCATCTGTAAATGTCACACACGCAGGTCCATCCCATGGCTCCATCATCGATGCATGGAATGCATAGAAGTCACGACGGTTCTGCGGCATCGTTGCGTGGTTTTCCCATGCCTCAGGAATCATCATCAAAACAGCGTGTGGCAATGAGCGACCACCAAGGTAAAGAAGTTCTAGTACCTCATCAAATGAAGCTGAGTCAGAGCCTGACATTTCAACGATAGGAAATAGACGCTTTAAATCACCAGGGATTACATCACTTGCAAGCAATGATTCGCGAGCGCGCATCCAGTTTCGGTTTCCCTTAACTGTATTGATCTCACCATTGTGAGCGATAAAGCGATAAGGGTGTGCAAGTGGCCATGAAGGAAAAGTGTTAGTTGAAAAACGTGAGTGAACTAGTGCAAGCGGAGATACAACACGCTCATCAGATAGCTCTGGGAAAAACTCTTCTAACTGTCCAGTTGTAAGCATTCCTTTGTAGACAATCGTCTGTGATGACAATGATGGGAAGTACAGATCAAGTGCATGCTCTGCGCGCTTGCGCAAACAGAACGCTAAACGATCTAGCGCAATACCGGTTTCACCATTCTTGCCTGCAACAAACACCTGGTGGAAATCTGGCATGACAGAAAGTGCGGTCTTACCTAAAGATGAAGAATTAATTGGAACTTCGCGCCATCCAAGAACTGTTAAGCCCTCTTCTTCAGCGATCTTTGCGATATCTGCCTTTACATCTGCACCCTGTGCAACAAAAGCGATACCTGTTGCATATGCATTTGCTGCAGGAAGTTTGAAATCAACTACAGCTTGAAAGTATGCATCTGGAACGCGGATAAGAATTCCTGCACCATCGCCGCTATCTGGTTCGGCACCTGATGCTCCGCGGTGTTCTAGGTTGCGTAGTGCAGTAAGCGCCTTTGCCACGATCTCGTGAGTAGCCACCTTGTTTAAGGTTGCAACCATCGCAACGCCACATGCATCATGTTCATTGGCAGGGTTGTAGAGCCCTTGTGCCTGTGGATAATTGGATGCAAGTGCCATGAGCGATGCTCCTACGGGATTGTCCTACGTGTACAGGGACATCCTTGGCCCGCCTTGCTTAGTGCGAAATCGTAGCAACAAGTGGGAGGAAGGGAAGCCTTAGCGAGGAGAAATTAGAGGCCAGAAATGTTGGCGATCTGACCGATCCCAGCGGTAATTGCCATTCCGAGGCAGCCACCGATCATGACGCGAACCGTCGGCCCTAAAATCTTTGAGCCTGCGGTGCGAGCCGAAATGATTCCGGTCAGTACGAGACCACCGAGGGTAAATGCCACGATGCTCCATGCCTTAGCGCCCAGCGTTGGTGCAAAGGCTCCAGCAAATGGAACCAAACCACCCGATGTGAAGGCGATTGCGGATGCGACCGCCGCTTGAACTGGACGGGCCTTAGTGTGAGGAAATTGGCCAAGCTCATCGCGAAGGTGAGCCTCCAATGGATCCTTTCTGTGCATCTCAAGTGCAACTTGCAAAGCTAATGCAGGGGTTAAGCCACGATCAATATAAATATGTTGTAGCTCTTGAAGCTCTCCATCAGGATCTGCGGCGAGGTGTTGGATCTCAATTAAGCGATCTGATTCCTCAACATCATTTTGTGAACGCACTGAAACATATTCGCCAACCGCCATCGACATTGCACCAGCGGTAATTCCTGCGATACCAGCAGTCACAAGGAAATCATTCTTACCAGCAGCTGCAACACCAATCATCAATGATGCGGTCGAGACCAATCCATCATTTGCTCCCAAAACAGCTGCACGTAACCAACCTGCGCGATGGGTGCGATGTTCAAGGTTTCTCTTGTAGACCTCTTCTAAACTCATATCGCGAGCCTACCTGAAAGCTATCCCTGTTTTTTTGAGGCGCGAGCACAATAAGCCAGCGCGGCTAGGGCAACGATCACACTCACCCATACATTTACGCGTAATCCAGCGATTGTGTTGGCGGTATCAATGCGAATAAGTTCGATGAAGAATCGACCTACACAATAGGCAAAGACATAGCCGGCAAAAACCTGACCTGGTTTCCAATTTTTACTAAAGACTACAAGCGCTATCGCCACCGCCGCACACCAGATCGCTTCATACAAAAAAGTTGGATGGAAAGATTCAAATTGGCTATAACCATTTGGTCGATATCTCGCTGGGACATCAAGTGCCCACCATGTATCCAAAGGGCGGCCGAAGAGTTCGCCATTGAACCAATTACCAAAACGTCCAATTGCTTGGGCCAAAAGAATTCCTGGAGCTAACGCATCAGCAAATACAGCAAAGTGTGGAAGTTCAAACTTTTTAGCAAGCGATCGGTAGCGAAGGTAGGCACCGAGCAAGCCAATAGAAATGGCTCCCCAGATGCCGAGCCCGCCTTGCCAAATCTTGAAAGCATCTAGCGGGCTTCCATTATTTCCAAAGTATGCAGATGGAGAAGAAATCACGTGATACAGGCGTCCACCAATTACACCTGCAGGAACCGCGGTGATTGCAACTTCAGAGACAACATGTGCACCTAGTGGTGCGACTGCACGAAAACGTTTATCGCCCAACCAAATGGCTACCGCAACACCAGTGATGATGCACAAGGCATAAAAATGAATTGTTAATGGCCCAATTTCTAACGCCGAATTACTTGGCGTTGGAAAGGCAAGCAACAAGGTTTAAGCAGCCTCTACAGCGGCTTTAAATTCAGCAAGGTTGAAGTCTGGACTCTGGCGCTCCCAAAGCTTTCCATTGATGAAAATAGTTGGCGTTCCCTTAACGCCATACTTTTCCATTGAGTCGTAATTAGCTTTAACAGCTTCAACCTTTGAACCGTTGTTAACGCAATCTGCAAACTTTGATGAGGAAATTCCAATTTTGCTTCCGATTGCAACTAACTTCTCATTGCTCCAGAAGCCAGAGTTTTCAAGTGGTGATTGAACCGCATAAAGCGCGTGGTGGAAATCTAAGTACTGACCTTCATCGGCTGCGCAGAACGAAGCATTAGCTGCACGAACAGATTCATCACCTAGAAATGAAAGTACATGGAAGCGCACTGTTGCCTTTTTGTCGCGAATCAATGACTCGATGTAATCGCCGTTAGCATCTTCAAAGTTCTTACACACTGGGCACTGTGGATCTTCCCAAACATCAATTACAGTGGCTTGACCAGGGTTGAGGACAATTGCAGAACCGTTCGCGGTATCAATCGATGCGGTAACCGCTGGCTTGAGCTTTGTTCCATCAAGAGCTGCAAGGGATGCGTTCTCCTTGTTGTTTTGCCCAAGCAATGAGAAGACAACACCTGTAACTACTACCAACAGCACCATCCCGATGACGATCCATCGTGTTGTGTTGTCCTGAGCTTTAGCCTGTTGCTTTGCCATTGTTACTCCTCTATCGCTGCTTTTTCAAAGGATACTTTTCCGTAAGGGAAAAGGTATAGATATAGGGCTGCTAGAGCCAAACCTAAATCGCGCATTATTTCTATGAAGTACGTCCTATGAACCTTCGCTGCCAAAGATGGATCAATTTCTCCGCCTCCACCAAAGCAACCACAGTCAATTAACAGGCCTCGAGCCCACACTGAAGCGATCGCCCCAATAAAGATGACCATGATTAAGCCACCAACCACCGCTGCAGGGCGAACCATAAAACCGATGATGAGCAACAAGGCAATCGCCACTTCAAGCCACGGCAGTGCGTAGCCAACAAGGTGCGCAAGATTTGCCGGAAGAATTTTGTATGCAGCCACAGCATTTGCTGAATCAGTCGGCTTATTTAACTTAAGCCCACCAGCAACAAGTAAAACCCCACCCAAAACCAAACGAGCTAACAAAGTAATTACTGGCTGGAAACGATCATTAAATTTTTTCATCGTCCCTCACGCACACCAAGTGCCAATTCAGAGGCAAGATGTGAAATTGCAGCTAGGCCATCTCGTTCACTTTTTGCCTCAAGCAACAGCTTGATAAATGCAGATCCGACAATGACGCCATCAGAATATTCCGCTAATGACTTTGCCTGTTCGCGAGTTGATACTCCTAAACCAACTGAGATTGGCAAATCTGTAACTGTTCGGACGCGAGCGACTAAATCTGCCGCTCCCGTTGAAACGCTATTTCGCGTACCAGTTACTCCCATCAAACTTGCGGCGTAAACAAAGCCACCAGTTTTGGCGGTAACTTCAGCAAGTCGTGCATCTTTAGTACTTGGCGCAACTACATAAATTGGATTGATCTGTGCCTTTGTCGTCGCGGCTAACCAAGCATCGGACTCTTCAATGGTCAGATCCGGAGTAATAACACCCGATCCCCCGTTGTCTGCAATTGATTGGGCAAACTTTTCAACTCCATATTTTTCAATTGGATTCCAGTAAGTCATGACAACTGCTGCAACTCCGGTGTCGGATGCAACCTTCAATGCGGCAAAAACATCTGCTGCATTTGTTCCTGCCTTCAAAGAGATATCTGCAGCTTCTTGAATAATGGGGCCATCCATCACTGGATCGCTATAGGGAAAACCGATTTCAATTGCATCGACTCCTGCTGCAGCTAACGCCTGTATCGCCTTTGCGCAACCTGCTTGAGATGGAAAACCTGCTGGAATATATGCAATCAACGCTGCGCGATTTTCTGCGCGCACCTTTGCCATTACAGAATCTAATTGAGTCATTACAGTGGAATTCCAAAGTACTCGGCAGCTGTTTGAACATCCTTATCTCCACGTCCAGATAAGTTGATCAACAAATTTGCATCCGGGCCAAGCTCTTTACCTACGACGATGGCACCAGCCAGCGCGTGTGCGGTTTCAATCGCCGGAATAATTCCTTCGGTCTTGCTTAACAATGCAAAGGCAGCCATTGCTGCATCATCATTAATCGCACGATACTCAGCACGACCGATGTCATGTAGGTAAGCATGCTCTGGACCTACACCTGGGTAATCAAGCCCTGCCGAAATTGAATGTGATTCGATTGTTTGTCCGTTGGCATCTTGCAAAACATAGGAACGAGTTCCGTGAAGAACACCTGGAGATCCACCAGTGATTGTTGCTGCATGGCGACCGGTTTCAACTCCATCACCACCTGCTTCAAGACCAATCAAGCGCACACCAGCATCTGGAATAAATGCATTGAAGATTCCGATCGCATTTGATCCGCCACCAACACACGCAAGGATTGCATCTGGCAAACGACCTGTCAGCGCCAACATTTGATCACGTGCTTCTTCGCCAATAATCTTGTGGAAATCACGGACCATTGTTGGGAATGGGTGTGGACCAGCAACTGTTCCTAATAAGTAATGCGTGTCCGCAACATTTGTAACCCAGTCACGCATCGCTTCATTAATTGCATCCTTTAATGTTTTCGATCCCGAGGTAACTGGAACAACTTCAGCACCTAGCAACTTCATTCGTGCAACATTGAGCGCCTGGCGACGGGTGTCCTCTTCGCCCATGTACACAACGCAATCAAGTCCCATTAATGCCGCAGCGGTTGCAGATGCAACACCGTGTTGGCCAGCACCGGTTTCGGCGATGATGCGCTTCTTGCCCATGCGCTTTGTTAAAAGCGCTTGACCTAAAACATTGTTGATCTTGTGGCTACCTGTGTGATTGAGATCTTCGCGCTTTAAAAAGATTCGTGCACCACCTGCGTGTTCTGAAAAACGCTTTGCTTCGGTAATGATGCTTGGGCGGCCCGTGTAACTACGATGAAGCTCAGCTAGTTCTGCTAAAAACTCTGGATCTTTTTGAGCCGAGTTATGGGCGGCTTCTAACTCTTCAAGGGCTCCAATTAATGCTTCTGGAACGAAACGTCCACCATACTCACCAAAGTGGCCGATAGCGCTCATGAGTTAAAGCCTACCTAGCAATTGGTTGATCGCAACACGTGGATCTCCCGCGCGCACTAACGCTTCGCCTACCAAGATCGCAGTCGCTCCATTGCTATGGGCAAATGCGACCTCTTCGCGGGTAGATATTCCTGACTCAGCAACTCGTGCAATAGTGGTCGGAATTTGCGGGATTAATTCAGAAAAAGCTTGAGCATCAACATCCAGAGTTTTCAAATTACGCGAATTAACGCCGATTATTTCAGGAGAAATATCCAAAGCGCTTTCAAGTTCGAGCGGTGTGTGTACTTCGATCAACGCTCGCATACCAAGCTCTTTAGAAAGATGGTAATAATCTTCAAGTTGATTCTTGCTAAGGGCTGCAACAATTAACAAAACAACATCTGCCCCATGCGCTCGAGCTTCATAAAATTGGTAATCATCAACCATAAAATCTTTACGCAAGATCGGAAGATCAACTGCTTTTCGGACAGCATCAAGATCTGCCAAAGATCCACCAAATCTACGTTGTTCGGTCAGAACGCTAATTACTGAAGCGCCTGCTTCTTCATACTGTGCCGCAAGTCCTGCAGGGTCTGTTATTGCAGCGAGTGCGCCTTTGCTGGGCGAAGATCTCTTTACTTCGGCGATTATTGAAATATCTTCGGTAAGTAGAGTTGCTAAACAATCACGAACAGCAGGTGCTTGTTCTAATTGTTCATGAAGCTGGCCCATAGGAAGTCGACGTGCTGCTAAATCTTCGCGAACTCCTTCAATGATCGAATCAAGAACGCTCATTGGTGTTGATCCTCAGTAGGGTCGATTCCTTTATCCAATGCGTTCCATGAGTTCAATACTCGGGGCTTTCGTTCATAACGAGAAGATAAATTAAATTTTCTGCCAATCAGTACTACCAACACCATCACAACTACAGCCATACCTGCGATCGTTAAATAATCCTTCATCGCTCATCGCCTAAACGGTTTGCCGCATGTACCGCAGTTAGAACTGCCGCTGCTTTATTGCGACATTCCTGGTTTTCAGATTCGGGATCTGAGTCTGCGACTACACCTGCACCTGCTTGTACATAAGCGGTGCCTTCGTGCAATAAGGCGGTGCGGATAGCAATACAGGTATCCAAGTTGCCGGTGAAGTCGATATAGCCAACGATTCCGCCATAAACACCACGACGCGTTGTTTCAAGCTCTTCAATTATTTCCATTGCACGTGGCTTTGGCGCACCAGACAGAGTTCCGGCAGGAAATACTGAAAAGAGTGCATCAACGGGAGTTGCCTTGTCTGCGAGCTTTCCAATTACCGTTGAAACTATGTGCATCACATGCGAATAACGCTCGATGTGCATGAAGTCCACGACTTCAACTGATCCTGGTGCACAGACGCGACCAAGATCATTTCGCCCAAGATCTACGAGCATCAAATGTTCTGCGCGCTCCTTTGGATCGGCTAACAGCTCTTCGGCAAGACGATGATCCTCTTCAGGATTTGCTGAACGTTTTCTAGTACCTGCAATCGGATGGATCATTACATCTTTTTGATTGACCTTGACCAGTGCTTCTGGGCTTGATCCGACAATTTCAATTCCATCGGTAAAACGGAACAAATACATATAAGGAGATGGATTGTTCAGGCGCAACATTCGGTAAACATCAATTGCATCTGCCGAACATGGCATCGCAAAGCGCTGCGAGAGCACCACTTGGAAGGCTTCGCCTGCAAGGATTTCTTCCTTCACCTTTGCAATGTTTTCCTTAAATTGTTCACCTGAAATATTGCCGTCGTATTCAGGTAAGGAAAAATCTGGAATCGTGGTCGCATCCCCTGTTAGCGGTGTTGAAAGATCAGCTTGCATGCGATCTAACCGTTGAATACAGGACGCGTATGCCTCGTCAATACGATCATCGCTGCCATCCCAGTTAATTGCATTGGCGATCAAGGTGATGGTTCCATCGCTGTGGTCAAGCACCGCAAGGTCGCTAGTTAACATAAAGGAAAGTTCAGGTAGCGGAATATCTTTTGTAGTTAGATCAGGTAAGCGTTCGAGGCGACGCACGACGTCATACCCCATAAATCCAACGAGGCCACCAGTAAGTGGTGGAAGTCCCGCGATCTTTGGGGATTTCAAATGTGCAGCAGATAAACGAAGCGCTTCCAATGGATCAATACCGGTAGGTGCACCAGCTGGAGCTGTTCCTTGCCAATATGCAAGACCATCTTTTTCGCTCAGGGTCGCTTCACTACGCACGCCAATAAATGAGTAGCGGGACCACGCGCCACCATGTTCTGCTGACTCAAGAAGAAATGTGTTTTCAGCGCTCTTTGCTAATTTGCGATAGACGCCAAGTGGCGTTTCACCATCTGCAAGTAAGCGACGAGAAACCGGAATCACATTTGAAACCTTCGCGTATGCGCGAAACTCTTCCAGGTTCATTTACTGACCAAGCTCTAAAGGTGTGTGAAAACAGGTGCGATCCCCCGTATGACATGCAGCTCCGGTTTGCGTGACCTTCAGGAGCAATGCATCTCCATCGCAATCAAGCGCGACTGAATGAACATCTTGATAGTGACCAGATGTTGCACCCTTTACCCAAAGTTCATTACGACTGCGACTCCAGTAGGTTGCCTTGCCAGTTGAGAGAGTGAGTGCAAGAGATTCGGCGTTCATGTAGGCCAACATCAATACTTCATTATTAGTAACATCTTGAACAATCGCCGGGATTAATGCGGCAGGATCCTTTAGCAGCGCTTCCACCTGAGGATCAATTGTCGTCATGTGCTTATTCTGCCTTAACGGGCAGCCATCGTGCGCACCGGATAATTGTGCTTACCCAGATATGACTTCACATCTCCTATGCGGTGAATCCCGAAGTGGAAAACACTTGCCGCAAGTAGTGCATCAGCACCTGCATCCAGGGCGGCGGAGAAATCTTCAAGACTGCCTGCACCACCACTTGCGATCAAAGGAACCTTTGAAACCGCACGCACTGCAGTGATCATTCCGATGTCATAACCGGCACGAGTGCCGTCGGCATCCATTGAGTTAAGCAGAATTTCGCCAACACCAAGTGCACACGCCTTTTCAACCCATGCAAGAGCATCTAGCCCAGCACTTTGCCGTCCACCATGTGTTGTAACCTCAAAACCAGATTCAGTATTGGCTCGTCTAGCATCAACTGAGATAACTAGGACCTGCGAACCAAAACGATCAGCGATTTCAGCGATTAATTCGGGACGGGCAATGGCAGAGGTGTTAATTGAAACCTTGTCTGCACCTGCACGAAGCAAACGATCTACATCTTCAACGCTTCGGATTCCGCCACCAACAGTGAGCGGAATAAAGACCTGCTCTGCGGTGCGTCGAACAACATCAAGTGTTGTCTCACGTCCTGCAACACTTGCTGAAATATCTAAAAATGTAAGTTCATCGGCACCTTCGAGGTTATACAACGAAGCCATTTCTACTGGATCGCCTGCATCTACAAGATCGGTGAAGTTAACACCTTTAACTACACGGCCATCGGTTACATCCAGGCACGGAATGATGCGAACGGAAAGTGTCATTTACCGCTGACCTTGAGTGCTTGCTCTAATGTGAACTTTCCTGCATACAAAGCTTTACCAACAATTGCACCTTCTACACCTGTTCCAACTAGAGCAGTTAGGGCGGCGATGTCATCAAGGGAAGAGATTCCACCACTTGCAATTACCGGCTTACTTGTTGCGGCACATACCGATTTCAGTAATTCAATATTTGGTCCAGCTAAAGTTCCATCTTTTGCAACATCTGTAACAACGTATCGCGCACATCCGTCGCGATCTAAGCGAGCAAGAGTTTCAAATAGATCTCCGCCCTCTTTAGTCCAACCACGTGCTGCAAGTGTGTGGCCACGTACATCAAGACCTACTGCAATGCGATCTCCATGTTCGGCAATTACGCGAGCGGTCCATTCTGGATCTTCAAGCGCTGCTGTACCTAAGTTCACTCGGCGACAACCAGTAGCTAGTGCACGCTTTAACGATTCATCATCACGGATTCCACCAGAAAGTTCGACCTTGATATCTAGCTTTCCAACAACTTCTGCCAGCAGAGCTGAGTTTTCGCCACGACCAAAAGCAGCATCAAGATCTACAAGGTGCAGCCATTCAGCACCTGCTGCTTGAAACTCAAGTGCAACATCTAGCGGTGCGCCATAAATGCTTTCTTTTTCGAGTTCGCCTTGCACCAAACGAACTGCGCGACCATCTTTAACATCAACTGCAGGCAATAGTTCTAAGTAACTCATAGCGATCCCACCCAATTCTTAATCAAAGCCAAACCAGCCTCACCCGATTTCTCTGGATGAAACTGAGTTGCGCTGATGTACCCATCTTCAACAGCGGCTAAAAACTTTTCTCCGTGCGTGCTCCACGCTTGTGTAGTTCCAACCGCCTTCTTTGCTGCATATGAGTGAACAAAGTAAAAGGATTCACCTTCGACTCCTTTAAATAATGTTGATGTTGACGAGGCTTCAACGGAGTTCCACCCCATGTGCGGGAGAATTGGTGCATCAAGTTTTGAAACGGTGCCTTGCCAAATTCCAATACCAGCGTGAGCAGTGTCGTCGGCGTGCTCGGTACCTTCGCTAAACATAATTTGCATACCGATGCAGATCCCTAAAGTTGGACGCTCTTTTGCTAAACGCTCACGAACAATTGCTGCACCATCAACCGCATTCAAACCATTCATACAAGCTGCAAATGCGCCAACACCTGGAACAACTAGACCCTCTGCTTCAAGTGCAATTGTGCGATCGGATGTGACAACTACATCCTTTCCAGCGGTTGCAAATGCGCGTTCTGCGGATCGCAGATTTCCGGATCCGTAATCAAGAATTGCTATCAAAGAGAACCTTTTGTTGATGGGATTCCGGCAACTCTGCCATCTAGCGAAACTGCATCGCGCAATGCACGTGCAACAGCTTTAAATTGGGCTTCAAATACGTGGTGTGCATTGCGACCTTCAAGAACGCGAATATGCAATGCAATACGTGCTTCAGCAACGATTGATTCCCAGATGTGCTTTCCGAGAGTTGTATCAAAGGTTCCGATAAGTTCAACAATTTCTGGTTGACGGTGAACTAGGTATGGGCGGCCTGAAAGATCTACCGCTGCCTGAACAAGAACTTCATCGAGCGGAACCATTGAATCGCCAAAGCGACGGATGCCAGCTTTATCGCCAAGTGCTTCGCGCAGCGCCTGTCCAAAAGCAAGGGATGTGTCCTCAACGGTGTGGTGTGAATCCACATCAACATCACCAGTTGTTTTAACAGTTAAATCGAAACCTGAGTGCTTACCCAGTTGAGACATCATGTGGTCAAAGAAAGGAACCCCTGTTGCAACATCGATGATGCCTTGGCCATCAAGATTGATCTCAACGAGTACATGTGACTCCTTGGTCTTTCTTTCAACGCGTGCTGTTCTCATGGGTTTCTCCTTTAAATGAGCTCTTTGAGGGCTGAAATAAATAAATTGTTTTCGGCTTCATTGCCGATAGTCACTCTTAAGTACCCTGATAATCCCACATCTCGAATCAGAACACCCTTTTCCAGCAGTGCAGCCCACAGTTGTGGCGCATCCTGCTTGAATCCAGTGAACAAAACAAAGTTGGCGCTGCTGGGAATCGTGGTCAGGCCCATATCGTGAAGGGCTTGAACCACCGTTGATCGAGCCGCGATCAAAGTTGAAACTCCACCCAACAATTCAGCGCGATGATCAATTGCAACCTCAGCTGCAGCTTGGGTCAATGCGCTGAGGTGATACGGCAGGCGCACAATCATCATCGCATCTTTAACGGCAGCATCACTAACCAAATAACCAACCCGAGCACCTGCAAAGGCAAATGCTTTACTCATAGTGCGAATAACAATTACATGTGGGTTATTAGCAATCAAAGTAACTGCAGAAATTTCTTGAGAAAACTCTGCATACGCTTCATCGACAACAAGCAATCCCCCGACAGATTTTGCTGCATCTGCCAACATTTGAATTGCTTCAATTGTGACAGCGCCACCTGTTGGATTATTTGGTGTTGTTATAAAGGTCAATACTGGTTTGTACTTTTGGATTTCTGCAACAGCATCTGCAGTATTGAGAGAAAAGTCTGCGTTTCGCTTTCCATCAATCCAAGCCGTTCCTGTGACCTTTGCAATAAGTGGGTGCATGGAATACGACGGTGTAAAACCTAAAACTGAGCCTTCAGCAAAAGCTAAGAAAATAGATTGAATAATCTCGTTAGATCCATTTGCAGCCCATACATTGTCGGCAGAAAACTTTGTGGCGCTTTGCTCATTAATGTAATCAGCAAGTTTTGTTCGCAGCACAGTTGCATCACGATCTGGATAACGATTTAGATCCGAAGCCACCTTTGCAACAGCATCGGTAATCGCCTTTTGTAAGGCAGATGAGGGTGAATATGGATTTTCATTTGTATTTAAAGATGCGCGTGCTGGAACCTGCGGCGCACCGTATGGGGAAAGCGGACGCAAGTTTTCGCGCAGTGGTAACCAACTTGGCCAAGCCATGCTAATTACCCTTCATTCGAGATTCTCCAAGCGAGCCGTCATAGCTTCACCATGTGCTGGCAGATCCTCAGAGTTTGCAAGCGTGACAACGGTTTCAACGATGTCGGTAAACGCCTTTTGACCGTATTCGATGAAGTGCAATCCACGTAGGAATGTCTGCACAGAGAGCCCACTTGAGTGACATGCGCATCCACCAGTTGGAAGAACGTGGTTTGAACCTGCAGAGTAATCACCTAACGAAACAGGTGAGAATCGACCGATAAACACCGCACCGGCGTTACGGATCTTTGCTGCATCTGCGCGTGCATTACGTGTTTGAATTTCAAGGTGCTCTGCCGCATAAGCATTTACAACAGCTAAACCTTGCTCGATGTCATCAACCAATGCGATCGCAGATTGAACACCAGATAGCGCGGTCTTAATTCGATCTGCATGCTTTGTCGCCGCTACACGTACTTTTAACTCTGCTTCAACAGCTGCCGCAAGTTCTACTGAATCTGTTACCAGAACCGCTGCTGCAATAACATCGTGTTCAGCCTGGCTGATTAAGTCTGCAGCGACATCTGCTGCGATTGCAGATGAATCTGCAAGCACTGCAATTTCAGTAGGTCCAGCCTCTGAATCAATTCCGATTACCCCACGCAGTGCGCGCTTTGCAGCGGCCACATAAATATTTCCGGGTCCAGTTACAAGATCTGCTTTTTCGCAAACACCTTCCATGCCATATGCAAACAATGCGATCGCTTGCGCTCCCCCGACGGCATAAACCTCGGTGATACCAAGCAGTGCACAAGTTGCAAGAATTGTTGGGTGAGGTAATCCGCCAAACTCTTTTTGAGGAGGCGATGCCACCGCGATGGATTGAACCTTTGCAATCTGTGCAGGAATTACATTCATCATGACGCTACTTGGATATACAGCTCGTCCGCCTGGCACGTAAAGACCAACGCGATCTACTGGAATCCATTTTTCGGTAACTGTTCCACCATCGACAACGGTGGTTGTCTTTTCACTACGAAGTTGATCGTTGTGAACTTTGGTGATGCGAACAATTGACAGTTCTAAGGCGGTGCGAATCGCTGGTTCCAATTGAGAAAGCGCTTTATCTAGTTCAGCCTGCGGAACCCGGATAGCTACTGGTGTAACTCCATCAAACTCTTGGGCTAAAGCGATGAGATCTGCTTCGTTGCCCTTTTTCACTCGATCAAGAATTGGTTCGATCAGGGCCATCGCCTCTTGAACATTGAGCGTGGCGCGGGGTAATTCAGAGTTGTATTGAGCTTTAGATAGGGATCGCCCGCGCAGGTCAACGGTACGAATCATTGGGCAATTGTAACGGCAACGCCCCAAGCCTTGCTCACTGATTTAAACGAGACAGTTCGGGCCCAAAATTGATTTCAAATCTGCGCTCAAACTTGGTGATGATGTGATCAGAGCATCAACCTTCATGACGGTGCTGTTTCCATTATCTAGTAGCTGCAAATGAACTTCGCGCTTTCCCGGATGTGAACGCAAAATCTCTTTAATGCGGTCAACTACCGGAGGAGTGCACTGCTGAATCGGCAGTGAAATCACAAGCGGGCCAGTCGGTCCTGCATTGATATCAGGCATAGACATTTCAAGTGCGGTGAATCGAAGGGCATCTTCGCGGCGATCAACACGGCCACGAATAGTGACGATTCGATCTTCCGTCAAAGACATTGAGTATTGGTTATAGGTATTTGCAAAGAATAAAACTTCTAATGCACCTTCAAGATCTTCAACTGTTACAACCGCCCACGAAGCACCTTGTCGCGAAACCTTTCGCGTAACACTTGTGATCAAACCACCAATGGTGACGATTGATTCGTGTTGTGCGCCATCATCTACCAACTGACTAATGGACATATCAGTGTTTGCACGCAACACATGTTCAACACCAAGCAATGGGTGATCAGATACGTAAAGGCCAAGCATCTCGCGCTCGTAAGACAACAGCATCGCCTTGTCCCATTCGCCAGTTGGAACTTCGATATCCAAACCAGAAACAGCGGTTACAGATTCGCCACCAAAGAGATCAAACTGACCGATGGCTTCTGCGCGCTTAGATTCAATAACTGAATCAATTGCTTCAAGGTGAACTGCAATCAGACCTTTACGTGTTGAACCAAGAGAACCAAAGGCGCCAGCTTTAATTAAAGATTCGATTGTCTTCTTGTTGCATACCTGTGCATCAACCTTTGCAAGGAAATCTCCGAAGGATGTAAAGCGACCCTTTGCTTCACGTGCGTTCTTGATTGAGGCAACAACACCTTCTCCAACATTTCGGATTGCTGCTAAACCAAAGCGGATATCTACTCCACGTGGGGTGTATTCAGCATCGGATTCATTGACATCGGGAGGCAAAACATTAATTCCCATGCGACGACATTCAGATAAGTACAACGCCGACTTATCTTTGTCATCACGAACAGAGGTAAGTAGAGCGGCCATGTATTCAGTTGGGAAGTTCGCCTTTAAATATGCGGTCCAGTACGAGACAACACCATAACCAGCTGAGTGGGCACGGTTAAATGCGTAATCAGAGAAGGGAATCAGAACTTCCCATAAACGCTTAATTGCAGCGGTAGAGAAACCATTTTCCTTCATACCCGCTTCGAAAGGAACGTATTCCTTATCCAGGATGTCCTTATTCTTCTTACCCATCGCCTTACGCA
>ERZ1034363.683-NODE-683-length-22000-cov-12.153583_pt1 | contig 22000 bp, 20 predicted proteins | sample MGYA00520616_ERZ1034363 | MGnify/ENA primary metagenome ERZ1034363 (study PRJEB33736, sample SAMEA104284506) | Azolla filiculoides | biome: Urban; feature: Water surface; material: Ditch water | place: Netherlands | collected 2015-10-28 | depth 0-0.1 m ... | reverse complement strand
GGGTTGGTTCCTGGAACCACTTATACTGCTAAAGCAAAAGATGATTGCGGAAGAGAATTTACACAACAATTCTACGTGTATCTTGCTCCTAATCCAACGATTGCAAGTTTAGTTCAACCAACTTGTCAATCTTCTATAGGAGCTGTAACATTTGGTAGCTTACCTGCGAATTGGTCTATTACAGAAATGAATTCAGGAACTGTTTACACAGGTACAACTCCTACATACACCATATCAAATCTACAAGCTGGGACATACAATTACATCTTTAAAGATGTAAATACGAATTGTGCAAATCAGATTGCATTGCCAATTTCAATTGTGGCTTATACAAATTGTCCGATTGCAACTAATGATGTGGTTTTATACAGTGGTGGTTCGGTTTCTACTATAAATGCAACATTGAATGATATACAAGGAGCACAAGTTAATCCTACAACTATTAGATTGATTGCGCCTTCTATTGCTACAGACTTGGTTTTTTGTAGTACAGGACAAGTTATTGGGTTTAAAATTCCAAACGAAGGGGATTGGGCTGTAGACATTGTTTCTGGTGTAGTAACTTTTACTCCTTTTGTAAATTTTGCAGGGATTCCAAGTAATGTTTCTTATAATGTTAAAGATTTTAATGGTAATGTAAGTAATGAAGCGGTTATTAGTTTTGATTTGCTACCAATAGCCGTAGATGATACTTCTTATTATGCTGTTGGAACAGCTGTGACAATTAATGTAGTTTTAAATGATACTTTAGGTGATGTAGTGAATCCTCAAACAGTTGCTTTTGTTGCTCCAACTTCTCCTAGTGGAATAGTTACTACGCCATTAAGTATGGTAGTTCCTGGCGAAGGCTCTTGGTCTATTGATGCTGTTTCGGGCGCTGTAACATTTGTACCACAAGCAGGATTTTATGGTACACCAACACCTAAAAATTATCAAGTAAGTGATTTACAAGGAAATGTTTCTAATCAAGCCGTTATCACATTAAATTCTCAATGTGAGTTAGAAGTTACTTGTCCAAATTTTGGAATTACTACTGTGCAATGTTACACCGAAATTCCTACGGCTACAACTTTAACAATAGCAGCATTTGAACAGCTTGGTGATAATTCGGGTACTATCGGTGATACTTCTTGTGGAAATGTAGTTATTACAGCTACTAACAGCGATTTTACGGGTTGTAATTCAGATGTTGTTAGAACTTATACTATATCGGTTTATGCTGATACTAATTTGAATGGATTGAAAGATGTTAATGAAAATGCAGTTTTAAGCACTATAACATGTGCTCAAGTGTTTCATGTAAACGATACAGTTGCGCCTGTTTTTTCAAGTGTTTTACCTGCAGATGTAGTGGTAGAATGTAATGCTATTCCTGCTGTTGAAACTTTGCAAGCTACTGATAACTGTGGTGTGGTAACAGTTGTTTCTCAAGATCAAATGGTTTTAGGAACATGTAATAACTCGTATGCGATTGTTAGAAGTTGGATAGCAACAGATGATTGTGGAAATTCAGTAAGTCATGTTCAAAATATTACTGTTCAAGATACTACTTCTCCTGTGTTTACTTTTAATGTTCCGTCAGAATTAACTATTGAGAATGGAGATGCAATACCAACTTATACCGTTACTGCTATTGATAATTGTGGAGTTGCCACAATAACATATGAAGAAGAAACGATTCAAGGAAGTTGTTCTGGAAATTATGAAATTATAAGATATTGGACAGCTACAGATTCATGTGGGAATGCAGATATGATTTCACAAGTAATTACGGTTGTAGATACTACGGCTCCTGTTTTTACAGAAAATTTACAAGAAGTAATTTATGTAGACTGTGGAAGTATTCCAGTTGCACCACAATTGAATGCTACTGATGCTATAAGTGAGGTTACGGTAACTTTTGAAGAAACAAAAGAACAAGGTGATTGTGTAAGTATGTCTAGAATTATTAGAAAATGGACAGCTGAAGACGCGTGTGGCAATAGTTCCACTTTTACTCAAGTATTAAATATGGCTTGTGAGATTACAATATTTAACGCATTAACACCTAATAATGATGGTAAAAATGATGTTTTTTATTTAGAAGGAATAGAGTGTTATCCTAACAACTCAGTAGAAATTTTTAACCGATACGGAGCAAAAATCTTTGAAGTTAAAGGATATGACAATGTTAGCAATGTATTTACTGGTAAATCTGGTGCTGAATGGAATGTTTCAGGAGATGTATTGCCAACAGGAACTTATTTCTACATTATTAAATATGATTTTGTTATTGAAAATTTAGGTGAAAGAAAAGATGTTCAAAAAACAGGTTATCTGTATGTAAACAATAATTAGTAAGGAATAGTTGAGTTTTTTAAGTTCAATTTTTGGGGCTTATTACCATGAAAGGAGTGTCTTAACTCCTTTCGGGTAATAAGATTAATAAACCTAGAAATGCTTTTACTCAATTATAATTCTTAAAAAAAACTCCCAAAAATTGACATCATGAATTATTTAACTCAACTCGTAAAAGTAATCCCCATTTTACTTTTATGCTTGACTGACGCATTATTTGCGCAACAAGACCCACAGTATACAAATTATATGTATAACACTATGAATGTTAATCCGGCCTATGCAGGAACAAAAGAAGTAATGAGCATACTAGGAATGTATAGAGCTCAATGGGTAGGCTTAGATGGTGCGCCAGTAACAAGTACTTTTTCTTTGCATTCTCCTATTGGGGGATCTAATATGGGACTTGGATTGTCCTTTGTAAATGATCAAATTGGTCCTTCAGATGAAAATACCATTTCGATTGATTTTTCATATCGATTAAATTTTGATAACCTATCTACTTTGGCCTTGGGTATTAAAACGACTGCTAATTTACTGAATGTTGATTATACTAAATTGAGTATATACGATCCTACAGATCCACAATTTCAGAGCAATATTGATAATCGTTTTTCGCCTAATTTTGGTGCGGGTGCTTATTGGTATTCTGATCATCATTATGTTGGGTTGTCGGTGCCAAATTTTTTAGAAACGAAACATTATGATGATAATGATATGGCTAGCTTGGCTAGAGAAAAAATGCATTATTATCTAATGGCAGGCTATGTATTTGATCTTACTTCAAATATTAAAATGAAGCCTGCTTTCCTTTCAAAAGTAGTAGCAGGAGCTCCTTTTCAATTGGATATGACGGCAAATTTTTTGTTTCATGAAAAATTAACGGTTGGTGCAGCCTATCGATTAAATGCTTCTGTGAGTGGATTAGTTGGTTTTCAATTATCTGACAAGTTATTTGTTGGTTATTCATATGATGCAGAGACTTCAAAATTAGCTAATTACAATTCGGGTTCTCATGAAATATTTTTGAGATTTGAGATTTTTAAAGCCGAAGAAAAAATTTATTCCCCACGATTTTTTTGAAGTATCTAAATTTTTGGATTCCTTTAAAAATTATTTAAGAAATACAGGCTTATTTGTTACTTATAGCGTTTTTATGTGCTATTTTAATAAATTTTATCTAATTTTATAATAATAATGACTTTTTTAAAGAAATTGTTATTAAAGTGGATTATTAATAATTTAATACTGTTTTCAAATGTTGCATCAAGATGAAGAAGAAAAACGATTAAAGGTTTTAAAAGAGTTTAATATACTTGATACTAAGCCCGAAGAGATTTATGATGACATTACTCAAATAGCTTCATCTATTTGTAATATGCCAGTTGCGATGATTAGTTTAGTTGATAAAAATCGTCAATTTTTTAAGTCGCGCCTTGGTGTTGATATTTCAGAAACACCTATTGAAAATTCGGTATGTTATCATGCCATCCTTTCAAGAGATGAGGTTTTTGAAGTTCCTGATTTACGAATGGATGATCGGTTTAAAGCGTTTCCATTAGTTGTTAATGAACCGCATTTTGTTTCTTATTTTGGTGTTCCGTTGTTAAATACACAAGGGGTTGCTTTTGGAGCTTTGTGTGTGTTGAGTAAAGATGAGGTAAAAACCATTTCTGAAGAACAAAAAAAGTCTTTAAAAAAATTAGCAAAACAAGTTATCTATATTTTAGAATTAAGAAAAAAGCAAGAAGAATTGACTATTTATCATGAACAAGTAGAGAATTATGCTCAAGAAATGGAAAATTTTGCATTCACAGCAGCTCATGATTTAAGGTCGCCTTTGAGGGCTATTAATTCTTTTTTAAAAATGATTGAAGCTAAAAGCAATCAAGACGATGAAAAAGAAAAAGTGTATTTTAAATTTGTTTTTGATAGTGTAAAACGAATGGATAAGCTGATTGTAGATTTGTTAGAATATGCTAAATCAAATAAAAAAATAGCTGATAAAGAACTAATTAATTTGAATCAGCTGGTTACAGATGTTTTTTCGAGTTTGGTAGAAGATAATTTAGCAGAAAAGCCTTTGCTTTCAAAAGGTGATTTGCCTGAAGTTTATACATCAAAGATTGCAATCAATATGGTATTTCACAATTTGATTGATAATGCCTTGAAATATCAAAAAAGCGATAATGTAGCTGCTATAACGATTAATTATGCTGAAGATTCAAAATCCCATATTTTTGAAATAATTGATAACGGAATTGGCGTTGAAGAAGAGCATTTGGAATTAATTTTTCAGCCTTTCAAACGATTACATACTCAGGCAGAGTTTGTGGGTAGTGGATTAGGGTTGGCTGCTGTAAAAAAAATGGTAGAAAGTTTAGGCGGTCAAATTTCTGTTAACTCACAAATCGGAGTCGGTTCTGTCTTTACTTTTTCGATTCCAAAATAAAATATTTATTTTCATTATTTTTTTATTATATTTATACCTTTATTAATTAAAATAAATTCGTTTTAATTTCAATATTACCTATGAAGTTAATAAAGGCCTTGTTAATAGATGATGATTTAGATGCAATTCAACAAATTAAAAAATTTGGAGAAGAAAACGCTGTTATCATTTCAGTATGTGGGTTTTCAAATACACTTCAAGAGAGTATAGAATTTATCAAAGAAGCTAAACCCGAACTTATTTTTTTCAATCCCTCTATAGAAAATCTAGCGCATTTTAATTCACTTAAGGAATTAGATTTTAATATTCCGAAGTTTATTTTTATTTCAAAAGATGAGAAAGATGCTTTTCAAGCTTTTAAACATAACGCAATTGATTTTTTAAAAAAACCATTAGATTTTAATGATTTGATCGTTTCTCTTTATAAAGTTATAAAAAATATAGAGATGGAAATTAGTTTTCAAGATCAAAAGTTAAACCAAATAAATTCGATTAATTCTTCTAGTCAGAACAATGGATTTTTAGCTATTTCATCTACTGATAAAATTGAATTGATTAAGGTTGATGATATTGTTTTTTGTAGAGCGGACGGTAAATACACAGAGTTTGTATTAAGTAATGGAACCAAGATTTTATCAAGTAAAAATTTAGGAGAATACAACAATGTATTGACTTATAATTACTTTTTTAGAATTCATCATTCCTATGTTATCAATATCAAGCACATCTCAAAAATCACTAAGAAAGATGGCTTGTATTGTGAGTTTACTAATGGTGTTGCTTTACCGATAGCTAAACGTAGACAAGAAGAATTTATTAAGTTTATTAAACTATAATGCTAACGTTACATTTATTAAGTTATGTCCAAGAAGTTTAAAAGAATAATGATTGTTGATGATAATGAATTTGATTGTTACATTACATCAAAATTGATTAATAGTTTTGATTCAACAATAGATATAATGGAATTTAATTCCTCAACAACTGCAATTGAGTATTTGGAGGAGTATCAAAGCGATTTAAAAAAATTACCAAGTTTAATTTTTTTAGACATCTATATGCCTATATTAGATGGTTTTAAATTTATAGAAAGATTTTCAAAGCTTTCTGAAAAGATTAAAGATTATACTAAGATTTGTATTTTGTCGACTACTGTAGACGATCTTCATATACATAAAGCTAAAATTGATGAGAATGTATTGTTTACGAGTAAACCCATAACAATGGAGTTTATTCAAAGCATAGCTCAATAATCTTCAATTTATGAATTGTTCTGTTTCCTATTAAATGTGTTATTTTTACCATTTAAAACCTATTTATGAAACTGGCAATTATAACTCACGTTCAACATATAAAGCATAATACCAATATTATGGCTATTCTCCTTATATACGTGAGATGAACATTATTTAATATCTATTTTTTTTATTTGTTAAGATATATTTTTATTTAACTTTTCAATTTACTCCAACAAAAATATGCATGTCTGTTTCTTAACAAATGAGTACCCTAAAGAAGGTTTTCCACATGGAGGTTTTGGTAGTTTTGTCAAGACTATTGCTGAAGCTTTAATTAATAATGGAGTTCAAGTATCAGTGATTGGGTTGAATTATATACCTTCTAATGAGGTAGAAAAAGTTAATGGAGTTACTATAATTCGTCTTAAAAAAAGTAAAACTAAGGGTTTTGCTTGGTATTATAATTCAAAAGTTATCGCAAATCAAATTTTTAAATTAAATAAGCATAACCCGATAAATATTGTTGAAGGAGCAGAATCTTCTTTAGCTTTTCTTCCGAAAATTAAAAATATAAAATATATAATTCGCTTGCACGGAGGACATCACTTTTTTGCAGATGGAGAAAAAAGAGGGGTTAATTGGTGGAAAGGTTTTCAGGAAAAGTTGTCGTTTAAGAAGGCTGATGCCTTTATCGCTGTTTCAAGCTATGTTAAAAATCATACCGCAAATTATTTAAATTATCATAATAAACCAATTGAAGTAATTTTTAATCCTATTAATTCTCAGTTATTTCAGCCTCAGAATATAGAAATTGAAACAAATAATATAACATTTGCAGGAACAATTTGCGAGAAAAAAGGTGTTCGTCAATTAATTCAGGCTTTTTCTTTAATAAAAGAGAAATTTCCAAATGTAATTTTAAATTTATATGGGAGAGATTGGTTTTTTCCTAACGGTAATTCTTATATTAAAATGTTAAAAGAACAAGAATTGCCTATTCTTGGAGATAAGGCATGTGATGTTGTTTTTCATGGAGCACTTTCTTTTGAAGAGATATCAAGTGTTTATGCGAAGGCAGCAGTTTGTGTATTTCCTTCTCATATGGAAACCCTTGGTTTGGTTGCCCCTGAGGCAATGGCTATGGGAAAAGCAGTAATATTTACAAAATTAGGACCAGGACCAGAAGTAATTATTGATGGTGAAACGGGTTTGTTATGTGATCCATATAATCCGACAGATATAGCGGAGAAAGTGATTTTTTTGCTTAATAATTATGAAGTTGCAATCAAGTATGGAGAAAAAGGAAGGGAAAAAGTATTGGAACAGTTTGAAATTACTAATTTAGTATTAAGAAATATTACTTTTTATAACGCAATATTACAATGAAATTTGTTACACTGATTTTTTCGGATTATAGAAAATATAAAAAATATGGTGGTAATTTTATAACTATCTTGTTTTTTACACAAGGTTTCTGGGCAATATTTCAATATAGAATAGCTCATGCAATTTATAAATTACCTGTTCCAATTTTAAAACAAATACTACAAGTTTTTAGTTTGTTTTGGCAAAAGAGTATCGAAATTGTTACAGGGATTTCAATTCCTGCGTCTGTTGAGATTGGACATTCTTTTTATATTGGGCATTTTGGGGGTATTTTTTTAAATGCAAAAACACAAATCGGTAATAATTGTAATATTTCACAAGGAGTAACAATTGGTGTTTCTGGATTAGGTGATAAAAGAGGTGTGCCTATAATTGGTAACAATGTTTATATCGGTGCAAATGCTGTTATTGCAGGAAAGATTTTAATTAAAGATAATGTTTTAATTGCAGCTTGTTCTTTAGTAAACAAAGATATTGAAACGAATAGTGTTGTGTTAGGGATTCCTGCTATAAAAATATCAGAAAAAAGTTCGGAGGGCTACATATAATATGCGATTTGTTGTTATTTCATCTGCACCAATAGTAAATAAAGAGAATCATTTTTTTTTATATAGTCCTTATGAGAAAGAAATGCAATTGTGGGCAAAACAAGTTGATTCTATTCAGTTTTGTTGTCCTATATGGAAAGAAGATAAAAAATTACTAATTGTTCCAATCTCTTTTGAAATTGAAACTACAATTGAGTTAAAAGAGTTTGATATTCTTTCCTTTACGCATATTTTGATAGCAATACCAAATATTGTTATTGATTCTATACGTATATTCAATGCAATGAAAAGGGCCGATCATATTCATTTAAGATGTCCCGGAAATATGGCATTGTTAGCTTCTTTTATTCAAATTTTATTTCCCAAAAAAAATAAAACTGCAAAATATGCAGGTAATTGGGATCCTAATGCCAAACAGCCTTTTACATATAAATTACAGCGTTGGATTTTGAGTAATACTTTTTTGACTAAAAATATGCAGGTTTTAGTTTATGGTGATTGGGAAAATCAAACTAAAAATATTAAGCCTTTTTTTACCGCAACTTATAGTGAATCTGAAATTCAGGATTCAGCATTTAGCATTCAGAAGAAGTCATTTCAAGAACCTTTTGTTTTTCTTTTTGTCGGAACTTTGTCTAAAGGGAAACAGCCATTATATGCTATTCAAATAGTAGAACAATTGCATAAAAGAGGAAATAATGTTAGACTTGATTTGTATGGTGATGGTGTGATGAGAAGTGAGATTGAAACTTATATTAAAGCCAAAAAGTTAGAGTCAATAATTTGTTTGAAAGGAAATCAGGCTAAAGAAATTGTTTTGTATGCCTATCAAACTAGTCATTTTTTAATTTTACCTTCCAAAAGTGAAGGTTGGCCAAAAGTGGTAGCTGAAGCTATGTTTTGGGGATGCGTTCCAATTGCGACACCTGTTTCATGTGTGCCCTATATGTTAGGTAAGGGAAGTAGAGGAATTTTATTGCAAGAAAAATTGTCAATTGATTCCGATGAAATAGAAAAATTTATTAATGGTCAAGAAATGTTTCGAAAGATGTCTGATGGAGGGCGATTTTGGTCACAACAATTTACAACTGATAAATTTAAAGAAGAAATTAGTAAATTATTAAAATGAAAGTAAATCTTACTGTTTTGATTTTGAACTTGTGCTTGCTTTTAAATTTTCTATATTTACATGATTATTAATTCTTACAAGTGAAATCAGTTCAAGATATAAGAGTAGTACAGTTAATCGATAGTTTAGAGCCAGGTGGTGCTGAACGGATGGCGGTTACAATTGCTAATACTATTGGGAAAGAGCTTAAATTTTCAGGAATAGTCGTAACGCGTTTAGAAGGGAGTTTAAAAGAAACTATAAGTTCAAAAGTAAATTATCTTTTTTTAAGAAAGAAGCGAGCAGTGGATATATACGCATTATTGCGTTTTAGAAAATTTTTAAAAAAAAATAGGGTTACTATTATTCATGCGCATGGAAGTTCTTATTTTTTTGCAGTTTTACTAAAAATAATTCTACCATCAATAAAAATATTTTGGCATGATCATTATGGTAATCGTTTAAAAAGTACTAATTCAAATAACATAATTAAGTTAGTCTCTATTTTTTTTAGTGGAGTTTTTACTGTGAATTTAGAACTTCAAAAATGGGCTTTACAAAACTTAAAAACTTCAAATGTGTTTTTTTTACCTAATTATGTAGAAGAAAATCCAATTGAACAGAAGTGTACTATTTTGAAAGGAGAAAAAGGGAAAAGAATTGTTGTTGTGGCTAATTTAAGAACTCCTAAAAATCATCATTTAGCTCTTTCTGCTTTTTCTAAAAGTAAAATTGCTTCTTTAGGGTGGACTTTACATTTCATAGGTAAAGATAATTATGATTCTTATTCAAAAGATTTAAAAGATAAAATAACTAATGATAATTTAATAAATTCCGTTTTTATTTATGGATCTTGTTTAGATGTACAGCATATTTTAAATCAATGTGATGTAGGTTTATTAACCTCAACATATGAAGGTTTTCCAGTAACTTTATTAGAATATGGAAGAGCAAATTTATTTGTAATTGCATCAAATGTTGGTTATTGTAATCAAATTATTCGTAATGCAGAAACAGGGATTTGTTTTGAATTAAATAAAGAAAATGAGCTAGAATCCATTTTAAAAAGTTTAGCTGAAAACGTAACCGAAAATAAAATTTTAGCTCAGCAATTGAATGATTTTGTTAATGAAAATTATTCAGCTAAAGTTGTAATAAAAAAGATACTTTCCATTTATCAAAAATAATGTATGAAATCAAATGATACTTCAACTTATATTAAATTAGTACTTATTCATTTATTTATTGGGTTGGCTGTTTATTTTATTCCTGTAATTTCAAAATTATATGCTATTGCTATTATTTTAGTAGGTTACAGATATGTTATACTTCGAAAGAATGCAAATAATGAAGCACTTTATATGGCTGCTTATCTTGTTGGTGCTGAAGTTTTTTTGCGGATGACTCAAGGTAATTTTTTTGAGCAATACGCTAAATATGGTGTGATGGGAGTTTTGATAATAGGTATGATTTATAGAGGGTTTTCAAAAAATTCGATTTTTTATTGGATTTTCGGAATCTTATTATTGCCAGGTGTTTTTTTGTCTTTTTTTACCTTGAATTTTGATACGGACATAAGAAAGGCTATAACATTTAACATAATAGGACCTGTTACCTTAATGATTAGTGCTATTTATTGTTATCAAAGAAAAATTACTTTTGAACAAGTAAAAAAAATTATAGATATGTTAGCCTATCCACTTATGGCTACATTGGTTTATATGTATTTGTATACGCCGAGTGTAAAAGATGTGGTTACAAATACAGAGTCTAATTTTGAAACATCTGGAGGGTTTGGGCCAAATCAAGTTTCAACCATATTAGGTCTTGGAATTTTCTTGTTTTTTATAAAGATTGTTTTAAATTCTAAAACAATAGCGATTCAACTAATTAATATTCTTTTATTTATTATAATTACTTTTAGAGGAATTGTAACCTTTTCAAGAGGAGGTATAATTACTGGATTTGTAATGATTATTATTGTAACAATTCTGCTCTTGTTTTACACAAAATCATATGCAAAATCAAAAATTTTGTTACTAGTTGTGTTCGGGACCTTTTCATTATTGGGTATTTGGGTTTATAGTTCAATACAAACAGGTGGATTAATAGATAAGCGATATGCAAATCAGGATGCTAGAGGGAGGGAAAAGTTAAGTAAGCTTACAGGTAGGGAGCGATTAATTGAATCTGAATTTAAAATGTTTTTAGATAATCCTGTTTTTGGTATTGGGGTAGGAAAAAATAAAGAGTATAGATTAGAAACAACTGGAGTTGATGCAGCATCTCACAACGAAATTACGAGAATGTTAGCAGAACATGGGATGTTTGGACTTTTTGCATTAATAATATTATTAATAACCCCCATGGTTTTATATCTTAATAATCAACAGAATATTTTTGTTTTTTCATTCGTTGTTTTTTGGATATTAACAATCAATCATGCGGCTATGCGATTAGCAGCTCCCGCTTTTATTTATGCTTTATCACTTTTAAAAGTTTCATTTACAAATGAAGAAACGCCTGTTGTACATAGGGAATCTGTTGTCTAAACATGGCTATAATAAAACATCAATAGAAACCCTAGGTGTTTTTTTAGCTGATGAAGGATATGAATTGAGTTATACGTCTGATAAAAAAAATCAGTTGTATAGGTTATTAGATATGATAGGTACTACATTCTATAATGTAAATAAAGTAGATTTTATTTTAATTGATACCTATAGTACATTTAGTTTTTGGTACGCCTTTTTTTGTAGCCAAATTGCGAGAGTATTTAATGTTAAGTATATTCCAATTTTGCATGGTGGAGATTTGCCAAATCGGCTACAAAAAAATCCTAAGTTATGTAAAATGATATTTGCAAATGCTTATAAAAATGTAGCGCCTTCAGGCTATTTAAAGCAAGCTTTTGAACACCGAGGTTATTCCAATATTTTGTATATTCCAAACTCTATTGAAATTCAAAATTATTCTTATAAACAGCGTGAAAAAACAGCTCCAAATTTGTTGTGGGTGCGTGCTTTTGCTACAATATATAATCCTGAAATGGCTGTTAAAGTGTTATTTGAATTGCGCAAAACATATTCTAATGCAACATTAACTATGGTAGGACCAGATAAAGATGGAAGTTTGTTGCGTACCAAAGCTTTTGCAGATTCACTAGGTGTTGCTGTTTGTTTTACAGGGAAATTAGCTAAAGAAGATTGGTGGCAGTTGTCTGCAAATTATGATATTTTTATTAATACCACACATTTTGATAATACGCCAGTTAGTGTAATGGAAGCAATGGCTTTAGGTTTACCAGTAGTTAGTACAAATGTTGGAGGTATACCTTTTTTATTGACAGATAATGAAAACGCCTTGTTAGTAGATGATAATAATGCTAATCAAATGGTTTCTGCGATACTTAAATTACTTGAAAATCCTGTAGAGTCAAAAAAGTTATCTACAAGCGCAAGAAACTATATTGAGCAAATGGATTGGGAAATAGTAAAAAACAAATGGCACGCGTTACTTGCTTAAAAATTAAATAATTGTTCTGTTTTAAAGTTTTATTTATTACTTTGCATTAGAATAATCCCCCAAATTATGATTAGTGCCAAAAAAATTCATTTTGAAATATCTGAGCGAAAAATTCTTTTACGTATCTTGGATGTGCTTTTTGTTGTGTTAACTTTAGCACTCATAGGTCATTTTTTACAATTTGATTATTTTAAAGTTTCTAAGACAAATTATTATTGGACACTAGTTTTAGCTTTATATATAAATTTCTTTGGGACAATTTTTGAGATGTATAATTTGCAAACCGCAAGTAATCGATTTCAAATTACTAAAAGTGTGATTCTTACTACAGCATTAACGGTATTACTGTATTTATTAACGCCTTTTTATACACCCATTTTACCATCAAATCGTTTGCAGATTATTTTATTTTTCTTCGCAATTTTGATTGCGTTATTGGTGTGGCGTAATTTGTATATTGTATTCTTAGCGTCAAATCGATTTCTTAAAAAGGTTTTGTTTATCGCAAGTAGCAAAGAAATAGATCAATTAGTAGCTGAATTATTTTCTGTTAATCCTCATTATAGTGTTGTGGGATATGTAGCAACAGATGAAACACCTCAAAAAACTAAAATTAATTTGGTTGATGAAACTTGTTTGGAAGCATTTATTCACAAAAATTATGTTTCTGAAATTGTGGTTACTCAAATTAAGAATAAGACAAATTCTATTGAATTGTATTCAGAATTACTGAGCTATTTAGAAAGAGGTGTTGTTATTCGTCAATACAAGGAAGTTTATGAGAATAGCACTTATCGATTGCCAATTAATTTTGAAAGTAAAGAGCTGTATAAGTTTTTTCCTTTTAGTAGAAGTAATCAGAATAAATTGTATGTGTATTATAGTCGAATTTTTGATGTTGTTTTTTCTATAATTGGGTTATTTGGTTTCTTTTTGATTGCTCCAATTTTATGGATTATAAATCTTTTTGCAAACAAAGGAAAATTCTTTTACACACAAGAGCGCGTTGGAAAAAACGGCATTCCATTTACAATATACAAATTAAGAACAATGGTTCAAGATGCAGAGAAAAATGGAGCTGTTTTTGCTACTGCAAATGATGCAAGAATTACACCTTTTGGTAAGTTTTTAAGAAAGACTCGTTTAGATGAATTACCACAGTTTATAAATGTTTTAAAAGGTGATATGGCAGTTATAGGGCCAAGACCAGAACGTCCTATTTTTGTAAACGAAATTGCTCAAACCATTCCACTATATCAAACAAGACATGTTATTAAGCCAGGACTTACGGGCTGGGCACAAGTGAATTATTCTTACGGGACAAATCTTGAAGATAGTCTGATGAAATTGCGCTACGATTTATATTATATTAAACACCGAAGCTTGTTTTTGGATATTAATATTGTAGTGAAAACAATGAGTACGGTTTTGTTTTTTAGAGGGCAATAATCAATCTTCAGTAATCAGTGTTTAGTTGGCAATATTATTAGCGTGTCAGATTTAATTTCTTACTCTGTAAAACAATTTTTCCAATCCAATAAAAATGTAGTGCTATAAACGGCCATACAATTTCTAAGTGTATTTTGTTTAACATGTAAACGAAATAGATTAGCAAAAAGGCAAGACAAATTTTTCCAATTAAAACTATTTTAACGTTGTTCTGTTTCCAATAATACCAAGCAAAAACTAATAATAGTGGATTGAATAATAAAATGTTATAATTCCATAATATTTCTTCATGGAGTGAATATAAACCGACTAAAGAGAAAAACATACCTAATAATCCTGCGATAATAAAATATGTTGTTTTAACCCATTTTTTGCCTAAAATAACTAAAAGTAGCAACGCACCAATTAAAGAATAAATTGAGTTTAACCAATTGAAAGGAATGGCGGTTTTTTGAGCCACTAAAATTGTTTCATTCGATTTTTCTATAGCTTTTTCGTTAACTTTAGTTTGCGAAATTGCTTTTTTGAATTCGTAAGGTAAAAATAAGCGCGTAGCAGGTTCATCTACTTTAGTTCCAAAAATTAATTGAATGCCTAATTTCATGTAAAAATCAGACATATATGGATACAAAATTTCTCTGTATGATTGATTTGAACTGCTCGATTTTATGTATTCTTTTCCTAAAGTAGTATTGATTTTGTCTACAACCATCGTAGTACAATTTCTATCAATGAATTTGTAAGTATAAAATCGATCATCACTATAAACAGATGCATTTAATTGCTGAAACAATTGGTTGATTTGTGTTGGAGAAAGTGCTAATTCTTGTTCAATAATTTCTCTATTTTCTGCCTGATAGTTGTAGTAAAAATCAATATAACTTCCGTTGGTTACAAAATATTGTAAATCGCCTTTTACAAACCGACCAATGAAATTAGGTGTGCTAAAATCAAATGCTCCATAATTATAAACAACGTCAATTTGTTGTGAAATATCTTGAATTCGAATACCTGTGTGACCATACATTGCATATGATTCTGGTCCAGTACCACAAGTTAAAATACTTACTTTAGCTTGGTTTGAAAGTGAAATATTTTGGGAAAAACCATTAAAAGAAATTAAAATTAGTAACGCGAAAAGTAGTTTTTTTATCATTCTTTATTTTGTTTCAGGTTTCAGGTTTCGGGTTTCAGGTTTCAAGTTTCGGGTTTCAAGTTTCAAGTTCTTTCATCCAACTTCCATTATCTAAACAATTCCCAATCTACTTTTAACGAAAAAATATTGGAATACAAAGCAGCACTTTGATCACCCAAGTCGGTTAGTGCATAATCTACTTGAATGCCTTTGTATTTGAATCCTAACCCAATATTCGGCTGAAAACTTAGTTTTTTAGAATCGTCAATTTGTGTGATTTGTTGAAAATTTCCAACACCACCTCTTAAATAAACTAAATCAATATATCCAAACTCAAACCCTAGAGCAGGGTCAATACTTACAGCGCTAGTTGAAATGATATCGTTAGTTTGTGCAAATTGCATATTCAAATTGGCTGCAGCTAACAAGCTATAATCATAGCGAATAATCCATTTTTTAGACATTCCTAATTGTGCTTTTGGCAATGTGATTTCGCTAGTTTCTGGTAATTCTTGATTTTCGCCTGGAATGGCATCGGCAATTTCTTGGTATTTTTCCTCGTCGATAGTCCAAGTATTGTAAGTAGTGGTGATGTCACGAATCATTAAGCCAAATTTCCAATCTTCTTCATCACTAATGTATTGAATTCCTAAATCTAGCCCAAATCCCCATGAATTAGCAAAGTCGCCAATAACTCTTCGGATTACTTTTGCATTTACCCCATAATTTAAACCTTCAATAGGTAAGCTTCGTGCATAAGAAACGGTTAATCCATAGTCTGCTGTGGAAAACAATGAAATTCTATTGTAATCTATATTTCCTTCGCTATCAATTAATTGGGTGGTGTTTAAAATGTCGTCTACTCCAAAACGAATTAATGAAATTCCAACGGCACTTCGGTCGTCTATTGGCATTGCAAAACCAGCGTAATCATACTGGGCAATATTTGCAAAATAATTAGCGTGCATTAATGAAAACTGTTTGTCTTCTAAATGCAATAATCCAGCCGGATTCCAATAACCTGAATTTACATCATTTGTATGTGAAACCACTGCATTGGACATTCCTAAAGCGGCGGCATCAACACCAATATTCATAAACTCATTCGAATATTTTCGAACGGTTTGTGCGTAGTTTAATGAAGTAATACAAACGAAAAGAAATAAAACGGTCTTTTTCAATGCCAATTTTTTTACAAAGATGAAATAAATTTCTTAAATACTAAACTCTAAATGTATTAACTTATTGTATTACATTTGCTGTAAATTATTTAAATCTCTACTTTTTGAGTATTTTTTAAACGTATTTGTATGCAAATTAAAAAACACATTCCAAACGCTATTACTTTATTAAACCTTGCTAGTGGTTTATTAGCTATTATTGCCATTTTTAAAGGCTATTATGATGAAGCTTTTATTTTCGTTTGTGTGGGCATCTTTTTTGATTTTTGGGACGGATTTTTTGCTCGTAAATTTAATGTCTCTGGTGAATTAGGCTTGCAATTGGATTCGCTTGCGGATGTGGTTACAAGTGGAGTGGTGCCAGGACTTATGATTTTCAAGTTGTTGCAAGATATTCAGGAAGATGATACTTCAAAATATTTTTTAACGGAAGAATATTACTACATGGGATTTGTACCCTATTTAGGATTTATCATCACATTGGCTTCAGCTTATAGATTGGCAAAATTTAATATTGATACACGTCAAACAGATTCGTTTATTGGTTTGCCTACTCCAGCGAATGCATTATTTATTATGAGTATTCCAATGATTCAATTTGCCGGAACACACGAATGGCTAGTTGATGCTTTGTTCAATCCATTTGTATTGTTGGGAATTAGTTTGTTAAGTGCTTACATGTTGAATGCAGAAATTCCTTTATTTTCTTTAAAGATTAAAAATTTTAGTTGGGAAAAAAATAAATTACAAGTTATCTTTTTAGCCGCGTCAGTAGTTTTATTGTTTGTATTAGAATTTACTGCTTTACCTGTAATAATTTTACTTTATGTTGCGTTATCGGTACTAAATAATACTGTTTTGGCAAAAAAATAATGGCGCAACCTATTCGAAGAAAAAGAACAACTAAAAAAAGTAAACCACGTTTTTTTGGAAAGTGGTTTTTGGCTATTTTTTCTTTTTTTCTTATTTTGATTGTTTCTATTGGTATTTATAAATTTCGGGATGGTTTTTTGTATTATTTAGGCTTTAAAACCGATAAATATGCTAATGAATTAACCGCAGATGAACGAAAATTAGCCGATATTCGAATTTATGAAGTTTTACACAAGCATGATGATAAAGCCATTGGTTTTGATGTTTCTGAATATCAAAGCGAAATAGATTGGGAACAAACGTATCATATTGATGAATCGTTTGAATTGTCTTTTGTCTTTATTCGTGCAACGGCAGGAAAAGATAGAATCGATTCGAAATTTAAAACGAATTGGAAAGGAGCAAAAGCGCGTCAATTGATTCGTGGCGCTTATCATTATTATCGACCAAACGAAAATTCAATTGAGCAAGCAGAAAATTTTATCAAAAATGTTAGGCTAAAAAAAGGCGATTTGCCACCCGTTTTAGATATTGAAAAATTACCTAAATCACAATCTATTGATAGTTTAAAAGTGGGTTTACGACGCTGGTTAAATAAAGTTGAAAAACACTACAAAGTAAAACCTATTATTTATTCAGGAGAAAGTTATTACACCGATTTCTTAAAAGATGAATTTTCAGAATACCCGCTATGGATTGCCAATTACAATTTTTGGCGTAATGATTTAGAATCTGATTGGCAATTTTGGCAATTCACTGAGAAAGCTCAAATTGAAGGTGTTGTTGGTATGGTTGATGTCAATATTTTTAATGGAGATAAAAATAAGTTATTGATGAAGTGTATTCAATAACTGTTGATTATCATTTCCACGATTGACGTTAGTTACTAACTATGGAACTGATTATTTTCTGTTAAGAATAATATTTCTTGCGAAACGTGAAAGTTAATTTACCACAAAATTCGCACTTGTGCCAAACGTGTGTTAGCAGTAATTCTTATTATTTTAATTTTACTTCTTCCAAGAAATTATTCCACGCTGTTTTTCCAATTATTTGTGACGATTGGTAACCTGTTTGGAATACAATTACTCTGTCTTTTAACTTAATAGTATCTGCAAAATACTGCTTAATTTGCTTTTTCTTATTAAGAAAAACAATCATATAATTTGATTTTGAGTCAGGACAATAAGCCGTCCTTTCTGCGTTTTTGAATAAACTTTTAAAATTTTGAATTTGAACTTTATTTTCTGCGGCATATTTTTCTTTTGCAACAAAAGCTGAATCATCATGTGAATATTCATGCTGATTTTCTTTTTTTGTCAGGAAAACAATTTTTGTACAGCTATCTACAGCTCCATAAAACTGTTCATCCTTTCTCGGTTGCCATGTTTTTTTATTTTTTTGATTACAGCTAATGATTGTTAACTGAATTAAAATTATAATAAAGAAGTTTCTCATATTTAAGTTTGCGTTCTGAAGAATTACGGCTAACTCTTGAATATACGATTTAAAAAAACTTAATGTGACTTAGTGTTTAACTTCGTGAAACTTTGTGATACAAAAACTACTCTTTGTTCAAATTTAATTCGCCTTTACCGTGAATGATGGTAGTTTTCGGAGCTTCAAAATCGATTTTCTTTTTACGTAATTCAAAATTTTGTCCTAAATAAACACGTCTAACTACTTCATCAGCTGCTAATTCTTCTGGTTTCCCTGCTTTTAGAATTCCTCCTTCAAACATTAAATATGTTTTATCTGTAATGGCTAATGTTTCTTGTACGTTATGGTCGGTGATTAAAATTCCGATATTTTTATTTTTTAATTGAGCAACAATTCTTTGAATGTCTTCTACAGCTACTGGGTCAACACCTGCAAAAGGTTCGTCCAAAAGAATGAATTTTGGATCTGTTGCCAAAGCACGAGCAATTTCAGTACGACGTCGTTCTCCACCCGAAAGTAAATCCCCGCGATTGGTGCGGATGTGTTGTAAAGCGAATTCATCAATTAACGCTTCCATTTTAGCTTCTTGTTCTGCTTTTGAAAGCGTAGTTAATTGTAACACACTCATGATGTTATCTTCGATAGTTAATTTTCTAAAAACAGAAGCCTCTTGTGCTAAATAACCAATTCCATTCTGTGCACGTTTGTACATAGGAAAATTAGTAATATTCATATCGTCTAAATAAATATTACCGCTGTTTGGTTTTACTAAACCCACAATCATGTAGAAAGATGTTGTTTTCCCAGCTCCGTTTGGACCTAATAACCCAACGATTTCTCCTTGGTTTACTTCAACGGAAATTCCTTTTACAACACTTCTTTTTTTATAGGTTTTGACTAGATTTTCTGCTCTAAGCTTCATAGTGTGGTTATGAGTTTAAAAGGTTATGAGTTTAAAAGACATTATGGTACAAATAAACAAATAAACAATTTAACAGTTAAACGAATTAACAATAATTTATTTTCTGCCTACTAAATACTCCTTACTGAACACTTTCTTCAAGTGCTTCCCAAAACTCATAGGCTCTTCTTAAATGAGGAATTACGATAGTTCCGCCAACTAAAGTGGCAATTCCCATGGCTTCCATCATTTCTTCTTTGTTTACGCCATTTTTATATGCGGTTTCTAAATGATATTTAATGCAATCATCACAGCGCAACACAGCTGAAGCTACTAATCCTAAAAGTTCTTTTGTTTTAACATCTAAAGCGCCTTCCATGTATGCGTTGGTGTCTACATTGAAAATTCTTTTGATGACTTTGTTGTTATCTGCTAACAATTTTTCGTTCATTTTCGAACGATAATCGTTAAATTCTTTTACTAAATCAGCCATTTTTTATGCGTTTAATTTTTCTTTTTCTTTGTTTTTAATCACTACAGCACTAATGAAAATGCTGATTTCATATAAAATTAATAAAGGAATCGAAACGACAATTTGGCTCACCACATCAGGAGGTGTGACAATTGCTGCAACTACCAATATTAATACGATAGCATATTTTCGATATTTTCTTAAAAATTCAGGAGTTACTAATCCTACTTTAGATAAGAAATAGATTATTATTGGCATTTCAAAAATTAATCCACAAGCAATTACAGAAGTTTTAATCATGCCGATGTAGGATTGAATGTTGATGTCGTTTTTGATTTCAGGACTTACTGTAAAAGTTGCAAAGAAATTAACAGACATTGGAATAATCACAAAATAGCCAAATAATACTCCTAAGAAGAATAATAAGGAAGCGATTGAAATAAATGCCTTGGCGTATTTTCGCTCTTTTTCATATAAAGCAGGACTAATAAATTTCCATAATAGCCATAATATATATGGAAATGCTATAATAAACCCAGCGGTGATACACGTCCAAATCAATAGTGATATTTGACCTTCTATAGCTGTGTTTTGAATGTTAAAAGGTAATTCTTTGACACAGAAAGATTCTGCCAAATCTAATTTGGTTGATAATTCACAAAAAATGCGATAGGTAATAAAGTTTGGATCCTTTGGACCAAAAATAATTTCGTTAAAAATAAAATCACTAAAAAAGAAAGCTACCGTTGCACAGATCAAAATGGCAATTGTGCTTCTAACTAATAACCAACGTAATTCTTCGAGATGGTCTAAAAACGACATCTCTCCCATACTTTTTTTTGCCATTATACAATTCCTTCTTTTAATATATCATGTAAATGTAATACACCTTTATATTCATTGTTATCAATTACTACTAATTGCGTAATTGCATTGTTTTCTAAAATATCCAAAGCTTCTGAAACCAAAATAGTTGAACTAATATGTTTTGGGTTTTTTGTCATAATATCTTTAGCGGTTAAATCCGAAAAAGAATCACGATTGTTTAACATTCTTCGGATATCGCCATCAGTAATAATTCCAATAACATGGTTGTTTTCAATTACTGCGGTTACACCTAAACGTTTTTCAGAAATTTCCATGATTACCTTTTTGATAGATGCATCAGGTGTTACTATTGGTTTGTGAGTAGTGTCTAACATATCTTTCACACGAAGCAATAATTTTTTGCCTAAAGCGCCTCCTGGATGATAAACGGCAAAATCTTCGCTTTTAAAGTTTCTCATTTCCATTAAACAAACGGCTAAAGCATCTCCTAAAACCAATTGTGCTGTTGTGCTATTTGTGGGTGCTAAATTGTTTGGACAAGCTTCGTTTTCTACATAAGCATGTAAAATATAATGTGATTCTTTTCCTAAAAAAGAGTTTTTATCTGCAGTCATTCCGATTAATGTATTGCCAAAACGCTTTAAAAGAGGTGCTAAAACTTTTATTTCAGGACTGTTTCCGCTTTTTGAAATGCAAATTACAATATCTTCAGGTTGTACCATTCCTAAATCACCGTGAACAGCCTCAGCAGCATGTAAAAACATTGAAGGAGTTCCAGTAGAATTTAAGGTAGCTACAATTTTCTGAGCTATTAATGCGCTTTTTCCTATTCCAGTTACTACCAATCTTCCTTTGGTATTAAAAATTTCGGTAACACTTTTTGCGAAGTCTTCATCTAGATAGTTTACTAGATTTTCAATGCTTTTACTTTCTGATAAAAGTGTTCTTTTTGCGGTGGCTAAAATCGTTTCAGTTGTGCTCAAAATAGAAATATTAAAAAATTTGTATGTCTAAAAGAAAATCGTATCTTTATGTTTGCAAATTTAGGTAAAATCATATTAATAGAGAATGAATCCACACGAAATTGATTTACATAAAGAATTAAAGAAATATTTTGGTTTTAACCA
>ERZ1034363.682-NODE-682-length-22040-cov-3.188180_pt1 | contig 22040 bp, 25 predicted proteins | sample MGYA00520616_ERZ1034363 | MGnify/ENA primary metagenome ERZ1034363 (study PRJEB33736, sample SAMEA104284506) | Azolla filiculoides | biome: Urban; feature: Water surface; material: Ditch water | place: Netherlands | collected 2015-10-28 | depth 0-0.1 m ... | reverse complement strand
GCTGGTAGTAGGGGTCGGGGTTGAACAGTGTGTCGCACACGTCCTCCATCACGGTCTTGAGGGTTTCGCCCGTCATCTCGGTCACGGTGGCGTACGAGTAGGTGGTGGCGGTCATGTCGAGCAGCCATTCGCGTGTGATGGCCTGGCCTGGCAGCAAAGTAGTGCCCCAGCGGAAACCGGGCGAGAACGCGATCTCGGCACCTTGCACATCCAGCAGCGCGTCGACCAGCAACTGGTCGCCCGTGCCGTTGAAGTTGCCACGGCGGTACAAGAAGCCGTCGGTCACGGCCAGCTTTTCGGACAGCTTGGCTTCGTAAGGCGCACGGATCTTGGTGATCAAAGCGTCCATCTCTTTGTCGGCGGGCAGCATGTTGGCAAACACGGGCAGCAACTTGTAGCGGAAGTCGGTGATTTTTTTGTTCTTCACTTCGAAGTCGAGCACGCCCAAGAACTTGCCGTTAGAGCCTGCGTTGGTGACGATGGTCTTGCCGCCTTTGTTGTTCACCAAAGTAGCGACTGGCATGCCGTCGTGGGTGTGACCACCCATGATGGCGTCGATGCCGCTCACGCGGCTGGCCATTTTCAGGTCCACGTCCATGCCGTTATGTGACAGCACAACGACCACCTGCGCACCTTTGGCACGGGCTTCGTCGACCATCTTTTGCATGTTTTCGTCTTGAATGCCAAAGGCCCAATCGGCCACCATGTAGCGTGGGTTAGCAATCGGTGTGTATGGGAAGGCTTGGCCAATGATGGCGCAAGGCACGCCATTCATTTCGCGGATGACATAAGGCTTGAACACTTGGTCGCCAAAGTCATTGGTCTTGACGTTTTGCGCCACAAAGTCGACCTTGCCAGCAAAGTCTTTGTTCACAATTTCTTGCACGCGCTCCATGCCGTAGGTGAATTCCCAGTGGCCGGTCATCACGTCAACGCCAAGCAATTTACAGGCGTCGACCATGTCTTGACCGTTGGTCCACAACGAGGTGGCTGAACCTTGCCATGTGTCACCACCGTCGAGCAACAACGCACCGGGGCGGCTGGCTTTGAGACGCTTCACCAAAGTGGCCAAATGCGCGAAGCCGCCCACTTTGCCGTAGCGCTTGGCGGCCACTTCAAAGTTCAAATAGCTCATGCCATAGGCTTCGGCGCTACCAGGGCGCACGCCTGCCGTTTTGAGCAAATGCTCGCCCACCAAATGGGGCAACTGGCCTTTCATGCTGCCAATGCCAAGGTTGACACTGGGCTCGCGGAAATAGATGGGTTTCAACTGCGCGTGGCAGTCGGTCATGTGCAGAAATGACACTTGACCAAACTTTGGAATGTCATACAGACCATGCGCCGCCGCACCAGCATCAGACTGTGCAAAGGCATTCATATTGAGGCCGGCCATCGAGCCAGCACCCATGACTTGCATGAATTCGCGTTTGGTTAAGTTCATATCAGCACCTACTTATTTAAAGAGCGTAAAAAAGCCGCAGATGAAAAGCTCATGCTGCGGCCATTTAGAGATTACTTGTTGACAGGCGACGCAGGGTCGAGCAACAAAGCCATCACGTTTTTGATTTGTGTTTCAGTCAAGATACCTTTGTGACCGAAGCGCGGCATGTTGGAACACGCGTTGTAAGCACGCGCGTTTTGCAGCTTGCCCCAGGTGTATTCCACGATCGGCTTAGCAGCTGCGCTGTTGGGATCTGTCACGCCACGGATCTTGCCGTAGTTGTACAAGCTTGGGCCCAAGGTGCCGTAGGACAACTCAGTCTTGCTGATTTGGTGGCAGTTGTAGCAATTGCCGCCGTTGACCGAATCGGCCTTGTCAGTCCAAGTTTTACCGGCACCGCTTTGTGCCACTTTTTCGCCTTCTTTGAAGTCGCCCAAGTATTTGCCATCGGCAGGTGCCTTGATGGTTTTCATGTTGCGAGCTTCGATCTCGGCAGTCACTTTGGCATCCAATGCCACACCGGTGCGATCAGACTCAGCACACAAACGGTTGTCTTCGTCAGGGTTCAAGCGGTCGAGTTTGGCTTGGCCTTGATCGCGGAATGAGCGACCCAAGACGTCTTGTGTCAATTTATCGAGGTCGGCGCTCGAAGGCATGGGCGTGGTGCATGCAGTCAACAAGGCCACAGCGGCAGCGCCCAAAGCGATTTGATATTTGCGGTTCATTTTTCGTTGTCCTTATCGTTTGATCGCGGGCGCGATGGCTTCGCCACCTTTGCCGTTCACACCCATGTACACGCCCAAGGCGATGGTGGCGTCGCTGCCAAACAAGGGGTAAGGGAAACGTTGTTGACGGTAACAGTCGTTCAAGCGCAACTGAGCGCCCCACATTTGACCGTTGGACACGCGGTAAGCGGGCCAAGCACCGAAGCCGTTGCCTGCGCCTGGGTTCTTGGTCAGGTTGGGCAAGTCTTGCAAGCGGATGCGTTTGTCATCTTGAGCATGGCAAGTTGCGCATGCAAAGTCGTGTGTGCCGCCGCGCATGAAGAACAGGCGTTGGCCGACTTCGTACATCTTGCGCTCTTCCACATGGCTTTGCGGCAAGTTGAATTTCATGCCTTTGGATTCTGCAGAAATCCATGTGGCCAGGGCCGTCACATTGTTTTGCTCATCTTTGCCAAAAGCTGTTTTGGCAATGTCTGCCGCATTGAAGCCTTGCAGCTCTTGCATGCAAGTCAGCAAGCGTGATTCGAGATCTTGCACACGACCTGTATCTGAAAAATAACGGGGCAACTCGACCCAAGCGCCTTTGACAACGCCTGCGCCTTTACCCAGATCGCATTTTTCGAGCGATGCATTTTTAGGGCCGCGTTTTTTCTTCCAAAGGTCTTCACCTTTGACTTCAAACAACTCGGCGGGGTTGCCGTCTTGCAACATGGCGCGGTACTCCGCGATGCTGTCGGTCGACGACTTTTGGGCAAACGCAGCGGCAGACATGCCAATGAGCCCTAAAGCGATTACTAGTTTCTTCATTCGTGTCTCCACTGCGTTCTTGTTAATTACGAAACGGTTGCTTCGTCAGAGCGGGTGTCGCCCTTGTTGTCTTTCCATGTCACGCCCACTTTGTCGCCGGCTTTAGCGCCTTTGATGGTGAACTGCAGGAATGGGTTCTTAGACACAGCTGGGCCCCACTCGGCGGTCATGACGACTTTGCCATTGAGGGTTGCTGTCACGTCTTGGATGTGCCATGCGGGGATGAGTTTGCCGGTGCCGTCTTTGCGTTGACCGGATTCCATTTCGTGGCTCATCAAGACACGGATAGTTGCTTTGTCGCCAGCTGCTTGGGCGCGAATGCGCATTGGATCTGCCATGTTGTTTCTCCTGAAATTTCTAAATTAGCCGCCGCAGCCGCCGAGTGTGACTTTGACTTCTTTCTTCGCGAAGAAAGCTTTGCCGTCGTTGGTGATCGCAATGGCGTACACGTCTGACGATTGGCCCATCTTGGCGCGTGTAGAGAAGTTGGCTTCAACTTCTGGAGACACGTTGAACATGGCGATCAAAGCAGATGGGTTTTTCTCAACCAACAACAAGACGCGCTTGACGTTTGCCAAAGTTGTGCTGGCACCCAATGGCACCACAGCGCCGTTTTCAGCGATGTCTGGACCAGTGATGGTGACGTCTTTGCTTTCCACAGGGGCTGCGCCACCCATGGCTTTGACGGCTTCTGCCACGCTCTTGGCGTCGAAGGCAGCTTTGTCAAAAGCTTGTGCGTATTGTGGGAACAGGCCAGTAGAGGCCAAGAGGCCTGCCACAGCGGCGCTGTGCTTGAGGGTCTCGCGACGAGTTTGCATGTAGTGCTCCTAAAAATGCGTGAAGTTATTTTGCCGCACCGGCAGCGAGCCAGTTAGCAATCGTTTTGATATCTGCCTCAGGTGCAGATTGTGCAGGCATGGGGATAGGACCCCACACACCCGAGCCGCCTGCTTTGATTTTGCCTGCCAAATAGTCAGCTTTACCTGGGTACTTTTTGGCTATGTCGTTAAAGCTTGGGCCCACCACTTTGGTGTTTTGCGCGTGACATGCTGTGCAATTGTGTTTGCCCAACAAGGCCAAGGCTGGATCCACCACTTTGGCAGCAGGCTTGGCAGCCGGTGTTGCAGCAACTGCACCCACGGGTGCTGATTTGTTTTCAGGCACTGCCGTGTTAGCACCATGCTGCTGGCCCACCAAACGGTTTTGCTCAGCCAAGTTGCCGTGTGCGTTGCGTGCGTAGTCTGGCAGGATAGAAGCCACTTTGGCTTCAGGGATGCAGTCCTTCATACACGCCACGTTGGCGGTGTCGGGTTTGGCTGTGCCGTTGAACTCTTTGCCCGCCCACATCGCATGCTTGGTGGTCATGCCGTTGCGGTTAGGCATGCGCTTTTGCACCTCGGCAATGTTTTTGTCTGTCAACACGAAGTTTTCAGGCACCACATTGGCCAAGCTCAACAGGTAAGCCGTGACGGCATACACCTCATCGGGCTTGAGTGACTTTGGCGCAGTCCATGGCATGGCGCGGTTGATGTAGTCCCACAGCGTAGACACCGTGGCCACCTTCATGATGGTGGTGCGGCCAGGGAAATCAGCGCGCTTCAAATTGGCCACATTGCCTGTTTTGATGTCGTCATTGGTTGTGCCGCCGATCAATGGGCTGAACACTTCGTTGGACTCACCAAACACACCGTGACAGTGGGCGCACTTGGCTTCCCACAAATCTTGGCCTTGTGCAACCGAGCCTGAGCCCGCTGGCAAACCTTTGAAGTCAGGGCGCACATCGATGTCCCATGCCGCGACTTCTTTGGTTGTCGCTGGACGACCCACGCCTGGGTAGGCTGTGCTTTGTGCGCTGGCAAAACCAGCCGCAGCCAACAGAGCCGCGGTCAAAACGACTTTACGAAACTTGGACATTCTTGACCTCGCCGTTTTCTTGCACCAACCACGATTGGATGGCGTTGTTGTGATAAATCGAACGTGTGCCACGCGCAGCACGGAGGTGCTTGTATGTGGGTTGCACGAAACCCGTGTCGTCAGTGGCACGGCTTTGGATGATGGCGGGCTTGCCGTCCCACACCCAATCGATGTTGAAGCGTGTCAGCGCTTTGCTGAGCACTGGGGTTTCCAAACGGGCTTGACGCCAGTTGCGGCCACCGTCCACAGACACGTCGACTTTTTGAATCTTGCCGCGGCCCGACCAAGCCAAGCCAGTGATGTTGTAGAAGCCTTTGTCCAGCAACACTTGGCCGCCTGAAGGCGTGGTGACCACGCTCTTGCATTCTTGGATGTTGGTGTACTGACGGTGTTGACCATCGGGCATCAAGTCCATGTAATGCACAGCTTCGTCTTTGGCTGCATAGGGCATGTCACCCACTTCAATGCGGCGCAGGTACTTGACCCAGCTCACACCTTGGATACCAGGCACGATCAAGCGCAATGGGTAGCCGTTTTCTGGACGCAGCATTTCGCCGTTTTGGCCGTAAGCTACCAACACTTCACCCGACAAGATCAGGCTCATGGGGATGGTGCGGGTCATGGATGAACCATCACCACCTTCGGCCAACACGAACTTGCCGTTCTTCAGATCTGCGCCAGCAATTTGGAGCAATGTGATGAGCGGCACACCTGTGAACTCGCTGCAAGACACCATGCCGTGCGTGTATTGCACGGTGGGCACAGCCACGTTGCCCCACTCGACCGCAGTGTTCGCACCGCACTCGATGAAGTGGAAACGCGACACAGAAGGCAAACGCATGATTTCGTCCATGGTGAACACTTTGGGTGTTTTCACCATGCCGTTGATCATGAAGCGGTGCTTGGATGGGTCGATGTCCCACCAACCTTGGTGGTGACGCTCAAAGTGCAAACCGCTTGGCGTGACGATGCCGAACAACGACTGCAACGGTGCAAATGACACCGAGGCTTGCGTGGTTTGCGTCAAGCCTGGGCTTTGACGACGTTGCACGTTGGACTCGAACTTTGAAGGTACGCCGTAGCCGTTGTTGGCGGCCACACCTTGACCCAAGCCCGTGGCGTGCTCTGGCAGGTTCAAGATATTGGGGTCACCACCCTCAGTTGGCACAGGGTTGCCCTGAGCCAACGCCATCGGTGCAGCAGCACCTGCGGCGGCAGCGGCAAATGCGCTGCGGATGAAGTTACGACGACCAGCTTTGCTCTCGGCAATGACGGTGCTAATACCGTTTCGGTCTAGAAAATTTTCGGGCGCTTTTTGAACGCGACCCGATTGAATGCCATCTGGTGTTTTCACAGACAGTCCTTCCACATCAGTTATATATCAACACCCGCTAATATAAATCATTACGGATGGGAAGTCACGCGGGTTTACGCCAAAGCTTTGCTTTAGTCAGCGGAATTTGTAATGCTGTTTGTTTAAAAAGGCAGCCACAGCCGTGGTGTCTTCTGGGAAAAAGCCGAGGTTAAGTTCGGTGTTGCAATACTCGACCATGCCGCGCAAAGCCCCAGCCGTATTGATTTTTCCTTTGGGTTTGTAAATGGCACTGCCATCGCCACCCACGCGCCGGATATGACACTCATTGCACTGATTTTCAGCAATCAGCTTCTCGCCGGCCTTTAAGTCAGCATCTTTGAAGAGCGGATGTTGCTGGGCTTGCGCCATGCCTGCCGCCGCAAACAAAGCCAAAAGTAAATACTTTTTCATGTGTCGTCTCCTTGTCATGCATCTTGCAAAAGTTCAGGCTTAGCGATCCTGTAATGGCGGCCATGCTTATCAATGGGCTCCATCACACCTGCCCGCACCAAAGCCGTCACCTCACGGCTGACGGTTTCAAGCTTGAGGTCCATCATGGCCCCCATGTCGTCGCGCGCAAACAAAACGGCTGTGTCGTCTTCAGACACATCATGCATTTTGCGGATGAAATGCAACACACGTTGCCGTGCGCTGCCAAAGTTCAAATCAGCCAGCCAATCGTCGGCAAGCTTCAAAGCGCTTTGCCATTTCTCCATCAACTTTCGGTGCAAGCGTGGGCTGCTAGCCCCTAATTGATGAATCACATCCAGAGGAATGCGACACACCGACACCTCACTCAAAGCCACAGCTTGACTGTCGTAGTGACTGGTTGCCAAGGCTTCCAGCCCCACCACATCACCTGGAAACAAGACGCGAACCACTCGCTCACGTCCGTCGGCCGTGACGCGCACCAGCTTGATCATGCCTTTTCTCAGCGTGAACACGCCCAATGCTTTGTTGGACTCGTCGTACAAGCTTTGACCCGGCTGATAGACCAAATCATCAATGGGCGCATGGATGAGGTTGAAGTCTTCCTCGTTCAAATCGGCAAACAACACCATCTCACGAATGCCGCAGTTACGGCAATCCGAGGTGCCGCGCCATGCAGATTCAGTTCGAATTGGAATCATGCGCCCGCCACCACTCGGCGTGCAATCGCCAACTGTTCATCTAGGTAAGCGCCGTAAAAATCGGGCAAGTAGGCACCGGTCAAACGCGTTGCCACCTCACGACCCTGAGCCCCAAAAAACAAAACCGTGGGCGCAATCTTGACGCCCTGTTTGCGCACCCAAGCGTCTTGCGTCAACGGCGTGCCATCAAAGTCGGCCAAGGCACGATGGTCGCGCATGTCCACTTGCACCACCTGTAATCCAGATGCACGCAGGGGTTGTAAATAATTTTCGCGTACCACTTTGCAAAAGGCACAGCCCTGCAAACTGACCATCACCACCAAGGGCTGCTTATGTCGCAAAGCTTGCGTCAAGGCATCGGATAAAGCATCTGTGGTGGGCAAGCTCACAGGAGCGGCCACTGCCTGCGATAGACCCCAGCCAGACACGCCCAACGCGGCCATTGATAAGCCGAGACCTTGCAAAGCGTGACGACGGGACAAGCGTGGCATATGCATCACTTGGCTTCTTGCTCCATCAGCAAATAGGTGTTGTAGGCGTTCATGCGGTTGGCTGATTTGAAAAGTGGCATTTTCTCGAACTTTGACCAATCCGTGTTGGCGTAGGCGCTTTCGAACGGCTCCATGTCTTTGGCGGCACGGCCCATGACTTCGCGCAAGTACAACAAGTAATCGCGCGTGAGGGTCATATCGCCCTTGGGGTCATTCGAGATGGGGCCATGACCAGGCACAACCCAGCGCGCATCAAACTTCAACAGGCTTTGCATCGCCTCTATCCAGTGCCGACTATCAGCCTGCCCCACAAATGGAATGCGGTTGCGAAAGACCAGGTCTCCTGCAAACAACACTTTTTGCTGCGGCATGTACACCACCAAGTCTTCGGCAGTATGTGAGGGGCCCACAGGCTGGATGTCAAAACGCACGCCACCCACGGTGAGCATCTTGGACGCTGTCAGCCATTCATCTGCTGGCACCAAACGGGTTTTTTCATCCACCCAAGGCCACAGGTCTTGGCGCGAGGCTTCTAAGCGCAGGCGCGCAGTGTCGGACGTGAGGTACTCGCGCGCTGCACCATGCGCCACGATGCGCGCGCCCAAATCTTTGAACACTTGCAAACCGTAAATATGGTCTGCGTGGTAGTGCGTCAACACCACGGTGTGAATCGGCTTCTTGGTGACTTTGGCAATCTCAGCCAACAAACGGCGCGCCAGCTCGGGCGAGCCCAAGGCATCAATCACCACCACACCCGCGGGTGTCACCACGAAGGCCGCATTGGAAATGAAGTTTTGATTGGCCGAAGAACCCAGCTCAGACACGCCTTGCACGTAATACACGTTGGGCACCACTTGCTTGGCCTCCATCAGGGGTTTGGCTGCATCTTTTGCAGGCGCTGGCGTTTGGGCTTGAAGGGGCGAGGTCAGGCCCACATAAACGCACAACACGGTCAAACACACATGACGAACAAATGGCAATTTCAAGTTACATCTCCTAAGCGGCAGGCCTATCTGCCCTTGATTTACATCAAGTTGCGAGTAAGCCAGAACACTTAGCATAATCTAAATATAAGCAGCTACTAAATCATATGAACCTCACCACACTCAACGAAGCCTATGGCGAACCCTATGTTTTGGCCGTGGGAGGGCTTCTGGTCGGTTTAATGTTTGGCTTTTTTGCCCAACGTTCGAAGTTTTGTTTGCGGGCTGCTGTGGTGGAGTTTTGGCATCGCCAGTTTGGCGAAAAACTTTCCGTCTGGTTGCTGACATTTTCAGCAGCCGTGATTGCCATTCAAGGTTTGATTGTGTTGGGCAGTTTAGATGTCAGCACAGCACGACAAATTGCCTCGCGCGGCAGTTTGTCTGGCGCGCTCATCGGTGGCTTGCTGTTTGGTGCCGGCATGATCATGACGCGTGGCTGTGCCAGTCGTTTGCTCATCTTGTCTGCCAATGGCAATTTGCGTGCTTTGTTGTCGGGCTTGATTTTCGCGGTCACCGCGCAATCGGCCCTGTCTGGCGCGTTGTCTCCCCTGCGTGAAGCGCTGACTGGTTTGTGGACCATCGAAGGCGGCGACAGCCGTGACTTGCTGGCCATCTTGGGCTGGAGCCACACCACAGGACTGATCGTGGGTGGCGTTTGGCTACTGGCGGCCCTGTACTTCACCACACGCACCACCCAGCGCGCCTGGATGTGGGTGGGCGGCATTGGCACGGGCCTGAGCGTGGCGATGGCTTGGTGGTTTTCATACAGCGTGTCCAAAGCGTCTTTTGAAGTGGTGCACATCCAAGGCATCACATTCAGCGGCCCATCGGCCGAATGGCTCATGCGCGTGTTGGCCCCTAACCCACCCGCCATTGGCTTTGACTTTGGTTTGTTACCAGGCGTGTTCTTGGGCTCCTTCTTTGCTGCATGGATGGGCAAAGAGCTCAAGCTTGAAGGTTTCAAAGACGGCTATGCCATGCGTCGCTACATCGTGGGTGCCATCTTCATGGGCTTTGGCGCCATGCTGGCTGGCGGTTGTGCTGTGGGTGCAGGCGTGACAGGTGGCGCTATTTTTGCCGTGACCGCTTGGACCGCGCTCATCGGCATGTGGCTAGGTGCTGGCTTGGTGGACCGTTGGATGGATGCGCCGCCTGTGAGTGCCCCGACCTTGATGCAGCCATAAACGTACGCATACGTTATAGTTTTCACCTCGAACAAGACGCCATCATCGGGTTACTACCCGTGATGGCGTTTTGTCATTGTGGATATATTCATGTTCACTGATAGATTTTTCTTCATGAGGTACTAATGAAAACCAACACACAACAGGTTGTGCGAACTTTGAGCGCCGTCGCCATGACTTTGGGAATGTTTGCCACAGCCCACGCGCAAGACAAAACCACTCAACTCCACAACCGTGCCACGGCTGCCATGTGCGCCAACTGTCACGGCACCGATGGACGCACCACAGAAGGTTCAGCCATCCCGTCACTGGTGGGTATGCCCAAGGAATACCACGTGCTGCAAATGCAAGCCTTCAAGAATGGCACGCGCCCAGCTACGGTGATGCATCAAATCACCAAGGGCTTGACCGATGCCCAAATCGACACCATTGCTAGCTACTACGCTACGACTAAGCGTTAATTAAGGATTCATCATGAAACGTCGCAGTTTTGTTCAAGCCTCATTGGCTCTTGGTTCTTTTGGCGCGCTCGGCAGCATGGTCGGTTGCGCATCTGTGGGTCGTGTGCCCGAAAAAGCACGCGTGGTTGTGGTGGGTGGTGGCTATGGTGGCGCAACAGCCGCCAAGTACGTGCGCATGTTGTCAGACTACAAAATTGACGTCACGCTGATTGAGCCTATGGGCGAATTCGTTTCCTGCCCTATCTCCAACTTGGTCATTGGCGGCAGCAAGACCATGGCAGACATCACCACGCCTTACGACAAACTCTCTGGCAAACACGGTGTCAACATCGTGCGTGACTATGTGGCCAGTGTCGACCCAGCCAAGAAAACCGTCACTTTGGCCAGTGGCCCCACCATCCGTTACGACAAGCTCGTCATGTCTCCCGGCATTGACTTGATGTTCAACACCATCGAAGGTTTGAAAGAAGCTCAATCTTCCGGCCAAATCTTGCAGGCGTGGAAAGCCGGCCCAGAAACCATGGCACTGCGCAAGCAACTCGAATCCATGGACGACGGCGGCGTGTATGCCATCACCATTCCAGAAGCCCCCTACCGCTGCCCTCCCGGCCCGTACGAGCGTGCCAGCCAAGTGGCGCATTACTTCAAACAACACAAACCAAAATCCAAAGTGCTGATCTTGGATGCCAACCAAGACGTCACGTCCAAAGGTCCGTTGTTCAAGAAGTTCTGGGCCGACAACTACAAGGGCATCTTGGAATACATGCCTCAGCACAAAGTGATGGCAGTGGACGCCAAGACCAACACCTTGAAGTTTGATGTGCAAAACGATGTCAAAGCCAATGTGCTCAACGTGTTGCCCGCCATGCGTGCGGGTGGCATCGCGGTGCAATCGAATTTGGCCAACGTCAACTCACGCTGGTGCGGTGTGCACTACCAAACCTTTGAGTCCACACAAGCCAAAGACATTCACGTCATCGGCGACTCCATCATGTTGGCCCCACTCATGCCCAAGTCTGGCCACATGGCCAACTCGCATGGCAAGGTCACCGCAGCCGCCATCGTGGCGCAGCTGTCAGACATGCCGGTCAACCCAGCACCGTTCCTCAGCAACACTTGCTACAGCTTTGTGAATGACAAACTGGTGGTGCACGTCGCCTCTGTTCACCAGTACGACGCCAAAGACAAGACCTACAAAACCGTTCCAGGTTCTGGTGGTGTGTCTCCAGCGCCTAACGAGCTGGAAGGCATTTATGCATGGAACTGGGCACAAAACATTTGGGCTGACAGCTTGATGTGAGAATGAATCGCATGAACATTCTCAAACTCATCTCTCGCACGTTCGCAGCCTTGTTGCTGGCACTGAGCTTTGGCTCGGTGCACGCACAAGACATCAAAGTGGCCTACCACGTCAACTCCGGCGTGGAAACAGCGGCTGGCATTTTGGGCAATGTGCGTAACCACTTGAATGCTGACCCCTCAGCCAAAATTGTGGTGGTCACGCACGGCGCTGGCATTGACTTTTTGCTCGATGGTGCCAAAGACAGCAAAGGTCGCGAATTCACCGGCATGGTGGCTGACCTGACTGCGAAGGGTGTGCAATTCCGTGTGTGCAATAACACACTGGTTTCTCGCAACGTAGACCCCAGCAAGGTGTCCATGGAAGCCAAAATTGTGCCCTCCGGCGTGTCCGAAGTGGCACGCTTGCAAGCCAAAGAAGGCTATGTGTATCTCAAGCCATAAAGCTTGAAGCTGCAATAAAAAGGGCCGCATATGCGGCCTTTTTTATTGTGTAAATGCCAACTGATTAAGCGTGCGCGATATCGCTGTCAATCGCGATTTGTGTACACACTGCACGGCACAGCGTGACCACGCGCTCGTTGATGATGCGGTAGTAAATTTGCACACCTTCACGGCGACGGCCCAAGATTTTGGCTTTGAACAAGGTGTTCAAGTGCTGCGACATATTGGGCTGAGTGGTGTCGATCTCTTCTAGCAACTGACCCACGTTCTTTTCTTCAGTGCACAGGCAGTTGATGATTTTCAAACGCATAGGCGCTGACATGACGCGAAAGGTCTCAGCAGCTAAGTCAAACATTTCGTCCAACTGCGCGTTGTCGTCTTGGCTTTTCTGCACAGCCTTGGACGCAGCCACTTTCTTTTTTACTGGCTTGGCCGCGGGCTTTTTAGCTGCCGCAGGTTTAGCGACAGCTTTCGCTTTAGCGGATGACGAAGTGGTTGTTTTAGTTGCCATAGTGTTCAAAGGATATCACTTACATAACTGTGCCACAGTGGCTTGCAGGTCTTGCGCCCATTCGCGTCGGTTGCGTCCATCGGCATACTGCTTGTCGCCGTAGCGCACTTGCGCCAGCAAAGGCGGTGCACACAACGTGCGCCAGAGTGAGCTGACCAAGGTGTCGTCATCGCGGTAACACGGGGCGAGGCTCACCTCTTGGGTCTGTGCATCGAAGAACTGCAAAGCAATGGGCTGAATAGGTGCTTCGGCCGAAATGGCAGCTTGCAATAAATTGGCATGAAACGGCAGCAAACTGATGCCATCGCCCGTGCGCCCCTCTGGGAAAGCGGCCAACACTTGACCTTTTTGCAAAGCCTCTGCCATTTGGTGCACTACACGCATCGCGTCGTTGCGCGAGCCGCGCTCGATGTACAACGAACCACCACCCGTGGTGAGCACGCCCACCAAAGGCCAGCTGCGAATTTCAGACTTGGCCACAAAGCGGCAGTGACACGCCGCATGCATCACCAAAATGTCGAGCCACGAAATGTGGTTAGCAGCCATCAACACCGGCCCTTGTGCCGGGTGACCTTTGACACGCACCTCAATGCCAATGATGGCCAACATGCCGCGTGCCCACACTTCCACCGCGCGGGCTTGTTGCTCGTCGCTGAATTTGGGGAACGTGGTGCGCACCATCCAATAGCCACGTAGCACCCACGCGATGACGCGCAGGAACTTGGCAATGGCGCGCAAGCTGCGCATCAATCGGCTTGGTAGGCCAAGTGGCCCGCCACCAAGGTGGCTTTGACGCGTGCGGGCAAAGACATGCCCGTCATGTCAAACGCAAACGGCGTGTGCTTGCCTTGGCTGTGCAGGGCGTCAGGCGTGACGTGCCATTCCACCGCGGGATCAAACACCACGATATCGGCCACGCCGCCCACATGCAATTGGCCCATGCTCTCGCTTTGGCCTTGAATCTTGCCCAACACTTTGGCGGGTTGCGCGGTCAGTACATCAAGCGCACGCAGCAAACCCACCTTGCTGTCATTGGCCCACTTGATGGAGAGGCTGAGCAACAGCTCTAAGCCTGTTGCACCTGATTCAGCTTCCGCAAATGGCAAGGCCTTGCCATCGTTGTCGACAGGCATGTGATCCGACACCAAGGCGTCGAGCGTGCCATCGGCCAATGCGGCTCGCAAGGCATCGCGGTCGCGCTGTTGGCGCAACACGGGCGTGACGCGGGCACGGCTGTCAAAGTAGCCAATGTCGTGGTCGCTCAGGTGCAGCGAGTTGATGCTCACGTCAGCCGTCACGGCCAAGCCTTCTTTCTTAGCGGCGCGCACCAGCTCAACGCCTTCGGCGCTGGAGATGCGGCACAGATGCACGCGGGCTTTGGTACTGCGCATGAGCGCGAAGATGGTGTGCAAGGCAATGGTCTCAGCGGCCACTGGCACGCCGCCCAAACCCAAACGGGTGGCGAGTGGGCCGCTGGCTGCGACGCCTTTGCCCAAATGAACTTCTTGCGGGCGCAGCCACACGGTGTAGCCAAAGGTAGCAGCGTATTGCAAAGCGCGTTGCAACACTTGGGTGTTTTCCAACGGCACTTCAGCTTGGCTAAAGCCCACGCAGCCTGCGTCGGTGAGGTCTGACATTTCGGTCAGCACTTCGCCTTTCAAGCCACGCGTGAGAGCACCCAGTGGGAACACGCGTGCGCGGTGCAGTTTCTCGGCGCGGAACTTGAGCATTTCAATCAGGCCTGGCTCGTCCAACACGGGGTCGGTGTCGGGTGGGCACACGAGGCTGGTCACACCACCGGCCACAGCTGCGGTGAGCTCGGAAGCCAGCATGCCTTCGTGTTCGTAGCCGGGTTCGCGCAAGCGCACTTGCAAGTCGACCAAGCCGGGGGCGACGATGCAGCCCTTGGCGTCGATGGTTTGTTCGGCTTTGAAGTTGGCGGGCAACTTCTCGCCCGTCTTAGCGATGGCAACGATATGCCCATCAGCCACCGCCACATCGGCGGTGTGGTCAAAGCCAGAGGCTGGGTCGATCACGCGACCGTTTTGAATCAGGATGTTCATGCTTCATTCCCCGCCACGATGGACATCACGGCCATACGCACTGCAATACCAAACGTCACCTGCGACAAGATGACACTTTGCGGCCCATCGACCACGGCAGAGTCAATCTCCACACCTCGGTTGATGGGGCCAGGGTGCATCACGATGGCGTCGGGCTTGGCCAGTTGCAACTTCTCTTGCGTGAGGCCAAACGATTTGAAATATTCTTGGCTCGATGGCAACAACGCGCCGCTCATGCGTTCGTTTTGCAAGCGCAGCATGATGATCACGTCGCAACCCTTGATGCCTTCTTCTAGGTTGTTGAACACCCGCACACCCATGGCGGACAAGTCGCTGGGCACCAAGGTCTTGGGGCCGACCACGCGCACTTCGGCGCAGCCGAGTGTGGTGAGCGCGTGAATGTCAGAGCGCGCCACACGTGAGTGCAACACGTCGCCCACGATGGCCACGGTGAGGTTGGTGAAATCTTTTTTGTAGTGACGGATGGTGTACATGTCCAGCAAACCCTGTGTGGGGTGTGCGTGACGGCCGTCACCGGCGTTGACCACGTGCACGTGTGGCGCGACGTGTTCGGCAATGAGGTAAGGCGCACCCGACTCGCTGTGGCGCACCACAAAAATGTCGGCAGCCATCGCGCTCAGGTTGGCGATGGTGTCGAGCAGCGATTCGCCCTTGGCAGCAGATGAACGCGCGATGTCGAGGTTGAACACGTCTGCCGACAAACGCGTAGCGGCGATTTCAAACGTGGTGCGTGTGCGTGTGCTGTTTTCGAAGAACAAGTTAAACACGCTCTTGCCACGCAAGAGTGGCACCTTCTTCACTTCGCGGTCGTTGACCGACACGAAGTTGGCGGCAGTGTCCAAGATGTGCGTCAAGATGTTGCGCGACAAACCTTCGGTGGAGAGCAGGTGAATCAGCTCACCGTTTTTGTTGAGTTGGGGGTTGCGTTTGTAGAGCATAGGAGTTCTTGTGATCAGCCCTTCACTGAGAAATTAAATTGGCCGTTGTCGTCTTTGGTCAGCGCCAGCGATTGGGTAGCGGGCAGCGCCACGCGTGCTGCGGCGAAGTCGGCCTGAATGGGCAGCTCGCGGCCACCGCGATCGACCAACACGGCCAGCTGCACGTTGGCAGGACGGCCGTAGTCAAACAACTCATTGAGCACGGCGCGGATGGTGCGGCCGGTGTAGAGCACATCGTCGAGCACGATGAGGTGTGCGCCGTTCACTTCAAACGGCAACTTGGTTTGGCCACCATCGGCCAGACCGCGCTGTGCAAAATCGTCACGGTGCATGGCCGACGAAATACTGCCGGCCTCGCCTTCGAGCTTCAAATCTTTTTGCAAACGTGCTGCCAACCAAGCGCCACCCGAGGTGATGCCCACCAAACGTGTGGTGGGCGTGAGCATGCTGCGCACGCCTTTGAGCAGCTCTTTGTACAAGCTCTCCGCGTCCAGCATGAGGTTTCCGTGGGTACTCATAAGTTCTCTCGAAAAAATTGATTGAGGATGATGCAAGCCGATGCAGCGTCTGCATCTTTGGCGCCTTGGCTGTGCGCTTCGGTGGTGCTGTAACGCTCGTCCACTTCAAACACAGGCAGGTTGAAACGTCCGTTGAGTTGGCGTGCAAATTTTTTGGCCTTGGCCGTGTTCTCGTGCGCCGCACCATCTGGGTGATACGGCACGCCTACCACCAGCGCGTCTGGCTGCCACTCGGCAATGCGTTTGGTGATGAGAGCCCAACGGGCATCGCCTTCGGCATTGACCGTGGCTTGCGGTTGGGCTTCGCGCAGCATGCGGCTGCCATAGGCCACGCCAGTGCGTTTGACACCGAAGTCAAACGCTAAGAAAGATTGAAAGTGGGCTGGTACGGCGGGCTTTGCCGCCGTGGCCAGCGGCGCGCCAGCCGAAGATGCGGCGTCCGCCGCAGGCACTGCGACGTGTGGGGTCACATCCAGTGCAGTGCTCATGAATGCCCCACTTCGTTGGACAGCATCCAAGGCTCCAAGCCCAGCAGCTTCATGGCACGCTCGTAGCGCTGCTCCACCGGCGTGTCAAAAATCACAGCGGTGTCTGCACCTACAGTCAGCCAGCTGTTCTCGGCCAGCTCAGACTCCAACTGCCCTTCACCCCAAGCCGAGTAGCCCAAAGAGATCAACACACGCTTAGGGCCTGCGCCCATCGACAAGGCTTCGAGCACGTCTTTGGATGTGGTCATTTCCAGACCACCGGGGATGGTCATGGTGGAGGCGTAAACAGATTCTTTGGCCGATTCTTTGTCACTGACCTCGCTCAAGGCCTGGGCTTCTTGCGCAGCTGCTAAAGCAATTTCGCTCGATGGGGCGGCTGATGAATCGGCAGAACGAGGCACATCTACCAACATGGCGTCATGCAACACAAAACCTCGCTCGGTGTGCACAGGCCCGCCCTTAAGCACGGGGGCGTCCATCAGGTCTTGTCGGTGCAGGGATAGATCGACTTTTTCAAACAAACCTTCCATCGACAAGTCGCTGGGTTTGTTGATGACCAGGCCGAGTGCGCCGCGTTCGCTGTGCTCGCACACATAGACCACGCTTTTGGCAAAAGTCTCGTCCTCCAAACTGGGCATTGCAATCAAAAAATGATGCGTCAGGTTGATGGAGGCAGAATCAGCGGTCATGCAGCAATTTTAAAGGGTGAACATGCCTAAGCTCTCGCCTCATTCACCTCACGTCGACAAAGGTCTGATGTGGTTTCGCCGCGACCTGCGCGCGTTCGACAACGCGGCGCTGTTTCACGCGCTCAAAAGCTGCAAGCAAGTGCATTGCGTGTTCGTGTTTGACAAGGCCATTTTGGACAGCCTGCCCCGCGCGGACCGCCGCGTGGAGTTCATCCGCGAGTCGCTTGTAACGCTGGATGCCGAGTTACACGCCGTGGCAGGCCAAGCCGGTGCTGGCCTGATCGTGCGTCACGCCGTGGCCGCCGATGAAGTGCCACGCCTCGCCCACGAGCTAGGCGTGCAAGAGGTGTTTGCCAACCACGACGACGAGCCCGATGCATTGGCGCGTGACGCGCACGTGCGCGGCGGCTTAGCCAACTTTGGTATTGGTTTTCAAACCTTCAAAGACCATGTGATTTTTGAGCGCAGCGAGGTGCTGACCCAAATGGGCAAGCCCTACGGCGTGTTCACGCCCTACAAAAACGCATGGCTGCAAAAGGTGAACGACTACTATTTGAAGTCCTACCCCGTGGGCAAATACATCAAGGCCTTGGCCGCACGGCCCAAGGCCTACCAAGTGCCAGTACCCACATTGGCCGACATTGGCTTTGAGCCCACCAACCTCAGCAGCTTGCATGTGCCCACCGGCAGCCCCGGCGGCTTGGCCTTGTTTGAAGATTTCTTCGACCGCATGGACAAGTACGACGAAACCCGCAACTTCCCCGCCATCAAAGGCCCCAGCTACTTGGGCGTGCATTTGCGCTTTGGCACGGTGTCGATTCGCCAGCTGGCATCGACCGCGTACAAGCGCATGCTGGTGGGCTCGGCAGGTGCCGAGGTGTGGCTGTCTGAGCTGGTGTGGCGCGATTTTTATCACCAAATCTTGCACCACCACCCACGTGTGGTGAAGGGTGCGTTCAAGCCCGAATACAACGACATCAAGTGGGATCACCACAAGCACGGCAAAGAGTTGTTTGCTGCGTGGTGCGAGGGCCGCACAGGCTACCCGTTGGTCGATGCGGCCATGGCGCAAATCAACCAAACCGGCTACATGCACAACCGCCTGCGCATGGTGGTGGCCAGCTTTTTGACCAAAGACCTTGGCATTGATTGGCGCTGGGGCGAGCGCTACTTTGCCGAGCACCTGAACGACTTTGACCTTGCCGCCAACAACGGCGGCTGGCAGTGGGCCAGCTCTAGCGGCTGCGATGCGCAGCCCTACTTTCGCATCTTCAACCCCACCAACCAAAGCGAAAAGTTTGACCCAGAAGGCAAGTTCATTCGCCGCTATGTGCCTGCATTGGCCAAGCTCAGCAACAAAGCCATCCACGCGCCGTGGCTGGCCAAACCGTTGGAATTAGAAGAAGCGGGTTTGGTGCTGGGGCGCGATTACCCAAGGCCCATCGTCGATCACGCCGAGGCGCGTGCGCATACGCTGGAGCGGTATGCAGTCGTGAAGAAGGTGAAATAAAGAGCGAAGCAGGAGATCAAAGGCTATTCGCCTTTGAGGGCCGCCAACACTTGCGGCTGCGGCTCGCGCACGCTGCCCACCGCGAAGTGTTGCAGCAAGCGGCTCACCTCTTGGGCGCCGCTCAGGCTGGTTTTGATGTCGTCGGCCACGCGCTTGGCGCGCAGGCGGGCCAGTTGCACGGCCAATGAATCGGCCACTTGTTGGACCGCGGTCAGCTGTACGTCTTGAGCCAACTGTGCCATGCTTTGCACGTCCAACTGGGCTTCGGTGGGCAAGTCTGACTCGGGTGACTCAGACCAATCGTTGAGGATATTCACCAAGCGCTGCGAAATCACATCGGCCTGCTCTAAGAACAGCAAATGGTTGATGACTTGCAAGCTGTCATCCACAGGCTTGGAACTGTCATTGAACTGCTCGCGCAGCTGCAAGCCACTGAGCACTTGCGAGGTTGCACTGGCCTCTGGCTCTTCAAGACTGCGATTGGGCGCTAAACGCAAACCTTCAAAAAAATGGGTGGCCAGCGACCAAAAGGTCCGCCAAGCTGGAATGGTTTCAGCGTCTAGCTGACGCTGGCACAGCAGTTCTAGCTGCCTAGCGGCATGCAACTCCACCGCGGGGCGGTGGCGCAACAAGGCCAACACATGGCTTTCGAACTGTGCGCGTACATCCATGGTGATTAGATTTGCACCATTTCAAAGTCTTCTTTGCGGGCGCCGCATTCTGGGCAAGTCCAGTTCATGGGCACATCGGCCCACGCTGTGCCAGCAGCAATGCCGTGCTCAGGCGCGCCGGCCTCTTCGTCGTAAATCCATCCACAAATCAAACACATCCAGGTATTAGCCACAGTATTTCTTTCATCAACGCATAGAATGAATTGCATTGTATCGACCCACTTATGGCGCCAGAAAATACCCATCCCACCACCGAAATTGCCCTGTCTGACGAAGTCGGCGGCGCGCCTCCGTGCGTGTTGGTGTTCAACGCCAACGACCCCAGCGGTGCAGGCGGCTTGTCAGCTGACGTGCTGGCTTCCGCGTCAGTAGGTGCTCACGCGTTGCCCGTGGTTACGGGCGCGTACATGCGCGACACAGCCGAAATTTTTGACCACATTGCCTTTGACGACGACGCTGTGGCCGAGCAAGCCCGCAGCGTGCTTGAAGACATGAGCGTGCAAATCATCAAGGTCGGCTTTTGCGGCACACCCGACAACCTGAGCGCGATTGCTGAAATCAGCACCGACTACGCCGAAGTGCCGGTCATCGCCTACATGCCCAACCTGTCTTGGTGGGAAGACGAAAAGATTGACGCTTATTTAGACGCCTTCCGCGAATTGATCTTGCCCCAAACCACCGTGCTGGTGGGCAACCACAACACCTTGTGGCGCTGGCTACTCCCCGAATGGGGCAGCGAAAAAAGCCCCAGCCCACGCGACATTGCCCGCGCAGCTGCTGAGGTGGGCGTGCCCTATGTGCTGGTGACTGGCATCAACCACCCCGACCAACACATTGAAAACGCCTTGGCCACCGCCCACACCGTGATGGTGAGCGAACGCTTTGAGCGCTTTGACGCCGTGTTTGCCGGTGCGGGCGACACACTCAGCATCACACTGGCTGCCGTGTTGGCCGCAGGTACAGACCTAGAGCTGGCCACCCGCGAAGCCTTGAACTACCTCGACCAAAGCCTCAACAGTGGCTTTCGCCCTGGCATGGGCCACATCGTGCCTGACCGCATGTTTTGGGCCGAAGAAGACGACGAAGGCGAAGAAGCTGACGACCTACCGGCCACCGCCGAAGACTTCTCGCTGCCGCGCCACGAAACCAAACATTGATAGTTAAAAGACCATGACCGATTTGAACCAAACCCTGTTTGACCGCGCTGCCCAAGTCATCCCCGGTGGCGTGAACTCGCCCGTGCGCGCGTTTCGCGCCGTGGGCGGCACACCCCGCTTTGTGCAACGCGCCCAAGGCGCTTACTTTTGGGATGCCAATGGCCAAAAGTACATCGACTACATCGGCTCTTGGGGCCCGATGATTCTGGGCCACGGCAATCCTGTGGTTCTGGAAGCTGTGCAAAAAGCAGCACTGGATGGTTTCTCATTCGGCGCGCCCACCGAGCGCGAGATTGAACTGGCCGAAGAAATTTTGAAGCACGTGCCCTCCATGGAAATGGTGCGCTTGGTCAGCTCTGGCACAGAAGCCGGCATGAGTGCCTTGCGCTTGGCACGCGGAGCCACGGGCCGCAACAAGTTCATCAAGTTTGAAGGCTGCTACCACGGCCATTGCGACGCGCTGCTGGTCAAAGCTGGTTCAGGCCTGGCCACATTTGGCAACCCCACCAGCGCAGGTGTTCCGCCTGAAGTGGTGCGCGACACCTTGGTGCTCGAGTACAACAACATCGCCCAACTCGAAGAAGCTTTTGCGTTGCACGGCAAAGAACTGGCCTGCGTGATGATTGAACCCATCGCCGGCAACATGAACTTTGTGCGTGCGAGCGTGCCATTCATGAAACGCTGCCGCGAGCTGTGCACCGAACACGGCGCGTTGTTTGTGTTTGACGAAGTGATGACGGGTTTCCGTGTGGCTCTGGGCAGCGCACAAAGCGTGTACGCCAAACTCATTCCCGGCTTCAAGCCCGATGTGACCGTGCTGGGCAAAGTCATTGGCGGCGGCATGCCGCTGGCAGCGTTTGGTGGCCCACGCGCCATCATGCAGCAGCTCGCACCCACTGGCCCTGTGTATCAAGCTGGCACTCTCAGCGGCAACCCTGTAGCCACCGCCTGCGGCTTGGCCACCTTGCGCGAAATTGCCAAGCCTGGTTTTTATGAAGCACTGGGTGCGCGCACGCAAAGCTTGGTCGACGGCCTCACCGCCGCTGCCGCCAAAGCAGGCGTGCCATTCAGCGGTGACTGCCAAGGCGGCATGTTTGGCTTTTTCTTGTTGCCCGAGCTGCCACAGAACTACGCCAAGGTCATGACCAGCGACAGCCCCAAGTTCAACAAGCTCTTCCACGGCTTGCTTGACCGCGGTGTGTACATCGCCCCTGCTTTGTACGAAGCAGGCTTTGTCAGCG
>ERZ1034363.680-NODE-680-length-22205-cov-20.975506_pt1 | contig 22205 bp, 23 predicted proteins | sample MGYA00520616_ERZ1034363 | MGnify/ENA primary metagenome ERZ1034363 (study PRJEB33736, sample SAMEA104284506) | Azolla filiculoides | biome: Urban; feature: Water surface; material: Ditch water | place: Netherlands | collected 2015-10-28 | depth 0-0.1 m ... | reverse complement strand
TATGCCTTTGAGGACTGGCAGTCGTAAACTCCTCCCTCAATGTCGCAAATCAAACAATGATTTAATCCGCGCCAGAGAGATTTGTCGCAAACCCGACACAAAAAACCTATTGAGCGCGATTCCCACACTTTTTCTAAGCTGGCATTAATATTGCAGAATCCTAAGCAGTCCTTTCAGCCAGACTACATATCATGGAAAAAAACGCCCTGCCTTCTTTAGAAAACTATCTTGGCAAAGACCTGCCAGATGAGCTTACGGTTAATTTGAAAAACTTAGCCAAAACTATCCATAGCAAGCAGCCCTTGCCGTTTCAGATTTTTATTGAAGCGGTTGAGCAAGCCCCGATAGCGATTTCCATCACCGATAAAAAAGCCAAAATTCTGTATGTGAATACCGAGTTTTCACGAGTCACGGGCTATCAAGCCGAAGAAGTGACAAATGAAAACGAATCTATTTTGTCGGATAAATCCACGCCCCGAAACGTGTATTACGATTTGTGGCGCACTATCAGCAAAAAGAAAATTTGGCATGGACAACTGATTAATCGGCACAAATTAGGGCGGCGTTATCTGGCTGATTTAACCATTACCCCCATGCTGAATGCAGACGGTGAGGTGAGCCACTATATTGGAATGCACCGTGATTTAACGGATGTTTATCAAGCAGAACAACAAGTTAAAAATCAAAAACAACTGATTGAATCCGTGACAAATCTGTTGCCGATTGCTATGGCGGTGCTTGATGAATACGACCAAGTGGTTTTGGATAACCATTTATATAAAGCTCTGGTGAGCGATTTAGATAAAAAAGAACCCGCGCTGTATTTTTTGCAATTGCTGCGCGAAGAAATGGGCGAGTTATGGCAAGAGTGCAAAGATCATTTGCAAGGTTTTAGCCAGCGTGAATTTCGTGTGGAACGCAAAACCAAATCAGCGCGGTGGTTTTCTTGCTCTGGCAGTTGGTTTAGTGAAGCCGCCACGCAAGCGGATACTTTTTTCAGCCAAGAAAGCAAACGCTATTTAATTTTAACCCTCACCGACATCACCAAGCAGCGCAAACAATTGGAAGAGCTGCATCTGCAAAGTTTAAAACTGATGATGACGGAAGATGTCCGAGTGCGCAGTATTCGTGAAACCTTGTTAGGCGCAATGCACCAAATTCAGTTGCCGATGAATCAAATCCGCGCCGCTGAACAGATTTTGCAAATGAAACAAGATGAGCAACACAACAGCTTATTGCAAATTCTGCAACAAATTCAACAATCTGGACAGCAAGCGATTGCGACAATGCAAAACTGTATTCCCTCGCTTGCTCCCACTTCAATGTTGCCGCTGAATTTGAATTTGCTGCTGCACGAAGTGTTATTGCTCAGTGATGTGCGGATTCAATCCTACGCTATTGAAGTCGATTGGCGACCACAACAGCAATTACCCTCGGTGTTAGGTTCAGAAAATAAATTGCGGATTTTGTTTAAGCAATTGATTGATAACGCCATTGATGCAATGCTGAAACAAGGCACAGAACCAATGCGCTTAACCATTGCCACCGCCTGTGATGAAGAATGGATTTACGCCTGTGTTGCTGACACAGGCCCCGGCATTGCGCCCGATAAGCGTTCTAAAGTATTTGAGCCGTTTTATACCACCCGCCAAGACAGTCACCAGGCGGGCATGGGCTTAGTGATGGTGAAAGAAATTATTGATCAGCATCAAGGCTTGATAGAAATAGATAACCAATACAAACAAGGCTGCCGCTTTAAAATCAGCTTTCCGTATTTTAAAAACTAAGTTGGAGACAGATTCGTGATGGACAGAACCCAACTCCTTGAGCTTGAATTGGATACGTTGTATCTGATTAGCCAAGTTCTTAACAGCGATTATGATTTGAATGCCAAATTGCAAGGCGTACTGGAGATTTTGCACAAACGCTCTGGAATGCGCTCAGGCATGATTACGCTGCGCGAAATTGAAAACGATGACATGGTTGTGAGTGCGGTGCACACCAATGGTGCAAACAAACCCGTAGAACCCGTGCGTTATCAAGCAGGTGAGGGTTTAATTGGTGCAATTTTGGATGTAGGCAGCACAATTATTGTGGAAAAAGTCGCGGACGAACCGCGTTTTTTAGGGCGGTTAGGTTTATACGACCCTGAATTGCCCTTTATTGGTTCGCCAGTCTATATGGAAAAAGGCGAATTAGTCGGTATTTTGGCAGCACAACCGGATAACGCTCAGTTTTTGGGAGAAAGAGCGCGATTTTTAGAAATGATTGCCAATTTAATTGCGCAAAGCGTGAATATGCTGCGCAGTTTAGAACGCAAACAACAAGATTTACTCAGTGAACGCGACCAACTCAAACAAGCGTTAATCAAAAACTATCGCTTTGAAAATATTATCGGACATTCGCCGCCGATGCTGAAAGTATTTGAATTAATTAGACAAGTAGCAAAATGGAATACTACGGTTTTGATTCGCGGTGAATCCGGCACAGGCAAAGAAGTGGTTGCTAACGCCATTCATTTTAATTCTGCCTGCGCCACCGGGCCGTTTTTAAAACTCAACTGCGCCGCGTTACCAGACAGTTTGCTGGAATCCGAATTATTTGGGCATGAAAAAGGCGCGTTTAGTGGCGCGTTGAATTTGCGCAAAGGTCGCTTTGAATTAGCCGATAACGGCACGTTATTTTTAGACGAAATCGGGGAAATTTCCGCCTCGTTTCAATCAAAATTATTGCGAGTGTTGCAAGAAGGTGAATTTGAACGGGTTGGCGGCACCAAAACCATTAAAGTGAATGTGCGGATTATCGCGGCAACCAATCGCAATTTAGAAAAAGAAGTCACGCAAGGCAATTTTCGTGAAGATTTGTATTATCGCCTGAATGTGATGCCGATTTATATGCCGCCACTGCGGGATCGCACCGAAGATATTCCTGACTTAGCGGAGTTTTTGCTGGGCAGAATTTCTAAACAACAAGGTGGTCGCCCGTTGGAAATCAAAGACAGCGCGATTCGGATTTTGATGAAACATCATTGGCCGGGCAATGTGCGCGAATTGGAAAATCGTTTAGAACGCGCCGCAATTATGAGCAATGCCGGCATGATTGATCGTGATGTGATTGTGAATACCGGTTTAGAAGATGAAATTGGCGCGACCGAGCATAAATTGCAAAAAGTGGTTGCGGTTGATTTTAATGATGAAAATATGGACGACCGCGAGCGCGTGATTGCCGCTTTGGAGCAAAGTGGCTGGGTGCAAGCAAAAGCGGCGCGATTATTGAATATGACCCCGCGTCAAATCGCCTATCGGATTCAAACTTTAGACATTACGATGAAGCAAATTTAGTGTCGATAGCACGACTGCCAGTCCTCAAAGGACTGGCAGTCGTTTTTTAAAAATACTTTAGGTGATATTTATTCCCGTAGAGACGCAAAATATTGCGTCTCTACCACCTACTTTTAAAACAAAGACTAAGGAGAAAACCATGTTTTTTTCAGAAACGTATCGCAAAATTACCCGCGACGGGCTATGGGATAACAATATTGTGTTTTCCCAAAACTTAGCCTTATGTCCATTGTTAGCTGTCACGGGCACAGCAACCAACGGCTTAGGCATGGGCTTAGCGACCTTGGTGGTGATGATTGCATCTAACGGCGTAATTTCGGTGACGCGGCAATTGATTCCCAATGAAGTGCGAATTCCGGTGTTTGTGTTATTAATCGCCTCGCTCGTGACGATAGTGGATATGGTGATGAATGCTTGGCTGCATGAATTATATAAAGTGTTAGGTTTGTTCATTCCTTTGATTGTAACGAACTGTGCAATTTTAGGGCGGGCAGAATCGTTTGCCTCACGCAATGAATTAAAACAATCGCTGTGGGATGGCTTGATGATGGGCTTAGGATTCACCATCGCCTTAGTTGCGCTGGGTGCGGCGCGAGAAATTTTGGCAGCCGGCACATTATTTGCCAACGCTTCATTATTATTAGGTTCGGCGTTTAGTTTTATGGAAATGACGATTATTCCAAACTACAAAGGTTTTTTATTAACCGCGTTGCCGCCGGGTGGTTTTATTATGTTGGGATTTATTATTGCGGGAAAACGTTTGATTGATGCGAAACGCGCGGCGATTGCAAAAGCAAAAACCAAAGTTGATGTGTTGCCAGCCGATGTAGAACCGCTTGTGAACACTACAGCGTAGGAGAGAAAAAATGAATGTTGGAGTGTGTTACGCGCTGGCGGATCGGCAATTGTGGATGCGTTTGGAAGTGCCGGCTGAGAGCAAAGTGGAAGATGCGATTCGCTTGTCTGGCGTGTTAAAGCTGTATCCTGAAATTGATTTGACCGTGCAGAAAGTGGGAATTTTTGGAAAAATGGCGCAGCTCGATAGTCCGATTCAAGAGGGGGATCGAGTGGAGATTTATCGCGCGATTACCGCTGATCCTAAATTGGTGAAACGGCGCAAGCTTTAAACAAGTATTTCTTGGAGTCCAAAATCTATTTTGGACTTCTGTTTCTTTTTTCTAAAAATTTTTTAAGACGACTAGTCATCTTGAAAAGTTTTGTTGTCGGAATCAAAATTTTCAGGATTAAAGGATGAACAGGATGAGTCAAAATCAAGAAAATCCTAAAATCCTGAAAATCTTGATTCAGACAGCATCCCACTTTTGATTCTAATACTTACGAATGAGGCTAAGACAAATTCGCAGTACGCTGCATCACCATAGAAACCGCCGCCGCACGCGTCGCCACGCCCAGCTTCTCAAAAATATGCTCCAAATGTTTATTCACCGTGCGCGGACTGCTCTCTAAAATAATCCCCACCTCTTTATTGGTTTTGCCTCTGGAAATCCACATTAATATTTCCGCCTCCCGTGCCGTTAGCCCTAAAGAACTTTTCACCGCATCCATATTCCACTGCGTAGAATGTTTTTCCAATAAAAACAGATATTCCTGATTGTGCGAATGCGGCTGTAATTTCACAGAAAAATGCACGCCGTCCAAAATTCGCTCGAATACGCTGTATTCAGCCTCGTCAGTTTTTTGCAATTGCACTTTAAACCACGCCAGCAAAGGCGTGGGCAATTCTATGCCGACTTGAATCTGCTCCGCTGACAGCGCGGGTTGCACAAAATCAGCTAACCATTGCAAACCCGCTTGCGACATCCAACTAATTTTGCCCGTGTTATTCACCGTCAACGCCGCATAAGGACTGCTATTCAGCGCGATTTCTGCCCGCTGAATAATCCGCAATTGCTGAATTTGCGCCGCGACTCTAGCAAGCACTTCGGGTGGACGAATCGGTTTCACCAAATAATCCACCGCGCCTTCTTCAAAACCTTGCAGCAAATTATCCAGTTCACTTAACGCCGTCATAAACAACACCGGAATCGCGGCGGTTTTCGCATCGGCTTTGAGGCGGCGGCAGGTTTCAAAGCCATCAATGCCCGGCATCAGCACATCCAACAAAATAATATCCGGTTTCAAATACGCAATTTGTTCCAATGCCGACTCGCCATCGGTGGCAACCAACACCCGATACCCCGATTCTGACAAAGCATCGGATAATAACGCCAAATTTTCGGGCGTATCATCAATAATCATGACAATACCGTTGCTGCTTAGGGATTCATTCATGGTGGTTTAGTTTCTCAAGAGTTGTTTGTAAAAGTTTTTTGATGTCGCTGAGACGAAATTCTTTGCTCAACAGCAATACGCGCTGTGCAAATTCGGCATGTTCAGGCGAGGTTTTTATCAGTAGATTCAAATAGTTATTCAAGCCAATCAAATCGCCAATCCGCACAAACGCAAACATTTCTGTCAAAATTTTCGCAGGCGGCAATTGTTTTGGCGTTTTCGGTTTGCGCTGCGGCACAGTTTGTGTTTTTTCATCTTGATAAATCCAGCTTAAACCTAATTGCAATTTCAATTTATTCAATAACTTGCGCACTTGAATCGGTTTCGCTAGAAAATCATTGCAGCCTGCATTGATCGCATTCAATCTATCCGAAGAATACGCATTCGCGGTTAAAACGATAATCGGCGATAAATAGTTGTTGTGGCGTAAATGTTTTGCCGTTTCCAATCCGTCCATTTCTGGCATCGACAAATCCAACAAAATCAAATCCGGCGGCTGGATTTTCACTTGCGCCAAACAATCCAGCCCCGAAACCGCTTCTACCAGTTCAAAACCCAACGGCTGCAAAATATCTTTAATCATTTGCCGGTGATCGGGTTGGTCGTCCACAATCAAAATCGTGTGCGGATTGCCTTGATAACCGACAATCGGTTGCTGCGAGGCTTTTTCCTGTTCGCCAATAATATGCGCCAAAAACAAGCGCACGGTAAACGATGAGCCTTGCCCCGCTGTGCTGCTCACCACCAATTCGCCGCCCATTAATTCGGTCAACACCTTGCTAATCGTCAGCCCTAAACCGCTGCCGGACACCAAACTTTCCTGCGCCAGTTGCGTAAACGGTTGAAAAATATTTTCCAATTGGTCTTGTTGAATGCCAGGGCCGGTGTCGATGATTTGAAAGGTGGTCACGCCGCAGCTGTAGCTAATCCGAAACACCACTTCGCCAGCTTGGGTAAATTTAATTGCATTGCCTAATAGATTAATCAAAATTTGCCCGACTCGTTTTTCATCGCCACGCACCCATTGCGGCAGGGTATTTACAATTTGGCAATGAAAATTCAAGCCTTTGCTTTCGGCTTGCGGGCGAAAAATGCTTAATAAATGTTCGACAAAAAACGGAAAATCAATCGTGTCTTTGGCAAATTCAAATTTACACGATTCAATTCGCGCAATGTCCAAAATATCTTCAATCAACGACGATAAATGTTCACCGCTGCGTTTTAAAATTTCCACCGCTTGGCGGCGATGTTCTGGAATGGTGGGGTCTTGTTGCAAAATATAGGCGTAACCCAAAATGCTGTTCAGCGGCGTGCGGATTTCGTGACTCATCGAGCTTAGAAAACGGCTTTTGGCAATATTGGCTTTATCCGCTGCTTGAATCGCTTCTTGCAACCGTGCGTCGGTTTTTTTATGTTCGGCAACTTCGTTTAATAAACGTTCTGTTTGCCGAGAAATTTCTTCGCGCGTCACCCGCCTGCTTTCATTATTCAACACCAGCCACCAAGTGCATAAGCCAATAAAAACTAATAATGAGCAATACACTTTCACAAAATTTGCCAGCAATAAATGAAAAGAACGCGGAAATGGCAAGGCACTGAGTAAATCTTGATAATAAATAATGCCGATAAACACGCTGGTTAAAATCGCCATGAACAAAAATAACAAACTGAAGCGAATCAGCCGCAATCTTAGTGTCAACGTGAAATAGTGCGGCAAACAAATCCAACTATTGGCGAGTTTTTCCAGATAATCATCCATTCTAAAACCCGGTTTGCACGCATCCATGCACCGCGCATCTAAGCTGCAACATAATGAACAAATACTGCCCTGATAAAACGGACAATACGCCATATCTTCTTGTTCAAATTGATTGTCGCACACCGTGCAAATACTGCGTTTTTCGTGATTATTGTGTTTGGAACAGCGGGTTAAATAACCGTCGCGTCCGTACCATTTTGCAAGGCACGGCACGAGCACAAACGCAACACCTAAGGCGATAAACGCTGAAAAAGCTTGCGCCCACACGCCAAATAAACCCAAATAAGCGGAGATTGAAATGATGGAAGCCGTTAGGGTAGATAATGTGCCGACGGGATTCATATCGGGCAAATACGCGCGTTTAAATTCAACGGCTTTCGGGCTGAGATTTAAGGGTTTATTGATTAAAAAATCCGCCGCCACCGCGCTAATCCATGCAATCGACACATTAGAAAACAAACCTAACACTTTTTCCAACGCGCTAAACACGCCAAATTCCATTAATAACAAGGCGATAGACACATTGAAAAATAACCACGTTACGCGCCCAGGATGGCTGTGCGTTAAGCGGGAAAAAAAATTCGACCACGCCAGCGAGCCGGCATAAGCATTGGTCACATTGATTTTGATTTGCGAAATCACCACAAACAACGTCGTCACTGCTAGCGTAGTGTTTTTATCAAACACTTCGCCATAAGCAATCAAATACATTTGCGTCGGTTCATGGGCGTGCGCAATCGAAATGCCATGACGAATCGCCAAATGCGCTAATAACGCGCCGCCGAGTTGCCGCAACATGCCAAAAATAATCCAACCGGGCCCGCCTGCTAACGTTGCAGACCACCAACGCAAGCGATTTTTAGCGGTCAGTTCCGGCATAAAACGCAAAAAATCCACTTGTTCGCCAATTTGCGCCACCATTGAAAACGCAATCGTGGTCGCGCTGCCAAATAATAACCAGTTGAAACCTTGTCCACTGCTGGCAATATCAAAATACGCATTTAACAGCAAAAGCGATTCAGGTTCTTTAATAAAAACAGCAACATACGGCGTGAATAATAGAATTAACCATAACGGTTGCGTCCACAATTGCAAGCGGCTAATTGTGGTGATGCCAAATGTGACCAGCGGAATGACGGTAACGGCACTAATAATATGAGCAATGAAAATCGGAATGTGAAAATACATTTCCAACGCCAGCGACATAATTGAGGCTTCCAGCGCGAACAGCGTGAAGGTAAACGAGGCGTAAATCAGTGAGGTAATCGTTGAGCCGATATAGCCGAAACCCGCGCTGCGCGTGAGTAGGTCTATATCAATGTTATAGCGGGCGGCGTAATAGCTGATGGGAAAGCTGGTGATAAAAATGATTAAACCGACCGCTAAAATTGCCCAAACTGCGTTGGTAAAACCATAATTGATGGATAAAAATCCGCCAATGGCTTCCAGCACTAAAAAAGAGGTTGAGCCAAATGCGGTGTTGGCGACTTGAAACTCTGTCCATTTGCGAAAGGTGCGCGGCGCAAAACGCAGGGCGTAATCTTCCATCGTTTCGTTCGCAACCCAAGTATTGTAGTCGCGGCGGATTTTAGAGATATTGTGATGAATCTTAAGCTTCCTCATCACTTAAAAACCTAAGTGATTTGCGTTGTGAACAGAATGATTCAAATGATAACTAATTTTTCAAGTGGGCGAAAAACTTTGTCGCCCAAACCTTTCAGGTTTTTAAAACCTGAAAGGTTTTGTTGCGCAAAAAACTATTTGCTCGGCTCTTGCGCCTGATGTCCACCGGGGCGATATTTATCCATCACCGCATCTAACATTTCATTGCTGATTTTTGGATTGGCTTTTTGCAAACACGGCAGCAACACGGCTTTGTTGGCGTGTACTTTTTCAGACGTAGGGCGGCTGCCTTGCGCGGCGGGTTTTACATTGTTGAAACAGGCGACAAATTGTTCCGCTGAAATGTTTAAATCTTTGCTGATTTTATCCACCGGACGTTTGGGGTCGTTGTTTAGCATGGGCGGTTCAGCGGCAAAAGCGTTGTTAAAAATAATGAATATAGCTGCGCTGGCGAGTGTGTTTTGAATGTTTTTCATACGTTTTGCTTGGGTGATTTTTGAAATAGTGTGGGAAAGATTTTAGCCTGCGCAGCTACGATTCGCACGATTAAGATGTGTGAGTTTTTCAATTTTCAAACCAAGAAATGGTGAATTTTTTGAAAACGACCGGTCGTCTTGAAAAAATTCTGCATAATTTATTTGTAAAATGGGCAAGAAAATCACTGGCAGATTGAAAAAAGATAAAAAGCTAACTTTTAATGTGCGATTTGATGGATCAAAAATAATCTTGCAACTTATTGATTTTAAATGACAGTTTTAAACACAAGGATTTGAATGGCTTCCCTGTTTAGAACAGGATTTAACGGATTAACAAAATTTCACGATGAATCCTGTTAATCCTAAAATCGTGGGAATCGTGTTCAAAAACATTGCCCTGTTTAGAAGGGATTACGCATAAAAAAAGCCTGTTAGTGTTTCCGCTAACAGGCTTTTTTTTGTCTGAATCATGATTTTCAGGATTTTAGGATTTTCTTGATTTTTGCTCCATCCTGTTCATCCTTTAATCCTGAAAATCATGATTCAGACAGAAAATTTCCAAGACGACCGGTCGTTTTTAAAAATTTCGCAGTTTTTCGCAATCAGATTTTTAATTCTCCGCCAAAAACCGCAACACCCAAGCATCAACACGCGGCAAACAATGATTTAACGCCGCCTTCTTTTGTGGAATCGCAAAAAAATCCGGTTCATGCCGATAAGGATTGTGCATTTTACCCACATCCATCGCATCGTGGCTTAAATCCACAATTCTTCCGCCAATCATATTGTATTGATGTTCATAATGCCCATGAATCGCACCACCAAACACTTGATTCATAAACAAACTGCCATATTTACACGAGCCGGATAAATCGGTTGGCAAGGCTTTATGCCGTTCAACCGACAACTCGCACCATCTGGCAAACACAAAAATTTTCGCGTGAGCAAATTCTGAATAGGAATAATCGCGTTGTGCCTGTTGCTGCGCTGTCCAGTCAGTCATCTGAGTTTCGCCAGATGATAACGCACCGCTTGGGCAAAAATCCGCACTCCGCCGCCTTCCATCGCAGTTTGTTGTAAGGCGATAGCATCCTCAACTCGCACTCCCGCCAGATAATCAATGCCAAAATCCGCCAGTTCTGACAACCAAGGCACAGTCGGCCCCATTAAAACGGTGGTGGCATCTTCTGATAATTGTGCTAAACGCGGAAAAGTTTTATTGGCAATCGTGCTGCCGCTGAGAAACACCCAATCGGCTTGCGGCAATAAAAATTCACAGGCAGGATCAGGAAAATCATTGCCTTGCGGTTGGCGTTCCAAAATCGTTAAATCAAACTGGTTTTGATAAACATCTATGCCCGGATAACGCCCGATGATAACGACTTTTTTACCGTGTAATTGCGGCAAAAAATGTTCAAACACTGCTAAATTTCCCGCGCCTAAGCGTTGCGCCACCATTAACGGCTGAGAATTTAAGCTGCAATTAATCGCTGCCATGCCTACGGTTGCTTTGCAGGCTTCCCATTCATTTACCCAACTTGCTAATTCGCTTAAGGTTTTTCCCACTAACGTGCCAGGAAAATCCAAAGTGCGTGAAGTTTGTGGCGGACTCATTGCCAAGCCTAAAAAAGTTTCATCCGCTGTTTGAGTTTTGCAAAACGTCCACACTTGCCCCAAACACACGCCCGTCACTTTCGCATCCGATTTTGCATGATCTATCAATAATTCGTAAATGTAGTTTGGATTGTTCATGCTGGCGATGAGGTTTGGAGAAAAGTTAAAAAACTGTCACAAGTTATGACACTTAAATCGGTGAGAATAAGTTTCAAGGCATTCCGAAATATCGGAGGTCAGGCTTTGCCTGACATCGCAAGCAAAGCTTGCACTCCGACATACCGCAAAACTTTTGTTTAATTACTTATCTGAATCAATTTAAGATTTTCAAGATAAATCCTGTTCATCCTTAAATCCTGAAAATCCAGATTCAGACACTTATTCAGGCAAACGCAATAAACTCGGCTCAGCTTTCAGCGCGTCCATTTTTCCCCACGCGGTGACTTTTTCCACAAACCATTGTTTTTTAGTCGGATGATTTTGCACCACATCGTATTCCGCATAACAAGAATCATCACTTTGAAATTGCAAACGACCAATCCGTTGTTTGCGTGCGTCATACCAAAATCCGCTTAAGTTAGACTTTCCGGTCAGCGGGTCTTTGGTTAGTTGAAATTGCACCGCCTGATACTCAGGATAAGAACTTATAATGCCCGTTAGAAATCCCAATTTTTCAATGCTGGCAATCAATTTTTGACAAATTAATTCGCCAAATTCGCGTTGCTGTTCAATTTGCGCCGCTAAATCTTCATTCATTACATCACCTTTTGATAAACCCGCCGCAGCAATTCCAATTCCGCCGGCGGTTGATTGCGCAACGCGGGTAAGGTTTGCATTTTGCAACCTTGTTCCTGCATCAGTTGATGGGGCGGGTCGAGCATGATAAATCGCGCTAAATGCACTAACACCACGCCATTCGGAGTGTCCACTTGTTCAGAAAATCCGCTTTCAATTCGCAATAAATCATTATCAAGTTTTAACAGCTGATTAATTTCATTCAATAACATGGCAGGATGAGTGCGCACATTGCCCGCTAACGGCGGGTTTTCGTCAAAGGTGCTGGACAATTTCGGCAACGGTTTTGGAAAACAAATACTGCCATTTTCCTGTTGCGCGAACAAAATCAACGCGCTGATGTCGCCTTTGTAATAGAGGATAAAGCGATGATTTTCTTGCGCAAATTCAGACATAACTCATCCTTAATCCGCGAAACTTTCCGCTAAATCCATAATCACCGACGCGCCGCATAAATCTTGCGGGTCAAGTTGTTTTAAATGCGACAAAATCAAGTTCGATTCAATCACACTTTCGCGCCGCAATTTGATAAACGCCAAAGCTTTCAGGCAATACAGATAAAACAAGCCTATTTCATTCGCGTACAAATCCCATTTTTCTGGCTCAAGAGCCAAACGGCGATAATCGCTGGGAAAACCGCCTTGCCGCGCTGATTCTTCTAAACCTTGCAGCGCAAAATTTTCTGCCTCAATCAAACGTTTATGGAAAAAATAGAATTTGTACAGCGCGAAATAGGTTTGCAAGCACTGGCTGTCTGCGGTTTGCGCTTCTAAAAAAAGTTTTTCAGCGTGCGCAGGATTTTTAGAGGTATCGGCAACTGCCGCTTGCAATAAGCGATTCACTGCCAGCGGCATTTGCGGGCTAAACATCACCCGCTCATCAAACATCTCCATTGCGCCCATCATTACCAAACCTCAGCGGGTGCTAATAATTCGGCAACCGGCTCGCCGCCTAATAAATGCTGTTCGATAATGGTGACAACATCCGCAGGTTTGAGTTTTCCATACAATACGCCGTCTGGATAAACCAAGACGCTAGGGCCTACGCCGCAGGGCCCTAAGCAACCGGTGTTGGTGATGGCGATTTTTTCAAATAAATTGCGGGATTGAATTTGGTTCATAAATTCATTCATCACCGCACCGCAGCCGCTACTCATGCAAGAGCCGCGCGGATGACCTTGAGGTCTGTTTTGGGTGCAGACAAACACATGTTTTTCGGGTCTGGGCATGATAACTCCTCTTTCATTCACGACTGGCAGTCCTTAAAGGACTGCCAGTCGTAGTGTTGTTTATTTAAGCAGCGGCTTTATGTTCGTGAGTAAAACAGTCTTTTGGGCAAACTTTTGAGCAAGCTTCGCAACCGATACAATCGAGCGCGTTTTTCAAACTCATCACCATTGTGCTGTCGTCGTCTTCAAAATCTGCATAATCGTCATCAAAATCCTCGTCATCGGCAAAGGCTTCTGATTTTTCAATTAAATCAAATACATCGCGTGGGCAAACTTTAAAGCAGCGACCACAGCCGATACAGGTTTTTTGATTAATATCTGTGACATACGAAGGTGTCCAGACTGTGCCGCCGTAGGTGACACCGGTTACAAATTCAGACATCGCTTTCTCCTTCAAGCTTGTGCAGCAACGGCTGCAAGTAGTTTTTTATTCGCATCAGCCCATGCCAAGCAAGCGTCATAAGTGGCTTGGGCAACAGGCATGATTTCTTGATAACCTTCAGGTAATTTATCTTCAATCAAATCATGCAAAACAGAGGCTTGTTCGTTGGCTAAACGCTTGGTTTTTTTAACTTCTTTTTCCAGTGCTTTTATTTCTTCAGGGTTCATAGTTGCTCCTCAATCGCGTTTTAAACCTTCCAGGTTTTTAAAACCTGGAAGGTTTGAATGAAATCTTAATCTGTCGCAGCGGCGTTGTATTTTTCAATCAAGCCTAACGCTTTCGCAATCGTGGTATCGGTTTGCTCAACCATTTTTTCCAAACTTGGAAAACCCCAGCGATGAATATCACGCAAAATTTTGTCCGCAACCACCAGTTTTCCCACCATCACCAACGCGCGACCAAACCCTTCATGGGTAATGTTAATCATCGGCACAGCCATCAAACCGGATTTTTTCTCAATCAAAGAAGACAGGCTGTTGTAATACGCTTTCACGCGGGCTATGGTGATTTCTTCAGGATCGCCAATCACCGGAATCGCTTGTTTGCGCTCTTTGGTCAACACTAACGGGTCAATAATTCGGGCTTCAGACCAGCCGTCGTAAGTGCCAAAGCTGTCAATGGCGCGAAGTTGTTTAATCATGTCTTGCACAATGTCCGATTTTAAATAAGGGTCGTCTTCGGTCACGACCAAATTTGCTGCACTCATCATATTTTCCTATTAAGTTTTTAAAATTCGGGGGATTTTCTTTTCTTGTTTTCTTGTTCCCACGCGCTGCGTGGGAACACCGTCACACCGCGCTGCGGTACGACAACACAACGTAGCACGTCGAAACTGCGTTCCCACGCCGCGCGTGGGAACGAGTATGTTTTATTCCTGCCACTCTTCATCCGCCATTTCATTGAAACGGCTCGGATCAACGGCTTTGTTTTTATTGATAGCTTTCGCCAACCAACTCGAAGGGCCTGCTTTCATTTCTGCCTGCAAATCGGTGATTAAATCTTTAATCAAACTGCCTTCATGCACTTTCACGGGCTGAATCCCAATGGAAACTAATTGCTTAATCGCTGACGCGCCCACCGCCTGACAATAAACCGCAGCGCAACCTTCCAAAAGTTGAAATTTCACTGCCAATTTATCTTCGTTACCGTCTTGATCTAACTGCCCAAACTGCGACACTTCCACAAATTGCGATTCGTCCCTATTCACCGCGTAAATCGCAAATGCTTTGGCAGAACCAAAATGTTGATTGACGCAGACCATATCGCTGCTGGCAAAAGCCACTTTCAAAGCCGTTTCCATAAAACGCTCCAATTCTGATGTTTGTGCAATCTGCATCCGCCGCGTTAATGACATGATGGCGCAGCAGTTTGTTGTTTATAAATCGAGTGATAAACGGGAATTTGTTCGTGCGCTTCGTTAATCACCAAATTGGCTAAATCGAATAAAGTTTGCCGACTGCCGCGATAACCCACCCATGTTTTTTGGTAGCCACCGATTACGTCATACAGCGGAAATCCCGCGCGTAAAATCGGTACATGCAAACGTTTCGCACTGTCCACCGCATGAGAATTACCAATCACTAATTGCACGTTTTCGGCTTTACCGAGCAATTCCATATCTTCTAAATCACCGATTTTGATTTTTTCCAGCGGCATATTGTTGAGCGAAGGTGTCATGCAGGAAGTCACAGCCGTTGCCACTTCCGCGCCCATTTCTTGCAACAAATCGGTAAACGCGAGTAATAAATCTGCATCAGCAGCAATCGCAATCCGTTTTTGTCCGAGCATAAAATGCGTATCTAACATCGCGTCTTGTAATTGAGAACGTTGTCGTTCAATGCGCTCCGGCACAGGAGTTTCGCTGAGTTCTGCTAACACATTGATAAACGCATCATTGGCTTTCAAGCCGTACAGATGGTCAAACTCATAACTCGGCACGCCAGTTTTTTCCGCTAACAATTTCCCGGCATGGCTTAACGATACGCCAATCACGATAGTGGCGCGGGCATCGCCCAAGGTTGCTAATTCTGAGATTGCTGTCCCACCGATGGTGACTGGGGAAAAATCATCATCCGTAAGACAGCCGTCCAAAGAGTCAGCCAAATTGGGAATAAACACAGGGCGAAAGCCAAATAGCTCAAAAACCTCTGTTAAAGCCTCTAAATCGCCCGGCGTGAGCATATAGCTAGCAAGTACATTAATTTGCCGTTTACGTCGCCCAGGGAGCGTTTGTGCGTCTTTTGCGTCAGGCACTAACGTTTTGATTATTTCAACAAGGGTTGCGGCGTAACCTGTTTCGACACTGCCTGTGAAATCCGGTGTATTCACGGCAACAACGGCAACATCGTTAAATTCGGGATATTTTTCGCGGAACTCGCGCACGTTGCGATGTACGTCCGCGCCTTGCACTTCCGATAATCCGGTGGTTAGCAAGGTGATTAATGCTGGACGCGATTTATCGGCAACAGCACGCAAACCTTCAATCGCATTTTCATCTGCGCCCATCACTGAGCTGGCTTGATCCATTGCAGTGGTTTGTAGTGGAATCGGTTCACGAAAATGGCGCACGAAAAACACTTTGGCAAACGCGGTACAACCTTGTGAGCCGTGTAGCATTGGCATGGCGCGGTTAAATCCTAAAGTTGCCAGCGATGCGCCAATCGGTTGACTGGCTTTCAGCGGACTGACCGAGAGAGCTTTTTGCCGTTTTATAATTTCAGCCATTTGTTCTCTCCGCTCTATCCCATTCGTAGGTTGGGTTAGCATTTTTTGCGACTAGCAAAAAAGCGTAACCCAACAACAGCATTGATTTAACCGCCGAATGTTGGGTTACGCTTATTTCGCTCACGCTCAATAAGCTAACCCAACCTACAGGTTTGTTTTTTTGAAGATTGAGAAATTTAAACATTTTCTATCTCCGCTATTTTTGATATTTTCCAAGGCGCAGGCGTTCTCACCGCTTGCCAAACCGGACTTTCAATCGTCAAGGTTAATTGTTTTACCAATTCCAACATCCCTTGATAACCTTCATAACCAAATTCGCGTTCTTGGTTAATATCTAAAAACGGAATTTTCGCTTTCAGCGCGGTGTACATATTCCGTCCACCTGCAATCAAAATGTCCGCTTTGTAATCGTGGACGATTTTAATCAACGCTTTCGGGCTGCCGTCTTCAATCATCAACGTGTCTTCGCCCATCAGTTCTCGAATTCGCGCTTTATCTTCTTCAGTGGATTTTTTTGTGCCGGTTGCGACCACCACCATCCCTAAATCTTGCAAAGCTGAAATCACAGACCAACTTTTCACTCCGCCGGTAAACAATAAAACGCGTTTACCCGTTAAACGTTGTTTCCAAGGCAGCAATAATTCTCGAATTCGCGCTTCTTCGCGTGCGATTAACGCTTCGGTGCGAGCGGTCAAATCTTCATCGTTTAGATATTTCGCAAAATCGCGTAACGCTTGGCTGGTGTCGGTAATGCCATAAAAACTGCCTTCAAACCAAGGCGTGCCGTAGTTTTTGTGAAGTTTTCGCGCCACATTCACCATCGCTTTGGAACAGACCATCATATTGACTTCGGCGCGGTGCATGGTTTGCACTTCCTGAAACCGCGCATCGCCTGACAGTGTGCATAAAATGCGCAAACCCAATTCATCGAGCAAAGGCAGAACGTGCCAAAACTCGCCCGCAATGTTGTATTCACCAATCAAATTCACATCGTGGATTTTTATATCGGTGCGCGTATTCGCGGGTAAGGGCGCGGGTTCTGCTGTGCCAATTACTTGATCCACAATCGCATCGCCTGCAATGCGGTTGCCTAAATTTTTAGTGCCATAAAAGCCAGCAGAATCAATGGAAATCACTGGCACACCAAATCGCTCAGTTGCAGCTTTACAAACCGCAGTAATGTCATCGCCAATCAAAGCCGGAACGCAGGTGTTATAAACAAATACTGCTGGCGGTTGATAGCTTTCTACCGCTTGCTTAATCGCATGAAACAGACGTTTTTCTGCCCGTCCCATGATGATGTCTTGCTCGGTTAAATCGGTGGTCATACCAATGCGGTATAAATCCGCACCAGAAGAACGTGTGCCTCGGTTATCCCACGAGCTACCTGCACAGGCAATCGGGCCATGCACAATATGAGCAACGTCGGCAATCGGTAACATGGCGATTTGTGCGCCATCAAAAGCGCAGCCGCCCGCCGTTGAACCGGGTTTAGGTTTTGCACAACCGGATTTCTCCTTTTTGTTGTGTTCGCAAGCAGGTTCGTTGAGTAATTCGGCAATGTCTTTTGAGGATTTCATGGTGTCTTCACAAGGGCAGTGTTTTTAATATTCTATAAGCAACAGATATGCCATTAAATAACATGTTGTTTTATATGAATTAATTGAAAACTTGTTATTTTTTGTAGGAAATGCGACAAAAAGTTGTGTTGATAAAACCTAACAAACTGAATAAATCCGTTAGAAATTTTTCGTTTTGGTGTTGTAGTTGTTTTTTATGTTTTAATTGTTTTAATTGTTTTCGGAGGCTTTTTCGTTTTTATAATCAATAGGTTACAAGTCGAAATGTGCGGAATTTGTTGTGAAATGTGCGGAATTTGTTGTGAAATGTGCGGAATTTGTTGTGAAATGTGCGGAATTTGTTGTAAACTGCTGAAAATGCGTTTTTAGAGTGATTTTTTTGATGAGTTTTTGCCAAATTTTCAGCTTTAAATGGCATTTTTTTCTCTTTGAACAGCAAATTTCGCACATTTCAAAATAATTTTTGTAGAGTTTATGATTTTTATAAAATTTTTTAGATTTTTTATTTATATAAATCAATGGCTTATGGCGAAATGTGCGGAATTTGTTGTCAACTTTGTTTTAATTTTCAATGAGTTAGTTTTTTATGGCTATAAAAAAGAAAAAAGCTTTGCCAAATTCTCTGATTGTTACACAGTCGAATGAATTAGTTGAGGCGAGGTATAACTTACCTTTAGGTGAGCAACGTTTGGTGCTGACGATGATTTCCAGAATTCAGCCGGATGACGAAGATTTTAAGCCTTATCGAATTAGCGTGGCTGAGTTTGCAGATTTTTTAGGTATCGCAAAAGATTCTGCTTATCAAGAATGTAAAAAAATCACCGCGAATTTATTAACCAGAGTTTTGCACATCAGAGAAGAGGGCAGATTATTACAAATTGGCTGGATGTCGTCTGCGGAATATATTGATGGTTCTGGCATGGTGAATTTAACGTTTGATCCTTTGCTAAAACCGTATTTATTGCAATTAAAATCAAATTTCACCAGTTCAAAATTGAATATGATGTTAAGTTTTAAAAGCCAATATACGATGCGAATTTATGCGTTGCTCAAGCAATATGAAAAGTTGAAAGTACGCGAAATAGAACTGGAATTGCTGCGTGATATGTTAGGGCTTAGAAAAGATTTGCATGTGGAATATAGAGACTTTAAACGCCATGTTTTAGAGGCGGCTAAAAAAGAATTGCTTGAGAAATCGGATTTATATTTTGAATATACTGAAATTAAATACGGCAGGCGTGTTGGGGCAATTCGATTTGGTATTTATGCAAAAGAATTGCCTGCTGAATTATTAGAAACAAATGAGTCGTCATTCATTAATCATTCTAGCAATAAAAAACCTTCGTTTATTGCAATTAATTTGCCTGCAACGCCCGTAATTGAAAATTTATTATTGCTGGTTGATGAGAAATACCGAGCGAGAAAAACGGTATTAGCGGCAATTATTGAATATGAGAAAAAAGAAGGCTTTGAATATGTTAGGCGTAATATTTTGTATTGCAATACGAAAGCGGATAAATCGTATGCGGGTTTTTTAAATACGGCTTTAAAAGAGGATTGGGGCAAAGATTGGCAGGTGGAGCAGCAATTGGTGAAGAAAAAAGTGCCGGAAGTGTGGGAGCGGCAAGGGTTTGCTACGCAAAAAGAATATGATGAGTTTATGTTTACGCAGCAAATGGAGCGTTATCAGCAAAAGAGTAATTAATGGCTTTTTAAAAGGGCTGCACGGATTTGTAATTCGGCTACTTGCCGAGCAAAATCCCTCGCCATAACTCGATCACCTAATAACGGATGTTAAGCAGCCCTCGCAAATCAAGAGTATTATTTCAGACATGAAAATAAAACGGTAATGGGTGAAACTTGTAGTGATGTATAAATATTTCTGCCAAACTCGACATGATTAATCAATAAACCAATAACGGTATCGTGCATCAGTTCAAGTTTTGCTTAGAGCGATAACTTTTGATAAATTTTTCAAGACGACTGGTCGTTTTTAAAAAATTCAGTTGAAAAATAGAGCGGTTTTTAGTTTGCAAGCGAAATCCGAACTACCTATTTTCTGCTTAACAAATACGCGGCAATTGTTCGCCACTCAACAAATCCAATCGGCGCGTTACGCCCATTGCAGTATTCAAACTTAACAAACCATGTTCGTGTGCATTTTTCACCCGACCAATTTGACAAGCCTGCGCTCCAGCCGCATGACGCTGCAAAACTGCTAACGCGATTTCAACCTGTTCAGGCGGCAAAAACAACGCAAAACAACCTTCGTTGGCGATATATAAAGGATCAAATCCCAAAATTTCACACGCACTGCGCACCGCTTCTTGAATCGGCAAATCAGTTTCATTAATTTCAATCTGCACTTTGGCATGGCTGGCTAATTCAATTAAACAGGAAGCCAAACCGCCGCGTGTTAAATCCCGCAAACAATGAATATCAATGCCTGCGTGGATTAAATCCTGCACTAACGGCGATAACAACGCGCAATCGCTGGCAATTTCGCTGTCAAAATCCAAGCCTTCGCGCTGCAACATCACCGCCACGCCATGCCGCGCTAAATCGCCACTGACAAGCACCGCATCGCCCACTTCAATTCGCTTAGGATTTACATTCACGCCGTCAGCCAACACGCCAACGCCAGCGGTGTTAATGTATAAACCGTCGCCTTTGCCTTTATCGACCACTTTGGTGTCGCCGGTGACAATAAAAACGCCGGCTTCAGACGCTGTTTTTTGCATGGATTGCAGAATGCTTTGCAACGTTTCAATCGGCAAACCTTCTTCAATAATCAGCGAACAACTTAAAAATAACGGTTTCGCGCCGCTCATCGCCAGGTCATTCACCGTGCCGCACACCGCGAGTTTGCCAATATCGCCGCCGTTAAAAAACAACGGTTTAATCACATAGGAATCGCTGGTGAAGGCGAGTTTTTGTTCCCCCACTGAAAAAATCGCGCTGTCGTGCTGTTGGTTTAAATACTCATTGCTGAAAATAGGCTGCACGACTTGCGACAATAATTGCTGCATCAAGCGACCGCCGCCGCCATGCGCCATCACGATTTGAGCGTATTGCAAAGGTAAAGGGCAAATAAGTTCCATTAGGATTTCCGATAACGATAATAAGCGGCACACGCGCCTTCCGATGACACCATTGTTGCTCCGAAAGGATGTTCAGGTGTGCAGGTTGTGCCAAATTCGGCGCATTGTGGCGGTTTGATTAAGCCTTGCAACACCTCACCACTGCGACAAGCGGCGGGTTCTGGGCTGTCGATGGTGGCAATCTTAAATTTTAATTCGGCATTCCAATCTGCAAATTCTGGCGCGAGGCTTAAACCGCTTTGTGCAATTTCTCCCAAACCGCGCCAACTGCGATTTACGGTGATAAAAACTTGCTGCATGGCTTGTTGTGCCGCTGGATTGCCGTGTTCTCGCACGACGCGACTATAGGCATTTTCCACTTCCGTGCGCCCTGTTTCCAATTGCTGCACACATTGATAAATACCTTGCAAAATATCCACCGGTTCAAACCCAGTCACCACAATCGGCACCCGATACGCGGCTGCAATCGGCAAATACTCTTGATAACCCATCACCGCACACACATGCCCAGCCGCGAGAAAACCTTGCACTTGATTGTGTGGCGATTCCAATAACGCCCGCATAATCGGCGGTACGCACACATGACATGCCAGCAGAGAAAAGTTTTTTAAATTCAAAATCTTAGCTTGCAAAGCAACTAACGCAGTGGTCGGCGCAGTCGTTTCAAACCCTACTGCAAAAAATACCACCTCGCGTTCTGGATTGTTCTGCGCAATTTTCAGCGCATCCATTGGAGAATAAATAATCCGAATATCCGCGCCGCGTGCTTTTAAACTCAATAAATCCAATTGCGAACCCGGCACGCGCAACATATCGCCAAAGGAGCAAAAAATAACCTGCGGCTGGGCGGCAATGGCTAGGGCTTTGTCGATATATGCCAGCGGCGTGACGCACACCGGACAGCCGGGGCCGTGAATGAGGCGGATTTTTTCGGGTAATAAGGAATCAATGCCGTATTTGATAATGCTGTGGGTTTGTCCACCGCAGACTTCCATCAGTGTCCAATGTTGCGTGGTGATGTTGGCAATGGCGGCGAGTAGTTTTTTTGAGGTGACAGGATCGCGAAAAGCGTTTTTATTCAACATCTTGCATCTCGCCTAATTGGGCAAAAGCGGCTAGTGTTTCGGCGGATTCGGCTTCATCTAATAAGGATAAAGCTAATCCGGCATGAACAATTACATAGTCGCCAATTTGCGCTTCGGGTAAAAAGCTGAGGCTGATGTCTTTGCT
>ERZ1034363.678-NODE-678-length-22225-cov-2.581362_pt1 | contig 22225 bp, 18 predicted proteins | sample MGYA00520616_ERZ1034363 | MGnify/ENA primary metagenome ERZ1034363 (study PRJEB33736, sample SAMEA104284506) | Azolla filiculoides | biome: Urban; feature: Water surface; material: Ditch water | place: Netherlands | collected 2015-10-28 | depth 0-0.1 m ... | reverse complement strand
CAACCTGCCGCGCACGGGCGAACAGGCGGCTGATCTGTTGCTCGCTCTCGCCATACCATTTGGACAGCAGGTCGCTCGACTTGATGGAGATGAAGTTGGCTTCCGCCTCCTTCGCCACGGCCTTGGCCAGCAGGGTCTTGCCGGTGCCGGGTGGCCCGACCAGCAGCACCCCCTTGGGAATATGCGCACCCAGGCGGCCGTATTCCTGCGGATGTTTGAGGAAATCCACCACCTCCTCGAGCTCGTGACGGGCTTCGTCGACACCGGCCACGTCGGCAAAGGTGACACCGGTGTTGGTCTGCACATAGATCTTGGCGCGGCTCTTGCCGATCGACATGAAGCTGCCCATGCCCTGGCCGGCCCCCAGGCGGCGGATCACGAAATACCACAGACCCACAAAGATCAGCGACGGGACGACCCAGGACATGAGGTCACGCAGCAGGGTGTTCTCGACCACCCGGGTGTATGGCACCTTGAACTTGTCCAGTCGCGCCGCCAAGTCGGGCTCCACCCGCACGGCCACCAAGGTGGTCTTGTTTCCGTCGGGGGCTTTCAGGCGCCCGGTCATGACGCGGTCGGACACGGTGACCTGTTGGATTCGTCCCTCGGCCAGTGCTTGCTCGAATTCGCTGTAGGGCACAGGCTCCGTCTGCATGGCGCCCTGCCAGACGGTCTGGAGCCACAGGATGAGTCCGATGGCCAGCATCCAGTAGACGCTGTTCAAGATCTGTTTTCTGTCCAATTCGTCATCCTTTCGGAATGAGAAGCGTGGTCTGCATTATGTGGCGCAAATGCAAAAGGGTGCCATGAGGCACCCTTCGTGAATGACCGGGACCGAGGAAATCAGGACTTCAGCAGGCCGTTGCGGCCGAAGTCCAGCGGCAGGCCGACGTAGTTCTCGGCGATGCTGGTCAGGCCGGCTTCCGAGTTCATCAGGTAGTCGAGCTCGGCGTGCTGGAACTTCTGCGTGATCTCGCTGTCCTCGGGGAAGCGGTGCATCAGCTGGGTGAACCACCAGCTGAAGCGCTCGGCGCGCCAGATGCGGGCCAGCGCCAGCTCGGAGTAGCGGTCGATGCCGGCTTCCGAGCCGTCCTGGTAATACTCGACCAGGCCGTCGAACAGGTACTTGACGTCGGTGGCGGCCAGGTTCAAGCCCTTGGCGCCGGTCGGCGGCACGATATGACCGGCATCACCGGCCAGGAACATGCGGCCAAAGCGCAGCGGCTCGGTCACGAAGCTGCGCAGCGGCGCGATGCTCTTCTCGATGCTCGGGCCGGTCACGAGCTTGGCGGCGGCCTCGGGGTCCAGGCGCAGCTTGAGCTCCTGCCAGAAGGCGCCGTCGGTCCATTCATCGATCTTGTCGGTCAGCGGCACCTGCAGGTAGTAGCGGCTGCGGGTCTGGCTGCGCTGCGAGCACAGCGCGAAGCCGCGCGGGCTGTTGACGTAGATCAGTTCATGGTGCACCGGCGGCGTGTCCGACAGCAGGCCGAGCCAGCCGAAGGGGTAGACCTTCTCGAACTCCTTGATCGCGTGGCGCGGCGCACTGGCGCGGCAGACGCCATGAAAACCGTCGCAGCCGGCGATGAAGTCGCACTGGATCTCGTGGCTCTGACCGTCCTTGTCGTAGGTCACGCGCGGGTGCTTGCTGTCGAAGTCGTGCACCTGGACATTGGAGGCCTCGTAGACGGTGCTCAGGCCGGCGGCGCTGCGTGCCTCCATCAGGTCGCGGGTGACTTCGGTCTGGCCGTAGACCATGACCTTCTTGCCGCCGGTCCACTTATTGAGGTCGACGCGCTTGCGCTGGCCCTGGTACAGCATGTCAAAGCCTTGGTGCACCAGGCCTTCAGCGTGCATGCGCTGGCTGACGCCGGCTTCTTCCATCAGGTCGATCGTGACCTGCTCCAGCACGCCGGCGCGGATGCGACTCAGCACATAGTCGGGCGTCTGGCGCTCGACGATGACGGCATCGATGCCGGCCTTGGCGAGCAGTTGGCCGAGCAGCAGGCCCGAGGGGCCGGCGCCGATGATGGCGACTTGGGTGCGCATGGATTGTCTCCTGTGGGGTGCTTCCGCGATAAGCCAAGTTTGCTTGCTGTTCCCGCATCGGCCCAGCCCTGCGTGGCGGCTTTTGCGCGATCAGTGGATTGATTGTGCGATGATCGCGCAATCAATCAGCAACGGGCACTGGAGAGCCGCATGACCATCGCACGTGCCGATTTCATCGAGGGCATGGCCAAGGGGCTGGCGGTGCTCGAGAGCTTCGATACCGAGCGCCAGCGCCTCAACGCAACCCAGGCTGCGCAGCGCGCCGGCCTGACGCGCGCGGCGGCGCGGCGCCACCTGCTGACGCTCGCGCACCTGGGCTACCTCGAGAGCGATGGCAGCCATTTCTGGCTCTCGGCCAAGGTGCTGCGCTTTTCCGGCAGCTACCTGGCCAGTGCCCGGCTGCCGCGCACGGTCCAGCCGACGCTGAACCGGCTGGCGGCGCAGACGCGCGACGCCTATTCGGTCGCGGTGCTCGAGGGCGATGCGGTCGTGATCGTGGCGCGCAGCGCGGCGGCGCTGGCGCCGGATTCGGCCTCGGACTGGGACGGCAGTTCGCTGGCCGCCGGCCTGTTGCCACCCAAGAGCGCGCGGCTGATGGCCTACGGCCTGCACCTGGGCGCGCGACTGCCGGCGCATGCCAGCTCGACCGGCCGCGTGCTGCTGGCCGCCTTGTCCGAGCCCGAACTGTCGGCCTGGCTCGAGGGCAGGGCGCTGGCGCGCCTGACGCCCTACACCGTGACCGATCCCGGCGCGCTGCGCAAGATCCTGGACCAGATCCGGCAGCAGGACTGCTGCATCGCGAGCGAGGAGCACGAGATCGGCGTCCATGCGGTCGCGGTGCCGCTGCGCAATCTGCAGGGAAAAACCGTCGGCGCGCTCAATGCCGTGCTGACGCCGGCGCGACTGGCCAGGGGCGCGATCCAGCGCGAGTTGCTGCCCTTGTTGCAGGACGCTGCGCGCGAATTGCGGGCGCTTCTCTAGGGGCAGTAAAATTCCGGGTCTTTCTCCCACTACAGGCCACCCCGTGACCCAGTACATCACCCCGATCGAAGGCGGCGACGCCCTCGGCAACTTCCGCGCCCAGCAACTCCTGCCCCGACTGCAAGCCGTCAGCGACAAGATCAGCGGCATTTCGGCCCGTTTCGTCCATCTGGTCGATACGCTGGCGCCGCTGTCAGCCGAGCAACTCCAGCAATGGCAGGCCCTGCTGAGCTACGGCGAGCCCTATGAGGGCGAAACCGCTGGCGCCCTGGTCGTGGTGACGCCGCGCATCGGTACCGTCTCGCCCTGGGCGTCCAAGGCGACCGACATCGCGCGCAACTGCGGCTTCGCGGTCAAGCGGGTCGAGCGCATCACCGAATACCGCCTGACGCTCAAGTCCGGCCTGCTGTCCAAGGGCTCGCTGACTGCCGAGCAGCTCGGACAGGTCGCCGCCTTGCTGCACGACCGCATGACCGAGAGCGCCGTCGCCAGCCGCGAACAGGCTTTCTCGCTGTTCGGCGAGCTCGAGCCGGCGCCGATGGAGCATGTCGACATCGTCGGCACCGGCCCCGAGTCCGGCCGCCAGGCGCTGGAAAAAGCCAACCGGGCCTGGGGCCTGGCGCTGGCCGACGACGAGATCGACTATCTGGTCAAGGCGTTCCAGAACCTGGGCCGCAACCCGACTGACGTCGAACTGATGATGTTCGCCCAGGCCAACAGCGAGCATTGCCGCCACAAGATCTTCAACGCCGAGTTCACGATCGACGGCGTGGCGCAGGACAAGAGCCTGTTCGCGATGATCCGCAACACGCACCAGCTCGCACCCCAGCACACGGTGGTGGCCTACTCGGACAATGCCTCGGTGATGGAGGGCAACCGGATCGAGCGCTTCATCGCCCGCGCCGGCGGCGAGGCCAGCCCGGCCTACGGCAAGCACGAAGCCCTGCAGCATGTGCTGATGAAGGTCGAGACCCACAACCACCCGACCGCGATTTCGCCGTTCCCGGGTGCCTCGACCGGCGCCGGCGGCGAGATCCGCGACGAAGGCGCGACCGGTCGCGGCTCGAAACCGAAGGCCGGCATGACGGGCTTCACCGTCTCCAAGCTCTGGGGCGGCTGGTCCGACCAGGCTGACGGCAAGCCCTCGCATATCGCCAGCCCGCTGCAGATCATGACCGAAGGCCCGCTGGGTGGCGCCGCCTTCAACAACGAATTCGGCCGTCCGAACCTGGTCGGCTATTTCCGCGAATACGAGCAGACCATCGAGTCCGATGTCGACCGCATCGACCGCGGCTACCACAAGCCGATCATGATCGCGGGTGGCCTGGGCGGCATCGACGCCGGCCAGACCCAGAAGATCCTGTTCCCGGCCGGCACGCTGCTGATCCAGCTCGGCGGCCCCGGCATGCGCATCGGCATGGGCGGCGGCGCCGCCAGCTCGATGGCGACCGGCACCAACGCGGCCGAACTCGACTTCGACTCGGTCCAGCGCGGCAACCCCGAGATCGAGCGCCGGGCCCAGGAGGTGATCAACCACTGCTGGCATCAGGGCGCGGCCAACCCGATCCTGGCGATCCACGACGTCGGCGCCGGCGGCATCTCGAACGCCTTCCCCGAGCTGACCAACGACGCCGGCCGCGGTGCCCGCTTCGACCTGCGCGCCGTGCCGCTGGAGGAATCCGGCCTGGCACCGAAGGAGATCTGGTCCAACGAGAGCCAGGAGCGCTATGTGATGGCGATCGCGCCCGAGTCGCTCGAACAGTTCAAGTCCTTCTGCGAGCGCGAGCGCTGCCCGTTCGCGGTGATCGGCGTCGCGACCGAAGAGCGCCAGTTGGTGCTGGCCGACGCAGGTGCCGAGAGCCCGGTCGACATGCCGATGGATGTGCTGCTGGGCAAGCCGCCCAAGATGCTGCGCGACGTCAAGACCGTGGCGCGCCAGTTCGCCCCGCTCGACCTCACCGGCGTCGCGCTGCAACAGGCCGTGATCGACGTGCTGAGCCATCCGACCGTCGCTTCCAAGCGCTTCCTGGTCACGATCGGCGACCGCGCCGTCGGAGGCCTGAGCCACCGCGACCAGATGGTCGGCCCCTGGCAGGTGCCGGTGGCCGATTGCGCCGTGACCCTGGCCGACTACGCCGGTTTTGCCGGCGAAGCGATGGCGATGGGCGAGCGCACGCCGCTGGCCGCGCTCGACGCGCCGGCTTCGGGCCGCATGGCGGTGGCCGAAGCCATCACCAACCTGCTGGCCGCGCCGATCGACCTGGCCCGTGTCAAGCTGTCGGCCAACTGGATGGCGGCTTGTGGCGAGGCCGGCGAGGACGCCGCGCTCTACCAGACCGTCAAGACCGTCGGCATGGAGCTGTGCCCGGCGCTCGGCATCAGCATCCCGGTCGGCAAGGACAGCCTGTCGATGCGCACCCAGTGGCAGGCCGATGGCGAGACGAAAAAGGTCACCTCGCCGGTCAGCCTGATCATCTCGGCCTTCGCGACCCTGCCCGACGTGCGCGGCACGCTGACGCCGCAGCTCGATGCCGAGCAGGACAGCACCCTGGTGCTGATCGACCTCGGCAAGGGCCAGACCCGCATGGGTGGCTCGATCCTGGCCCAGGTGCTGGATCAGGCCGGTGGCGCCGTGCCCGACCTCGATGACGCGCAGGACCTGATCAAGCTGGTCAATGCGGTCAACGCGCTGCGCGCCGACGGCAAGATCCTGGCTTATCACGACCGCAGCGACGGTGGTCTGCTGGCGGCAGCGACCGAGATGGCCTTTGCCGGCCATGTCGGCGTCAGCCTGAACGTCGACATGCTGGTCACCGAAGGCGACGGCATCAGCGACAGCCGCATGGACAGCGGCGACGCCAAGAACTGGGCGACCCAGGTCGCCGAGCGCCGCAACGAGCTCACGCTGAAAGCCCTGTTCAACGAGGAACTCGGCGTGCTGCTGCAGGTGCGCAGCTCCGAGCGCGATGCCGTGATGCAGGTGCTGCGCGAGCATGGTCTGTCCAAGCACAGCCATTTCGTCGGCAAGACCCGCCTGGCCAGCTCCGAGATCGACACCGGCAAGGGCCAGCTGCAAGTCTGGCGCGATGCCAAGGCCGTCTTCAGCGCCGACCTGTTCGACCTGCACCAGGTCTGGGACAGCGTGAGCTGGAAGATCAACCAGCAGCGCGACAACCCGGCCTGCGCCGACTCCGAGCATGCCGCCGCTGGCGCCGTCAACGATCCGGGCTTGCATGTCGCGCTGACCTTCGATCCGTCGGACAACGTCGCCGCTCCCTACCTGAACCTGAGCCGGCCGAAGGTCGCGATCCTGCGCGAGCAGGGCGTCAACTCGCATGTCGAGATGGCCTATGCCTTCACCGAGGCCGGTTTCGAGGCCTACGACGTGCACATGACCGACCTGCAGACCGGTCGCGCCAAGCTGGAAGACTTCAAGGGCGTGGTCGCCTGCGGCGGCTTCAGCTACGGCGACACCCTGGGTGCCGGCATCGGCTGGGCGCGCTCGATCACCTTCAACCCGGTGCTGTCCGAGCAGTTCCAGGGCTTCTTCGGTCGTGCCGATACCTTCGGCCTGGGCGTGTGCAACGGCTGCCAGATGTTTGCCGAGCTGGCCGACATCATTCCGGGTGCCGAGGCCTGGCCGCGCTTCACGACCAACCAGAGCGAGCGCTTCGAGGCCCGCCTGTCGATGGTCGAGGTGCTGGAGTCGCCCAGCCTGTTCCTGCAGGGCATGGCCGGCAGCCGGCTGCCGATCGCGGTCGCGCATGGCGAAGGTTTCGCCAACTTCAAGCACCGTGGCGATGCCGCCCAGGCGATTGCCGCCATGCGCTATGTCGACAACTTCGGCGCCGCAACCGAGCAGTACCCGTTCAACCCGAACGGCAGCGCCGGCGGCCTGACCAGCGTGACCACGGCTGACGGCCGCTTCACCGCCATGATGCCGCACCCCGAGCGTGTCTTCCGCAACATCCAGATGAGCTGGACCGACTATGGTCTCAGCGGTGGTCTGGATGCGCTGAGCCCCTGGATGAAGATCTGGCGCAACGCGCGCAAGTGGGTGGGCTGATCGCCCCGGCGCCAGACCGCTCAAGATGAGCGCGAACTGAGTGCTCACTGAAGAGGCCGGCTTGACTCCCATCAAGCCGGCTTTTTTCTGCCCGCTTGATTTTTATCAAGCCTGAGCGCGGCCAACTGCCTAGACTGTTATTCAGTACACCCATACAGAAGGAGACCAGATGAGCCAGCCCGACCAACCAATCGTCGATTTCTCGCAGTGCCACGAAGGCATCTTCCGCAAGCTCGACCAGTTGAGCGAATTGCCGGCCCTGCTCGAGCCGGCGCAGCGCGCACGCGAGGTGGCGGAAAAGTCGCTCGAGTTCTTCCGCGAAGCGATCTTCGAGCACCACCTCGACGAGGAGCGCGAGCTGTTCCCGGCCGTGATCGAGAGTGCGCAAGACGATACCGAGCGCGCCAAGGTCCAGGCCATGAACAAGCGCCTGACTGACGAGCACCGCGAACTCGAGAAGCTCTGGAAGAGCCTGGAATCCGGGCTCAAGAAGGTCGTCAAGGGCCAGTTCGGCGAGGTCAATGTCTCCGATCTCGCGCGCCTGGTCAGCCAGTACCGGGCCCACGCCCTGTTCGAGGAGCAGGAATACCTGCCGCTGGCGCAGCAGATCCTGGGCCGCAACGGCAACCACATGGCGGCGCTGGGCCTGTCGCTGCACATGCGGCACCAGAACCCGACCGCGTTCCAGTTCTACGTCTGATCAGGCCGGCAGCTGGGCCTTGGGCCGGGTGCGGTAGAACGGCAGCGGCATGGCGGCGGCCTGGTTCAGCACGCTGCGCTTGATCTTGCCGACCACATGCATTTCGCAGGGCTTGCAGTCGAAGCGCAGCGTGAGCTTTTCCTTGCCGTTGATCAGCTGCAGCGGCTCGGCCTTGACCTGGCCCTGCACCCCGGTCACGCCCTTGGCCTGCTTCGGGCACAGGCTTAAAGAGTAGCGCACGCAATGCTTGGTGATCATCAGGCTGACTTCGCCTTCCTCTTCCTGGCTCTCGTAGGCCGCCGCGATCACCCGCACGCCGTGGCGGGCATAGAAGTCGTGCGCCTTGTGGTTGTAGACGTTGGCCAGGTAGCTCAGATGGTCCTCGGGATAGGGGGTGGGCGGCTCGACCGGCTGGGCGCGCGGCAGGCGACGCAGCGATTGTTTGCGCGCCTGCTCGAGCTGCGCCACCGCGTCGCGGCGCAGCGCATTGAGCAGCGAAGCCGGCACGAACCGGGGACCTGATAGCTCGAGTGTGACATCGATCGGGCTGAAGATCGTGTCGCCCAGGCGCTCGAGTTGCTCACGCAGCCTGGCATCGGCCTGTGCCGGGTCCTTGGCCGCTTGCAGTGCCAGGCTGGCGCTGGCTTCGCCGCAGTGGCCGTCCTCGTCGGTCAGGCTCAGCTTGAGGCCGTCATCGGTCTCCTCCAGCCTGATCCAGGTCCCGATCCGGCGTTCGGCCGATTTCTTCTCGAGCGCGCGCACCCAGTCCATGCTGCGGTTGCGGTTGATCTCGACCCCCTTGCGCAGGTCCTTGAAGCCGTCCATCGGGTCCTTCGGAAAAATCCGCCAGATCCGGCCGCCGTCGGTTCCCTTGCCGAGCTTTTCGACCCGGTTGGTCTGCAGGCCGACCAGTTCCTTCTGCAGGTCGTAATAGCACAGGCCGTCGCCGTTGGCGAGCTCCAGGCTCGGGTCGCTGAGCTCGAGATCGACGCTGTCGGTGTTGACCTTGCTGACCCAGCCGATGGCCTGGCCCGGGTTCTTCGGGCTGTCGAAGGCGCCGATGTCCTCCTTGCGGCCCTGCACGAAGTAGTCGGTGAACTCGCGGTTGAAGTTCTGGTCCGGGTCGGGCTGGAAGAAGAAGGTGCATTCGCCGCTGGACGCGCGCGCGAGCTCGGGGCGCTGCTCGAGGATCTCGTCGAGCAGGACCCGGTAATGCGCCGTGATGTTCTTCACATAGCCCATGTCCTTGTAGCGGCCCTCGATCTTGAAGCTGCGCACGCCGGCGTCGATCAGCGCGGCCAGGTTCTCGCTCTGGTTGTTGTCCTTCATCGACAGCACATGCTTGTCGTGCGCGATGATGCGGCCCTGGGCGTCCTTGACCTCGTAGGGCAGGCGGCAGGCCTGCGAGCAATCGCCGCGGTTGGCGCTGCGCCCGGTGTGCGCATGGCTGATGAAGCATTGCCCGCTGTAGGCCACGCACAGCGCGCCGTGGACGAAGAACTCGATGTTGCAGCGCTCGGGGTCGGTCGCGGCGCGGATCGCGGCGATCTGTTTCAGCGTCAGTTCGCGCGCCAGCACGATCTGGCTCAGGCCCGCGTCCTGCAGGAAGCGCGCCTTCTCGGGCGTGCGGATGTCGGTCTGGGTGCTGGCGTGCAGCTGGATCGGTGGCAGGTCGAGCTCGAGCAGCCCCATGTCCTGGATGATCAGCGCGTCGGCACCGGCGTCGTAGAGCTGGTGGATCAGCCGGCGCGCCGGTTCGAGCTCGTCGTCGCGCAGGATGGTGTTGAGCGTGACGAAGACCCGGCTCTGGTAGCGATGCGCGTGCCGGACCAGGCGTGCGATGTCCTGCACCGAGTTTTCCGCGCTGGCGCGGGCGCCGAACGACGGGCCACCGATGTAGATGGCGTCGGCGCCGTGGTTGACGGCTTCGATGCCGATGTCGGCGTCGCGCGCGGGCGACAGGAGTTCGAGCTGGTGAGGGAGCATGGGACGGCGAGGGGGCTAATTGGGCGGGTGAATAGCAGGGCGGCGACCCGGATCGCAGGCGTGCCGTTGCGGGTGTCGCTGATGTCGGTAGCAATGCAGGCCAGCCGGCAAGGGCGCTATTGTCCCAGTTTGTCCCGGTTTTGTCCCGATCGCAGCACCGACCTGCCAGCCGCTGCCACGGGCTGTCGGTTCAAGATCCAGTCAGAGCGCCAGCTGGCGTCGGCTGCTGAGCTGCAGCGGCCAGTGCCGGACCGGGTGGTCAGTCGCGAGCGCCTGCGGGCGGTGCGTCCACTCCTGCAGCAGGATCTGCCCATCGGCATGCGCATGCACCAGCAGACTGCTGCGGGTACCGTAAGCCCAGTCGGTCGCATGGACAAAGGGACTCGACAGCTGGCGCTCGACTTCGATCGGGATGCCGGTCGCCGGCAGATCTTCATCGGGTGCCGCCGGCATCTGCAGCAAGGCGTCCAGCAGCGTATCGGCAGCGTCGAGTGGCGAGTCCTGGCGCAGATGCTGCTGCAGCGCCTGCTTGAGCGCGACCGTCTTGGGCCAGGGCGTGTCGAGCGCGGCATTCGACAGGCCGTAGAGGCCGGGCTCCAGCTGGCGGCCCTGCCAGCCGGGTGCGGAGGGCGTATCGGGCGCCCGGTTGCTGACCCAGCTCCACAGACCGCTGGCCAGATCGCCCAGCACCAGGTTGAAGCCACCGTACTGGGTCGGATCGAAGCGCCGCAGCCAGTCCTCGCATCCTTCATCGCTGTCGAGCCAGTCCGTCACCAGCTCGCCCCGGCTGCGCGGCGCCGGCTCGGGTGGACCGGCGCGCACATTGGTCAGCATCGCGACCCGGCCGCCTTCGGCCAGGCCGAGCCAGGTGCCGCCGGCCTGCAGGTCACGGCCCGACCAGACGGTCCGTCCCGAGGGCAGTTGCCAGGCCTGCAAGGGCAGCGTCGGCCGGTCCCAGCGCTCGTCGCGGTTGGCGGCAAGGACCAGCGGCCATTCCGGGCTGGCGCCGATGGCGAAGGCGATCAGGCACATGTCGATCAGATGTCCTGCAGCAGCTCGTAGGGCAGCGCCAGCGCCTGCAAGGCGACACCATCCGGTCCGCCGACCGTCAAGGCCTGGCCGTCGAGCGCGCTGGTCTGCAGCGACACGATCGCCTCCCAGCCCTGCAGCGGGTGCGGCGCTGCCGCCACGACGATGCCGCAGGGCTGCTCGGCATCCGCCGCATGGAACACTTCCTGGCCGACGCTCAGCTCGGAATCGGCATGGAAGATCTGGGCCCGACGCTTGAGCGCCCCGCGGTACTGGCTGCGCGCGACCACTTCCTGGCCCGGGTAGCAGCCCTTCTTGAAGTTGACGCCGCCGACCGACTCGTAGTTGAGCATCTGCGGCACGAAGGCCTCGATCACCGGCGCGCCAACCATGGCGACACCGCTGCGCACCTCGAGCCATTGCCAGAGTGCCGGCGCCAGCTCGGCCGCTGGCTGTGCCGCGCCGCTGGGCAGGCAGAGCAGGGCGCGCGCGGCCCCCTCGGCGCCCGGCAGCCGGACCCACTGGCCAGCAGCCGCATCGAGCCTGGACCAGGGCGCTGTCGCCAGCTCGGCCGGCACGCTCGCTCCGACCGCACCGTACAGGGCGAAATCGGCCGAGGCGTCGCTGAGCTTGGCCTTGGCGCGCATGACGAACATCGACAGGCGCTTGAGCGTGGGCGCCAGCAGGTCGCGGCGGCAGAGCAGCAGGATCTCTTCCGGGCCGGTCTTCCAGCCGATCAGGCTCGCCAGCATGCGGCCCTTGGCCGAGCAGTAGCCGGCCAGCCGCGCCTCGCCCTGGCCCAGCAGCAGGAAATCCTGCGTCAGCTGTCCATGCAGGAAAGCGGCGGCATCGGCACCCTGGGCCCGGATCACGCCCCAGTCATCCAGCCTGGCCAGCCCTTGCAGGGCGGTGGCATCGAAGCCGAGGTCTGGCTTGGCTGCGGTCGGGGTCGAGACAGAAGTAGTGGAGGCGCTCATGGTGGCTTTCGGGTTCCTTGGGCCGCCTGCATGGCGGTCGAATATCATTGCGGGCTCTGATTTTCCCAAAGGCCGGATGGTTGTGCAGCGTCGCATGAAAAATAGGTGGATTTCGGTCTTGCTCTGGCTCGCGGCGGTCTGCGCGCTGGCCGGAGCCATTGCAGCCTATTGGTTGCAACGCCCGCTGGATCTGCGCCGCAGTACCGCGTCACTGGATCTGTCGATCCCCGCAGGCGTCTCTGCCCGCCAGATAGCCCAGCAGCTGCATGAGGCTGGGGTGCAGAGCCCCGGTTGGTGGCTCTACGGCTGGCTGCGCCTGTCCGGCCAGTCGCGCCGGATCCAGGCCGGCAGCTACGAGATCGAGCCAGGCACCACGCCACAGCAACTGCTCGACAAGCTGGTGCGCGGCGAGCAGGCGCTGCGCCGCGTGACCCTGGTCGAAGGCTGGAACTACCGCCAGGTGCTGCAGGCACTCAAAAGCGCCGACCAGCTGGACTGGGACCTGCCCGAGGCGGCGCTGGCGCAGCCCGCCGAGCTCATGCACGCGCTGGGTCTGCCGGCCGCGCACCCCGAGGGCCGCTTTTTCCCCGACACCTACCTCTACCCCAAGCGTCAAAAGGCCTCGATCCTGCTGCGTCAGGCCGCCGCTGCGATGCAGCGCCAGCTCGAGCAGGCCTGGGCCCAGCGGGCCCCCAATCTGCCGCTCAAGACACCCGAAGAAGCGCTGATCCTGGCCAGCGTGGTCGAGAAGGAGACCGGCGCCAGCGCGGACCGGCCCATGGTCGCGGCCGTCTTCATCAACCGGCTGCGACTGGGCATGCGGCTGCAGACCGATCCGACCGTGATCTACGGCCTGGGTCCGGCCTTCGACGGCAATCTGCGCAAGCGCGACCTGCTGACCGATACCCCCTACAACAGCTACACCCGCGCCGGCCTGCCGCCGACGCCGATCGCGATGCCGGGTCTGGACTCGTTGCGCGCCACCTTGCAGCCCGCGGCCAGCCAGGCGCTTTACTTTGTCGCGCGTGGCGACGGCAGCAGCCAGTTCAGCGCTACGCTCGATGAACACAATCGCGCGGTGCGCCGCTATATCCTGGCCCGTTGATTCCAAGGCTACCTTTCAAGGCCCCTTAATGACCCAGAGCACCCAGAGCGGTTTGTTCATCAGTTTCGAAGGCATAGACGGTGCCGGCAAGTCCAGCCATATCGCCGCGGTGGCCGACTGGTTCCGTGCGCGCGGCCGTCACGTCACGCTGACGCGCGAGCCCGGCGGCACCCCCTTGGCGGAAAAGCTGCGCGAACTGTTGCTGCACGACGCGATGGACCCGCTGAGCGAGGCGCTGCTGATGTTCGCCGCCCGACGCGACCATCTGCTGCAGGTGATCCTGCCAGGACTCGCGCGTGGCGAGGTCGTGATCTCCGACCGCTTCACCGACGCCACCTTCGCCTACCAGGGTTACGGGCGCGGCTTCGATCTGCAGGTGCTGCAGACGCTCGAGCAATGGGTGCAGCAGCCGCCCGGACCAGCCCGCCTGCTCGAGCCCGAGCTCTGCTTCTGGTTCGACCTGCCGCCAGCGATCGCCGCCAGCCGCCTGGCCGGTGCGCGCGCGCCCGACAAGTTCGAAGCCGAGGCCGAACCCTTTTTCCAGCGCGTCGCCAGCGGCTATGCCGCGCGGGCGGCGCAAGCGCCCCAGCGCTTCGCCCGCCTCGATGCCAGCCAGGGCATGGAGCAGGTCCGCGCGCAGGTGCTGCGGCATTGCGAGCAAGTCTGGGGCCAGCCATGAACGGGCAAGCCGACGCCAGCCGCCTGCCGCCCTGGCTGCAGCGCCAGTTGGTGGCGCTGCAGCAGCAGCGCGGCCACGCGATCCTGCTGAGCGGTCCGGCTGGCCTGGGCCAGTACCCGCTGGCGCTGGCGCTGGCACGGTCCTGGCTCTGCGAGTCGCCCAGCCCGGAGCAGGGCGCCTGCGGCCGCTGCGCCAGCTGCCATGCGGTCGATGTGCGGACCCATCCCGACCTGTTCGTGCTGATGCCCGAGACGCTGGCGCTCGAGCTCGGCTGGCCGCTCGACGAGCGGACCCAGGACAAGATCGACAAGAAGGAACTCAAGCCCGGCAAGTTCATCCGGGTCGATGCCACGCGCGAGGCGGTGGCCTTCACCCAGTTCACCCGCTCGCGCGGCCATACCAAGGTGGTGCTGGTCTATCCGGCCGACCGGCTCAACATGGAGTCGGCCAACACCCTGCTCAAGACACTGGAAGAACCGCCGGGGGCATTGCGCTTCGTGCTGGCGACCGAAGCCGCCCATGCGTTGCTGCCCACGATCCGCAGCCGTTGCCAGAACCACACGCTCGAGTGGCCGCTGCAGGCCGAGGCGCTGAACTGGCTCGAGCAGGCAGTGCAGGGCGACGAGACCCTGGCCGGCAAGCCGCAGACCCGCGAGGCGCTGTCCACCTGGCTGCTGGCCGCGGGCGGCCGCCCCGACGAAGCGCTCGCGCTGGCCCGGCTCGGGCTCTCCACTTCGACCTGGGCCGGTCTGCCGCGCTCGATCGCGCGCGGTGACTGGTCGGCGCTGGCCGACTGGGCACCGGCGCGCCAGCTCGACCTGCTGCACAAGATCTGCCATGACCTGATGGTGGTCGCCAGTGGCGGACTGCCGCGCTTTTTTCCGCCGGCCGACCTGCCGCCACCGCCCCGGCTGTCCGCGCTGCTGCAGTGGCAAAAGGCCTTGCAGCAGGCCGCCCGCACGGTCGAGCATCCCTACAACGCCGGTCTGCAGCAAGAGGCCTGGGCCGGCCTGGCCCGCTCGGTGCTGACCCCCTAATTGACTGCCTGATTGCCCGACATGTTCATCGACTCCCATTGCCACCTGAACTTCACCGAACTGCGCGCCCAGCTGCCCGAGATCCTGCAAGCCATGCAGCAGGCGCAGGTCGAACGCGCGCTGTGCATCTGCACCACGCTGGAGGAATTCGACGGCGTCCACGAGCTGGCCGTCGTCCATGACCAGCTCTGGGCCACGGTCGGCGTGCACCCCGACAACGAGGGGGTGCGCGAACCCTCGGTCGACGAGCTGATCCAGTTGTCGCAACGGCCGCGCGTGGTCGGCATCGGCGAGACCGGACTCGACTACTACCGCCTGGGCGAGCGCAGCCTGGCCGACATGGAATGGCAGCGCGAGCGTTTTCGCCGCCATATCCGTGCCGCGCGCCAGACCGATCTGCCGCTGGTGATCCACACCCGCAGCGCCTCCGACGACACGCTGGCGATCCTGAGGGAAGAGGGTGGTTTCGGACCGCAGGGGACGGGCGAGCTGCCGCGGGCGCGCGGTGTCTTTCACTGCTTCACCGAAACGGTCGCGGTCGCGCGAGCCGCGCTCGAGCTGGGCTTCCATATCTCGTTCTCGGGCATCCTGACCTTCAAGAATGCGACCGACCTGCACGAGGTCGCGCGCTTCGTGCCGCTGGATCGCTGCCTGATCGAGACCGACAGCCCCTATCTGGCGCCGGTCCCGTACCGCGGCAAGACCAACACGCCGGCCTATGTGCCCCATGTGGCGCAGAAGCTGGCCGAGCTCAAGGGGCTGCCGCTCGAGGCAGTCGCCGCCGCGACCCGGGCCAACACGCTGGCGCTGTTCCGTGGCATGGCGGACGCCTGATCCCTGCGCATACCGAACAGGCCGCCGAATATGCCCATCCGTCTGATTCCATCGCGTGCCGGACCGAGCCCGGTTGCGCCCGTTCGTCCTGGTCAAGCCGGGCGACGTCGGGTTGTCTGGCATCTGGCGGCAGCCTTGCTGACTGCCGGTCTTGGCTTGCCCGCTGCTGCCGGTTCCTACCAGGATTTCCTGCATGCCTTGCGCATCGACGAGCTCGAGACCCTGCGTCGCCTCCAGCAGCGTGGCTTTGACTTCAACACCCGTGACGATAGCGGTCAACCTGGGCTGCTGCTGGCGCTGCGCTCGGACTCGCTGCGGGCGGCCGAATTCCTGATCCGACAGCCCGGGCTCGACCTCGATGCCCTGGCCGCCAATGGAGAAAACGCGTTGATGCTGGCCGCACTGCGCGGCCATGTCGGGCTGCTGAGGCAGCTGATCCGGCAGGGTGCCGAAGTCAACAAGCCGGGTTGGGCACCCTTGCATTACGCCGCCACCCAGGCAGATGCGGTCAGCGTCGAGATCGTCGATTTGCTGCTCGAGCAGCATGCCTATATCGATGCAGCCTCGCCCAATGACACCACGCCGCTGATGATGGCGGCGCGCTACGGCAATCCGCAAACGCTGAAGCTGCTGATCGATGCCGGCGCCGATGTCACGATCCAGAACCAGCAGGGTCTTACCGCGCTGGACTTTGCCACTGGCGCAGGTCGCCAGGAAATGGTCGATCTGATCCGTCGTGCGCTGCGCGCCAGAATCGGGCCGGCTTCCTGGTGAAGTCAAGACAGACCCATGCGGAAGAGACCCCTAGGCGAGTGCCGCCGATGCGGTCATCGTCTGCAGCGGTATGTAAAACCGGTTTAATCCGGAGCGCCTCCTGGGTCTCAGCGCAGCGTTTTCCGGCGCAGCGGAGCTGGCGCCGGTAATGCGCGTCTGGCCGGCTTGAGCCGGCTCGATCCAGCTTTGGCCGAAGCGGGCGCTTCTTCGCCTTTGACGCTTGCGAGGCCCTTGAGTTGCGCCTCAGACAGAGCAAGCTGCAGTGCTGCGGCCCGGACCTTTTCCTCCTCGAGGTATTTCTCCAGCGTGCGCGCCAGCGCATCGGCGGCCTTGCGCTTTTCCTTTTCGCCCGCAAGCTCGCGCTCGACCACGCGCGCCGCATCGATCGACAACAGGCGTTGCCGGCGTTCCTCGTCACCAGCGGCCTGCGCCTGGCGCAGCGACAGCTCGAGCTGGCTCAGACGATCGGCCGACTGGTCCAGCCGCGACTGCAGCACGGCAGCGCGCTCGGCCGAGGCGCGGTTTTCCGTACCGGATCGCACCAGGGCGGCCTGCAGCTCGTCGAGGCGCAGGGATTGCGCGGCATTCTGCTGTTCTAGGACCAGGGTCTGCTGCTGGTTTTGCTCCAGCTTGGCTTCAAGCGCCTGCAAGGCATCGCGCGCCGACTGCCGTTCGGCCTCGGCAGCTTGCTGCTGGGCTGCCAGTTCGGCGGCCAGCTGCGCGCGCAACTGCACCGCCTCGGCCTCGTAGGGACGGCGGATCTCGTCCTTCATCAGCTCGAGCAGGCGCTCGAGCCAGCGGTTGAGCCCCTCGACCATGTCGGCCGGCAGCGATGGATGCGCCACGCCCAGGGTGCTGGCCCGCACCAGGCTGCGCCGATAGGCCGCCACGCAATCCTGCGCCACGCCGGCGGTGCCGGCCGGTATCGCGGGTAGGTGCGCCGGCCGCTGGGCATTGAAGAGCTGCAGCAGCCCGACCAGGCGGGCGCCGGTCGGCACATCGCCCTCGAGCCGGGCCACCAGCCTGGTCATCGACGCATAGGCCTCGCGCGCCGTGACCTGTTGCGCCGCCAGCGGCGTCAACAGGGCCTGCAGGGCCTGGCGAAGTTGTGTTTCCGGGTCGCTGGCGACGGGACTGTTTTCAATCAGGGGGTCGGTGGCTTGGTTCATGAGGTTTTCCGGCGCTGTTGCTGGTCTTGGGCTGCTGGTTTCACGGTCAGTCATTTTATGTATTTTATTGACGTCATACGTAATATAAGTACCTTTGGATCCTTCTTGTTTCTGTTAATGTGAATTATCGGAACCAGGATCTTGTCCGGCAGGGGAGATGGCTCCGTCAAACACGGCACAATCGATCCAGCATCCCAAGCGCCCAGAACCCCCTCAGAAAATGCCAGAAAACACCGCTCAATCCCAAGATCTCGTGCTGGACGGCTTCGTCATTCCCGCCGGGGCCGGCCACCAGCCGCCCGGGCTGCTGTTCGACCTGACGGCGGTCGGCAACTGGCTCGAGCCGTTCCGGCGCAAGAGCCCGCACACGCACCGGGCCTACCAGCGCATCGCGGCCTACTGGCTCTATTTCCTCGAGCAGACCCATGGCTACCATGCCGACCTGCTGCTGCGCGCCGGACCGATCGACGCCCATGATTTCCTGCGCGCGCTCACGCACGAGTCGCCAGACGCCGAGCGCTCGCACCAGCCCGCGGTCCTGGCTTCGGGCTCGGGCCAGTTCGAGCTCGCCCGCATGGCGCCGGCACCGTTCTGGCAGGACCATGGTCCGCGCGCGCTGCCGAACCATTTCGGTGTCGCCAGCAACCCGTTTGCCCGCGCCAAGTCGCCGCGCTCGGTGGCCCAGGCCATCGCGTCGCTGTCCTCGCTCTACAAGTTCAACAACACCAAGCGCTCGGCCCAGGACCAGGCCTTGCTCGACTTCAACCCGTTTTCCGATCTCGGGCGCTTCATCGTCAAGCAGGACGCCAAGACCGACCGGGTCTTCGAGCCCAAGGCCTATCTGCACATGCTGTCGGCCACCGACCGCCTGCTCGAACAGGCCGAAACCCAGATCCAGCAACAGCGCGCGATCCGGCTGCGCTGGATCACGGTCGCGCTGTTCAACCTCTGGATGCGGATCTCCGAGCTCTCGGGCCTGCGCATGAGCGACATCCGCCAGCGCGGTGGCGTCTGGTTTGCCTCGGTCCACGGCAAGGGCCGCAAGGTGCGCGCGATCGAGATCACGCCCGCCGTCATGAAGGAGCTGATGGCGTACCGCGAAGCGCTGGGCCTGCCCGCGCTGCCGCAGCGCCAGGAGACCGACATCCCGGCCGTGGTCTCGCTGCGCCGCAGCGCCAGCCATTACCCCTCGATGACGCCGCGCGCCCTGTTCGGCGAAATCAAGGACCTCGGCACAGCCGCCGCCGACTGGCTGCTCGAGTCGCACCCGGACCCCGCAGATCTCGAGGTCCAGTCGCTGGCCGACCGGCTGCGCCAGGTCTCGCCGCACTGGTTCCGGCATTCGGGCGCCTCGGAAGCGATCAACGGCCAGTTCCCGATCGCCGACGCGGCCGAACGGCTCGGCCACAAGGACCCGGCCATCACGGTGCGCATGTACTACCACGGCGATGCCAAGCGGCGCGTCGGCGCGCTGCAGGCGCTCGAGCAGGCCCGTCAGGAAGACTGACGAGCGCCCTGCCCCGACAGCCTGCAAAAATTTGGCGTTGCTCCCGGATCGGGCCGATTTTCAACATAGAATATCGGCTTCGGGTGATTAGCTCAGCGGTAGAGCACTGCATTCACACTGCAGGGGTCACATGTTCGATCCATGTATTACCCACCAGAAAAAACCTGACTGTCCTCCTCCGGGAGGCAGCCAAGGGCGATTAGCTCAGCGGTAGAGCACTGCATTCACACTGCAGGGGTCACATGTTCGATCCATGTATCGCCCACCAAAACCAGCAAGCCGCAAAGCTTGCGCGGATCGTTAGCTCAGGGGTAGAGCACGTCCTTCACACGGACGGGGTCAGTGGTTCGATCCCACTACGATCCACCAGATCAAAGCACTCAACGCGTACAGCTTGAGTGCTTTTTTCATTCATGACCCCCCTGCTGCTGCCATCGCCTCGCGCACCAGCATGGCCATGGTCTGGGCCTGGCTATCCGGCTCCTGCAGCAAGCCCTCGACCGTGCCGGCACGATCTGCCAGGTCTTCATCCTGGCTGAGCTTGCACCGGCCTTCCAGCCGCTCGATGCTGATCTCGATGCCGACGATGGCCCGCAGCTTCTTCCGAATGTAATCGCTGGGGGCATCGCTGATGCTCCAGGGTGTGGGCCGCGATGATTCCTGGGCTGTGGTCAGGCGGTTCAGCATCTCCAGTATCCAGGCCTGATCTTCCACCGCTCGCGCCACTCCATGCGCATGGACCGTGGCGTAGTTCCACGTGGGCACGACCTTGCCATGCTCCTGCTTGCCCGGATACCAGGCCGAAGTGATGTAACTCTGCGCGCCCATGAACATGACGACCGATGTCGCGCCGTGTTCCAGCTGGCGCCAGACCGGATTGGCGCGCGAGACATGGCCGATCAAGCGCCCCTGTGCGCCTTCGGTCCGGTCCAGGAAAAACGGGATGTGATTGGCCACCAGCCCCCCACTCCTGTTGGCTTCTTCGCCAGCCAGACAGACCCATGCCCCGAGCGGGTGACGGTCAATGTGGGCCTGCATCGCAGCGAGCTCGGTCAAGGCATGGTGCTTGGGAATGAACATCTGAATCTCCTTTCGATATCTCTAGAACGCGGCCCAGGCATGGCGCACCAGCAGCGCCGACAGCAGCCACATCGTCATTCCGATCAGCCCGTCCAGTACCTGCCAGGCGCGTGGCCGGGAAAACCAGGGCGCCAGCCAGCGCGCGCCAAAGCCCAGCAGGGCGAACCAGGTCATGCTGGCCGCACTGGCCCCGGCGACAAACCAGCCTTGCAACGCGCCGGGCTGCTGCGCACCGATGCTGCCCATCAGCAGCACCGTGTCGAGGTAGACATGCGGGTTGAGCAGCGTGAACGCCGCGGCCTGGGCGACCGCAGCGCCCCGCCGCAGTCCGTCGCTGGCCTGCCCCGCCTGCAGCTGGCCGGCTTGGCGCAGCCGCAGCAAGGCTTTCCAGCCATACCAGGCCAGGAACACCGCACCTGCCAGCGCCAAGGCCTGGGCCAGCTGGGGTCGATCGGTCAAGGCCTGCGCCATGCCGAAGACGCCCGCCGCGATCAGGACCGCATCGGCGGCGGCACAGAACAGCACCACGCTGCCGACATGTTCGCGGCGCAAGCCTTGCCGCAACACAAAGGCGTTCTGTGCGCCGATGGCCACGATCAGTCCGAAACTCAGCAGCAGGCCTTGCGCAAAGACCGGCCATGCCGCGGTTGTGAAGTTGTGAATGGAACTCATGCCCCGATCTTGCTGGCGCAGCTTGATGAAAGCAAGCTACATTTTCTTCATCTACATTAGAAACTCTTAACTGATGCTCGACTATCCCTCGCTGTTCGCCCTGGCCGCCGTCGTGCGCGAAGGCAGTTTCGAGCGCGCGGCACGTTCGCTGCATGTCACGCCTTCGGCCGTCTCGCAACGGATCCGGCTGCTGGAGGAACGGGTCGGCTGTGCGCTCGTGATCCGGGCCCAGCCCTGCGAGGCGACCGAGATCGGGCGCCGGCTCTGCCAGCATGTGGACCGGATCCGCTTGCTCGAACACGAGCTGCGGGCGGAACTCCCTGCCCTGGCGCAGGACGAACAGGTCTGGGTCAATCTGCCAGTGGCGGTGAATGCCGACAGTCTGGCCACCTGGTTCAGCCGGGCCATGACCGAGTTCGCCGCCCGGGCGCCGGTGCTGCTGCAACTGTCGGTCGATGACGAAGGCCACACCGCGCAATGGTTGCGCAGCGGCGTGGTGCTGGCAGCGGTGACGGCGAACGAGCCGCCCGCCTCCGGCTGCAGCAGCCGGCCGTTGGGGAAGATGCGTTATCTGGCGGCCGCCAGCCCGGCCTTCGTGGCCCGTTACTTCGCGCAGGGTGTCGATGCCGCCAGCCTCAGCGCAGCCCCGAGCCTGATGTTCAATGCCAAGGATGAAATGCAGCAACGCTGGGTCAGCCGCCTCTGTGGTCGGCATGTCGAGCTGCCGCGTCACGCCTTGCCATCGACGCAAGCTTTTGTGGCGGCGTCCTTGGCCGGCATGGGCTGGGCCTTGCATCCGCAGCGTCTGATTGCCGATCATCTGGCCAGCGGACAACTGGTCGAACTGCTGCCTGACGCCGCACTGGACGTTCCGCTCTACTGGCAGCAGGCCAGGGCCGCTTCGACCTTGCTCGAGCAACTGACGCAAGCGGTGATCCATGCCGCCAATGAGGAATTGCACCCGGGATGAAGGCAGCGACCGATTCCGTGCCCCAACGCACAGATCAGCCGGACCCGGTTTCATGAGAATGAGCCAAGGCAGCAGTCGCCAGCCCATCCACCACGGAGCACAAGTCATGAATCAGGACATTCCATCGCGCCGGGAGCTGTTGCGGCGCGGCACATTGGCACTCTGCTCGAGCCTCTGCCTGCCGGCGCTGTTTTCCGGTTGCGACTCGAAAGACAGCGCCAAACCGGCCAGCACAACGCCCCCGGCCTCTTCGCCAACCCCGGCAGCGACGGTGACCGAGAACGCCCCCGCCGCCGCGAACAAGGTAAAAAAGGAAGCCGTCCAGTATCAGGAGCAGCCCAAGGGCGATCAGAAATGCAGCCTGTGCCTGCATTTCCAGCCGGAGTCGAACCGCTGCCAGCTGGTCGAGGGCCAGATCAGCCCGGACGGCTGGTGCATCCTGTGGGTCAAGAAAGCCTGAGGTGGGATTGTTGTTATTCAACTGATTTCGCGTTCAATCATGAAGCACCCCCAATAGCGTTGGCATCCGATGCGGCGCTGTCGCGCCGCACGCGGAACCAGGTCGCATACAGGGCGGGTACGAACACCAGTGTCAGCGCCGTGGCCACTACCC
>ERZ1034363.677-NODE-677-length-22225-cov-8.552736_pt1 | contig 22225 bp, 26 predicted proteins | sample MGYA00520616_ERZ1034363 | MGnify/ENA primary metagenome ERZ1034363 (study PRJEB33736, sample SAMEA104284506) | Azolla filiculoides | biome: Urban; feature: Water surface; material: Ditch water | place: Netherlands | collected 2015-10-28 | depth 0-0.1 m ... | reverse complement strand
GGAAAAATCTGCGTCATTTGCGTTTCCCAGATTTTTAACGAGGACTCATTGGCCCCCAACTGACGCATTTCCTGAACGCTGGCATCAACGATCTTCCGACCCTCGATGTTCCGCTTATAAGTCAGCTGGAGCGCTAATGGGGGCTGCTGTGGATTGCTGCCACCCCACAAGGCTGCTTCATAGATCAGAAATCCGAAACGTCTGAATTCTCCCTTGCCAATCGGCGCCAGGCGCACCCCGCTCACTGGCTCATAGCTTTCATTGGCCAGCACCGGAGCGCCGAGCAGCGACAGGCAAAGACACAGACCTATTACCCTAGCTGCATATTTGCCTATCTGGCTCATGATCCTTCTTCCTAATGCTTTACGCAGGCAACACCGGATAATCGATGTAGCCCTCAGCGCCGCCTCCGTAAAGCTTGTCGGCATTGAGTTCATTAAACGGCAGATTATCCTTAAGACGGCGGACCAGATCAGGCGTGCTGATAAACGGACGACCAAACGCGATAAGATCCGCTTGCCCGCTAGCCACTTCGTTGACTGCTTCGTCACGCGTGTAGCAATTGTTAACCATCCAGGCACCGCCAAACTTACGATGCAAAGCGGCGTAGTCAAATGTCTGCCCATCTGGCGTGCGCGTTGCGCCTGTTTCACCCTCGATAACATGTAGGTACGCCAGGCCGAGCGGAGAAAGCTGCTCAACCACATAGCCGTACAGTGCCTGCGGATTGCTATCAAGCTCCGTTGTACCGCCAAAGGTAGTCATGGGGCTGAGACGAATACCTGTTCTACCGGCGCCAATCTCCTGAGTCACTGCCTGGGCAACGTCAAGCAACAAACGCGCACGGTTTTCAATAGCGCCGCCGTAGGGGCCACTGCGATCATTAACGCTATCGCGCAAGAACTGCTCGATCAGGTAGGTGTTGGCTGCATGAATCTCGACACCGTCAAAACCCGCCTCTATGGCATTACGTGCAGCCTTACGGTAGTCCTCAATGAGCGCTGGAATTTCATCATCGCGCAATGCGCGTGCTGGCGTCACCGTTTCAAAACCATTGGGCGTAAACGTCATGGCCTTCGAAGGACGATCTGACGAAGATACAGGCGCTGCGCCATCCGGCAACAGCGATGAATGCGAAATACGTCCCACGTGCCAGAGCTGAAGAACGATTCGTCCACCCGCCTGATGTACGGCATCGGTTACCTTGCGCCACGCCACCACCTGATCCTCGGAATAGATCCCCGGGGTGTCTAGGTAGCCCTGTGCCATCGGACTAATCTGGCTCGCTTCGGCGATGATCAGCCCAGCGCTGGCACGTTGGCGGTAGTAGTCCACCATCAGGGGGCCCGCGCAGTTACCTTCAACGGCTCGGTTACGCGTCAATGGCGCCATCACGATACGGTTGTTCAGCGAGATGTCGCCAATCTTGATCGGGTCAAAAAGTGTGGTCATATTTAAGTTCCGGTTATATGTTTTTCAGGCAAGCGACTTCATGTCGATCACGAAACGATATTTCACATCGCTCTTCAACATGCGCTCGTAGGCGTCATTGATGTAAGCCATCGGGATCATTTCGATATCCGATACCAGGCCATGTTTGGCGCAGAAATCCAGCATCTCTTGGGTTTCGGCAATGCCACCGATCAGTGAACCCGCAAGTTGCCGGCGTTTGAAAATCAGATTGAACACTTCTGGTGATGGGTGCGGCTCAGCTGGTGCACCGACCAATGTCATCGTAGCGTCCTTCTTCAGCAGCTGTAGATACGGATCCAGCTTATGTGGTGCCGCTACGGTATTCAGAATGAAATCGAGCTGGTTTGCATATTGCGCCATCTGCTTCTCATCAGTGGAAATGCAGACCTCATCTGCCCCCAGGCGTTTGGCATCGGCTACCTTGCCGGCTGACGTCGTAAACAGCACCACATGGGCACCCATGGCATGTGCAATTTTTACCGCCATATGGCCTAATCCACCCAGCCCAACAATGCCTACCTTCTTGCCTGGGCCAGCACCCCAATGCTTGAGTGGGGAGTAGGTTGTGATGCCAGCACACAACAAGGGCGCAACAGCTGCCAAGGCATCTGCCGCATGCGTGATCTGAAGCACGAATGATTCCTTAACGACGATACTCTGGGAATAACCGCCGAAAGTATTTTCGCCACCAAACACCGGGCCGTTATATGTCCCAGTAAAACCGCTTTCGCAATACTGCTCTTCGCCGTCATCACACGATGGGCAATGGCCACAACTGTCGACCATGCATCCAACGCCAGCCAGATCACCCACTTTGAATTTCTTGACCTTGTCGCCCACCGCCGTAATCCGCCCCACAATCTCATGGCCAGGCACCGATGGATAAACCGTGTTTTTCCACTCATTACGCGCCGTATGCAAATCTGAGTGACAAACACCACAGTACAAAATTTCGATCAGCACATCATCTGGATTCAACGGTCGTCGATCGATCTCCATTGCCGATAAAGCACTTGCCGAACTCTGTGCGCCGTACGCTTTTACTTTAGACATTGTCATTCCTCTGTTTGGCTTGGGCTAGCAAAACCCTATGCTTTGTATTATCCAGCTTAACTGGCCATCCGAAGTGCATTTCAGTCCTGCATTAAGGCTAACCCTACCCCATACCTGCCCCACTAAATATATGTCATTGAAATATAACAACTCCATGGCGGCTAACTTTTAACCCGCATCAAAAAATTTACGTTTAAAAAACTGGTTATGTACTGGACAATAGTCGATAATGTCGCCAGACCCCAAAAAGGGGCGTGGAGTGAGACATGCAATTCAAAATAGAAATCAGGGTGCCCACGACTGGCGAATGGGTTTTCCTGGAAATGGTTGAAGAAACCATGGAAGCAATCGCCAACTACGCGCGTCTGCTCAAGCAGGTGTATCCGGAGTACCGTGTACGCGCGCTGGATGCGATGACGCTGAAAGCCATTGTGATGGTGTAGCCCATGGGACAAGCGCTACCTCTCAAACGTGGTGCTAGCCACCAGGCTTTTGGCGGCATCGTTCTCAATCGGTCAGGTTTGATTCTGATGTGCTCAGAAGAGCCGCAGCCGGGGCTGCAGCAGTGGCGTCTACCGGTCGCCACGCCGCTACCCAGCGAAAGCCCAGCCACGACGGCCTTACGTAGCCTGCAGCGCCTTACAGATATGTCAGTAAGGATTGTCGGCAAGTTGCCTTCCAGTTTCGAATACAGCAATGCCGTGGCCGATTACTTTCTAATGACCCCAACGACAGATGCATCGTCAATCGTTGCGCCTCATCTTCGCTGGGTCTTACCGGATGAAGCCATTGCTGAAGTTGATGCTCAGAATAAAGATCTAGTACATCCCGATTGGCAGGCAATTCAGCAGTTGTACCAACTGAAGCACCAGATCTTTAGACTACTCGGCCTATGAACAACTGTTCACATTAAGCACAACGCGTCTGGGTTAGACTAAGCATATAACGCCCATTTAACGCTCATACGAGTTGCCCTTCAATGAAACAAGGTGCCATTACAGACTTGGCCGGTATTTATATCGGCCACTTTACCGACACTCGTCGACCAACTGGGTGCACCGTGATTCTGTGCCCTGAGGGTGCAGTCGGTGGCGTTGCAGTTGTAGGTGCTGCGCCCGGCACACGTGAAACAGATCTGCTCAATCCAACCAGCACCGTTAATGAGGTTCATGCCATTCTTCTGAGTGGTGGCAGTGCTTTTGGGCTGGACAGCGCTACCGGCGTGATGCGCTGGCTGCGTGAACACGAGCACGGTCTAAAAGTAGGCCCCGTACGGGTACCCATCGTCCCTGGCGCTGTTCTTTTCGATCTCCTGGTCGATGACTTTGCACAACCTTCTGGCTCCGGTATTACGCCCGATGCCGATGCTGGTTATCAGGCATGTCTAGATGCCATGCGAAACCCGGCATCTGCGTTGGCACAGGGAAACGTCGGCGCAGGTGCAGGCGCTACTGTTGGCAAACTCAATGGCCCCAGCTGTGCCATGCGTGGCGGGCTAGGATGGGCCGCCCTCAACGTTAACGGCATTACCGTCGCCGCTATCATTGCCTGTAATGCGGTTGGTGATGTGATTAATCCCCACACGGATAAGATCCTTGCCGGAGCACGCACATCGCCGGACTCGCTGAACCGTTTGAATGCCGTCGAAGCTGAGCTCGATGGGCTTTCTACAAACGGCTTGCAAGCGGGTAGTAACACCACCATTGGTGTCATCATCACCGATGCAACCCTGACCAAAGCGCAGGCACAGCGTCTCGCCCAGGTAGGCCATGATGGCCTAGCCCGTACAATCCGTCCAGTCCATACCGCCATGGATGGCGACACCCTCTTCGCCTTAGCCACAGGCAAAAACCACGCACCTGTCGATGTCATGCAACTGGCCACTGCCGCGGGTGAAGTCACGGCCATGGCCGTTGTTAATGCGATACAGAATGCCCAATCACTTAGATTGGGCGACTGCTGGTGGCCAGCTGCTAGCGAGGTATGAAATAACTACCCCCTGCGCACTTAACGGGCGTAGGATGAATAAACGAGTCACCACGCTAGGAGAAAATCATGGGCGGTATTGATATCTCGGTTTCCCGTTGCGAAGAAGCTGGGGAAATGGTTCTAACCGATCAAACGCAGCATGAATGCGCACTGGAGCATCATTGCCCAAAGGGTACTAAATGTCCGTTAGATGGATGTTTTGCGGTTCACTCGGGCGTTGCTGAAGCGCACCCCGAGTGCCACGTCAAGAAGTCGCGTTCGAAATCCGGGCGTTAATCCAGGCGCCAATCGCCTGAATTTCCGGCAGGCAGACTTCATGCCCCATCGGGTAAGTCTGCCAATCGAAGGTGTAACCCAGTTCCGCAACAACATCTCTGGCCTTCTCACCGAGCGTTAGGGAAACAACGTCGTCTCGTGTGCCATGGGCTATAAACAGTGGCGTTTCCCGACTGGCACCCGTTGCCAATTGAGCTGCCTGTGTCGGGCTAGGAATGTAAGTCGACAAAGCAATAATGCCGGCAAGCGTTGCCGCATAGCTCAGACCGGTTAGATAGGCCACAGCCCCACCTTGGGAAAAGCCTGCCAGAAAGATATGCTCGGCGGATATGCCTCGGGTGACTTCCCGTGCAACTAATCCGGCGATTGCATCTCGCGATGCCAGCAGACCGGCTTCGTCGATTTCACGGCTATCCGGGGCCAGCGAGATGATGTCGTACCAAGCGGGCATAACATAGCCGCCATTACAGGTAACGGGAATCTGTGGCGCGTTGGGAAAAACAAAACGTACAGGAACCGAAGGACTCAGCCCCAGATAAGGCACGATCGGCTCGAAATCACTACCATCAGCACCCAGGCCATGCATCCATATAACCGAATACCGGGGTGCCGGGCCTGTCTCAAGCTCGATCATCACACAAGTCGATTAACGGCGACGTGGTGGCGGTGGTGATCCAGCACCACGGCCTTCGATATGACGGAACGTAATACGACCCTTGGTCAGATCATAAGGCGACAGCTCCAGCGTGACTTTGTCACCTGCCAGAATGCGGATATGGTGCTTGCGCATCTTGCCCGCGGTATAGGCCACGATCGAGTGGCCGTTTTCCAACTCTACAAGAAAACGGGAATCCGGCAGGACTTCCTGCACAACACCATTCATTTCAATCAGTTCTTCTTTAGCCAATGCGGGCTCCTGGTTCATTTTGACGCAGTGCACATGATCCTGTAGTTTACCCCGCAGGTCAAACGGCCACGCTTTGTATCCGGCCGCTCCTAGCTTATGATTAGGCCATATTCGCACTTAAAGACACGCAGACACCCTCATGCTGAATGCTGTTCTAGCCATTTCCGTTGGTTCTGCGCTTGGCGCTCTATTGCGCTGGCAGCTTGGGCTGAAGCTCAACGAGTTCTTTCCAACGCTGCCACCAGGCACCTTGGCGGCCAATATTGTTGGCGGCTACATCATTGGGTTAGCCATCGCTTTCTTCAGCCAGAGTAGCGAAATTTCGCCCGAGTGGCGTCTTTTCATCATCACTGGCTTCTGCGGGGGGCTGACTACCTTTTCTACTTTCTCGGCTGAAGTAGTCACCCTGCTCCAAGAAGGGCGTTTTATGTGGGCATCCGCATCAGTTGTTATACATGTAGGCTGCTCTTTAGCTGCAACCATCGCCGGCCTAATAACCTGGCAACTGGCAAGACACGTCTAGGGGTTCACCATGAATGGCTTTCAAATCAACTTCTATACCTTGCAGGATCGCAAACACCAAAATCAGCCTGTTGCCGAATGGTTGCTGGAAAAAGCGCAAATCATGGGGATTCGCGGCGCGACCGTCTTTCATGCGGAAGAAAGCTTTGGCAGCGATCGGCACATTCACGCCACACGTTTTTTTGAACAAGCAGAACAGCCTGTTATGGTCCTAATGGTCGTCACAGAGGCGGAGGCCAAGAGCCTCTTCGACCTAATTCAGGGCGCCGGTATCAAAATCTTTTACACCAAGACTGCTGTGGAGTTTGGTGTAATCGGCGAATAACGCCAAAATGAAATATCACTGTCACAATTGTGTGAAATACTCCAATCGTTAAATAGTCTAGGCGCAGGAGCATTTCACCATGGCAGAGCACACCATAAAGCAGTTTGACTTGGAACTCGACGACCTCAAGTCGCGCGTGCTCCTCATGGGCGGCATTGTAGAACAGCAAATGCGCCAGGCGATGCAAGGTCTTTATGAAGCCGACCAGAACTTGCTGATCGGTGTCGAACAAGGTGATAGCCGTCTAGATGAAGCAGAAATCCAGCTAGACACCGTCTGCAACCAGATTATTGCCAAGCGCCAACCGACAGCGATCGACTTACGTATCATCATTGGCGTACAGAAGACCGGGCTAGAACTTGAAAAGGCCGGCAACAAGGCAGTCAAGATCGCCCGTACCGCACGCGCCTTGCACGACAAGCACACGCTATTCACACCTTCAGTAGAACTACGGCACTTGGCCGAAGATGCGCTCGATATGCTGCGCAAATCACTGGATGCCTTTGCGCGCTCCGACACCCTTGCCGCTACAGAAGTATTACAGGCGGATGATCTGGTAGATGCAGAGTACCGCAGCATCACACGTCAGCTCATCACTTTCATGATGGAAGATCCACGTACCATTTCGCTGTCGCTGGAAATTATGAACATGGCTAAGGCCATTGAACGCGTTGCCGACCACGCCCGTGCTGTTGCCGAAAACCTGATCTACATTACAGCCGGCATGAACGTACGCCACTTCAGTGTGGAAGAGGTTCGCAGCCATTTGCTTAGCCAAGAATCTAGCCACTAACCTAGGGGCGCACCATGGCGGCAACGATACTCGTCGTTGAAGACGACCCATCGATTCGAGAATTGCTGGTCATCAACCTGGAAAGCACGGGGCACCGGGTTATAGAAGCCAGTTCCGCCGAAGAAGCTGAGCAACTGGTTACCGCCAGCCTACCCGATCTGATCCTGCTTGACTGGATGCTTCCAGGGCGCTCCGGCCCACAGTTTGCAGCACGGCTGCGCGAAAATGAACGTACTGCGGAAGTCCCCATCATCATGCTTACCGCCAGAACCGATGAGCAGGACCGTGTCACTGGACTGGAAATGGGTGCTGATGACTATATGGTCAAGCCCTTCTCTCCCCGTGAGCTGATTGCCCGCATCAAGGCCGTGCTCCGTCGTCGCAAGCCACAGCTCACTGAAGATAAAGTCACCGTTGGCAGTCTCGTGCTGGATCCCGTAACCCATCGTGTTTATGCCAACGATGAAACTTTGGTCATCGGCCCCACGGAATTTCGCCTGCTTCATTTCTTTATGACGCATCCTGAGCGGGTACACAGTCGTTCTCAATTGCTCGATAAAGTATGGGGAGACCATGTCTTTGTTGAAGAACGCACGGTTGATGTGCACATCCGCAGGTTAAGATCTGTTCTAGAAGCTAGCGATCACGATAGTCTGATCCAGACTGTTCGCGGGAGCGGGTACCGATTCTCGGCCACCCTTACCTGATATGCTGGCAGCCACTGTAAACGTGGCGGTTTATCAGTTTCCTGGCTGGACCACATGACCTTTCTTGAAGGCTTACTCCTTATCCTCACCGGTGTACTGGGCTTCCGCCTATACATGCATAGACGTTATCTGCACCGGATGTTGAACTGGATATCCGGCCCGCTAGACGCACCCGTGCCTGACGCATCGGGCATATGGGGAGAATTCGTCTCCCGCATGAATCGCCGCGTCAAAACACGTCAGCAAGAAAAAGATCTGCTGAAACAATCACTAGAGCAATTCCAGAGCGCACTTGAAGCACTGCCTGACGGCGTGATTTTCATGGATGCCCATCGTCGCATTCTTTGGATGAATACTCTGGCAGTCGACATGATGGGGCTGATTCCTGGGCAGGACCAGGGGACGCCGATCGAACACCTCGTGCGCGAACCGGAATTTACCAATTACCTCCAGAAGGGTGAGTTTTCGGAACCACTGATGTACCACCCCAATCGTCGTGACCAGGCCAGTTTCATGATTAGCCTAATTAGTTATGGCGTCGATCGGAGCCTACTGGCCATTCGTGACCTCACCCGACTCGAAAAACTCGAAAACGTCCGACGTGATTTCGTAGCCAACGTATCTCATGAGCTAAAGACACCGCTCACGGTCATTAACGGTTTTATTGAAACATTACAAATGCACCATGAATCTCTGGCTGCCGATAAACGACAACGTTATCTGGATTTGGCGCTGGCCCAGTCACAACAGATGGGTCGGCTGATTCAGGATCTGCTCACACTATCTTCGCTAGAAGCACGCGCCACGCTGGCTGACCAGACCCGCGTACCAGTAAAAACGCTCGTTGAGGAACTGGTTATTTCCGCCGAAGCCCTATCCGGAGGAGAGCACACCATAAAAATGAATATACCGGCAGACCTCTCGATTCACGGTTCTGCAGCCGCCCTAAGAAGTATTTTTGGCAACCTCATCAACAACGCCGTGAATTACACGCCCGCAGGAGGCCTCATTACTATTGGCTGGCGCGAGACTGGCGGTGAAGGTGTATTCAGCGTGCAGGACACAGGCATCGGCATCCCTGCGATTCATTTGCCCAGGCTATCAGAACGCTTCTACCGCGTCGATCAGGGCCGCTCACGTGAAACAGGCGGCACGGGCTTGGGGCTGGCTATCGTCAAACATGCGCTTAGCCGCCATCAAGGGCACTTGGAAATTAAGAGCTTGGTTAACCAGGGCAGCACATTTGAAGCCTGGTTCCCCAAAGAGCGCTTCAGCAGATCAATTCACTGAAGTTGTTCCATTCGTTTCGGGCTTAACCGAAACGGCCCGTAATATAGTCTTCCGTTTCCTTGCGCTTCGGCTTCATGAAAAGCTCATCAGTAACACCGAATTCCATCAGCTCGCCCAGATACATATAAGCGGTGTAATCCGATACACGAGCAGCTTGTTGCATGTTGTGCGTCACGATAGCGATCGTATAGGTGCTCTTCAATTCGAACACCAGCTCTTCGATCTTTGCCGTAGAAATCGGATCCAGCGCCGAGGTTGGTTCATCTAGCAGCAGCACATCTGGCTTGACGGCAACGCCACGCGCAATGCACAAACGCTGTTGCTGACCACCCGACAAAGAAAGGCCGCTCTGATGGAGTTTATCTTTTACTTCAGTCCACAGCGCCGCCTGCTCGAGCGCCCACTGCACCCGATTGTCCATATCAGCGCGCGATAGGTTTTCGTACAGGCGCACACCAAAGGCAATGTTTTCATAAATCGACATCGGAAATGGCGTCGGCTTCTGGAACACCATGCCCACACGAGCGCGTAGCAGATTCAGGTCATAGCCTTTGTCCAGCGTATTGCTACCGTGAAAAATGATCTCACCCTCGGCACGTTGCCCCGGGTAAAGGTCATACATCCGGTTAAAGGTACGCAACAGCGTTGATTTACCGCAACCCGACGGACCAATAAACGCCGTGACTTTTTTCTCGGCAATATCCATCGACACCGATTTGAGGCCCTTGAAGTCGCCATAATAAAAGTCCAGATTGCGAACTTTCAATGCGGCGTTGATACCCTGATCGGAAAGAAATTCGGACATGATGACCTCGTTAAATACTTAAGACTTTGAACGGCTCTGGAACACCACGCGGGCCAGAACGTTAAGCAGTAGAACCAGAATGGCGATCAGCGCAGACGCGCCCCAGGCAAGGTTCTGCCAGTTTTCATAAGGGCTCATTGCGAAGTTGAAAATGGTGACGGGCAGGTTTGCCATCGGCTCATTCATGTTCCAAGTAAAGAACTGATTGTTTAAAGCCGTAAACAACAGCGGCGCCGTTTCACCCGCGATACGGGCAACCGCCAACAAAACGCCGGTAATCACACCGCCCTGTACAGCGCGCAAGCACACATCCAGACTGACGCGCCAGCGCGGCATACCCAGTGCAAATGCCGCTTCACGCAAACTGCCCGGCACCAGCTTGAGCATATTCTCGGTGGTACGCACCACCACGGGTACTGCGATGAGCGACAAAGCGACTGAACCCGTCCAACCGGAAAAATGTTTCGTCGTCGTCACAAATAGTGCGTAAACGAATAGGCCAATCACGATCGATGGCGCCGACAGCATGATGTCCGTAACAAATCGCGTCACGGAAGCGACCTTAGAACGGTCACCAAACTCGGCCAGGTAAATGCCGGCCAGAATACCAATCGGCGTTGAGACGACCGTCGTTAGGCCTACGATCAGCAAGCTACCTACGATCGCGTTGGCCATACCACCACCCTCGGAGCCAGGCGCCGGCGTAGACTCGGTGAAAAATGCCCAGTTCATTGCTGGCAGGCCCTTAATAAACAGGGTGGCCAGAATCCAGACCAGGCCAGCGACGCCAATCGTGACCGCAAGACCTGATAGGGCCGTACTCAGACCATTAACGAACTTTCGACGTTGATAACGGGCATCCATTATCGACCTCCCGCCTTACGTTCGCCCTGCTTGATCAGCCATTCAGAAGCCGACAGCACGACAAAGGTGATAATAAAGAGAATTAGCCCCAGGCCGAATAGCGCTGGAATATGCAACGTGGCATCAGCTTCGGCAAACTCATTAGCCAGCGTGGATGCAATCGAATTGCCAGGCGCAAACAGGTTAAGCGCAAAGCGGTTGGCGTTACCAATCACAAAGGTCACCGCCATCGTCTCACCCAGCGCCCGGCCCAGACCCAGCATGATCCCGCCAATAACACCCACACGGGTATACGGCAGCACAATATTGCGGATTACCTCCCAGCGCGTACAGCCAATACCGTAGGCCGACTCTTTAAGCACGGCAGGTACCGTCTCGAAAACGTCTCGCATGACAGAGGCAATAAACGGAATAATCATCAGCGCCAACACCAAGCCCGCTGTAAAGACGCCCAACCCCAATGGGGGTCCAGCAAAGAAAGGATCGCCCAACCAGCTGATCATCCAGGGTTGGATGTACTCTTGCACTAACGGTGCAAAAATAAACAAGCCCCAGAATCCATAAATAATCGAAGGGACACCGGCCAATAGCTCAATAGCTGTACCCAGTGGGCGGCGCATCCAGACCGGGCAGGATTCCGTTAGGAACATCGCAATACCAAAACTGATCGGCACACCAATCAGCAACGCAATCAATGATGTCGCCAGCGTGCCCCAAATTGCAATTCCGGCACCAAATTCACCCGTCGATGGACTCCAGGTAGTGCTGTAGAAAAAACTCAGACCAAATTCACTAATCGCTGGCCATGCCTGAATCATCAGCGAAACCAAAATACCGAACAGCACCAGCAGTACCAGCGCAGCAAAGCTGAACGTAATGCCGGCAAAGATACGGTCTTGCCGCAAAAAGACGGCAGACTTTTCAGCTTGCCGTTTCATAGCAGCTTGAACAGCCGCTTCGGTTTCGATCATGTGTTGAGACATTTGCATCCTGCCTGAGACAGCACAACCGGCTATGCGCCGGCTGTGCTTGTTAAGCAATCGTTGATTACTTGGCTACGTAGACTGGCTTACCATCCGGACCTTTGATTTCGGCCCAGCTCTTGGTGATTGCCTTAACTGCATTATCGGGCAGCGGAACATAATCCAGCGCAACCGCCATCTTCTGTCCCTTGGTCAAAGCCCAGTTAAAGAACTTCAGCACCTCGGCGCTCTGTTCCGGCTTTTCTGCTTTCTTGTACATCAGAATAAACGAAGCAGAAGTAATTGGCCACGAAGCCGCACCTGGCTGATTGTTCAGGTTTACCGCAAAGTTTGGTGTGCCTGCCCAGTTAGCCTTGGCAGCCGCTGCATTAAAGCTGGCTTCGCTTGGCTGAACAGCCTTGCCATCCTTGTTGATCAGCGACAAGTGGGTCATTTTGTTCTGCTTGGCGTAAGCGTATTCAACATAGCCAATTGCACCGTCGATCTTGGTTACATTCGCAGCAACACCCGCATTGCCCTTGCCGCCCACACCCGCTGGCCAATTAACTGTTTTGCCCGAACCAACTACACCTTTGAAGCCCGGTGAAACTTGCGCCAGGAAATCCGTAAATACGGCGGTGGTGCCCGACGAGTCAGAACGGTAGACAACAGTAATCGCCGTATCCGGCAGCTTCACACCTGGGTTAACCGAGGCGATAGCAGGGTCATTCCACTTGGTAACCTTGGCGCGGAAAATGTCCGACAGTACATCGTTGTTAAGCTTCAGCTGACCTGGGGCGATACCCGAGATATTGGCTACTGGCACTACGCCACCGATGATAGCCGGGAACTGAACCAGGCCATTCTTTTCCAGATCAGCGGCCGGAACAGGATCATCGCTCGCACCAAAATCTACGGTCTTGGCCTGAATCTGCTTCACGCCACCACCAGAGCCAATGGCCTGGTAGTTAATTGTCGTCGTGGTTTCTGCCTTGTAGGCCTCTGCCCACTTAGCGTACATCGGCGCCGGGAAGGTTGCACCTGCACCCGTAAGCTGGGCAGCGTTGGCACCAGCAACCAGACCGGTCGAAACCAGCAAACCGGCTAACAGCTTATTAACAGAAACTTTCATCGAGCAGACTCCAGTAATTAGCCGGCTAACGCGCGGCAATGGGACTTTGAATTTCAACAGACTGGAGTCTAGGGGGCCAACGTTACCGAATTATGACAATCTGTCATTTAAGCAAAAACTGTTGCAAAGAGGTGGCATCGCCTACTGCCTTGATTCTCATAGCCTTACTGGCTTTTTGGTGCACATACATTGGATCGTAATATTCACTCAACAATAATTCGATCCATGCTCGGTGCCCTTCCACCCCACCAGATGCCCGTTGCACTGCCAATGCATCGGCCATCATGGCCAAAGCCCGCTTGTAGCGTTCTCCTCCCAGGCGTTTATGAATATTCAGCAAACTTTGCCGGAGATGTGCTTCAAAACGGTTAAACCCGTCATCTTCGCCGTACATGGCCAAATGATCGGCCAACTGTTCCACCACATAGTCTCGCAATATACGGCTCACCCTGTTTTCAAAGGTGTCTTCTAGCCAGACCACGGGTGCTAGCGACATTTGCCGATACAAAGGCTCTGGCACCGAGCATTTGCCTACAAACAACCCTTCATCTTCAACGACAAAACCCGACTGCTCCGATGCTTCAAGCTGCAGCAAACGGATAGCAATCTGATGCTCGAAATCAATCTGGGCCGGCTGGCCGTTCACGCGCTTTCCGAAACTGGAGCCTCGATGGTTGGCACACCCCTCAAGATCTACCGCATTCGGCAAGCTCGACAGAAGTTCAGTCTTACCAGTGCCTGTCATGCCGCCAACCACCCATAGCGGACGTTGTTCTGCTGCCGCATGTGTCGTTGCCATCAAGAACTGGCGCATTGCCTTATAACCACCAGCGACCCGGCGATATTGGACCCCCGCCGTTTCGGCCAACCAGCGTTGCACAATCTGTGAGCGCAAGCCGCCTCTAAAACAAAACAGATAGCCTTCCGGATGCGCCTGCGCAAAGTCGGCCCAGGCCGCAATGCGCTTTGCCCGTATCTCACCCGATACCAACTGGTGCCCCAGAACGATCGCTGCATCTTGCCCAGACTGCTTATAGCAGGTGCCCACCCGGGCACGCTCATCATCCGTCATCAGGGGCAGGCTTATCGCCCCGGGGAAACTTCCACGCCCGAATTCAATGGGCGCCCGGGTATCCATAAGTGGCGCGCCACTTAGGAAGATCTCTCGGTAATCATCCTCTGTAGGCAACATCAGCGAACAACAACCGCTTGCGCCCGTTTCGCCACCAATCGGCCGATCGGCTGAAGATCCAGTCCGGCCTGCTTTGCCACGTTCAAAAATGCAGCCTCGCCTTCTGGTGTTACCGCTACCAGCAATCCACCGCTTGTCTGTGGGTCACACAGTAAATGCTTCTGATCGTCATTCAGTGCGGAGATTCGTTCGCCATAACTATCAAAGTTACGCAGCGTGCCGCCTGGTACGCATCCTGCTGCGAGATATTGCATCACACCCGGTAAAACCGGAACAGCCGCAGCATCCAGCTCAGCAGTCAAGCCACTACCGTCGGCCATTTCTACCAAGTGGCCCAGCAACCCAAAGCCCGTAACATCCGTCATTGCCAGCACTTGCGGTAACTTGCCGAAATCCGCACCCACTTTGTTCAAACGCGTCATGCAATCACGGGCCACATGCACGTGCGCAATTTCTAATAATCCACGCTTTTCAGCCGTTGTCAGAATCCCGACGCCCAGTGGTTTGGTCAGATACAAGCGACATCCAGCTTCTGCCGTGTCATTGCGCTTCATGTGGGCTTTTTCTAGCAGCCCAGTTACAGCCAACCCGAAAATCGGCTCCGGCGCGTCTATCGAATGACCACCCGCCAGTGGTATCCCGGCATCATCACAAACACTGCGGCCACCACGCACCACCTCGCGCGCAACTTCAGGAGCCAACACATTCACAGGCCAGCCCAGAATCGCGATCGCCATCAACGGTGTGCCGCCCATCGCGTAAATGTCACTAATGGCATTGGTCGCCGCGATTCGCCCGAAGTCAAAGGGGTCATCCACAATCGGCATAAAGAAATCAGTGGTCGACACCACGCCACGTTCTTCATCAATGGCATATACCGCCGCATCATCACGCGAGGCATTGCCTACCCATAAGCGAGGATCGAGGTTCTGTAGCCCACTACCCGCAACAATAACGTCCAGCACCTTGGGAGAAATCTTGCAGCCGCAGCCTGCGCCATGACTATATTGCGTCAAGCGGATTGGTTCGCTCATTGATTAATTGCCGCCTACCTGACAGGTTTTACCCAGATCACCGCATAGACGCAGTACCGCATTAACGATGCGCGTAGTCTGCGGATTTTCACCGGCAGGGGCAGAGCCCACAATCATCAGCTGTGACGCATTTTTATTTAACGCCGTTACGTTGAGCGTTGCCGACTCGGCACCTTCTTTAAGTTGAATCGTCATCGAAGCTGGATCATTGCTCACCACTGTAACTTTCTGATTGCTATTAGTGGCATTAGTCGCTACCTGATAAACCCTTTTTGCCGGAGCATCTAGCACCACCGTAGCAACCTGGGTGACTCGTTGCGGCGCAGCTTGTCCGTCTTGTGCGTCCTGTTGCTGCGTTACTTGTTGTACACGCCCCATGACATGGCGCGCCACAAAAACCCACTGCGCCTCGGCTGACAACGGCAACAAACCACCCAGCACCAACAATGATGCGCCAAGCGCACGCCCGAATGTTGAAGCACTACCCATCTTTCTTGTCATAACGCTTTCCTTAGTAATTTTATGGATCAACGATCTGCTGCTGCCTTAATCTGATCAAGCGTTACATATCCACGCTTTTCTGTATCTATCTTATCGAAGTTAGCGGCAACCCTAGGCATGCCCTGCTGCGCCTCTTCCAGCGTCAACTTGCCATCCCGGTTCTTATCAGCCGCAGCAAACTTTGCATCAATTTGGCGGTCTCTGAATGACTCGCCCGCATAGAGGTTTGTCATTGCCAGCAAAGGGATAACAAAAAGAATCTGCTGAAATTTCATCGACTTGTTCTCTCAGTTTTTCAAAATTTAGTCTGTGCGTCCAACATCTCTCTTAATTAGCCTAGGATACCCTTAAGGCCTGTATAAACAGAAAGCGCGGTCGATCCCAATGCTGTCACCGTACTAATATGGTCGTTCAGTAGTTTCATAAGCTTAAATGTTCCATCTGCATCTAAATTTTCCTTGCCTACCTTAGCTGCAAATGCTGAATAGGCGCCGCTCACCATGCTTTTAATCATGGGGTGATGCTTTATATATGCAGCTCTTCCGAGAATCATGCCTGCTAAAAAGCTCGTTGCGATACTGACCCCATACTCAAAGAATTCACGCCACTCAAATATGTTCTGTGGCAAAACGGGTGTGCCATCAACAAGATGTGTCATATAGCTCATGCCGAACACTGAGGCCAAGGCCAAACCCGTTGCCGCAACAAACCAAGGTATTACCTTATGGGAGCGCGCGCTCATCAATGCGTAGCCAAACAAAGCCGGCACGAAGATTGAAACAATTCTCAGATATAGCAATTTGGTGTCGTAAACAATGGTAATCAACCCGTGGCCAATTAGAAGTAACACGAGAGGCAATATTAGAAAAACTGCCGCACTTCTTATAGACGATAGAAGGCCATTAGTTTTAGTTTGAAGACCCATGGCCTGATTTGCTAGCAACTCCTCAAGTTGTTCCACACGGTTAAGTAATTGCTCACGTTCAGGAAGGCTCGTCAGCTCTGCTTCCAAGGAAGCAACACGACTCATCATGGGTTTAAAGAGATACAAATCTTTTGTGCAATGTGGGCAAGCAAATGCCTCATCACTAACCTCGCTCAAACAATAGGGACACTTCACTTTGTACCTACTAGCGTCACAATTGTTGACGACTCCCGCCCATCGGAATCTTGTACAGAAATCTTGATTTGATGTTCGCCAGGTGGGATTTCGGCCTGTTTCATGTCAATACCACCATCCGTGACCGAAGCCTTTATTCTTGGGGTCAAGTCTACAGTTGGGGATTTTAGATACGTTACTTTGACGGATGAAGCATTGATTGTGCTTCCGCCTCTAGGCTCAAATGACACCTTGAACTCGAACGGCCCCTTAACCGAACTTCCTGCCTCAGGGGAAATGCATTTAACCGTAGGTCCGCGCGAAATACCACGGGTTGTGAGTGACCCAGCTGCATCGGGTAGCTTGGCCTCTTTCGGAGTAATCAAAGGAGCGGCCTGCGCCCCAAACGAAACCAATATCATTGCAATGACAAGCAGCAAACGTAACTTCATGACTATCTCCTAATCACCAATCACCACAAAGGGGGCCCAGAACAGGGGGTGTGCATAAGCATAACCGGATGTACCACCCTTGTCCGCTAACTCTAACTCTGCCTGCCTTAGCGCCTCAGGCTTTCCGATCTTTTTTTCTTGCTGTCGTTTAAATATGTCGACCATCAACATGCGTGAAGATACGGTATCCACCGGCCAATTCGAAACTAGCATAGCTCTTGCGCCGGCATAAAAGAATGCGCGCCCAAGACCAGAAACGGCTTCAGCATCTTTACCAGAGCCGGCTGCTGTATTACATGCGGACAGGACCACCCAATCCGCATTAAGTTTCAGGTTGAGAACCTGATCCATTTTGAGCAAACCATCACCTTGCTTTTCGCCAGTTACCAGAGGGCTAGACATCGCTAAGGCTGGCTGAGTCAACCCATCAAGATCTCCAGGAACTAATCCGTGAGTCGAGAACATCACAATAGACTTATTGGACAGATCAGCGTTCAACACATTGCTAACGCTGGCGCGTTCGTGGAGATAGATATCCTTCTCTGGGTCTGCCTTAAACACGGCAGCGACATCTTTTAGCTCTACCTCGGTATCGGGTAATCTAGGCAGCAATCCAAGTTCGGCGCTGCTTACCCCTCGAGTATTTGGAACGCTTCTAAGTTTTAATGGCTTTCCGCGACTAGCTAACGCACCCGCATCCGCAACCTTGAAACCTCCAGCCTGGCCCGGGCTGAAATAAGGATCACCAAATCCAATAAATGTTCCTGAGTTTTCTGATGATCGTGGCGCAGCCCTTAGCGCAGCCAAAGCTGTTACTGATGGCAGTTGCAAAATTGCTACATCTCGAACAAGCCATGGCGCATTCCGATAGTTTGCAAAATTGGCGCTTCCTTTTCCCGGCTGAGCAAATGGTTTTGTCGTTAGCGCGGCAATGGGTAACTGGCCAAGCTCTGCATGCGGGACCGCCAAAACAACTGTTTGCCCCTCAAGAGCGGACTTAACTGGCGCTAAGAGTTTGTTGTAAAGAGAATTAGCTGTCGCTACGTCATAAGGCGGAATCTCATCGACGGATGAGACGTTCGGATCAAGCGACTTGCGTAACTTAGCTACATCACTAGCAACTTGCGCTCGCGTAACAGGGAGAGCTGAAGATGCAGCTAAGCCCTTGTTGTTAATGACCCAGACGTAACTGCCCCAATCACCCAAGTACCAGTTAACCAAAACTTCACCCGGCTGAAGCAGCTTGGCAGTGCGCTCTACTGTCACGGGTTTTGGATCAACTAGATCTGCATACTCAGGAAATTTCCGAGCAATCTCCTTCCTGAAATCATCACGCTGTTCTTTGTGTCGTTCTATATCACCCTTAAGCTTGGCTTGCACTCCTGGCAATTGTTGACTCGTAGGCGCAGCAGAGAGCGAGGCCAACAGTTCGGTAAGCGATTGCACCTGCCTTTGCGCATCCTGTTCCTTGCGCGCCAAGCCTGCCAGTGCGGGGTCTTTTATCGCATACCGGGCAGTGCTTTGCGTCATTGCTTTCTGGACGTTACTACCTTTTGCGATATCTGCAAGCTGGAATGCAAGGTTCAAATTGTCTTTGTTGCTAACCCCTGACTTAAATAAAGCATCGATATAACCTTCCATAACAACAGAAAGCCGCTTTTGCTGCCGCACACTTTGAGAGTCAGCCTCTGCATTCTGTTGCGCCTGCTTCACCAATAGGGGGATAGACTTGGAATAGTTCAGTATGGCCTCAGAATACTTTCCATTTCGATCTAATGCAGTTGCATAAAAGGCCTGCGCCATTGCCGTCCGGGGTTGATCGATCCCAAGCCTCTGTGAAAGGCCTTCATACATTGACAGTGACAACCGCTCTGCCGCTGCTGAATCATTCGTCTCAAGTAAAGCGACCAGCTGTTCAAAATCTCCCTTCGACTTATACCTATTATTAAGCTCTGGATCAGCCGCAAGACCTTCGCTCATAAGTTGATACTGCTCTAATGCCGTTTTATATTGGCCGTTACCAACTAATGCCGCTGCAAGCTGGCGCCTACCATTAATAATGTTTAAAGAGCTTTTTGATACGCCAGCCTCTACTTGCCCCTGCAAAGCAGCTTTAGCTAGCTGAACTGCTTCGTTAGATCTGCCTTGCTCACCCACGGTTTGGGAAAGCCCCAGCAACGCGAAGGATACTTTGGTCGAACCCCTCCCAAATTCTTGGATGCTTATCTTTAGAGCTTCCCGAAAGTAATACTCTGCTTGTGCGGGTTTTCCTTGTAGAAGGACCATTCTGCCCAGCCCTCTATTCAGACTTTCTAACGCACCGGCCCAAACTTTTGGATCATGTGCACGGCGCGTCGTTCCGGAGTATTCATCACTTTTATAACGGTTGAACAACCTTTGTGCGGTGTCTTTAGATCGCAAATACTCAAACTCCGCTTCTACATACTTTCCTAAATTACTAAAATAATCGCCTTTTGCATGTCTGTAGTTTGAAGTCCATCCATCTCCCCACTCGGCCCACCCTTTGGATCTACTTAACGTACCAAAATGGCTTTCTAATTGCGCTTCATATTGCTTTGATAGCGCGACATCCCCGAGCTGATAAGCAGCCCTGAGGTTCCTTGAGTCAAATGAAAGCTGATATCCAGCGCCTGGCACCTTAGTGGAACCGTCTTTTGAGTACTCCAAAGCTTTTAAAGGATTTCCAGACGACAGCTCCAGGCTAGATAACGTCAGATAACCATCCCCAATGGCGACATCGTCTCCTGGCTGGCTAAACTCTAGGGTTTTCAAAATGTCCTGTTTAGCCTGTTCAATCCTGCCTAAGCGGTCTGCTGCATAACCGCGTTGCTGATAGAAGAGCCTCATTTCTTCTCTAGAAGCACCTATCGGCGGCACACTATTAGCCTGACTGATTGTTTTGTCTACTTCTGCCTTGCTAATCTGATACCGCTCAAGCATGTTCAAAACATCTTGGACAGAACGAGGTGGCTTAGGAATACGCGCTTCCTGCGCCGCAACTTCATTCAATTCCTCAAGAGACTGTGCATGTCCCACACCCAAGCTCAAACTGCTCAGCACAGATGCAACAAATAAAGTTTTAAGCTTCATAACAACCCTGGCTGCCTTAGTTTTAAGAAGACAAATTTCCCTTGGGACGACAAACCACCTAAGGCAGTATGACCTAATGTGTAAACCCCGAGGGGGGGGGGCTGATCAGCCGCCGGTCTCAATAATTAACAACCCTCGAGTTCTTCCGCTATCAGGGTCAATGGTCTGGATCGCATTTAAGAGATCCGTAAGGCTTACCCAGAACGGTGGATATTTAAATTTGGCAACGTCCAGAATAAGAACACTATCTGTTGCACTATCGTAAGCCCCGATGGGTGAGAAATGTCCACTACCGTTTTGTTTTAGCACTCGGCGATCAAAATCTACAAGCATGCGATCGTTTTTGTTGCCCAGAGTTTTTCTAGCAATTGAGCGCAATTGGTCAATTGTCAAATCGCTGCCATAAACAATTCGATTGGAAACATTTAGTTTTGTGAGAAATTCTCTGGCCTGTTGCAGCTGGAAACCTTCATTAGCTACAACGTCATAGGTCTTAACCTGGCTCGATTGTGGCGTGAACAAGCTTCTCTGGGTGAAAAAAGCATAACCATCCAGGCTCGGTGGCTGAGGCCGGTTTATTGCTGGCAGGCTATTAAGAGCGGCAGCCATACTTGCGGGGCCACAGAAGCCAAGATTCTCCTGTGTGTCAACATAGTGTGCTATTGAAAAATACTGTTGATTAAGGTCGGCATGTTCCAGCCTTTGTGCGCCTTCTTGGGTGTCTAAATAAACAAGTCTGTCTGCAAACGATAAATTGCATAAAAAAACTGTCGCTAGCAAAACAAAGAAGTTTTTTGAAATTTTACACAGTATCGTCATCATGCCCCCATGATAGATCAGGCTCTAATTGCCTGCAAAATTCAAATGTGATCCGGCATGTATCGCTAACTCTAGCACTGCCTACAATCTACTTGGAAATCAAAAACAAAAACCCCTTTGTTGCCATCTAATAGAAGGGGGGCAATGAACCTTTTAAAGTCATCATGCCTTGCATCAAAATATCGCGGATCAGTTACGAAAGGCGTTCCAACATAATAATTCCTATCGCCCTCAGATTGAAAAGAGACGATAAATGCCTGCTCAAAACCCATGTCTAGCCGTTCGTGGCTGTTTTGGCTTCCGGTTATGATCGACGATATATAGGGCTTGCCATTGCGAACAGCCGTTTTCTCCAACTGAAGAAACCTTTTAACGCCAAGTCGTTTTTCAGCATCTGTGACTTCGGGTTTGAACTTAAACATAACGATATGTTTGATGCTTCCAGGACGATAATGTGGCGCGGTAATTTCTTCGAAATCAATGCCACCAAAGCTGTCCTGTGCCATTGCGGGCAGAGATATCAAAGTGTTTATCAAGAGGCCAGAAAAAAATCGTTTCATTGAATTCAAATGCTCCAAGAGCGAAAGTCTGGTAGATATTAAAACTGGATCTGTGTATCCGACATCACTTAAATCTAGACACATGAATGCATCGCCATAAAACTGCCCCCAGTGTTGGACATTAGTCCAACACTGGGGGCAGTATATTTCCTGATGTGGGCTATGCGCCACTAGGGGCTAAGCCAAAACGGAACTTACTTGTACAAACTCACGGGTATCGTGGCTACATATCCATTCAGAGCCGCTGGTCCTGGGGAATAAACACCCAGTAGATAGTTCTTGTAAACGGTATCAGATGTCGTCGTTGTGGAATTAGGATACTTTACGGTGATCCACTTAGGATCGACTGTGTAACCACC
>ERZ1034363.676-NODE-676-length-22267-cov-9.037765_pt1 | contig 22267 bp, 15 predicted proteins | sample MGYA00520616_ERZ1034363 | MGnify/ENA primary metagenome ERZ1034363 (study PRJEB33736, sample SAMEA104284506) | Azolla filiculoides | biome: Urban; feature: Water surface; material: Ditch water | place: Netherlands | collected 2015-10-28 | depth 0-0.1 m ... | reverse complement strand
TTACCAACGCGTAAATCCTGTGCTGTCTTCATGCTATTCGTGCTTTCTTTAAGTTAAACCGGGTGGCGTGCCGGCCGTAATGCCCAACTCGCGAAACCTAGCATTTTACCAGATGGCTCACGAAATCTCTGAGTTGTGACACGAGGTCCGGCTGTCTGATCAGCCGGCTGCGCCAAACGTGTGCGTTTTCCAGTAGTGCGGGATAGATCGACGCAAGCTGCGGCCATAGGTCTGCAAGTTTTTCGGGCGAGGTGTTGCTGGGATCAGCATTATTCCAAACTAGGACAAATTGCCAGTAAATAGAACGCTGTAATGCGGTTAATACGCCCTGATCCAGATAAAGGTCATAAAAGGCCCGCAGTTTCAGGAGATGCGTATCTTCATCCTGTGGGTAGATGTGCCACACCAGAGGCTTGCCGGCCCATTGTGCGCGCACAAAGGAGTCTTCACCGCGTACAAACAGCCAATCGTAACCAGATAGCACTGCATCAAATTCTTCTTGCGCTACAAAAGCTAATTTTTCTACCTTGACTTGTTTTTGAGCATTACCTGCCTTCATCCACTTTTCAATCTGATCTTCAGCCGGGCAGGGTGCAACACTTAAGGTTCCGATAGTTCCGTTGGCGTTCAATGTGTCTAACCAGCACTCTAGTGCAGGTTGCTGATAGCTAAACAGGAATAGCCGTAAGTGTGATGTGCCAGTTGAAGGGTGAGCGGCTTCCAGTTTTTTTAGCTTTTCTATTAAACCGGGTTCTCGTAACAGTCCACCGGTTCCGGGAGTGAAGCCAGGAAAGTAGAAATATTTCGTTAATGCGTGGCGCGGGTTTGGAGAAGCAACCAGGTGATGGGTTTCCACCCATTTTTCTGCCGATAGGTATTCAAGATTAATCCAGGCAATTTTTCTGTCAGTGTCTGACATGGCCAGAACGTATGCACTGGGTGGATCGCAGGCAAATGCCTCTATGACCACATCAGCAAGATCGTCCGGCGCGAAGCTTTGATGATCTTCAGGCCAGTGATGTATCGATACAGAGGAGGCTGGTAGGGATTTGCCGGTGAGTCCTGCAAGGATCTCGGGCTGATCTATATAAAGTCTTACAAGTTCACCGCGTGATGCAAGATCTGCAGCCAGGCGCCAGCAAACACCAGCGTCACCGAAGTTATCGATGACTCTGCAAAAAATATCCCAACGTAAAGCGGCGGGGGGCTGATCGATCATGGGGATCGATCATACGTGAACCTTAGTTGTTAACCGATTCGGTGCTGCCATTCTCAGATGATTTTGTTGTTGCAGCTTGATTGGCCTGAACTGATAAATGAGTCATTGGCACCGGCGTACGCACAAAGTTGATCCCTGCTAGCAGGTTGTAATAAGCTAGGCTTCCTGAAACTGCTGTAGAGCGCTTGGGCATTTTTTTAACTTGTTGCGTATCCACTTGATTGTCCTGGACAGTTGTTTAATATAGGCCTAGAATATCAATATTGAAAACTCCGGTCAATAGACTGTCCTAAACAAAATGATGCTCGATTTCGAAGATTCGCAGTTACCGATGCGCATAGCCGAGGTTGAAAGAGATACTGGGCTAGCGAAAGAGACCTTGCGTGTGTGGGAGCGTCGGTATCAGTTCCCGAAGCCGGAGCGTGATGAATTGGGGGAACGCCTTTACCCCTTCACACAAGTAGAACAACTCAGAGTAATCCGACGTTTGCTGGATAACGGGTTCCGGCCGAGCAAAGTGCTAGGCAAGAATCTGGGGCAGCTGCATGAAATGCTTGATTCGATTAATCAAAGCCATTTGACGCACGAACAAACGGTTAGATGTGCGTCTTTGCTCAAGCTATTGCGGTTACATCGAGGTGCCGAGCTTCGACAGGCGCTGAACCATGTTTTTGCCAGAGAAGGCCTGAGGCGTTTCATTATCGAAACGATTGCGCCGCTAAATAAGGCGGTGGGTGATGCCTGGGTGCGTGGTGAGTTAACAATACCGGAAGAGCATCTGTATACCGAGCAGGTTCAGAATGTTCTACGGCACGCCATCCAGAATCAGCAAGGGGTAGATGACCGCCCCAATATCCTGCTGACTACATTTCCGGATGAGGCGCATCAGCTAGGTATTCTGATGGTTGAAGCGCTTTGCCTTGCGGAAGGTGCCAATTGCCTTTCGCTCGGTACCCGTCTTCCAATCGCAGATATTGCCAAGTATGCACAAGAGGGCAATTTTGACGTGGTAGCCCTGTCTTTCAGCGGTGCTTATCCATCGCAGGTTGCCGTGCGGGATCTGAATCAATTCCGTGAACGACTGGATAAAAACATCGAGCTGTGGGCCGGCGGTCAGGCTTTATATCGTAAAGAAAAGCGTCTGCATGGCATTCGGGTGGTGTCTGATCTCGACCATATCCAAGCACTGATCAAAAGCTGGCGCGATGTGCGTCAGGTTGATACGTCCAGATCCGTCGCCTAGATTACTAAACCCGCTTCAAACCGGTGAGCGTTCTTCCAGCTCACCGAGTACTTTATGTCGCTCATCAGCGCTCATTGTTGACCAGAGTCGAATCTCGTCCAATGTGCGCCAGCACCCCACACAGTAATGATTGTCTGAATCCATGCGACAAATGTTCACGCAGGGTGATTCTGGTTCGGGGCGGATTCGACTGGCCATAGCTTCTCAATAGGTTCGGGTTAGCGTGCTCATTCTATCGCATCAGCTAAGGATCTATTTTCATACGGTTGTGCTTTAGGCATAGATTCGTTAGGCTCTAAATAAATGGAGACACTATGAATTCACGCTACCTGGAAGACCTCAAGATGGGCGATGTGTTTATTTGCCCGGGCGTCACGATCACCGAAAGTGAAATTATCGGCTTTGCACTGACCTACGATCCACAGCCTTTTCATGTGAATACGCTGGCTGCATCCGATTCGATATATGGCGGCCTTATTGCTAGTGGCTTTCATGTGATTGCACTGAGCTTCCGGCTATTTATGCAACTGGGAATTTTTCAGACATCAAGCATGGGGTCGCCAGGCATTGATGAAGTGCGTTGGACGATGCCAGTACGCCCAGGGGATACATTGCATACAGAAGTGATCGTTGAGTCAGTGAATCCATCGCGTTCAAAACCCGATCGCGGTGTGGCCAAACTGAAATTCAAATCGATCAATCAGCGTAAGGAAGAAGTTGCTTCGTTCTATCTGAATCTACTGATTAAATCGCGCAGCACCCTTAGCTGAAGCGCTTTAAATCAGACCGGTTTATCCCGCTTAAGCAATCTGGAGAAAAGAACCGGCAGCAGGAAGAGGGTGCAGATCGTTGCAGAAATGATGCCGCCAACAATGACCACTGCGAAGGGGCGTTGCGTTTCCGAACCAATCCCATGTGACAGCGCCGCCGGCAAAAGCCCTAAGCCTGCCATTAGTGCGGTCATGATAATGGGTCGCATACGTAATACAGCGCCTTCGCGAATTGCCTGCTGGAAGGGTTTGCCGTTACGCAGCATCTCGACAATCTCCTCAACCATAATCACACCGTTCTGAATGGCGATACCTGATACAGCAATAAAGCCTACGGCTGCCGAAATGGATAGATGCATGCCACTCAAAGCTAGGCCAATCAATCCACCAATCAAGGTAGTTGGTGCAATTGCAAGAATGACTGCTGCAATCTTGTAAGAGCGGAACATCCAGAACAGCAAGCCAAAAATTGCCAGCAAGCTTGCCGGCACAATAATCTTGAGGCGTGCCATGGCGCGCTGCTGGTTTTCGAACTGGCCACCCCAGGTCATGGTGTAACCCGGCGGCAGGCCTACGTCCCGCTTAACTTTACGCTGGGCCTCTTTCACAAAACCACCCTGGTCCCGACCCGATAGGTTGGCCTTGATAGAAACGGCGCGCATACCAGCTTCACGTGCAATACGTGAGGCACCTTGCTTCACTTCGATAGTTGCAATTTCACCTAGTGGGATAGATCCGCCATCGACACCGGGAATTTGGATCGACAGGTTGGCAATGTCGTTAATGGAACCCCGATAATCCTGAGCCATACGTAATGTCACATCGTAACGGCGATCGCCTTCAAAAAAACCGGTCGTTTCGAAACCACCCATAGCCGTTTCAAAAGTACGGTTAACGTCAGCGATAGAGATACCCAGGCGGGCCATGCGTTGACGATCCGGCATAACGGTCACTTCAGTTTGGCCACCAACCTGAATGGCTGCAACCTCAACAGCGCCCTGTATCCCGGCTAGAATGCCAGCGACATGGTTGGCCTTTTCCTGAAGGATGTTCAAGTCGGGGCCGAAAATCTTCACGGCTATTTCACCTTTAACGCCTGAGAGGGATTCTTCGACGTTATCCTGGATGACTTGCGAAAAATTGGTCGGCACACCCGGCATCGAGTTAAGCCCTTCGCTCATGTTGCGAACGAGTTCTTCTTTGGTAGAAAAGCGCCAGTCGTCACGGGGAGCCAGATCAACCAGGACTTCGATATTGTTCGGGCCTTTCGGGTCGGTGCCTTCATCGGGTCTGCCCACGTGCGTAATGACCTTGCGTGTTTCCGGATAGCTGATCATGTATTCACGTACGGAACGTTCGACTTCACGGGTTTGTTCCAGATGCGTAGAAGGGGGCATCATAATCGTGAGCCAGATGTTGCCTTCATCTAGCTTTGGTAAAAACTCAGTGCCAACAACGGGTAGCAGGCATAGAGATGCTAGAAGTGCCCCCCCAGTCCGTATGTACACTTTACGTGGTGTAGCAAGCATCTCTTCCAGCTTCTCGCGGTAGCGATGCTGCAAGCGTGCCATCCATTCCAGATGTGGTTCCAGCAACGGCCCTTTATCTGCCATGTAGGCCAGTAGCGTCGGCACATAGGTCAACGTCAACAGAATGGCACCGAGCAATGCACACGACAGCGTCAGTGCAACGGGCGAAAAGATCTTTCCCTCAACTCGTTGAAAGGTAAAGATCGGAATGAACGCCAGAATAATGATCGCCTTGGAATACAGAATGGGTGACGCTAACGTTGAAACAGTATTTTTTAGCGCATTTAAACGCCACACCGGGCGGTTATGGCCAAGGTGCTCATATTCAGGCCCTGTTTGTAGGGTCATTTTGACCATCAGCGCTTCAACGACAACCACCGCGCTATCAATAATGATCCCGAAGTCGACAGCACCGAGAGAAATCAGATTCGCCGAGACCTTGAACAGGTCCATCATGATGAATACAAAGAGCAGGGTGAGCGGGATCAAGCTGGCAACAATCAGGGATACTTTCCAGTTGCGCAGGAAAATAATAAGTACGCCAACGACCAATAAGGCACCAATCAGGAGATTGTGAGTAACCGTATCCACCGTATGATTGATTAGCTCAGTGCGATCGTAGAGGGGTTTGAGTGAAACGCCAGCAGGCAAATGTTCCTGTTCGTTAAGCCAGTTGATTTTCTCGCGGAGTGCTTCGATAACAATCGCCGGATTTTCAGCCTTTGTCATCATGACGATGCCTTCAACGACACCTTCCTTCTGGATCACCTGCCCATCCTCATTGCGAAGTGCAACGGAAACGCTACCGGCAGGGGGGTGGTCGCCAATACCAACCTGTGCGACATCTCCCACCAGGATCGCACGTCCGTTCATTGAGCGAATGACCGTACTCTGGATATCTTCGATGTTGCGGTATAGGCCTGTACTCCGCAGTACCAATCCTTCATTACCGCGACGCAAAATGCCGCCGCCTGTACTCTCGTTGTTTGCGCTAAGCGCATCGGATAACTGATTCAGCGTAACGTTATATCGACGCATCAATATAGGATCGGCGTTGACCTGAATTTCTTTAACCGTTCCGCCAAAACTTGTAACATCCGCGACGCCCGGCACACGGCGCAGAGCAGGCCGGACAAGCCAATCCTGAATGGCTCGAATTTCATTGAGCGGCGTTTGGGGCGGTGCTTCAATAATGTATCGAAAGATCTCGCCGACTGCTGTTGTTAGCGGGGCTAGGGTCGGTGTTACACCGGGGGGCAGGGTGATGCCTTGTAGTTTCTCCAGCACCTGACTCCGGGCAAAACGATCCTGAGTGCCATCGCTGAATATCAGCGTCACCACTGACAGACCAGTGATTGAAACTGATCGTTGCTGGGTGACGCGTGGAACACCACTCATCTCACGTTCGATGGGTAAGGTGACGCTACGTTCCACTTCCTCTGGCGCCTTGCCTGGCACCTGGGTAATCACCTGGACCTGTACATCCTGTACATCCGGAAAAGCCTCAATCGGTAGATCCTTTAGCGCACGCAGACCTACGATAGACATAATCGCAAACACCAGCAGGATGAATGCCCTCTGGCTGACTGCGAAGTTAACAAGCTGACGCAGCACTATCGAGCGCTCTGCGAGAATTCGGAAGCCAGCAAGAGCGCCCCCGTTGTAACAACCCGATCACTTGCCTTCAGATTTTCATCCGGCATGATCCATGCCCACTGGTTATCTTGGAAAGCAACGGCAACACGCTGGCGACGAAATAAACCGGGCTCAGCTTCAACAAACACCGTGGTATAGATGCCATCTGTGCTTAATGCCGATAGCGGTACACGCAGCGCCATTGTCGCGTTAGGATCTGCTACCTGAGCACGACCATACATCTCTGGACGTAAGCGCAGGTCAGCATTGTCTAACTCGGCACGGATCTGAACCCTGCGCAATTGCGAATCCAGAACGGGTGATACGCGGGTGACATTGGCGCTGAAGACCTGGCCAGGCAGGCTGTCAAACGATACAAGCAGTACATCACCTACACGGATACCATTGGCAGACTGTTCCGGTGCATCAACGACGATCCAAAGATGGCCGAGGTCGGTAATGACAAGTAATGGGTCTGATTGATCTGCACGGATTTCACGTCCGGGATTGATATTGGCTGAAGCAATAACACCAGAAATGGGTGCGCGTAAGGTGAGGCGTTCGCTTTCAGGATCAGGTTTGCCATATGGCACCAGATTGGCAATCCGCAAATAGGCACGACGCGCCTCAGCGTCAGCAATGCGGAAATCGCTCTCGGCCACTTCAAAATCCCGCTTGGCGATCGCTTCTCCAGCAAGCAGTTCTTTAGAACGACTATAAGCAGCGCGTTTTCTTTTGGCATCAGCCTCTGCTTTTTGCCAGTCAGTTAAGGCCGTACCGTAATCGGGTGAATCAATGGTTACCAGCGGTGCGCCGACTTCAACTTTGTCACCTAGCTGGGCATGTATTTGCACAACGCGGCCGTTGAGTGATGGGCTAATGGGTGCTGTACGAGTGTCGTCCATCATTACACGGGCAGGTACAGGTGCATTAATCGGCAAAGGAGAAGCAACAACTGCTTCAGAGCGGATAAATGACAGTTGGGGCGATCCGGTTTTGAACTGTATTTCGTTCTGGTTAATCCGGAAATTGGGGATTTCAGGGGCACCACCAATAGATAGCCAGAGCACAATGCCTAAAAACAGGGCAAATACGCCGGTGTACCAAACTTGATCTTTAAACTGGCGCGATTCCCGATATCGCTGCTTCCAGAGCGGAATATTGGTTTTTAGATAAGATTGAGCGCTAATTAATGCGGGATCGTTACGCACCCGCATCAGGGTGCGTTGCCAACGACCATATACTGCATCCGACATCACCCAGTCGATGCTACCCATTAGTAATAAATGCCAGGCGCGTTGGAGTTTATTGCGAGAAGGCTTCATTATTAGTGAGCTCCGGGTAGATCCGGTAGTTGGCGATCTTTGTCAGGCATATTAACGGGCATCAGTGATTGCACCGGTGAGTCGTAGCGAGCCGGTTTATTGGTCACGGCAGATTCTGAAACCGCTGCGAGAATTCTAATAGCGCTAGCGACTTTGGCCGCATCAGATCGGGCGAGGAGGGCGTCGAACTCAGCCTGACGTAAAGCACGTTTAGCATCTAGATACTCAAATGTGCTCATGGCGCCTCGACTGTAGGCGACATCTGCTGCTTTATCTGTTCGCTTCGCTGATTGCAAGGTATGGTCCTGCAAACTCGTTAATCGGGCATTGGCCTGATCCAGTTCCTGTAAATACAACAGCGATTCCGAACGCGCAGTACGCTCCGTTTGTAACATGGCAATTTCTGCCTGAGTCATCTCGGCCATGCTGCGGCGTATATCCCCTTCAAAGTTGTTGCCTGTAAATAGCGGTATGGCAATGCCTGCACCGACCGAGTTCACCACCGTCGGGTTATTGCGTTCGTATTGCAGACCCACCGTGAAATCACGGGTTTGCTGTGCCCGGGCTAATTCCACACTTTGTTTGGCAGCTGAGAGTCTGGCGCGAGCCGCCTGAACATCCGGCCGTGTATCTGCAAGAGTGGCAATCATTTTTTCTGCATCTTGATGCGACATCACCTTAGGCCAATCGCCCCGGGTGCCGATCCGTTCACGCTGCATTTCTGATCCCAGTAAGTTGGACAGGTTTGCTGCTGCGCGCGCTCTGTCCCGCTGGGCTGCTTGGGATTCTGCGAGTAAGCGACCATGGTCGGATTCAATACGACCTAAGTCAGCGCCTGACAGATCACCGGTTTTGAATCTGAGTCGTGCTCTATCAAGTACCTGATTGGCCTGCGCCAGATTAGCTTCAGCAATCTGGTAGGCCTGTTCCGATACCCGTAGGTCCAGCCATGCCGAAACCACACGAAAACGTTCCTGGCGAATGGTGTCGTGCATATCCCAGACGGTGGCCTGTCCAAGATCTGTTGCTTTAGCAATGCGCAAATCCCGTTTATTACCGCGTTCGAAAGGCTGGTCAATTCTGACAATCGTATCCAGGGCGTTTAAACTGTTTCCATACTGATACTGCGTCTTATCTACGCCTGAGGTGTTTACTGACATAACGGCGTTAGGCCTCGCGCCCGCCGTAATTAGATCTGCCTGGGCGCCATCCAGTGCAGCCCGTGCATTCTGGATCTGGGCATTATGTTTCAGCGCCACATTTTCTGCTTCAAGATACCCGATGCTCACAACCGGTGCGAGCGGCGTTGCCTGCGCTGGTATTGCACCAAGAAACAGGGTGTAAATAGCCAGCCGGTATGTCAGTCGGCAAAATGGATTTGGAGAGAGTCGGGGCTGAAGCAACATGAGCTTCGCATCATGCCTTAAGGTTTCCTTAAGGTCTACCTGCGGCGCACCAAATACAGTAGTCAGAAATAGAAAAAGCCCCAGAGCTTTCACTCTGAGGCTTTTAAATTTTGGCTCCTCGACCTGGGCTCGAACCAGGGACCTACGGATTAACAGTCCGGCGCTCTACCAACTGAGCTATCGAGGAATTGCGCAGCGAATTATAGGGGAGTCGGTTTTGCTTGGCAAGCCTTTTTTACTACGACAAGCCCAAAGAAGAGAATACCGGGAGCTCATCCAGCGTGGTTGTATAGCGCCGTGAACGCCGGGAACAGCTCATATGCCAGTCAGCCTCATCCCGATGTCCCATGCTGGCTACCCGTAATACATCTCGACCAAAACGGTCGTTAATATGATCCATCACGCGCATGAGCGTGCTTGAATCGTTATGGGATTGGGTCGTTAGTAGATCCGGTTGGTAATGATGAGCGGGCACGATGCCGCCAAGTATGACGCCTGCTTTCTTGTAGCGAAGACCTGGCCGGTAGATAAGTTTTAATCCCGATAAAGTGGCATCGACCAATCGCCGGGTGTCATTGGTTGGCGATGAGAGCTGGACATTGATTGCGTCGTCAGGGCTGCTTGCCTGTTCGGCAAAGGGGCTTCCCCGGACGTAAATCTGTAGATGAGAGGCTAAAGACCCATCGGCACGCAGTCGCTCTGCTGCGCGTGTCGCAAAGGTTGAAAGGGCTTCATTCAGGTCCTGCACTTCTTTAACGGCATGACCAAATGAGCGGGAAGCAATAATTTGTTGCCGAGCCGGAGCCGCCTGTTCAAAACCGATGCATGTCTGTCCATTGAGCTCGGACAGCGTTCTGAAAAGATTGATTGAGTAATTTTTGCGCAATCGCTGTGGCGGCGTGTGTAACAGATCGCCCACTGTCTTAATGCCGATACTTTCAAGGGAGCGTGCGGTGCGACGGCCAATCCCCCAGACGCTGCCGACAGGCATCTCTTCCATCTGGCTTTCTCGCCAGGAAGATAGCGGATCGCTCAGGTTACAGATACCGGAAGCTTCCTTCAGGGTTTTGGCCATTTGATTCGCAAGCTTGGCGAGCGTTTTAGTGGCACCCAGACCAATGCATACCGGTAAGCTGAGGTTTTGCCATAAGGCCTGGCGAATCTTTGTGGCCTGAATCAGCGCCTGATCCGGCGTGAATGCCGAGAAATCCAGAAAGCACTCGTCGATGGAATAGATTTCCTGGCTTTCTGCCATGTCTCGCATTAGCGTCATTGCCCGATGGCTCATGTCTGCATAGAGCGCATAGTTGGAAGATAGGGCGATACCGCCTAGGGCTTCTAGCTGCTGCCGGACCTTGAAGTAGGGCACCCCCATACCAATACCTGCCTGTTTGGCCTCGGCCGAACGCGAGACAACGCAGCCATCATTATTGGAGAGCACCACAACAACCCGTTTGCGCAAAGCCGGATTAAAGACCTGTTCGCAACTGACGTAGAAATTATTGCAGTCGACCAGCGCCAGTCGGCGCATCACACTCATTTTTTCTTGCTGCTGTTTGCAGAGCGTTTGCGGCGACCGGTAGCCCGCAGATCGTGGATGACGCGCACCACAACGCCCCATATCCGGACTTCATCATCGGGCTTGATGGGAATGGGTGCGTAATCTGGGTTGGCGGGCATTAGAAAGCTGCCACTCGTTTTCTGGACCAAACGTTTAACAGTGAAAGAACCATTGAGATCGGCCACCACCACATCATCATGCCGCGGCACCAGGGAACGGTCGATCACCATGAGATCGCCATCGAGAATTCCTAAGTCTTGCATGCTGTCACCTTCGGCCCAGGCGCAGAAAGTACTCGCACGGTTTTCGATCAACTGATTCAGATCAAGGCCTGGTTCGGCATGATCATCTGCTGGGCTGGGAAAGCCGGCCCGGACACCCGAGGCAAACACCGGTAGCTTGTTCGGCACCGGATTGGTAGCGACATGGATGGGCTTGATGCCAGCCTCCGGAAATACCTGTTGATGCAGAAAGGCGCGTACCGACTCAATCTGGCTAAGCGGAATCCTCACGGGTTTCGTTGCTTCCAGAAAAGTCGCTTTTCTACCGGCACCTTCACGCGCGCCGCCATGTTTTTTCTGTGTAGGGTTTTTCATGCCAATTCTTGAATTTGTAACCTTAACAAGAATAGCAAGACTAGCGCGCTGAAACAAGTTAAAACAGGCGCCTCTGCCGTTAGAATAGCGGCATGCCATTGATTAATCGTGAACGTATTGCCGCATGGCGGCGCTCCCTGAGCCAATCGTCGGCTAAATTGACGCATCAGCTCAGACAAACAGATTGGCGACACGTTGCCCGTACGGCACCTGGCCAGCTCAAAACGAGAGGTCAAGCCCATCTAACGGCTTTCAGGTCCCGCAGCAAACGTGATCAATGGCTCATCGGTGGTGGTGCCTTCCTTTTGGTGATCGCCGCTTATGCGCTCATCGGATTTCTTAATGGCGATAGCAGCCCGCTCAAACGCGGCAAACCACCGGTACCGGTGGCCGTGCAAGCAGTTGTTGAGGGCAATTTCCCCGTGCTGGTAGATGGTTTGGGTACCGTTACTGCCCGCCGCGAAGTGGTGATCCGTACCCGTATTGATGGGCAGCTCGACAAGGTGCTGTTTCAAGAAGGTCAGCTGGTTAAAGCGGGTGAGCTTATTGCCGTGGTCGACCCACGGGTTCCTGAAGCCAAAGTCATGCAGGCACGCGGCAAACTGGAGCAGGATCAGGCGCTGTTGCGCGATCACCGGATCAAGCTGAAGCGTTATCAAACCCTATTTAAGCAGGACTCGATTGCACGTCAGGATCTCGATTCGCAAGCAGCACTGGTTCAGCAGTTCGAGGGCGCCACAGAGGCCGACAAGGGTGCGCTGGACGATGCCTTGACGCAGTTGTCGTATACGCAAATCACGGCACCATTTGATGGCCGTCTGGGCTTGCGTAAAGTCGATGCGGGCAATATCGTCAAAACCAGCGATGCCAATGGCATTGTGACGCTGACGCAGATTCAACCGATTGATGTGCTGTTCACCATCCCATCGGAACAGTTGCCTCGGATTCTGGCGCGCTTTAATGCCGGAGATCCGATGCCAGTCGATGCCTATGACCGAAACTTCAAGACGGTTCTGGCTACCGGCACGCTGAAGTCCATCGACAACGTGATTGATCCAACCACGGGCATGGTCAAATTAAAGGCGGAGTACAGCAACGATAACAACGCACTGTTCCCCAATCAATTTGTAAACGCCCGCCTGGAAGTGGAATCACGTGCCAATGCCGTTATTGCGCCAAGCAATGCGATTTTGCGTGGCAGCCAAGGCACCTATGTTTATGTCGTTGCCGAGGATGGCACGGTTACGGCAACACCGATCAAGCTGGGTGGCGTTCAAGGTGCTCAAGCCGAAATTCTCGAGGGGTTGGCACCCGGCGCGTCCGTCGTGATCGATGGGTTCGATAAGCTCAAACCGGGCGCCAAGGTCAACGTCGTTCAGCGTCCGACCCGGTGAATCCCTCCCGTCTATTCATTCTCAGACCGGTTGCCACATCGCTGTTGATGGTGGCAATTCTGCTGGTTGGGCTTATTGCCTACCGGCTGTTACCAACGTCTGCTTTGCCAGAGGTCGATTACCCGACGATTCAGGTTAATACCTTCTATCCGGGCGCTAGCCCGGAAGTGATGACGGGTTCGGTTACCGCACCTCTGGAACGGCAATTCGGTCAGATGCCGGGGTTGGAGCAAATGACCTCTACCAGCTCTACTGGTAGCTCGGTGATAGTTTTACGCTTTACGCTGGACATGGCCCTGGACGTGGCCGAACAACAAGTGCAGGCCGCAATTAATGCGGCAACGAACTTGTTGCCCAAGGATCTACCCACACCACCGGTCTACAGCAAGGTGAATCCTGCTGATGCACCGATTCTGACGCTAGCGATTACCTCACCAACATTACCGGTAACCCGCTTGCATGATCTGGTGGAAACACGCTTGGCCCAGAAGATTTCCCAGGTCAGCGGTGTCGGTCTGGTGTCACTGAGTGGTGGGCGTCGGCCGGCAGTACGCATCCAGATAAACCCGACGACACTGGCCGCCATGAACCTCAGCTTTGAGGATATTCGTACGGCTATTGGCAACACCAATGTGAATGATCCCAAGGGTAGCTTTGACGGCGATCTGCGAGCCGTTACGATCGATGCCAACGACCAGCTGAAGTCCGCCGATGAGTACCGTAACGTCATTGTGGCGTGGCGCAATGGTGCCCCCGTTCGCCTAAGCCAATTGGCCGAAGTCGGGGAGGGCGCTGAAAACGCCTATCTATCTGCCTGGGTTAACCGTCAGCCAGCGGTAATTGTTAACGTCCAGCGGCAGCCCGGTGCCAATGTCATTGAAGTGGTCGACCGCATCAATGCTTTGATGCCGCAATTGCAGGCCAGCCTGCCGGCTGCGGCCGAACTGAAAGTCCTTACAGACCGGACCATTACCATCCGGGCATCGGTGAGTGATGTTCGTTCAGAACTCATGCTCGCCATTGCCCTGGTCGTGATGGTGATCTATCTATTTCTGCGCAGTGTACCTGCCACGATTATTCCTTCAGTCGCTGTACCACTATCATTAGTGGGTACCTTTGCCGTGATGTATCTGGCAGGGTTTTCAATTAACAACCTGACGCTGATGGCTTTAACGATCGCTACAGGCTTCGTGGTGGATGACGCCATCGTGATGATCGAAAACATTGCCCGTCATCTGGAGCTTGGTGAGTCACCACTGAATGCTGCGCTGAAGGGCGCGCGCGAGATTGGCTTTACGATTATCTCGCTCACCATTTCCCTGATTGCCGTACTCATTCCATTGCTGTTCATGAGCGATGTGGTTGGTCGCCTTTTCAGAGAATTTGCCATTACTCTGGCTGTCGCCATCCTGATTTCTGCGTTTGTGTCACTGACCCTGACGCCGATGATGTGCGCCAAGCTGCTCAGATCCGACGAGCATCTGGTTAAACATGGCGCCTTCATGACCTGGGTCGGCGCATCTTTCGACCGGCTACTGGCCCGGTATGAAATTGCTCTGAATTGGGTATTGAATCGGCAGCGCCTTACGCTACAGGTTGCTGTGGGTACTTTGTTGCTAACGGTTCTGCTGTATGTCGTTATTCCCAAAGGATTCTTCCCAGTCGAAGACACGGGTGTTATTCAAGGCGTAACAGAGGCAGATCAGAGCGTTTCCTTCCAGGCAATGTCAAAGCGTCAGCAGGCCATGGCTAATGCGCTCCTCGAAGATCCGGATGTCGAGAGCCTGTCTTCCTTTATCGGTATTGACGGGGCTAACACCACACTGAACACGGGCCGCATCCAGATCAATCTGAAGCCTATAGCTATGCGCGATGATCGGGTTGAAGAGATCATTCATCGCCTTAAAGAACGGGTACGGGATATTCCCGGTATCAGCCTCTTTTTACAGCCTATCCAGGATCTGACGATTGAAGATCGGGTGACTAAAAACCGTTACCAATTTACGCTCGAAGGGCCGGACGAACAGCAAGTTGTAAAAACTACGGAACGACTGGTTGAACGCCTGCGCCAATCTCGCCGGTTGGCTGATGTTAGTTCTGACTTGCAGACCAAGGGGCTGCAGATCTATATCGATATCGATCGTGACACAGCGGGTCGCATGGGCGTTTCGGTGGATGCCATAGACAATGCACTTTATAGCGCCTATGGACAGCGGCTTATTTCCACGATTTACACGCAATCCAATCAATATCGTGTGGTCCTCGAAGCTGAGCCTAACTTCAAGCTGGACCCGAAATCTTTAAGCCAGCTCTATGTGCCATCACTCAGCGGCCAACAGGTGCCTATGAATGTGCTGGCACAAATGCGTGAGGCAGAAACAACGCTTGCGATCAACCGGTATAGTCAATTCCCTGCAGCCACTATTTCATTCAATCTGCCCGATGGCGTTTCTCTGGGTAGTGCTGTAGATGCGGTCCGTGAAGGCGAAGCAGAGATCGGTTTGCCGACGGGTGTGCGTAGCCATCTGCAAGGCGCTGCGAACGCGTTTGAGTCCTCACTAAATAGTACGGTGCTGCTGATCCTGGCAGCCATTATCACTATGTATATCGTGCTTGGTGTGTTGTACGAAAGCTATATTCATCCGATCACCATTCTTTCGACGCTGCCGTCAGCCGGCGTCGGTGCATTGCTCTCCCTGATGTTGACCGGGAACGATCTTGGGATCATCGGCATTATTGGCATCATCCTATTGATTGGCATCGTCAAAAAGAACGCCATCATGATGATCGACTTTGCCCTGGATGCCGAACGTAGGGAAGGGCTGTCGCCCCGAGATGCGATTCATCAGGCCTGCTTGCTACGGTTCCGGCCGATTCTGATGACCACCATGGCAGCACTGCTGGGTGCCTTGCCGCTCATGATCGGTGGCGGCATGGGCAGTGAATTGCGTCAACCGCTTGGTATCGCCATGGTCGGTGGTTTATTACTCAGCCAGCTACTGACACTGTTTACGACACCCGTGATCTATCTGTATTTTGATCGTCTGGCGCGTCGTATTAAAGCGCGCACTGGCTGGGATCTGAATGCGGCGCCGACAACGGATGTCGCCAACGGCAGCAAAGATTCGTGAACTGGCTGCGGGTATTTGTAGAGCGTCCGATTGCCACCACGCTACTCGTGGTGGCCGTGACCATATCAGGCATCATCGGTTTTCTACAGTTACCTGTTGCACCATTACCGCAGGTTGATTTTCCGACAATTTCTGTTCGTGCCTCGTTGGCGGGTGCCAGCCCGGAAACCATGGCTTCAAGTATCGCAACGCCGCTGGAACGTTCGTTAAGCCGTATTGCCGGCATTACGGAAATGACCTCGATTAGCACCCAGGGCTCTACCAATATCACGCTGCAGTTTGATCTCGATCGCAATATCGATGGGGCTGCCCGCGATGTACAGGCAGCTATTGTGGCAGCCCGCGCCTTGCTTCCGACCGGTTTGCCATCGAATCCCACCTACCGCAAGGTCAATCCGGCGGATTCACCCATCATGGTGATGGCGCTCACTTCAGAAACACTCGATGTTGCTCAGATTTATGATGCGGCCGACTCGGTGCTTTCACAAAAACTTGCACAGATCAGCGGTATCGGTCAGGTCACTGTTGGTGGCAGCGCCCAACCAGCAGTTCGCGTAACAGTCATACCCGCAGTCATACAGGCTATGGGTATCAGTAGTGATGATATTCGTACGGCGGTACTCAAGGCTAATCTTAATCTACCCAAGGGCACACTCGAGAATGAGCACCGGCAATGGGTAGTCCAGGCAAATGATCAGGCTAAAACGGCAGCCGATTACAAACCGGTGATTGTAGTCTGGCGCAATGGCGCGCCTGTCAGGCTGGAAGATGTAGCAACCGTTACCGATTCCGTACAGGACGTGCGCAATATCGGTCTAACCAATGGCCAGCGCTCCGTGATGCTCATTCTCTATCGTCAGCCCGGGGCCAACATTATTGAAACGGTGGCACGTGTTAAGGCCGTGCTGCCGCAGCTTGAGGCATCGATTCCTGCCGGTATACGTATAGAAACTGTGATGGATCGAACGCCAACAATTCTGGCGTCACTCAAAGAAGTAGAGCGAACCTTGGTGCTGTCGGTGGCATTAGTGATTCTTGCCGTCTATCTGTTCCTCAAAAATGGGCGTGCCACGCTTATTCCGGGCATTGTCGTACCCGTATCTCTGATCGGCACCTTCGGCATCATGTATCTGTGCAATTACAGCCTGGATAACCTGAGCCTAATGGCGCTAACGATTGCTACGGGTTTTGTAGTGGATGATGCCATTGTGGTTCTGGAAAACATTACCCGACATCGTGAAGCAGGCATGCCGCTACGCCAAGCCGTATTACAAGGAACGAAGGAAGTTAGTTTTACCGTAATTTCCATCAGCCTGTCGCTGATTGCCGTGTTTCTGCCCATTTTGTTGATGGGCGGCATCATTGGGCGTCTATTTCGTGAATTTGCCGTTGTGCTGTCTATCGCCATCCTGATTTCGATGGTGATTTCACTGACGGTAACGCCCATGATGACCGATATTTTGCTGCGCGATCATGAAGCCAAAATACATACCGCCACGAAGACCCGTCGCAATAAATTTCAATTAGCGGGCCAATACATGATCCGTGGGTTGCATTGGTTGCAGGAAGCTTTCACCCGGGTGTTTGACTGGGTTTATACAGGCTATGCCAACACCATTGGCTGGGCACTTGATCACCGAAAGCTCATGCTTACCGGACTTTTGTTAACAATCGTTCTTAACTTTCAGCTATACAAGATTGTTCCTAAAGGATTCTTTCCGCAACAGGATACAGGCCGAATTATGGGCTTCATCCAGGCTGATCAGTCTGTCTCCTTTGGCACCATGAAGGAGAAGCTGACCAAATTCATCGGCATCATTCAAGCAGATCCGGCAGTCGATAAAGTCTCGGGCTTTACCGGCGGGTCTCAACGCAACAGCGGCATCGTATTCATTTCTTTAAAACCATTACGTGATCGGGATGTTTCGGCCGATGAGGTGGTTAATCGGTTACGCCCAAAACTGGGTAAGGAACCTGGAGCAGGGCTATTTATGGTCCCAATGCAGGATATCCGTATTGGCGGCCGCCCATCGAATGCGCAATATCAGTTTTCACTGCAGAGTGACGACCTGGAAGAACTGCGTGAATGGGAGCCCAAGATTCGTGCTGCGTTAACCAAACTACCCGTTTTGGCAGACGTTAATACCGACCAGCAGGATCTGGGCCTGCAAACGCGTGTTGAAATCGATCGGGATGCTGCATTCAGGCTGGGCATTACGCCAAAAATGATTGATGCTGCACTCAACAATCTATTTGGCCAACGACAGGTATCCGTCATCTACCGCCCACTCAATCAGTACCGTGTGGTGTTGGAAGCGGCGCCGGAATACACGCAAAGCCCGGATACGCTGGATCGCCTGATGCTGACGGTGCCAGCAACAGCAACTACCCCGGCGCGCCAAGTAGCATTGAGCAATGTGGCTCGCATTCTGCCGGATAAAACCCCCTTGGCTGTGAACCACGAAGGGGCCTTCGTGGTTTCAACCCTATCTTTCAATCTACCCCTGGGTGTTTCGCTTTCGCAAGCGACCGAAGCCATTCAAAACACGCTCTATGACATGGGCGTCCCTGATTCGATCCGTGGCACCTTCTCTGGCAGTGCCAAGGCCTTCCAGGCATCGCTTAAATCGCAACCACTGTTGATCCTGGCAGCAATTATCGCCGTCTATATTGTTCTTGGCATGCTTTACGAGAGCCTGATTCATCCGCTCACCATTTTGTCGACACTCCCATCGGCGGGCGTTGGCGCCTTACTGGCTATCCTGGCCACGGGGACCGATTTCAATATCATCTCGCTGATCGGCGTGATTCTGCTGATCGGCATCGTCAAGAAGAATGCGATCATGATGATCGACTTTGCGATTTCTGCACAGCGGGCAGGGATGGTTGCCCGGGAAGCCATTCATCAAGCGTGTTTACTGCGCTTTAGGCCCATCATGATGACGACCTTTGCCGCATTATTTGCCGCCATTCCCCTGGCCATCGGGCAGGGTGACGGCGCCGAACTACGCGTACCCCTCGGCGTAGCCATTGTTGGCGGCCTCATCCTGAGCCAGATTCTCACGCTTTACACGACCCCGGTCGTTTTTCTGGCGCTGGATCGTTTTACCCGCAAGCCAAGGGAAGAGGGGACACAAACCGTTAGAATAGGGTCTGTGGAATCACAATGACTATGACGCGTAAGCAATCCTCTTCTATCAAGTGCTGGCTTTCGGTTTTGAGCGTTAGCTTAGTTGCGGGCTGTTCAGTCGGGCCGGATTATGTCCGGCCGGAAGCGCCGATGGCTACTGAGTTCAAAGCAGCCCCGGGCTGGAAGATTGCTGCCCCTGAAGATGATGTTTCCAAAGGTGAATGGTGGAAGATCTATAAAGATCCGGCGCTTGATGAGCTCATGGCACAAGTTTCACCGAACAATCAGAACATTGCTATTTATGTTGCACGTGTTCGGCAGGCTCAAGCACTGGCAAGTGGCGCCAATGCAGCACGCTATCCAACCTTTGGTCTCAATGCCAATGGGGGTCGGCAGGCCTCTGGCACAGGAATGGGCAACCTGGTTAATCCGGACGGAACGATTAACGATGGCGCAATTCTCAATCAGGTCAATGCGTACGGCGGTATCGCCTGGGATAGCGATCTATGGGGCAAATTACGCAGAAACGTAGAGTCCAAAGATGCCAGTCTAGTTGCGAGTGTTGCAGACTTGGAGAATGCAAAGCTCTCCATGCAAACCCAATTAGCCCAAGCCTATTTTCTGGTGCGCTCTCTGGATTCCCAGAAACAGTTACTTAGTGACACCACAGCCTCTAACCTTGAGTCAGTTCGCCTAACCAAGAATCAATATGACGTCGGCGTTAAGGCCCGTCAGGATTTAATCAATGCCGGGTCACAGTATCGTAGCGTTCAAGCGCAGTTGATTGACGTAGGTGTTAATCGTGCCGCGCAGGAAAGTCTGATTGCCGTGCTTATTGGCAAGCCACCGTCTGATTTTTCTATTGCTTTCAATCCATTGCCAGCTAGATCTAACCTAATGGTTCCGGTTGTTCCGCCTGGTTTGCCCACCGATTTGCTTGAGAGACGCCCGGATGTCGCAGCTGCCGAAAGACGTATGGCTGTAGCCAATGCGCAAATTGGCTACCAGATGGCTGCCTACTTTCCGAGCCTGACGCTCAATAGCAGTCAAAACAATATTGGTTATCTCGGGCAATCTTTTAGCCAATTGCTGACTGCGCCATTCCTTTACTGGGGCATAGGCCCCAGTTTGGCGCTCACCGTACTTGATTTTGGCGCTCGCGCTGCCAATGTAGAACAGGCGCGCGGTGTCTATGATGAAAACGTCGCCACGTACCGTCAGGCCGTCCTAACGGCGATGCAGGAGGTTGAGACTCAACTGGCCGCATTGCGTATCTACGAACAGGAAGCTGGCATCCAGGATGAAGCCGCCGAACTGGCCGAACGTGGCGTCTCAATCGCTTTAAACCGCTATCAGGCGGGTATCGACAATTACACCAATGTTGTCGTCGCTAAGAATAGCGCTTTGAGCAATCAGCAGAAATCCATACTGATTGCCCAGCAACGGCTTAATGCCAGTATTTTATTGATCAAGGCCTTAGGTGGTAGTTGGCAACCTCAAAACAAAACGCTGGAAAGACAGCCCTCAGCGGCGGCGGATAGCAACGCCCAGCAAAGCAGCCAGAACAACCAGCCCGATCAGCGACCAGGCGGGCAGAGCTAAGCCAAACAAGGGGGGAATCGGGTCCGAGCAAAGCCCCAGCGCAACAAAGACCTTTGGAATCCACTGCGCTGTCGGCAAATCATTAAGAAATAGCTCTACTGGATCCCGGCCACATAGAATTTCAGGATGACTCATAACCCATAGATTCCGTGCTGCCGCGACAATACCGCCAACGGCACCGAGTATGCCGGCATAACTTGCCAGTACACGAACACTACGAAATGGAAATAGTAAAGCGAGCAGGGCGCACAAACCGATCCACAGAAAGGCGTAGCGTTGGATAATGCACATCGTGCAAGGCTGCAAGCCTTGTACATGCTGCATATAAAGCGCAGCGGCTAAAGAACCCAGAGCGGCAACCAGCACAAGCAGATAGCAAAGAATGGGTAACAACTTGATGTTTTTATTGGTTTTTATCATTGTTTCATCAAAAAGACATGGTGAAGGGTCGGATACGAGCCCACATATCTTGCCAGTATATCGAGATCAAACGACGTGAGCACAATCGACCTGCCAATCCTGTTTAGCGATGCGACTATGCTCGTGATCAATAAGCCAGCCGGGTTGCTATCCCAGCCGGGCCGACGCGCCGAAAAATGGGACAGCGTCATTACACGTATCAAACCGCATTATCCGGAGGCTGTGGCGGTACATCGTCTCGATGAACCGACCTCCGGCCTAATGATGGTACCGATTACCAAAGCCATGGGTAGCGGACTAAGCAAGTCATTTCGCGAGCGACTGGTGAACAAACGGTATGAGGCAATCGTCACCGGGATAATGGAAAAGGACGAAGGCAGCGTTGATTTTCCATTAATGGCAGATTGGCCTAATCGACCCAGGCAGAAAATCGACTTCGAGAATGGCAGACCCTCACTGACACATTTTCAGGTGCTCGAACGCAACACCAATGAAAACTGGACTCGGGTTGATCTGGAACCGTATACCGGTCGTTCACATCAGTTACGAATGCATCTGATGGCACTGGGTCATGCCATCCTGGGTGATCCGTTATATGCAGACCCTGAGACGCTGGCAAAAGCACCGCGCATGCTGCTGCATGCCAAACACTTGGACCTGGACCATCCATTGAGTGGAGATAAGCTGGTATTTGATTCGCCAGTGCCTTTCTAGCCCTTGGCTAACCTTATCTTTGTTACGCATAATTTATATTATGTAAAGTAACAGATATAAGCAAAAGGGACGTTAAACGCCCCTTTTGCTGTGCACTGCTTCTTATCCGTCACCTACCGATAACAAGCACTCAGTTCTGATCAGCAACACAACTGAACTTCAGGCGGAACATATCCTGACGAATGGTCGGATCTTGTGGTTGGTCATATGAAACCACCTTCACCTTCTTGTTGTCCTGATTGCAATAATCTTTAGCAGCGTTCCTGATGTCATCAATGGCTGGATCAGGAATGTGTTCTGCTGCAGCCTGAGTTGGCTGGCTCTTTTCAGATACCGAATAAAGGTTATCGCCTTCCTTAACTACGCTGGCTCCTGAACACGCCACCAGGAGTAACGGAAGTAAATAGCTGAGTTTGGTCATTATGTGTACCTTGTTGAATTAAGCCGTACTCAGGATCCTATCCCAAACGGCCCTGAAAAAGAAAAAAGGCCAACCCGAGGGCTGGCCTTTTCATTTTGGAGCGGCAGAAGAGTCTCGAACTCTCGACCTATACCTTGGCAAGGTATCGCTCTACCAACTGAGCTACTGCCG
>ERZ1034363.674-NODE-674-length-22328-cov-4.064491_pt1 | contig 22328 bp, 17 predicted proteins | sample MGYA00520616_ERZ1034363 | MGnify/ENA primary metagenome ERZ1034363 (study PRJEB33736, sample SAMEA104284506) | Azolla filiculoides | biome: Urban; feature: Water surface; material: Ditch water | place: Netherlands | collected 2015-10-28 | depth 0-0.1 m ... | reverse complement strand
AAAATGATCCGGCTATTACCCGTACCAAGGCCTACCTTGAAAGCAACCTTCCACTCTGGGTAAAGAAATACCAGGAGTCACGCCAGTTCAAAGACCAGGTCTGGTACACGGGTGGCTTTGCCATCTTCCTGGTGATTGTGCTGTGGCTATCGTTTGGCAGCGCCCCTGAAGTGCCCAATTTTCGTATTAACCAGAACGAGATCAGCTTCAAAAAAGGATCACCTCAGCTTTCATTTATCCGCTCCGAACCGCTGGCCCTGTCTCCCCTGCCTACCGGCGCCCCTGTTCCTGCACGCGTTGCGGTCGATGACACCCGTACTGCACCGATCAGCGCCTCACTCAATGGCCGCATTATTAAACAGCATGCGCAACTGGGTGATCAGGTTGAAGCGGGTGATGCGCTAGTGACTATCGATTCGCCTGATTACGGTACAGCGCTCACGGATTGGCAAAAGGCCGAGGCAGATGCCAAGCGCAAGAAAGCCGCCTTTAGTCGTTCGAAGGAGCTGCTGGCTGGCGAAGCGATTGCTAAGCGAGATTATGAAGTTGCCGAAAGCGATTTCCGCATTGCTGATGCAGAAGCCCGACGCGCCTACTTACGTATTACTAATCTGGTGCCTTACGGCAAACCAGATCCGGAAAGTGAGCGGCTAACATTACGCGCACCAATCCCAGGCGTGGTTGCATCGGCCAACATCAATCCCGGCCGTGAAATCCGTTCGGATCAAAGCGATCCGCTATTCGTTATTACCGACCTGGGGCACTTGTGGGTTATCGTCGATGCGCCTGAACAATCTGCCAGCAGCGTCCACATTGGAGATGTGTTGCTAGTGGCTTTTGATAGTTTGCCCGGTCAGGTTTTTAAAGCCAACGTCACACGGGTATCACCTGTTCTTGATTCACAGATGCGTCGTGTTCAGATACGTGCTGAATTGGATAACGCAGATCTCAAGCTGCGGCCTGAAATGTATGGTCGAGCACAGTTAGCCGACCCGAATGCAACGATGGCGCTACGTGTACCCTTATCGGCTTTGAGTACGGATGGCATCTACACCACGGTGTTTATAGAGGCTGAACCGGGTGTATTCCGCCGTCAACGTGTGACTGTCGCCTTTCAGGATGGCCAATGGGCATGGATACAACCGGATGATGGCATCAAGGCAGACGACAAGGTTGTGACAACGGGTGCCCTCCTTCTGGCCTCAGAGTTCACGCAGAGCGCCCGGTAATGTTGCGTCAGCTCGTTAATTTTGCGGTCAGCCAGCGGGCCTTCATCCTGCTGGCCTTTGCCATTATGGCGGTCGTTGGTTTGCGGGCTTTGAAAGACCTGCCGATTGAAGCTTTTCCTGATGTCCAGGATGTCCAGGTTCAAGTCATCACACAGGTGCCAGGCAAAGCCCCGGAAGAAGTGGAACGCAGCGTAACGCTACCGATCGAACGGGAAATGAGTGGCGTTCCCCGTGTTACGCAACAACGTTCCGTATCCATTACCGGCCTCTCGGTTGTAACCCTGATTTTTAGTGACGGGACCCAGGATCGATTCGCCCGTAGTCAGGTGTTAGAGAAACTTCAGGGTGTCACCCTCCCCCCTGGCGTCACACCAACACTTGCGCCCTTAACGACGGCGGTTGGTGAGATATTCCGTTACGTCATTGAAGCACCAGCCAATACCCCGCTTAACGAGATCCGTGCCATTCAGGACTGGATTGTCCGGCCTGCGTTACGCCGCGTTCCGGGTGTTGCTGATGTCACCAGCTTTGGTGGTACCGTCAAAGAAATCCAGGTTAATGCCAACCCGATACTCATGCGCCGCTATGGCGTGACCCTGAACCAGCTGTCCGATGCCTTAAGCGCTAATAATGAGAGCACGGGCGGCGGCATTTTACGTCGTGGCAACGAGGGCCTGGTCTTACGAAGCACTGGCCTGTACCGGAATATAGAAGACATCCAGAGCACAGTCATTCGCTCTCAAAATGGTCGCGCCATCCTGGTTGGCGATGTTGCAGAAGTTGGCATCGGAAATCATCCGCCATCTGGCAGCGTCTCGGTCGCCCTACGGAGCAAAGACGGTGACGTCATTCAGAAAGAAGGCGTGGTCGAAGGCATCGTCATGATGACCAAGGCAGAGAATCCTGCCATTGTTATCGAAGATCTACGTGAAAAGATCGATTGGCTTAATAGTCAGGAGCACCTGCCACCGGGGGTTATGCTCAAGCCACTTTATGATCGCACCGAACTCATCAATCACACGGTGAACACGGTTACGCACAATCTGATCATCGGTGCGCTCTTGGTCATCGGCGTGCTGATCGTTTTTCTACGCAACTGGAAAGTCTCTCTCATCGTTGCTAGCCTGATCCCGCTGACCCTGCTCTTCGTGTTTATCATGATGGATCTGTTCAAGGTCTCGGCCAACCTGATTTCCCTGGGTGCCGTTGACTTTGGCATCATCATCGATAGTGCCGTCGTTGTTGTCGAAGCGCTGATGGTCAAGATGACTTTGCAGACGGGACCTGAATACGAACATCTGGGTCACAACCGACCGGTATGGCGTTTGAATGCACTAAAGAACACCGTCTCAACGTTGGCTTCGCCCATTCTGTACTCCAAGGCGATCATTATTCTGGCCTTTATTCCGATCTTTACCTTCCAGCGTGTTGAAGGAAAGATCTTCTCGCCGGTCGCCTTAACCCTATCGTGTGCACTGCTGGGCGCCATTCTTCTCACGCTGACCTATGTCCCGACCCTGCTCGCCTATATGGCAGATAAGGGCCCATTACTTGAGCCGCATCTGGAATGGATGGTACGCATGCAGCATCGCTACCGGGAAAAACTGGAAGCAATGCTCGCCACACCACGTAAGGTATACGTTCGCACGGGGGGTGCCATTCTGGCATCACTCTGCCTGATACCTGTAGTGGGTACGGAATTTCTACCCAAGCTCGATGAAGGAAACATCTGGCTCACAATCATGATGCCGCCTTCTACGCACCTGGAGCAGACACGTGAGATTGAGCGCTCCGTGCGTGAGTACATGATTAGTTATCCGGAAACACGGAAAGTTATCACTCACGTAGGTCGTCCAGACGAAGGTACCGACCCTAAAGGCCCCAACAACATTGAAGTGCTTGTTGATCTAGCCCCTAAAGATGATTGGCGCTTTTCAACGAAAGAAGAACTGGTACGGAATATGAGTGCCGGTCTTAATTCAATGCCTGGTGTCCCGACAAACTTTTCCCAGGTAATCCAGGACAACGTTGAAGAATCACTCTCGGGTGTTAAGGGCGAGATTGCTGTGAAGATTTTCGGGCCTGATCTGAATATTCTTCAGGAAAAGGCCAACCATGTGGCGGGTATTCTTGCCGGCATCAATGGTGCAATAGAGGTCGCGGCCATTCAGGTTGGCGGCCAGACTGAAGTTACCGTTATTCCAGATCGTCAGCGCATGGCGCGACTAGGCATTTCAATCGCAGACGTTAACCGCACCTTTGAAACTGCCATGGGCGGTTTCGAAACAACCGGTTTTTTTGAAGGTGATCGCCGTTACGATGTTACGTTGCGCATGGGCGCAGACTATCGGGGATCTATTAACGACATTGCGAATCTGGCTATCCAGATACCCGGTGTTGAAAACGGTTTCATACCCCTGGGCGAAATTGCCACGATTGAATTAAAACAGGGGGCATCGCGTATTGCTCGAGAGGCGGGTATGCGCGCGGTATCGATTAAAGCAAACCTTACGGGCCGCGACCAGGGTGGTTTCGTCAAGGAAGCACAACGCAAAGTAAAACGTGATGTCACCTTGCCTCCGGGCTACACCATGACCTGGGGCGGACAGTTTGAAAACCAGCAACGCGCCATGGCACGGCTCAAGATTGTGGTGCCTGCCAGCCTGTTGGCTATTTTTGGGCTTCTGTTCTGGATGTTCCGCTCTTATAAAATTGCTGCGGTGATTCTTGCAATTGCTCCCACCACCCTGATCGGCGGCTTAATCGGCCTAGCACTGAGTGGTATGCATCTCTCGATTTCCGCAGCCGTTGGCTTTATTGCTGTATCGGGCATCGCCATTCAGAATGGCGTGATCATGGTTGAAGAAATTGTGGAGATGCTACGCAACGGCAAACCCTTCCAGCAAGCCATCCGTGATGGCGCCGTGTTGCGTATGCGTCCGATTATCATGACGGCGCTCATGGCAGGTTTAGGATTGTTACCGGCGGCGCTTTCACATGGGATCGGATCAGAAACACAACGTCCATTTGCCGTAGTGATTGTGGGCTGCATTATTTCCGCCACCATCTGCACCCTCTTCCTCTTGCCCGTGCTCTTTTCCAGGCTGATCAAGCAGGATAAACCCGCTAACTGATCAACTCAATCAGGCCAACGTGCTGCGGGATTTGATGAGCAGATTTAGATAGAAAGACGCGACTTCTTCCTTGCGCTGATTGATCGACTTGAATTTCAGTTTAGCAACACCGCGGTCAGGCTTTGAGCGCGAAGGCGTGACGGATTCAACGATCACTTCGGTATGGAGCGTGTCTCCCGGACGCACAGGCATCGTCCAGCGAACTTCATCAATACCGGGCGAACCCATGCTTGATGTCTGGAAAATACCCAGCTGCATAAACAACCTGAAGCTCAGCGCAATCACATGAAACCCACTGGCAATTAAACCGCCATAAATGGAATCAGAAGCTGCCAGCGTATTCACATGAAATGGCTGCGGGTCATAAGTCAGTGCAAAACCGATAATTTCACTTTCGGTGATCGTCACGCCCGGGCATATAAACACATCGCCCATTTTCAAGTCTTCGAGGTAGCGGGAATTCATAGTGTCTCCATTTTTTTAGAGACTAACGAAACTCCGGACAAAGCACAACCACGTATAAAATAACGTCTCTCAACAAACCTGTGACAGAACCATGGCCTGCCGAATCCGTCCCGAACCAGAATCACCTTGCGTCAACATCTGCCGAATGGATACAAACAATCATTATTGCGTTGGTTGCTGGCGTACTCTGGAAGAAATCCGTCTCTGGTCTACGATGACCGCGGAAGATCGCCATCGCGTACTCGATGAACTTGCTGACCGAGTACCCGTTTAAGCGAGACCCGGTTAGGCTACAGAGCGCGAACTGTCCACCTGACGTATATCCCGCCAGCTCTTGATCAGGGTATGAATATGTTCAAGATCGGAAACAATCCGAATGCCTGGCAATCGTTTGTCTTTACGATGTAATGCCTGACCACCCGCCCAGAGTTCTATCTTGGGGTCCAGGCGATCTCTAAACTGCTTAAGGTCACGCACAGCGTTCTGAGATGGATAGGCCGCGCTAAACGAGAGCGCCACAACATCAAAATTGCCTTCCTGTGAATACTTGGCGATATCCGCAATTGGCAACCGTGTGCCAAGAGATAGGGAATTAGCCCCTTCTGCCAGGCAGAGCGCTTCCACCATTAGTATGCCTAGCTGATGCGCTTCGTCCGGGAAGGTGGTCAAAAGAATATTCGGTCGGCCATCTACACCTTGCTGGCTTTGAATCGCGTGACGCAGCACATTCTGAACCTGTTCGGTGTAGAGGTGCTCTTCAGGCACGCTGATTTCTCCACGCACCCAGGCATCACCTACTGCCGTATTCAAAGGAGCTACCGTCTCAATAATGAAACGCTTGAGCCCTTCCCGCGCCAGAATGTTGTTCAAGGTCTGTCGTAGCTCTGCGCTGCGATGCAACCTCAGAAGCTTAAGTAACGAAGCACAACGTAGCGTCTGCTCCTGACTCAGGCTCGTCTGGGTAATAGAATCAAGCATCTCATGCAGCTGCCCGAGATTTTTTCCCAGCACTTTGCTCGGACGGAACCCGTGATCAATCAGACGACGGATCACCCTGAGCTGTTCCACCTGGGTAAACGGATACAGGCGTTCACCCAGTTCATCACGTTCTGGTTTAGGGAATTGATATCGGCGTTCCCAAACGCGCAAAGTTTCCTTCGCTAGCCCGGTATCTCTTTCAACCTCGGCAATGCGCATCGGCAACTGAGAGTCTTCAAAATCGAGCATCATTTTGTTTAGGACAACTTTTGTGTAATATGTTGATGTGATAGTATCACATCATCTTAAAAAACGTGTGTCTAGGACAAGCAAGTGGCTATTCAAGAAAATAACAAAACAAGCAGGCATTCAAGTGCCGTATCCGGAAGCCTCGCCTATTACAACTTACTGGCCGGAATTAACGTGGCGCGTGCTTCAGCACAGAAACAGCGGATATCTGCTGATGTTGCCCAGACGTCACACAAATCGGGCAAAAACGACGCTGCCAACAACTAGGCTCACGTATGATCGCGCTTCATGAACCATCCGTCGCGCACACCTTTGCATTGGGATATATTTTGCAGGGTCATCGATAACCTCGGTGACGCCGGTGTTTGCTGGCGACTGGCCGCTGATCTGGCATCCCGTGGTGAATATGTACGTTGTTTTATTGATCACCCGGAAATACTGCCCGGACTTATTGGTAACAGCCCGGTCGTACAGTTAGTCGAAGTTCAGACCTGGTCGGACGATCCACAGTGCTTTTTAGATCTAGACATTGCGGATGTGGTGATTGAAGCCTTCGCCTGTGATATCCCATCTGCCTATCTCGATGCGATGAACGTGGCGAACAAACCCATTGCATGGATTAATCTCGAATACCTATCGGCAGAATCCTGGGTGGAAAGCCATCATGGCATGCCCTCGCCCCACCCACGCCTTAATTTAACCAAGCATTTCTATTTTCCGGGGTTTACATCCACTACCGGCGGGCTATTACGAGAACCTGAAATAACCTCATTGCTTCAGTCTAGTGAGGGGATGCAACCCGCCGAATCTGAAGCCCCGCTCAAAATCTTACTGTTCAGTTATGAGCAACCTAACATCGGGCGTTGGCTGGATAGCATCCAGAACGGAAATATAAAGACATCGCTGAGTGTGACACCTTGCCCGGCAAAGATACAGGTTGAGAATTGGCTGTGTGGTCAAACGAATCATGAGAACCTCCGTGTTGAGCCTCAGGAATTTGTTGCCCAGCATGAGTTTGATGCGCTGCTCTCCCGGTTTGATGTGCTCTTTGTTAGAGGCGAAGATTCATTTGTCCGGGCACAATGGGCTGGCAAGCCTTTGATATGGCACATCTACCCACAGGAAGAAGACAGCCATCTGATCAAATTGCAGGCTTTTTATGATCGCTATCTGGATCAGGGGATACTCTCACCTGCCCAGCGTTCGATTTTCTGGGCGTTTGTACTTGCCTGGAACACCCGTTTCGCCGAAAACGCGCTTGCCGAATTATGGCCACAGATTATAAGCATGCTCCCGGCACTCTCTAAAAATGCGCAGGCGTGGCGCAAACAACTGCTGCAACAACCCGACCTAGTAACGCAACTCAGGGATTTTGTGAGCCATCTGGTAAAATACTAGGTTTCGCGAGTTGGGCATTATGGCCGGCACGCCACCCGGTTTAACTTAAAGAAAGCACGAAGAGTATGAAGACAGCACAGGATTTACGCGTTGGTAACGTAATCATGGTCGGCACTGAGCCACAGGTTATCCTGAAGGCCGAGTACAACAAGTCGGGTCGTAACGCCGCTGTTGTCAAAATGAAGATGAAGAACCTGCTCACCGGCAGCGGTAGCGAGTCTGTGTACAAGGCCGACGAAAAGTTCGAAGTCGTTGTGCTTGATCGTAAGGAAGTGACCTACTCCTACTTTGCTGATCCAATGTATGTCTTCATGGACGCCGAATACAACCAGTTCGAAGTTGAAGGCGAGAACATGACCGAGGCGCTCAATTACCTCGATGATGGTATGCCTTGTGAAGTGGTCTTCTATGACGGCAAGGCTATCTCGGTAGAAATGCCTACTTCGGTTGTTCGTGAAGTGGAATACACCGAACCAGCGGTTAAAGGCGATACATCGGGCAAAGTGATGAAACCAGCCCGTATCAAGCCAACGAACTTCGTCATCAACGTACCAGCATTCGTTGAAATCGGTGACAAGATCGAAATCGATACCCGTACACACGAGTACCGCTCACGCGTGAAGTAATCAAACGCGAGACCCGGGTGAATTCTTCAAGAATTCACCCCAACAAAAAACCCGCCTGAAATTTCGGCGGGTTTTTTGTTGGCCACAAATCCTGATCAGGATTCGCGCGATGCCTTCTTGCGCTCGTGCTCTTTCAGGTAACGCTTACGCAGACGAATCGATTTCGGTGTCAGTTCAACCAGTTCATCATCAGCGATAAACTCAATGGCCGATTCCAGGCTCAACTGAACGGCTGGCACCAGACGAACGGCTTCATCCGTACCCGAAGCACGCACGTTGGTCAGTTGCTTACCCTTGATCGGGTTCACGACCAGATCGTTTTCACGGCTGTGAATACCAATGATCATGCCTTCGTACAGCTTTTCGCCCGGCGTCACGAACATACGGCCGCGATCCTGAAGCTTCCACAGGGCGTAAGCAACAGCTTCGCCATCATCCTGCGAAATCAGCACGCCGTTGCGACGTTCTGCAACAGCGCCTTCTTTAACAGGGGCGTATTCGTCGAACACGTGGCTCATCAGACCGTTACCACGAGTCAGGTTCATAAACTCGCCCTGGAAGCCGATCAGGCCACGGGCAGGAATGCGATACTCGATACGTACACGACCACGGCCATCCGGAACCATATCCTGAAGGTCGCCCTTGCGCTGGCCGAGTGTTTCCATCACGCCGCCCTGGGTGTCTTCTTCAACGTCCACCGTCAGCATTTCGTAGGGTTCGCACTCAACGCCGTCAATCATTTTCTTAACAACGCGTGGACGACCAACAGCTAGTTCGTAACCTTCACGACGCATGTTTTCCAGCAGGATGCCCAGGTGAAGTTCACCACGGCCTGCTACGTCGAAAATATCACCGTTTGCAGTGTCTTTAACGCGCAACGCCATGTTGGTCAGCAGCTCTTTGTGCAGACGGTCACGCACCTGACGGCTGGTAACGAACTTGCCTTCGGTACCGGCCAGCGGGCTGGTGTTCACCATGAACTGCATTTCCAGCGTTGGCTCATCAATCTTCAATAGCGGCAGCGCTTCCGGATTTTCCGGATCGGTTACGGTACAGCCCAGCACCAGATCTTCAATACCCGTAATCTGAACGATATCGCCAGCAAGGCCTTCGTCCATCTCAACCTTGTTCAGACCTTTGTAACCAAATACCTGGCCAATTTTGGCCTTGATCGGTTGACGGTCGTGCGCAGCGGCCTCTTCTTCAGTGCCGAACAGCACCATCACGTTCTGACCAGTTTTGACGCGACCGCGAATGATTTTGCCTACACCGATACGACCCACATACGACGAATAATCCAGAGCAGTAATCTGCAGTTGCAGCGGTGCATCAATATCAGCATCCGGTGCTGGCACGTGCTCGAGAATAGTATCGAACAGCGGCTTCATGTTTTCGCGCGGCTGATCCAGCTCCATCGCAGCCCAACCATTCAGGCCCGAGGCGTACACAATCGGGAAATCCAGTTGCTCGTCAGTAGCACCCAGCTTGTCGAACAGGTCGAACGTCAGGTTAACGGCCTGATCAGGATCGGCGCCATCACGGTCTACCTTGTTCACCAGAACGATCGGGCGCAGGCCCAGTGCCAGTGCTTTCTTCGTAACGAAACGGGTTTGTGGCATCGGGCCTTCGGCCGCATCTACCAGCAGTACTACGCCATCTACCATACCCAGAACACGTTCAACTTCACCACCGAAGTCGGCGTGACCCGGTGTGTCGACGATGTTGATATGGACGCCGTTGTATTCAACAGCGGTGTTCTTGGAAAGAATCGTGATACCACGTTCCTTTTCCAGATCATTCGAGTCCATGACGCACTCAACCAGCTGCTGGTGAGCAGCGAAAGTACCGGACTGGCGCAGCAGTTGGTCAACCAGCGTGGTTTTACCATGGTCAACGTGGGCAATGATGGCAATGTTACGAATCGGACGTGCAGACATGTATATTCAACCGGAAGTCAGAAAGTGGTTACAACAAACAACGGAAGGCCTGCTGCGGCGCAGCAGGCCTAAATAATCTTTAAATTATAGCAAAAAGTCGTTGATTCTGGCCAACAAATTGCCGATCAAACGTCCTTGTTACGCATCCAGTCGGCAGTTTTGAACAGTGAACCGATTAATGCACTTCGCGCTTCTTCACTTAATGAGGATTTCTGCATGACATCCGCCATACACGTCATCCATTGATCCCGCTCGGATTCACCGATGGCAAAGGGCAAATGACGGGCACGCAAACGGGGGTGGCCAAATTTCTCTTCAAACAATGGTGGCCCGCCCAACCAGCCGGATAGAAACCAGAAAAGCTTATCCCGGGAGGTGCTCATATCCTGCGGGTGCATCGCCCGAATGCCGGCGAAGCGCTCATCGAGCTGCATATGATCGTAGAAATCATCCACAAGGGTTCGTACGCCCTCCTCGCCACCAAGAAGTTCGTAATAGCTTTGGTCAATCCGTGGGACAACCATGGTATTTCCTTTGTATGATTCGTTGTTGGTTAATTTTACCGGTAGTCAGGGACAACAGATGATTAAAGATTTTCTCAAATTTGCGGTACGCGGCAACGCCGTAGACATGGCCGTGGGTATTGTCATTGGTGCAGCCTTTGGCACCATCGTTACCAGCCTGGTGAATGATGTGCTGATGCCACCCCTTGGCCTGCTGCTCGGCGGTCTGGATTTCTCCAGCTTATTCATCGTGCTGAAGGAAGGCGCTACACCTGGCCCCTATGCCACACCAGCGATTGCCAAAGCTGCTGGTGCCGTCACGCTCAACTATGGCCTGTTCGCTAATGCAATGGTGAGTTTCTTCATCATCGCGTTCGCTGTTTACTGGGTTGTTAAGGGCTACAACAAAGCAGCGGATACGCTCATTCCGAAAGAAGCGGCAGCTACAAGCACCAAGGCTTGCCCGGAATGCTGTACGCAAATTCCACTGGAAGCCAAGCGCTGCCCGGCTTGTACCTCAACGCTTGGTTGATCGCTTAGCCGACGGCCTGGCTGTCCGATTCGCTGAAGGGGCTCCCGAGGGAGTCCCTTTTCTTTGAGCTGAACCCGCGACGCCTGCTGCCAGGCGAGCACCCGGACGCATCAAACCAGAGCGTGGCGTGCCCGTTGGGCTAGAGGTAAAGGATCGCGCGGCACGCTCCCCTTCCCCCTTGGGTTGCCAGGCAGGAATTAATTGCTTCTTGCCGTTACCAATCAGATCGGCACGCCCCATGGCATTCAGCGCTTCCCGCAACATCTGCCAGTTAGCCGGATCGTGATAACGCAAAAATGCCTTATGCAATCGACGGCGACGGCCTTCGCGAATCACCTCCACATCCTCTCCGCCACCCTTCAAGCCCCGCAACGGGTTCTTACGGCTGTGATACATGGTCGTTGCCAGCGCCATCGGCGTCGGTAAAAACGTCTGCACCTGATCCAGGCGGAAGTTATTGCGCTTTAACCAGAGCGCCAGATTGAGCATATCTTCATCACTCGTACCCGGGTGGGCAGCGATGAAATACGGAATCAGATACTGCTCTTTACCAGCCGCTTTGGATGCTGCTTCAAAGAGTTGTTTGAAACGATCATAGGCACCCATGCCCGGCTTCATCATTTTGGAGAGCGGACCGGTTTCAGTATGTTCTGGGGCAATCTTCAGGTACCCGCCGACGTGGTGCGTCACCAGCTCCTTAATGTATTCCGGTGAACGTACAGCCAGATCGTAACGCAGCCCTGAACCCACCAGAATTTTCTTAATACCGGGTAGCGCACGGGCCTTTCTATACAGCTGAATGAGCGGGCCGTGATCGGTATTGAGGTTGTCACAGATATCCGGATAAACACACGAAAGTTTGCGGCAAGAGGATTCGATTTTCGGGTCTTTGCAGGTCAACTGATACATGTTGGCCGTAGGGCCGCCAACATCAGAAATGATGCCCGTGAAGCCCGGCGTTTTATCGCGAATCGCTTCGATCTCTTTAAGGATCGAGTCTTCCGATCGGCTCTGGATGATCCGCCCTTCGTGTTCGGTAATTGAACAGAAGGTGCAGCCCCCAAAGCATCCACGCATGATATTGACCGAAAAGCGGATCATCTCCCAGGCCGGAATTTTTGCATTGCCATAGGAAGGATGCGGCGCACGGGCGTACGGCAGATCAAAGACCCCATCCATTTCAGGCGTTGTTAAGGGAATTGGCGGCGGATTCAACCAAACGTTGCGCTCACCATGTGCCTGAATCAATGGGCGTGCATTCCCCGGATTGGATTCCAGATGGAATACACGCGAGGCATGCGCATACAAGACAGGATCAGCACTCACCTGTTCATAGGCAGGCAGGCGAATTGCCGTATGCTGACGCACTTTCTTATGCGCAGCGATTTGCGCAGCACGCGGCACAATATGTACAGGCTGCTCTAGAGGCACTGCTGTTGAAGCCGAACCACCATCTTTAGGCGTTGAGGGGCCGCCCTCGGCCATTGCATAAGGATCGGTATGCGGCTCAATGCGACCGGGTCGATCAATCTGCGTGGAATCAACGACCTGCCAATCCTCACCAGGCAACCAGTTCTTTGGCGTCATAAACGCCGTGCCACGCACATCACGGATCTGGCTTGCGGGTTCACCCTTGGCAAGACGATGCGCTACATCCACCAATGCACGTTCGGCATTACCGAAGATCAGTAGATCTGCCTTGCTATCAGGCAGTACAGAACGTCGCACCTTGTCAGACCAGTAGTCGTAATGCGCAATACGCCGTAAGCTGGCTTCAATCGACCCAATAATCACCGTGGTATCTGGATAGGCTTCACGGGCACGCTGACTGTAAACGACGACTGCCCGATCCGGGCGTTTGTTAGGTTCAGCATTCGGCGTGTAGGCATCATCCGAGCGGATTTTGCGGTCCGCAGTATAACGATTGACCATGGAATCCATGTTGCCGGCGGTTATCCCGTAAAACAGCTTGGGCTTACCCAACCGCTGGAAATCCTTAGCCGAATGCCAATCCGGCTGACTGATAATGCCTACGCGGAAGCCTTGTGCTTCAAGCAGCCGCCCCACCAGTGCCATACCAAAACTGGGGTGATCGATATAGGCATCACCGGTTACCAGAATAATATCGCACTCATCCCAGCCCAGTTGGTCCATCTCGGCACGTGACATCGGCAAAAACGGCGCTGTGCCGAAGCGCTGCGCCCAGTATTTGCGATAACTGAACAGGGGTTTCGGCGTTGCCGAAAAATCAATGGACATCGTAATTCCTGAGTCTTAAAGCGCGAAAGCGCGCTCGACGGCTTCGTCCAGCCGACGTACGGCAATAACGGTTAAGCCCGGTATAGCAGATTTGGGGGCATTCGCTTCCGGAATCAAGGCATGCGTGAAACCAAGCTTGGCCGCTTCCTTGAGCCGTTCCTGCCCGCGCGGTGACGGACGCAACTCACCCGTTAACCCTACTTCGCCGAATACACAGAGCTTCTGATCCAGCGGCTTATTGCGGAATGAAGACAATATCGACAAGATCACAGCCAGATCAGCTGCCGGCTCGTTAATACGAACACCGCCTACGGCATTGACGTAGACATCCTGGTCGGCGCAATGAATACCGACATGCCGGTGAAGCACCGCCAGCAACATCGATAAGCGCTGGGACTCCAGACCCACCGTCAGTCGACGCGGGTTACCAAGCGCCTGATCAACCAGCGCCTGCACTTCTACCAATAACGGGCGTGAACCTTCCTGGGTTACCACAATCGATGAACCGGCTACGGGTTCAGGATGACGCGACAGAAACAGGGCCGAAGGGTTCGTCACTGCCTTGAGTCCCTTTTCGGTCATCGCAAACACGCCCAGCTCATTCACCGAGCCAAAGCGGTTTTTGAAAGCCCGGACCAGACGGAAGCTGGAATGGGTATCCCCCTCGAAATACAACACGGTATCCACAATATGCTCAAGGACACGTGGTCCGGCTAGCGCGCCATCTTTGGTCACGTGGCCGACAAAGAGCAACGTGATGCCATGCTGTTTCGCAAAGCGGGTCAGCTGGGCAGCACACTCACGCACCTGTGCAACGGAACCGGGTGCCGAAGTAAGTGCTTCAGACCAGAGCGTCTGAATGGAATCGATAACGGCAACGCGCGGCTGACGTGACTCCAGCGTAGCAAGAATTTTTTCCAGGTTAATCTCGGCGTAAAGCGGCAATTCCGGTGCATCGACATCCAGACGCTGGGCACGCAATGCGATCTGCGCGGCAGATTCTTCACCGCTGACATAGAGCACCGGCACCCGGGTCGAAACGGCTGCCAGACATTGCAATAGCAAGGTGCTTTTACCAATACCCGGGTCACCACCAATCAGCGCAACCCCACCCGAGACCAGGCCACCACCCAGCACGCGATCAAATTCATCAATGCCGGAGCTCAGCCGCGGTGATTCACGCGCTTCGACTTTGCCCAACGTCTGTACACCGCTCACCGGTGCAAGACTGGCAAAACGATGCGCACTGGTCGCTGCCTTTTCGGCCACCGTTTCAACCAGCGTATTCCAGGCATTACAGTCCGGACATTGCCCCTGCCATTTAGGCTGAGTAGAACCGCATTCGGTACAGATGTAGAGCGCTTTAGCTTTCGCCATGGTTAATCTTTCCAGACCCGGGGAACACGGGCAGCCAATGCGCAGAACAGTTCATAGGCAATCGTACCGGCAGCATCAGCCACTTCGTCCGCTGGCAACCCTGCACCCCATAAAGTCACGGGTGAGCCGACGCCTGCATCAGGCACATCGCTCAGATCACAGCACAACATATCCATGGAAACGCGACCCAGTACGCGGCTACGCTGACCATCCACCAGTATCGGTGCCACATTACTCGCATGGCGCGGATAGCCATCGGCATAGCCACAGGCAACCACACCAATTCTCATCGGGCGATCTGCAACAAAAGTACCGCCATAACCAACACGCTCACCCGCTGCCAGATGCTGGACGGCGATCACCGAGCTTTTAAGTGTCATCACTGGCAACAAATCAAGCGCTTCTGCTGTTTTAGAGGCCTCTTGGGCTCCCCATGGCGAAGCACCATAAAGCATGATGCCCGGACGGACCGCATCACCCAGACGGGTTCTATCATTAGCCCCCACCAGCAAAGCGGCAGAATTGGCAAAACACAGCGGCAAGGCAAAAACATCCGGCCAGGCTTCAGTTAAACGTTGTAGCTGCCAATCCGTGCCACGCGCATTGTCTGCATCAGCGAAATGCGTCATGAGGGTCACACTACGAACAGACTTCAATGAAGTCAGCCTGTTATAAGCCGCTTTAGCATCGTCCAGCGCAATCCCCAGGCGATTCATCCCGGTATTAATTTTCAGGAATACATCGATCGGTTCAGCAAGATCTGCGTTGGCAAGTGCCTCAATCTGATCAGCGCGATGAACCACCGTACTTAAGCCAAGCTGGCTAAACAGCGCAAATTCATCCGGGCTAAAAAACCCTTCGAGCATGACGATAGGTTGCTTGAAACCCTGCGCTCGAAGCCATTGAGCCGCAGATAATTCCAGAATCGCGAAGCCATCAACCGCCTGCCCGATTCGTTTGGCCACCTCGGCCAGCCCATGCCCATAGGCATCTGCCTTGATCACGGCAAAGACCTTGCCACCAGAAGGTGCCAACGCTCGCGCCCGCTTGACGTTATGGATCAGTGCCTTACCGGAAAACTCGGCAATGATCGGTCGCGGAGAAATTGGAATGCTGCTTGAATTCATGATTACGCGATTCTACCTGCTCTACCCACGCACCGCGCGGGTTCGTTGCGGCGCACAATCGAATGTCATGAGATTCATGCTATAAAGCGGACTGATTTTTACAGGCGAGAAGCATGCCATTTGGGTTCTATATCATCATGGCAGCGCAGTTTTTTTCAGCGCTGGCAGATAACGCACTACTGATTGCAGCAATTTTTGCACTTCATGAAATGCAATCACCGCTGTGGTTCGACCCAATGTTAAAGCTCTTATTCACAGTTTCTTATGTGGTTCTGGCCGGCTTTGTAGGTGCTTTCGCTGACTCCATGCCCAAGGGCAAGGTCATGCTGATCTCCAATACCATCAAGATTGGCGGTTGCCTGATGGTCTTTCTGGGGGCGCATCCGTTACTGGGCTATGCGATTGTTGGCCTGGGTGCTGCCACCTATTCCCCTGCCAAATACGGCATCCTCACCGAACTACTGCCACATCGCCTGCTGGTCGTTGCCAATGGCTGGATCGAAGGGCTAACGGTACTAGCCATTATTCTGGGCACCGTTGCGGGCGGCGCACTCATTAACCCGCATATCGCATCGGCTTTGCTCAGCTTCGACATGCCAGTCATCGACACGCCGATTGATTCCGTACTTGAAGCATCCCTGATGATCATTACCGGCATCTACGTACTGGCAGCGGTATTCAACATCTATATCCCCGATACCAAAGTGGACCATGTGCCGCTGTCTTTGAAACCGGCGCATCTATTTCACGAGTTTAACCACTGCCTGAAACTGCTCTGGCGTGACAAGCTGGGTCAGATTTCCCTGGCAACCACCACCCTCTTCTGGGGAGCCGGCGCCACGCTACAATTTATCGTGATTCGTTGGGCTGCCGATGCGCTGGGCTACGATCTGGGCAAAGCCTCGATGCTGCAGGGTGTTACTGCCATCGGCGTTGCCGTAGGTGCAGCCATGGCTGCCCGCATGATCACCCTAAGGAAATCGGTACGCGTTATCCCCATGGGTATCGCCATGGGCTTTGTCGTGATGCTTATGAACTTCTCGACCAGCCTGTGGAGTGCCGTCCCCTTGCTGATCATTATTGGCGCCCTCTCCGGTTTCTTTGTGGTCCCGATGAATGCCCTGCTACAGCATCGTGGTCACATTCTGATGGGCGCAGGTCACTCTATTGCCGTTCAGAACTTCAATGAAAACCTGGCCATTCTGTTGATGACCGGTCTTTATGCGGTACTGATCTGGGCAGACTGCAGCATTTACACGGTGATTGTGACGTTCGGGCTATTTGTGGCCGGCACCATGTATCTGGTGAAACGCCGCTTTGATGCCAATCAGCGCATTCGCGATGACGCGTGCCATCTAGACGACTGCACCACGCATTAAGCGTCGATTGCTTTCCTAGCCAACAAGAGATCCTGCCAGGCTTTCCACTTTTCGGCAGGCTCTCTTAACAGGTAGGCCGGATGGTAAGTCACCACGACCGGAATCCTTATCTCGCCCTGCGTACGATAACGCACGGCACCACGCAAGCTCTGGATAGAAGCTTCCTGCCCCAACACCGCATAGGCCGCAGAGCGGCCCAGGGCAAGAATCACTTTGGGCTGGATCTGTTCAATCTGCTGGTTTAAATACCCGTTACAGAGATCTATTTCATCTGTGGTCGGTGTCCGGTTTTCTTCCGGGTGGCACTTAACGGCATTAGTCAGATAAACACCCTGATCACGCTTAAGATCCAGCGCCGCCAGCATGGCATCCAGCAATTGTCCGGATTGGCCTACAAATGGCAGTCCGGCCCTGTCCTCATCGACACCAGGCGCTTCACCGACTAGCAGCCACTCGGCCTTCTGATCACCCGAACCGGGCACCGCCTGTTTCCGATGACGCGCCAGACCACATTGCTTGCAGGATTTAATTGCCGCATCAACAGCCGCAACGTCCTGCTGAATATCGGCAATAGGGGTTGATGCGTCTGACTCAACCGGTTTTACGGTAGGCAGATCATTCACAATCCAGAATGGATCTACGCCCAGCGCCTCAAGCCACTGTCCCTGCGTCAGTTCACGACGAACAGAGGTCATTCTGGCAGCCCCGCCAATTCCAGACTCATCAATAACGCATGCTCCCGTCCTGCGGGACGTTGCAGCAGCGGATCAGCCGGAGTCGGATAGTAGTTCTTACGCATGCCGGACATTTTAAAGCCCATTTGCACATAGAGGTCGATGGCAACCTGATTGCTCTCTCTGACTTCAAGAAATATCTGCCGTGCCCCACGCCTGCGCGCGCCGCTAACCACCTCCTGCATCAGCCGTTTACCGTAGCCTTGCCCCATTTGATCGGGTCGCACCGTGATCGTGAGCAGCTCCTCGTCGTCGCCTGCTGTCATGCAGACGCAATAGCCCAGAATCTGTTCCTTCGCGCTTTTGAGCACACTGCAATGCCAACCACAGCGTAAAGCATCCACAAAGCTCTGGACTGACCACGGCACATGATGTTGAAGTGCCTCTATCTGGGCAACTTGCGATACATCAGCCTCACACATGGGCTGGATCGTGGGCAACGTCACTGCTTATAGACTTTCACCGGCCGCACGCTCGGCCGTGGTGAGTGCTACTCGGTCACGCACATACACCGGGATAGCATCGGCGGGATCAGTCAGTTGTCCCTCTGCAAAACGGATCGCGCCCAATCGCGCCAACGCCACGGCCGACGGATAACGCACCCCGGCATCTGCCACCGCCTGTTTATCCAGCCAGGCTTTTACCGGGGGGTATTCTTCAACCCCTGTCCCTGCAGCAACATAAGGTTCAGGCAGCTCAGGCAACTGATCCAGTGCATCGGGGTTAACTAGGCATGGTTCGAACACCGGTTGCCACCCAGAGGCTAATTTTGTCCAGCCGCCTGCATAAATCTGGTTCATGCGTGCGTCCAGCAGCGCCAAAACAGTTGTAGCACCAGTTGGCTCGAACGTGGACTCTGCCAGCACTTCTAATGAAGAAACCGGAATCAGCGGCTTATCCAGGGCAACTGCCAGCCCCTGAGCGAGTGCGGCAGAAACCCGCAAACCGGTAAACATCCCCGGTCCCGCATCAAAAGCAATGGCATCCAGAGAGTCCAGCGACCAACCGAGGTCAATCAGAGCCTCCCGAACAGCCGGTAACAGCGTCTCGGCGTGCGGTTGACCACTCGGACAGTTGAATTCACGACAAATCGTCGTCGTGACATTGCAGTCCACAACGTCACCAGACCAGAGTGCAAATGCACCGCGGTCAGTCGAGGTTTCGAGACTCAGTAGTCTAGGCATCGGTTCGCGATCAAATCGGGTCAGTGATCATCGTGATCGTGGTCTTCTTCATCAGCCAGTTCGCCCAGCAACACAATGGCCTGGGCAACAATCGCTTCTTTGCGACCCACCGCATCCAGGTGTTCGTTGGTTTTGGCTTTAACGTTGATGTCTTTTTCCGGCAATCCCAGATCTGCCGCAATATTGGCAATCATGGCGGGCACATGCGCAGATAGCTTGGGGCTCTGGGCAATCACTGTGCTATCAATATTGAGCACACCAAATCCTGCAGCTTCCACACGCTTCATCGCTTCCCGTAACAAGGCACGCGAATCGGCACCCGCAAAGGCCGGGTCGGTATCCGGAAAGTGGAACCCGATATCGCGCAAAGCAGCGCCACCTAGCAACGCATCGGTAATCGCATGCAACAGCACATCGGCATCCGAATGGCCATCCAGACCGTGTGTATGCGGAATCGTAACGCCGCCAATAACTAATGGGCGGTCAGGCACCAGCGCGTGAATATCGTAACCTTGTCCAATACGGAGCATAAATAACCTGTGACTTAGAGATTGTGAGCGTTGCTGTTAATAATCGCCGTCGCCAGCGATAAATCAGCGGGATAAGTAACTTTAAGATTCGCCAGACTACCCGCAACCAGTTTCGGGGCATAACCCAGAGCCTCGATAGCCGCCGATTCATCCGTCGCTACGGCCAGATCGATGGCACCCAGGGCTCGTTGCAGAAGATCGAGGCGGAACATCTGGGGGGTTTGTGCTTGCCAGAGTGATCGACGATCAACCGTGGCCTCCACCCGTTGTGCGGTATCCGCGCGTTTAACGGTGTCTGCGACAGGAATTGCCAGCAAACCACCCACCGGGTCATCGCTTAAAGAAGTGATCAGGGCATCAATCTGCACCGGTGTCAGACAAGGCCGAGCTGCATCATGTACCAGAATCCAGTCTTTAGATTCAACATTAGAATTCTTTACTAACCAACTGATTCCGTTAAGAACACTCTCGGCTCTCGTGGCGCCGCCGATGCGAATGACACTGACACGATCCTGTGACTGTGTAGGCAAACAGCCCTCGTGCCAATCGTTATCTTCCGGGGAAAGCACCACCACCACGCGGGCAATGCGCGCATCCGCCAGCAATGCATCAATGGCATGCCGGATGATGGGCAAGCCATTAATGGTCAGATACTGCTTGGGCAAAGGTGCGCCAAAGCGGCTACCCGATCCAGCGGCAGGAATGATGGCGAAGTATTGAGAAGGCATCCGCGTATTCTACCAATCGCCTATAATTTCGGCCTTCTGCTTTGTTTTAAATTGTGCAACAGGCCTTATGCCCCAGGATTCCCCCCTCAGTCCGGAACAAAATACCCGTCTACCGGAGCTCCCTAGCGGCGTATTGCCAGCACGACTACCGGATATAGGTCATCGCCACACCATTCGTGGCGTAGCGACCGGCGCGCAAAGCCTTTTAATTGCCGAGCTGGCGCGCCTGAAAACACAGCCCCTGCTGGTGGTCTTTACCGCAGACGCCCTGGAACGGCAGCGGCTATATGAAGAACTGCAGTGGTTAACGCCTGAATCCCGTATCCGCCAATTCCCGGATTGGGAAACGTTGCCCTACGACCCGTTTTCACCGCACCACGATCTCATCTCCGAGCGGCTGGCCACACTGTCAGCGCTGCAGCGTGGCGAATGCGACATTCTGCTGGCTTCAGTACAAACCGCATTGCACCGACTGCCGCCACCCGCATTCCTGGCGGCACATTCATTCAGCTTCACCCAGAAACAGGCGCTCGACGAAACGGCTTTGCGTGCCCAGTTGGCACTTGCCGGCTATCAGGCGGTCACCAACGTGATCTCCCAGGGTGAATTCTCTATCCGCGGCGGTCTCATCGATCTATTCCCGATGGGCAGCATGCTGCCATTCCGACTAGATCTGTTCGACAAGGAAATCGAAAGCATCAAGACTTTCGACGTCGACACACAACGAACCCTGTTCCCGGTCCCGGAAATTCAACTCCTACCGGCGCGCGAATTCCCCACCGATGACCGCAGCCGTACACTTTTCCGCCAGCGCTTCCGCGAAGTATTCGAGGGTGACCCAGCCAAAACAGGTGTCTACCGCGACGTCTCACAGGGCACGCTACCAGCCGGCATTGAATACTACCTGCCGCTGTTTTTTGAAGACAACGAAACCGCGACACTCATCGACTACCTTTCGGGGGGCAATGCGGAAAACCCGCCGCTGGTAGTCTTTACATCAGAGCTAAGCACGCCGATTCAGAGTTTCTGGCAGGAAGTGCGTTCGCGTTACACCTTCCACCAGGGTGAAAAAGAACGTCCGCTACTCCCGCCGGAATCCTTATTCCTGAACGAAGAAACCTTCTTCAAAGAAATCCAGCATACCCCGCGCATCCTGCTGGGCGCGGCTGAATCCGAATCCGATAAGAAAGCTTTCCCGGAGATACCGGCCATCGGCCTGGATCGTCGCCGTGAAGACCCGCTAGAAGCCTTCCGCGCCTTTACGCAGCAACATGCCGGCAAAGTGCTGGTCATGGCGGAAACACCCGGCCGCAGAGAGAGCATTCTGGCGCTCCTGCAGGAAGGTGCCTTCGTTGTTCATCCCGTTGAATCCCTGGGGGCGGCGCTCGATGCGGATGAAAAATTACAACTCCTGACCGGACCTTTACACCAGGGCTTTGCCATCCCGGGCCTGGCCATCGTTACCGAAACGGAACTCTTTGCCGGTACACCTCGCCGTAAAAAGCAGTCTCGAAAAAAATCCAGCGCTGATAACTGGTTACGCGATCTCACAGAACTGCGCATTGGTGACCCGGTAGTCCACGAAACCCATGGTGTCGCACGTTATCAGGGACTCACCCACCTGGATCTGGGTGATGGCGATACCGAATTCATGGTCCTGGAATTCGCCAACGAAGCCAAACTCTATGTGCCCGTGGCCCAGATGCATCTCATCAGCCGCTACTCCGGCGGCGATCCGGATCATGCACCCATCCATACCCTAGGCAGCGGTCAATGGGAAAAAGCCAAACGCAAGGCAGCACTTCAGGCTCGCGATACGGCTGCAGAGTTGCTGGCACTTTATGCTGCCCGTGCATCGCGCCAGGGTCATGCCTTCCATTTTGATGAAGGTGACTACGAACGCTTTGCCGATGGTTTCGGCTTTGAAGAAACCATCGATCAGGCCGTGGCCATTGATGC
>ERZ1034363.672-NODE-672-length-22395-cov-7.674881_pt1 | contig 22395 bp, 24 predicted proteins | sample MGYA00520616_ERZ1034363 | MGnify/ENA primary metagenome ERZ1034363 (study PRJEB33736, sample SAMEA104284506) | Azolla filiculoides | biome: Urban; feature: Water surface; material: Ditch water | place: Netherlands | collected 2015-10-28 | depth 0-0.1 m ... | reverse complement strand
GTCCACAGCCCAGGTCCAGGCTCTTGGTCACAGGCACCCCCAGAATGACCTGGTTCTCAAATTGATCGAAGTTTTCATCAAACTTGAGTTCAGGCGTATCCGGAGCGGGTGGGGTGTAGTTGCCGGTACTCCAACCTTGCAACCAAACTGGCTTTTGCGCCGTATGTGTGGAGTCCTCTTCAAATCCGATGTTGGTTGCCAGGTTGACTGCCGGAGTGACGAAGCGACGCTTGGCACGAAGCATGGACAGCTGCATACGCCAAGCCCACGAATTTACGGTGCCATTGCGAAATCCTTGGGCGATCCTTTTCCAGAAGGCAACAGCGCCTGCATTGGGAATCTCTTGCGTCAGCGCGTTATCGAAGAAATCCGCGTCATTTTCGATCGCGTCGTCGTATAGTGCCCAGCGATCTTTCCATGTGGCCCAACCCCAGCAATGGAATATCTGGCAGAGGAAGTTATCCGTTCCCTGCCGCGGATAGCCGGGCAAGTGACCGACCATGTTATTGCCAGAAAGAGCTGCGATGCGCTCGTCACCCGCATAAGCCTTTAGTCCGGCATCGAAGTACTGCATCAGGTCAGGACCAAACCTAACATCGTCTTCCAGGATGATGCCTAGCTCGTGCTCACTGAACATCCAGTCAATGCTTTCCTTGACGTTACGGCGAAGGCCGGCATTGGTGCTGCGTTTGAGCAATTTGACGTTGGCGTTCCAAGTGATCGCAGAAAGCGTTTGTTCAACTTCCGCGCACAGTCGTACATCTTCCGGGTGATCTGCGCGTGGCCCGTCAATCGACACGTAAATGTTCCGAGGCTCTATCGGACGCAGGCACTCAATCAGACCCGCGGTGTAGCGCGGGCGGTTGAAGTTGAGAAGCAATACGGGTGTTTGCATAGGTGCTGTATTGAAGGCGGTTGGGCTGCCTTAGCGCAGCAACGTACTTAATAGGTCAAGGTAGCGAGGTTTCATGTTGGCCCAGCTGTGCTCTTTCGCCCAGGCCTTCCCGGCAAGTGAGTAGGCACTGATGTCTGTGTCATACAGCGCGTCGATCTTGGCGGCAATATGGCGCGGGTCGTACAGTGCAGACTTGAATGGCACATTGACGAACGACAGGTCTTCGTAACCTATAGGGGCTACCAGCGGTGTGGTGGGCAGCCAGGTATTGATCGGGTGGCGGTTGCCGGCAATTACCAGCATGCCCGATGCAAAAGCCTCCTGCAGCGGAAGACTCAAGCCCGCAAAACGCTCCACGAAAACAAAGGCATCAGCCTCGCCCCACAACTCGGAGAAGGAGAGGTCGCGATTGATCACCTCCACACGCGGGTCATGCACAGCGGGCAGGTCCAGCGCCTGGCCCTTGATACGCAGCTCAATCGGGCTCTTGATGTAGGGCAGGGCATCAATCAGCGCCTGCGTGCCGTTTCGGTCGTTGCGGCTGCCATTACCGCCGTTGTGCAAGAAACTCTTGCACTGGCTGCGCTGCTTCCATTCAATTTGCGAGTTCGTGGGGACGTTGAGCATCTCTACGCGATGCTGCGGATACATCTGGCGGTAGTAGTCGTAATCCAACCGACTGACAGTGATGAACAAGTCGGCATCCATTGGGTACGGCGTCCATTCGTACATCGGCATGAAGGCAATCGGTACCTTGTGCTTGCGGGCAAACTGGATCGTTTGGGCGTACCAGGGAGACTCGAAAATAAACAGAATGTCCAGTTTGCTGATGAACGCCTCCAGGATATCTAGGTCCTGTTGCGCGGAAGTAACTTCGCGATTGCCGATTACTTCTGCGTCGGGGTACCAGTCGCGGTGCGTCTCAAACCTGATGTGCTGATTGATCAATACATCGGAGACCACACCGTGGTCACAAAATTCCTTGGCCAGCACACCCAGTCCTGAATGTGTAGCGTAGTGGAGGCTCCCAATTTTCATAAATGCACCGCGTACTTCAATAGTGTTCAGCTTATTGCTGCTGCAGCCTGTAAATCAGACTCACACCTGCATATTCATAATGTCAGTGTAAGCCTGAACCATGCGGTTCCTGACGTGGAGCGTGGCCTGAAAGCCGATCTGGGCCTTCTGGATCGCCACCATGGTTTCTTCCAGGCTGACCTTGGGGTTTTCGAGCTGAACCTCCCTTTGCAGGCGGGTCGATTCGTTCTGGGCGGCGCTGACCGAATTGAGTGCAGACTTGAGTGCGCCGGAGAAACCGCCGCCTACGCCGCCGGCCACACCTTGCGCACCACCGGCTGCGGCCGGGCGCACGCCGGCACCGGGGCGCACTGCCGTGGGCATCGTGAGGGGTTGTAGCTTGAGGTCCATAGCGGCTCCCGGTGAAACTTGATTGGGGCTAATACTAGGGTGGGCCGGGGGTCGGCATTTTTTTAAATTGGACGGGAAACACCGTCCTTTTCAACCTAATGTTTTGCGGGGTGGGTCGAATAATCGCTCAACAAGCAAGGTGACGTGGGCCTTGCACTCTTGGAAGCCAACATGTCCGCAACTGTCGCCATCCCTGTTAACCCAACTCTCCTGCAGCGCTTTAACGGCATGGAGCCGGGCCAGCGCATGCGCTTGGCGCTGGGTCTGGTGCTGTTTATTGCCATTGCCATCACCGGGCTGGTGATGGGGCGTCAGGCCGAGTGGCGCGTGCTGTACACCAACCTGGCTGACAAAGACGGTGGTGCCGTGATTGCCCAACTGGGCACCATGAACATTCCCTATAAATATTCCGATGGCGGTGGCGCGATTCTGGTGCCGGCCGACCGCGTCCACGATGCGCGCCTCAAGCTGGCGTCCTTGGGCCTTCCCAAGGGTGCCGTGTCGGGTTTTGAGATGATGGAGTCCAACCGCTTTGGCATGACCCAGTTCCAAGAGCGCCTGACCTTTCAGCGCGGCTTGGAGGGCGAACTGACCCGGTCCATCCAGTCCATCGCCTCGGTCAGTAGCGCCCGTGTGCACCTGGCCCTGCCGAACCAGAACGGCTTCTTCCGCGACCAGCAAAAGCCTTCTGCTTCTGTTTTGCTCAGCTTGCAGCCGGGCCGCTCCTTGGACAAGACCCAACTCGCCGGTATCGTCCATTTGGTAGCAGCCAGCGTACCCGAGATGGACGCCTCGGCGGTCAGCGTGCTGGACGATACCGGCAAGCTGCTGTCCAAGTCGCCAGATGCAGGCAATGGCCTTAACGCCGATGCCGAGCAACTGCAGTACGTGCAGCAATTGGAGCAGGTCTATAGCCGCCGCATTCTGGACATTCTGGAGCCGCTGTACGGTCCGCAAAATGTCAAAGCCCAAGTGACGGCCGACCTGGACTTTTCCCAAACTGAGTCCACCACCGAGTCGCACAAGCCCAATCTGACGCCTGCAAACAGTGCTGTGCGCAGCCAGCAAACCGTGGAAAGCACCAACGGCGGCGGTACGTCAACCCCCACCGGCGTGCCCGGCGCCACATCCAACCAGCCGCCCGCCCCATCGGCAGCACCCATCAATGGCCAGGCGCAGCCCTTGGCCGCCGCCGGGCAGGCCGTAGGGAACAGCAGCAGCAAAAAAGAGTCCATCGTCAACTACGAGGTGGACAAGACCATCCAGGTGGTCAAGGGCGCCACCGGTGTGGTTAAGCGCATCAATGCCGCCGTGGTGATCAACAACGTCTCCAAGACCGACGACAAAGGCAAGGTCACCAGCACGCCGCTGACCGATGCCCAACTGGAAAAAATGACCGCACTGGTGCGCGAAGCCGTGGGCTTCAAGCAGGACCGGGGCGACTCCGTCAACGTGATGAACGCGCCCTTTGTGGTGGAAAAGGTGGACACCGCCAGCGTGCCGATCTGGCGTGAGCCGATGGTGCTAGACCTGGCGCAGAGCCTGGCCTGGCCGCTGGGTACGCTGGCTCTGGCTGCTATGGTGCTGCTGGGCTTTGTCAAGCCGGCCATGAAGACGCTGAGTGAAAACCGCACGCTGGTCGCGGACGCCCATGCCAAGGAAGGTCAGCTCGATGCCGTAGAGGGCGAGCAGCCCGAGCGGCCGCAGTTGGCCGTACCACACGCGCCGGGCGATGCCATCGGCATGACGCCGTCGGAGCTGCGCATGGAAGAGGCCCGCAAGCTCACCCGTGACAACCCGGCTGCGGTTGCTAACATTGTGAAATCGTGGATCAACGGCGAAGCCCCCGCCTAATTCCCGGGAGTAACACACACCATGGCAAACGAAGACGACGAAGGCCTGCAGAACGCAGCCATCCTGATGATGTCGCTGGGCGAGGCCGAGGCCTCCGAGGTGTTCAAGCACCTGTCTCCCAAAGAAGTGCAAAAGCTGGGGGAGGCGATTGCCAAGACATCGCAAGTTACGCGCGAAAAAGTCGACACGGTGATTGACAAGTTCCACGGCGTGGCGGCCTCCCAGAGTCTGCTGGTTTCCAACTCAGGCGACTATGTGCGCTCCGTCTTGAAACTGGCGTTGGGTGACGACAAGGCAGCCCTGCTGATCGACCGCATTTTGCAAGGCGGTGACGTGTCGGGCATTGAGAGCCTGAAGTGGATGGACCCGCTTTCGGTGGCCGAACTGCTGCGCAACGAGCACCCGCAAATCGTGGCCGCCATCCTGGTGCACCTCGAATACGACCAGGCTGCCGACGTGCTGAAAAACCTGAACGAACGCCAGCGCAACGAAGTCATGCTGCGCGTGGCCACCATGGAAGGCATTCAGCCCACGGCGCTGAAGGACCTGAACGAGGTGTTGTTCAATGTGCTGGCCGGTGGCGACAAGATCCGCAAGGCCTCGCTGGGTGGCGTGAAGACCGCTGCCGAAATGATCAACCTGATGGGCACCGCCATCGAGGGCACGGTAATCGAGTCGATTCGCAGCCACGACGCCGATCTGGCCCAGAAGATCATGGACAAGATGTTCGTGTTCGACGACGTCATCAAGCTCGACGACAAGGCCATCCAGATGGTGCTCAAGGAAGTGTCCACCGACGTGCTCATCGTGGCCCTCAAGGGCGCACAACCCGAGCTCAAGGACAAAATTTTGGCCAACATGTCGTCCCGTGCCGCCGCCACCCTCAAGGAAGACCTGGAGTCGCGCGGCCCCATGCGCCTGTCGGAAGTGGAAGCGCAGCAAAAAGAAGTGCTCAAGATCGTGCGCCGTCTGGCGGACGAGGGCCAGATTGTCATCGGCGGTGGAGGTGGCGACGACGCCATGGTCTGATGTCCCGCGCCCATTCTTCCTACATTCCTGCCGACCAGGTCACCGAGGCCAGTTCCTGGGACTTTGGCGCCGTCGACCAGGCGTCCCTGCGCTTTGCCGCCAAGGTCAAGGCACAGACCGAAGCCCAGGACCGGGCCCGTGACGAAGCGACCCGCCAGGCTGGTTACTCCGAAGGCTATGCCGAGGGCCATGCGCAGGGCCATGCTCTGGCAACGCTGGAAGGTCAACGGCAGATCACTGAATATATTGAAACGCAAGGGCAAGAGGCCGCGCACCAGTTCCTGAGCCTGTTTCAATCGGCGCAGGAGCAGGTGGAGCAGTCCCAGCAAGCGCTGGCCAAGGGGGTTCTGGAATTGGCTTGCGAGTTGGCCCGGCAGGTGCTGCGCCGCGAGCTCACCACCAATCCCAACGCCTTGCAGCCCGTGGTGCGTGAAGCTCTGGGCATGCTGACGGTCGACACCAAGCTGGCGGCTGTCCGCATGAATCCGGTTGACCTTGACGTGTTTGCCGAGGAATTGCAGCGCGAGTTTCCCAATTTGCAACTCACCCTGGTGCCGGACACCGGCATTAGCTCCGGCGGTTGTCTGGTCGAAGCGGCCGGCACGGTGGTGGATGGCACGGTGGAGCGGCGCTGGCAAAAGGCCGTGGCCAGTTTGGGCCTGGAGTCTGCCTGGGAGCAGGGCCATGACGCCGGCTGAAGCGCCCGCCACCGCCCCGGGTAGCCCGGTCCAGTGGGACGACTTTTTTCAGCGTTCCAGGCAACGCGTGGTGCGTGGCTCGGGCTTTGAGGTGCGTGGCACCTTGACCCGTCTTGCCGGTCTGGTGCTGGAAGCCAGCGGACTGCGCGTGCCGGTGGGCTCGCAGTGCGTGGTGACTTCTGTTGGGCGTGAGCCGGTGCTGGCCGAAGTGGTGGGTTTTTCCAATGACCGGGCTTTTCTGATGCCGGCGGGCGATGTGCATGGCCTCTCCAGCGGTGCCAGCGTGGCCCCGGCGGCGCACTATGTGCCGGTGCCGCAGTTGCACACCGCCTCAGCCGCCGATTTCGTGACGGACACCGGCATGCTGCGCCTGCCATTGGGCGACGGCCTGTTGGGCCGCGTGGTGGATTCTCAAGGCATGCCACTGGACCGCAAGGGCCCGATTCGTGACGTGGCCGCCAAGCCTCTGGACCGCGCCCCGATCAATGCCATGGACCGCGACCCGGTGCGCAACAGCCTGGACACCGGCGTGCGTGCCATCAATGCGCTGCTGACCGTGGGGCGCGGCCAACGCATTGGGCTGTTCAGTGGTTCCGGCGTGGGCAAGAGCGTGTTGCTCGGCATGATGGCGCGCTACACCCAGGCCGATGTGATTGTGGTCGGATTGATCGGCGAGCGGGGCCGCGAGGTGAAGGAGTTTATTGAAGACATTCTGGGTGCCGAAGGCCGTGCCCGCTCGGTCGTCGTGGCCGCACCAGCCGACGCACCGCCACTCTTGCGCATGCAGGGCGCGTCGTATGCCACGGCCATTGCCGAGAGTTTTCGCGACGAAGGCAAGCATGTGCTGCTGCTGATGGACTCGCTCACCCGTTATGCCATGGCCCAGCGGGAAATTGCACTGGCCATTGGTGAGCCACCGGCCACCAAAGGCTATCCGCCGAGCTGTTTTGCCAAGCTGCCGCAACTGGTGGAGCGCAGTGGCAACGGGCTCAACGGCGTTGGTTCGATTACCGCCTTCTACACCGTGTTGTCCGAAGGCGACGACCAGCAGGACCCGATCGCCGATGCTGCCCGCGCCATTCTGGACGGCCATATCGTGCTCTCGCGTTCGCTGGCGGAGTCGGGCCATTACCCGGCCATTGACGTGGAACAGTCGGCCTCACGGGTGATGCACAACGTGGTCAGTCGTGACCATTTTGAAGTGGCGCGGCGCTTCCGCTCGCTGTATTCCAAGTATGAAAAGAGCCGCGACCTGATTCAGATCGGCGCCTACGCTCAGGGCTCCGACCCGGCGCTGGATGAAGCCATCGCGCTGCACGACGACATGGCGCGCTTTCTGCAGCAGGACATGTTTGAGTCCGCGCCGATGGAACAGGTGCTACCGCATATGGCCTCGGTTTGCAATGTGTCGCTTGAGCCCGCCTGACGCGCCGCCTGAAAGCACCGCACCATGCAGCAGTTCAAAGCCCTGGAACTCGCCATCACGCAGGCAACCCGCCAGCGCGATGACTTGGCTCGCCAGACGGCGCAGGCACACCGTGTGTTGGACCACGCCAAGGGCCAGTTGAGCCAATTGCAAAGCTATGCGACCGACACCGATGCCCGTTGGATCGGCGGTAACGCCATCAACCTGTCGGTCGAACTGGTCAAGCACCACTACCAGTTTATGGACCGCCTGCAAAACGCGGTCCAGATGCAGTTCGGCGTGATCGCCAATCTGGAGCGTCAACTGGCCGCCGCCCAGCAACGCCAATTGCAGGCCGAGTACCGGCTAGTGGGTTTTCAGCAAGTATTGAAAAGCCGTCGCGCGGCACTGCAAGTGCAGCAGGCGCGGCGTGAGCAACGGGTAACCGATGAATTTGCTGCGCAGCGCCACCGGCGTGGTCGCGCACTGCAGCCCATGGAAGAACCATCATGACCATTGAAAAAAGCCCCCCATCGACCCAAGCGCCAAAGGCCTCTGCCCGATCGGATGCCCACGCGGTGAAGGGCAAGCCGACCGGCACTGACGCCGGGTCCGCCGGCCAAGCCGGTTTCCTGGCCATTTTGGGAACATTGGGAGAAGACGCCATTCCCGATGCCCCACCCACCGTGCCAGCCGGAGAGGCGTTGGCGGGCGATCCGTCCGCACTGCTTTCAGCCGACACCAGTGCCTTTGACGCTAGCGTGTTGCTGCAACAAAACCCGCAAATCGCTGCAGCCCAGGCACTTTTGAATCCGGTCGGCGGTACGGCGCAACCCCAGATTTCCGACGCTTTGCAGGCCGCTGCCATGCCGGTGGACGGCAAGACAGGGCCTGCGGATGGAACCACAGCCCTTGGAGACAAGCCCCTGCCCGGGGCAGAGGGACGGGTTCGTGCAGGGCAGCAGCCTGGCGGAGCCGATGCGGGCGCTTCGATGCGCTCGCTGGCGGCTGACGAAGATGGTTCGTCTTCAACGCAATCGCTGCTGCAAGCGGGCGCACATGGCAAAAAAGGCAAATCCCATGCGACTGGAGAAGCCTCCACGCTGGCCGTATCCGCAACTTCCACCAGCACGCCCACAGAGCGCCCCGAAGTGAAGGACACCAAGCTGCTGGCAGCCCTGCACGCTGCCCGCGCGCCGGAGCCCACGCGCGCGGCCGAACCGATTTTGGTGCCCTTGGCCATGCGCCAGGAAAAGTCGCAAGGCGAACGTGCCAGCAAAGTGTTTCAAACCAGCGAGCCGACCTACACCGGAACCGCGCTGGGGGTGAGTGGCCCCGAGTTTTCGCTGTCCGCTGCGGCGCCGCCGGCGATGGCCGTCGATATGCAAGTGGCCGAACAAGTGACCTATTGGGTATCGCAAAAGGTGCAAAACGCCGAGATGCAACTTGACGGTTTGGGCCAAGCGCCGGTGGAAGTGAGCATTAGCGTGCAAGGCAACGAGGCGCAAATTACCTTCCGCAGTGATGAGGTGCAGACACGCGGCGTGCTCGAAAGCGCGGGCATGCACCTGAAAGACATGTTGCAGCGCGAAGGCGTGGTGCTGACCGGCGTGTCGGTTGGCACCTCGGGTCGCGGCGATGCAGGACCTGGGGAGCGCAGAGAGCGGCAGGGTGCGCGACAAGTCGCCATTGCGCCACTTAAGCCTGCCACCGTAGACAGTGGGCGCGGGCCTCGGTTGCAGAGTGGCCGCTCAGTCGATCTTTTTGTGTAGTGCGGCTGAATTCGGCAAAAATAAGGATAGGCTGTGAATTTACAGGCCTTTTTCACCCTTACGAGGGTTGCATCGGACCAATAATCGGCTCTACATAGACATAGTGAGTGAGGTATTCCAGTGGCTACTGCACCTGAAGCAACGGATGGGGCCGCACCCCCGAAGAAAAGCAAAAAACTGCTGGTGATCATTGGCGCGGTCGTGGCGGTCTTGGTATTGGGTGGCGGCGGTGGTTTCTGGTACATCAAGAAACAGCAAGCCGCAGCAGCAGCGGCCGAAGAGGGCGGCGAAGATGCCGGAGCCCATGCCCCCGCAGCCAAGGATGGTCATGTGGTGCCGCCGGCCTACCTGCCGATGGACAACATGGTGGTGAATCTGGCCGATCCGGGCGGCGACCGGGTGGCGCAAGTGGGCGTGACGCTGGTGGTGAAGGACGCCAAGGCCTCCGATCAGGTCAAGGCGTTTTTGCCCACCATTCGCAGTGGCGTGTTGATGCTGTTGTCCCAGAAGACAGCCGAAGAACTTCTGACCGCCGAGGGTAAAGAAAAGTTGGCCGCTGATATCTTGCGCGAAGCCAGCATTCCGTTTGGTGGCGGTGAAGAAGAAGAGCCGGAGACGGCCACCAAGAAGAAAAAGAAAAAGAAGGCCCATGTGGAGTACCCGGTGACAGCAGTCCTGTTTTCCAGTTTCATTGTTCAGTGACGTCGTAACGGAAGTGCACTATGAGTGAATCGTTTCTCTCCCAGGAAGAAGTGGATGCACTTCTGGAGGGGGTTACGGGCGAGAGCCAGAAGTCGGTAGAGGAAACCGCCGAGCACGGCGAGGTCCGCCCGTACAACATCTCCAGCCAGGAACGTATCGTGCGTGGGCGCATGCCCACGATGGAAATCGTGAACGAGCGCTTTGCCCGCAACTTGCGCCAGGGCTTGTTTAATTTCATCCGCCGCAGTCCGGAAATTTCGGTGGGTCCGGTGTCGGTACAGCGCTACAGCGCCTTCTTGCGTGAACTGGCCGTGCCGACCAACTTCAATATCGTGGCCATTCGCCCCTTGCGTGGCAGCGGCATGATTGTGTGTGAGCCCAGTTTGGTGTTTGGCGTGATTGATACGCTGTTTGGCGGTATCGGTAAATTCCAGACCCGGATCGAAGGGCGCGACTTCTCTGCCACCGAACAGCGCGTGATCAACCGGCTGGTCGACGTCATCACGGAAGAGTACAAAAAGGCTTGGAAGGGCATTTATCCGCTGGAGCTGGACTACCAGCGTTCGGAAATGCAGCCGCAGTTTGTGACCATCGCCACGCCCAGCGAAATTGTCATTTCCACTTCGTTCCAACTGGAAATCGGCGACATTGCCGGCTCCATCCATTTCTGCTTCCCTTATTCGACCCTCGAGCCGATTCGCGATGTGCTGTATTCCAGCACGCAGGGCGACTCGGTGGAGGTGGACAAACGCTGGGTGAACGTGTTGACACGGGAAATCCAGGCGGCCGAGGTGACGCTGGTAGCCAATCTGGCCACCGCCGATGCCACGGTGGAGCGCCTGCTGTCCTTGAAAAAGGGGGACTTCATTGAGCTTGAGCGCGAACCCCGAATTCAGGCCACGGTGGATGGTGTGCCGGTATTCGAGTGCAATTACGGCACCCACAATGCCAAATATGCCATTCGGATCGAAAAATCTTTACGCGGTAACGACCACAACTGGTTAGGGGAAAGACATGGCAACTGAAGAAACTCCCGGCGAAGCCGCTGCCGACGACGGCATGGCGGATTGGGCCGAGGCCCTGATGGAGCAAAAGGCAAGCGATGGCGGTGCCGACGCTCAACCCGGTGGCGTGCTGTCCGGTGGCGATGCGCCCAGGCCGTTTTCATCCGGCGCCGGTTCCGATGGCGCTGGGCAAGACATCAATATGGTGCTGGACATTCCGGTTCAGCTCTCGGTGGAATTGGGGCGCACCAAGGTGCCCATCAAGCACATCCTGCAACTCGGGCAGGGCTCGGTGGTAGAACTTGACGCCCTGGCGGGTGAGCCCATGGACGTATTGGTCAATGGTTACCTGATCGCCCAAGGTGAAGTGGTGGTGGTGAACGACAAGTTCGGTATCCGCCTGACCGACGTGGTGACACCGTCCGAGCGTCTGCGCCGCGTCAGCAAGAACTAAGCACGCCGTGGAATGACCCAATCCCTGATTCTGATTGGCCTGTTCCTGGCAGTGTTGGTGAGTCTGCCCTTTCTTATAGAGCGCATCAAAAAACACTACGGCTTGGGTCCGATCGGGCCTACCGGGGCGTCCCGCGTGGTGTCGGCGCTCGCCTTGGGCCCGCAGCAAAAGGTGGTGACGGTGGAGGTGGGCCCCAGCCATGCGCGCGTCTGGCTGGTTTTGGGGGTCACGCCCCAGGCCATTCAATGCCTTCATACGCTGCCGGCCGAAAACGCAGCGGCATTGCCGGTGGTCAAGCCCGCGGTGGCGGATATGCTTGAGCCCAAAGAAAACGCGTAGATCGATTCCAGAATGAAAACACCCGCCCGGCTGGCCAAAGTTGTACTGCCCGCGCTGGCCTTGATGGTCGCGGCGGCGGCGCATGGCCAAACCCAGGGGCAGCTACCGCTGCTGATTGGCAGCTCGCAGGGAAGTACCAATTACTCGGTGCCAATCCAGACGTTGCTGTTCTTTACCGCGCTGTCGTTTCTGCCGGCGGTGCTGTTGATGATGACGGGCTTCACCCGCATCGTGATTGTGCTGTCGCTCTTGCGGCAGGCGCTGGGCACCCAGTCCGCACCGCCCAACCAGGTGATTGTGGGCTTGTCGCTGTTTCTGACCTTTTTTGTGATGGGCCCTACGCTGGACAAGGTGTACGAAGACGCCTATTTGCCCTACACCAACGGAACCATTGCGTTTGACACGGCCCTGACCCGCGCTGAAGTGCCGGTGCGCAGCTTCATGTCCAAGCAAACGCGGCAGTCGGACTTCGCCCTGTTCGTCAAACTGGCCAAGTTGCCCCCGGATACCAAGGTCGATACGGCACCTATGCGGGTGCTGATTCCGGCGTTTGTAATCAGCGAGCTTAAGTCGGCCTTCCAGATCGGATTCATGATCTTCATTCCCTTTTTGGTGATCGATATCGTGGTGGCCAGCGTGCTGATGTCCCTGGGCATGATGATGCTGTCACCGGTGCTGGTGGCCTTGCCGTTCAAGCTGATGCTGTTTGTGCTGGCCGACGGCTGGAATCTGCTGGTCGGCTCACTGGCCGCAAGTTTTGTGAGCTAAGGGTCTTACACATGAACTCTCAAATGGTATTGACCATGGGGCAGGAAGCACTGCTCATGCTGCTCATGGTTTCTTCGCCGGTATTGGGAGCCGCGCTGGTGGTTGGCCTGCTGGTCAGTCTGTTTCAGGCGGTCACCCAGATTCACGAGGCCACGTTGGCATTTGTGCCCAAGCTGGTTGCCGTGATTGCGGTGCTGGCGATTGCCGGGCCCTGGATGCTGACCATGCTGGTGGAGTACATCCGCCGCATCATGGAATCCATTCCCGGCGTGGTGGTCTGAACCGGCAGGCGTTGTGATCAGTCTTTCCGAGGCCCAACTGGCCGCCTGGATTTCGCCAATTTTCTGGCCGTTCATCCGGGTGTTGGCGGTGTTTACCTCGGCCCCGGTTTTTTCGTCGCGCGCCTTCACGGTGCGCGGGCGGATTGCCCTGGCGTTTCTGGTGGCTCTGGCGTCACAGGCCAGTCTGCCGCAAGCGGAGGTGGTCGGCCTTAACGATGTGCGGGCCTTTGGCGTGCTGGTGCAGCAGGTGGGCGTGGGACTTTCCATCGGGTTTGCGGTGCGGCTGGTGTTTGCCGCCGTGGAACTGGCCGGTGAAGTGGTTGGCTTTCAGATGGGCCTTAACTTTGCGTCGTTTTTCGACATGACACTGAATTCCCAGTCCAGTGCGGTGGCACGCTTCTTTTCCCAGATGACCTCGCTGTTGTTTGTGGTGATGAACGGGCACCTGATGGTGCTGATGGCAGTTAACAAAAGTTTTGTCGCGTTTCCAGTGGGGCAAAACTTCCTGCAGGCGTTGGCGCAAATGCAGTTGCACACGCTGGGTGCCGAAATTTTCTCTAGTGCCCTCTGGATTGCCATGCCCATGGTGGGCATGCTGATGTTTGCCAATCTGGCGATGGGCATCATTTCGCGGGTGGCACCGCAAATCAACATTTTTGCGGTGGGCTTCCCGATCACGTTGGTGGTGGGGCTGGTGGGTATTGCCTTTACCCTGCCCATGCTCGACCAACCCTTTATTACCCTGATGGGCCGGGTGATCGATATTTTTGGCTAGACCAACTCGTTGCGGATGGCGTAGACCGTCAATTCCGCGTTATTGCTGAGTTTGAGCTTTTCCAGCAATCTCGCGCGGTACACGCTGACCGTTTTGGGGCTCAACATCAGTTCTTCCGCAATATCTGACAATTTTTTACCAGAGGCTATTTTCAACAGCGTCTGCAGTTCGCGCTCGGACAGGGTGGAATGCAAGGTCTCTGACTGCGGTTCCGCCAGGTTATTTACCAGCATGTCGGACACCGCCGCCGTGACATATTTGCGGCCTTGCGCAATGGTGCGCACCGCGGCAATCAGTTCATTCGGGTCGCCCGCCTTGTTCAGGTAACCGTGCGCACCGGCGCGCAGGCAGCGGATAGCGTACTGGTCTTCGGCAAACATCGACACGATCAGCACCCGGACGCTCGAGCCCCCTTCTTTCAGGGAAGCCAGCACCTCCAATCCGCCGCGTCCCGGCAGGTTCAGGTCAAGAATCAAGACGTCACACTCCGCCGAGCGCAGCACTTCGCGCACTTCCGAATAGCTACCGGATTCGCCGGTTACCTGAATATCCACCGCCTCGCTCAGGGTGTCGCGAATGCCGCGACGCACCATGGCGTGGTCATCACACAGAACTACTTTGATCACTGGAAATCTGCCTCGTCTGGGGAATCGGCGGCGCCGTTCAGGGGGATATTTAATATGAGGGTGGTGCCCTGGCCTAGGCGGGTGCTGAGGTCCAGCCAGCCATTGACCACCCGGGCACGTTCTTTTAGGCCTCGAATGCCGAAGGCCGTCGGGTTGCTCAGCGCTTCGGCCGAGATACCGATGCCATTGTCAGAAATCTCCAGCGTCAGAACCCCTTCTGCATCCGACAGATCCATCTTGACCTGCGAGCACTGCGCATATTTGGAGATGTTGGTTAGCGCCTCCTGGGCCGTGCGGTAGGCGGTTAGCTGGATCGGTTTTTCCGGATTCAGGGACGGGTTGTTGGTTACCAGCGAAGTCTTGACGCCGCTACGGCGCTGAAAACTCTCGGCCAGCCACTGGATGGCAGGAAACAGGCCCTGGTCCAGGATGGCTGGGCGCAGGTTCATCATGATGCGCTGGCTGGCCCCGATCGCGTGTTGCAGCATGTCGTTGGCCGTTTTGACGTGTTCCAGGGTTTCAGGCGAATCCACATGCCTCGATATCCAGGACAAATCCAGCCGCACCGCGGCCAGCGAGCCGCCGATGTCATCGTGGATTTCTCGGGCAATCGATGCCCGTTCGTTTTCAATGGCGGTCTGCAGGTGCTGGGCAAACAAGGCCAGTCGCTGCTCGGACGCCGCCAGCTCGGCCATGGCCCGCGCTTCGGCCGACTTGGCCTTGAACAACTCCATGGCGCTGGCCATTACCCGCGGCAGATTGGGCAAGTCGTTCTTGGGCAGGTAGTCACTGATGCCGAGTTGAATGGCGGCCACCGCGGCCGATTCACCGATTGCGCCGGAAAGCAGCACAAACGGCAACCGGATTTGGGTGCTCTGTAGCACGGCCCAGGCGTCCAGCGCGGTGAAACCGGGCAGGCGATAGTCGGCCAGAACGATGTCAAAGGAACGCTGGCGGACTTGCGCTTCAAAATCACCCAGCGAGTCGACACGGGTAATGGCGTACGGGAGTTTTTCCTTCGTCAGCGCCCGGCACACCAGTTGGTGGTCCAGTTCCGAATCTTCCAGGTGAAGAATAGCGAGGTGGGCGTGGGTAAGTGAGGGGGCGAGAGCGGCCGTGAGCATTGCGCTGGATTATCTGGTTTGGATCAGCGGCGGTGCAAGTTCTTTTACTTGCGAAATGTCATGAGGTTGGTCAAAATTTCCACAATCGCCATGTTTCCTGCTAACCTAGAACCCAGAAAAAAGCAGTGGTGACACAATATGAATGACCTACTAATCCAGTGTGGCCTCGGGGACCATTGAAGATGCCAGAATCTTTGACAACACCGTCTGCGCCCTCCGTACAAATGCCCCTGATGTTGGTGGCAGAAGTGCAGGACTCATTGCTGGTGGTTGTTCACGACCTGAACCGCCTGGATGGTTTGCTGGCCCACACCATGGAAAACCTGATGGAGCGTTTTACCGCTGCCAGCGCCAATCTGGCCAACCCGGACCTGATTTCAAGCACGGAGCTAGACGGGGTGCGCAACACCTTGCGTGCCGCGGTTACCGAGTTGCAGTTCCAGGATATGGCGTCCCAATTGATTGCACATACCTCCAAAATATTGCAAGGTTGTGCTTATCGCCTCGCGTCTGAATCGATGGGGATGGAAGATGGTGAGGCTGTACCCTTCGTAGAGGAAGTTCCTGAGCGCCCCAATCCGGTCACGCAGGACGAAATGGATGCTGGTTCCATTGAGCTTTTTTAACGGTTTTATCAAGATTGATTAGTTGGAGCATTTGATGCCTGTAATTCTTGCCGTCGACGACTCACCTTCCATGCGGAAGATGGTCTCTTTTACGCTCACTGGAGCGGGCTATCAGGTCGTTGAGGCCGTAGATGGGCAGGACGCCTACGAAAAGGCGCAGACCCAATCTTTCGATCTGGTATTGACGGACCAGAACATGCCACGGATGGACGGTTTGGGCCTGACGCGCAAGTTGCGCGAGCATCCGCAGTTCAAGACCACCCCGATTTTGATGCTGACCACCGAGTCCAGCGACTTGATGAAACAGGCGGGCCGAGCGGCGGGAGCCACCGGTTGGCTGGTCAAGCCCTTTGACCCGGCCAAACTGTTGGAAGTCCTCAAAAAAGTTATTCGCTAGAGCGCTGGTAGGGACGGCAGTTCAAAATATTCAGGAGTTAACCACCATGTCAGAAACCCACCAAGATAGTGGCGCAGGCAGCGACATCGATCTCAGTCAGTTCTACCAAATCTTCTTTGAAGAAGCCGGAGAAAACCTGGACCAGATGGAGTCCATGCTGCTGAACCTGAATCTGGAAACCGCCGACGATGAGGAGCTCAATGGAATTTTCCGCTGCGCCCACTCTGTAAAGGGCGGCGCAGCAACCTTTGGCTTTACCGACGTGGCGGAACTGACCCACAAAATGGAGTCCTTGCTGGATCGCCTGCGTCGCCATGAGTTGCAGCCGAATTCCGCCATGGTGGATGTTTTGCTGGAGTCTGCAGACGCCTCGCGCAGCTTGCTGGCGCGCCACCAGTCGGGTGATTCCAGCGAAGCCCCGCCGATTGCCGACTTGGTGCAGCGCATTGCGTCCCTTGCAGCAGGCAATGCTCCGGTGGCTGCCCCGGCACCCGTCAAAGCAGCGCCACCGCCGCCGCCTGCTCCGGTGGTTGCCGCTGCCCCGCCCGCAGCGAATGGCACGCGGCAGCTCGAAATCAAGGTGGGTCCCCTGACCCATCCAGAGCAAGCCGACGCGATTTCTGAGCTTTTCCGGGACATTCCCGGACTGGGAACGATCAAAACCTTGAATTCAGATCGGGCCGACTTCCGCCTGTTCTCGGTGGAAACGGCATCCACCGATGACGACCTGCTCGACCTCTTCACGTTCCATGTGGCACGTGAGCAAATCGATATCAAGCCCGTGGCCGCTGCGGCACCTGCGCCTGCACCGGCTGCCTCCGATGCCAGTCACGGCTTTTTTGACGGAGCGCCGGGCGCACCGGGAGCGGCCGCGCCAGCGGCGCCTGCTCCTGAGCCAGTCGCTGGCTTTGGCTTCTTTGACGGTGCGCCGGGAGCACCTGGCGCGGCCCTGGAGTCTGCCGCACCCGAAGCGGTTGTAACCGAGGCAAAAGCCAAAGCTGCGCCCAAAGCGGCCGGCGCACCGGCTGCGCAGCCCGAAGCGGCAACGATCCGGGTGGCCATCAGCAAGGTAGACCAACTGATCAATCTGGTTGGCGAGTTGGTGATTACGCAGGCCATGCTGGCCCAGAACAGCCGTGCGCTGGATCCTGCGGTGTACCAGCAGCTCCTGACGGGGCTGGCCGATTTGGACCGCAACACCCGCGACTTGCAGGAATCGGTGATGTCGATTCGCATGATCCCGATGTCGATTGTGTTCAGCCGCTTCCCACGCATGCTGCGCGATCTGGCGGGCAAGTTGGGCAAGAAGGTGGACTTTGTCACCCAGGGTGAAGCAACCGAGCTGGATAAGGGGCTGGTCGAAAAGATTACCGATCCACTGACGCACTTGGTTCGCAATAGTTGCGACCACGGGATCGAATCGCCTGCGGAGCGCTTGGCCGCTGGCAAGCCCGAAACCGGCACGATTACGCTGTCCGCTTCGCACCAGGGTGGCTCCATCGTGATTGAAGTGCGTGATGACGGCAAGGGCCTATCGCGGGAAAAGATCCTCAAGAAAGCCCGCGAGCGGGGGCTGGACGTATCAGACCAGATGTCGGACGCCGATGTGTGGGGTCTGATTTTTGCGCCGGGTTTCTCCACCGCTGAAGTGGTGACCGATGTGTCCGGCCGAGGTGTGGGCATGGACGTGGTGAAGCGAAACATTGCTGCCTTGAATGGAACCGTGGAAATTGATTCTGCCGAGGGCTTTGGCATGCGGGTTGCAGTGCGCCTGCCGCTGACGCTGGCCATCATGGATGGCATGTCGGTGGGGGTTGGCGAAGAGGTTTACATCCTGCCGCTTTCCTCCGTGGTCGAATCGTTCCAAGTCAAGGCCGATGCGGTCAGCACGGTGGGGCAAGGCTCGCAATTGGTCAAGGTGCGCGACGAATACATGCCCGTCATTGAGCTGGAAAAAGTATTCCAGGTACCGCGCTTCGACTTCGACAAGAACAGCGACATCATGGTCGTGGTGGAAGCCGATGGCAGCCGGGTCGTGTTGCTGGTGGACGAACTGCTGGGCCAGCAGCAGGTGGTGGTGAAGAACCTGGAGTCCAACTACCGCAAGGTGCCCAATGTGTCGGGCGCGACGATTCTGGGTGATGGCAAGGTTGCACTGATTCTGGACACGGCCGCGCTGGTGCGCCGTTCCAGGCACTAGGAGAACGCAATGGGAATGATGGAAAAAATGGATGAACTGACCTCTACCGGTGCCCGCGAGTACCTGACTTTCCGCCTGGATCAGGAAGAGTACGGTATCGACATTCTCAAGGTGCAGGAGATTCGTGGTTACGAGTCGCCCACGCGCGTGGCCAACGCACCCAGCTTTATCAAAGGCGTGGTGAATTTGCGCGGAACAATCGTTCCGATTGTGGACATGCGCCTCAAGTTCAATTGCGAGAAGGCTGAATACAACACCTTTACCGTGGTCATCATTCTGAATTTGCGCAGCCGCATCGTGGGCATCGTCGTGGATTCGGTCAGTGATGTGATGGAACTGCCTCCGGAGTCACTCAAGGCGGCACCCGAGATCGAGAGCGTCATTGACAGCAGTGCGGTGATGGGGCTGGGCTCCTTGGGTGATCGCATGCTGATTCTGCTGGATATCGAGCGGCTGATGTCGGCATCGGACATGGGTTTGGTCAGCTCCGACGAGTAAGCCGCTCTGCAGGGGCGGGGCTCCATCACAACCAATAATAATGATTGATCACCAATGAATGCGCGAGGAGCCGAAGATTCGTTGGGCGATACCGGGATGCAAGGCCGGGAGTTCGCCTGGACCAGTGCCGACTTCGACCGGGTACAAAGCCTGATTTACCGCCATGCCGGTATCAGCTTGCACGATGGCAAACATGCGATGGTTTACAGCCGTTTGTCACGGCGCTTGCGTGATACCGGGCACAACAGCTTTAAGGATTACCTGACCTGGCTGGAGTCATCGGATGGCCCCGAATGGCAAGAGTTCGTGAATGCGCTCACCACCAACCTGACCTCTTTTTTTCGCGAGCAGCACCACTTTCAGATTTTTTCTGAGCACCTGAAATCCAAACCGGCCTCCCATCCCTGGAAGGTTTGGTGCAGTGCTGCTTCTACCGGCGAGGAGCCCTACTCCATTGTGATGACGGCGCTGGAAGCATTGGGAGCCCGGCCGAATTTTTCCCTCATGGCGAGTGACATTGACTCCAAGGTCCTGGCCACGGCGTCCAACGGGGTTTACAAGGCGGAATCGCTCAAGGGCATCACTCCTGCCCAGATGCAAGCATTCTTTATGCGTGGCAAAGGAGCTAACTCCGGCATGGTGCGTGTTAAGCCGGAGTTGCGCCATTACATTGAATTTCTCATCGTCAACCTGATCAAGGACGACTGGCCGTTTCGGGAGCCGTTTGATGTGGTTTTTTGCCGCAACGTGATGATCTATTTCAATGCCGAAACGCAGCGGAAGGTGTTGGAGCGCATTCATCGGGTCATGAAACCGGGCGGCATTTTGTTTGTCGGCCATGCAGAAAACTTCAGCGACTCCCGTGACCTATTTGTTTTGAAGGGAAAGACAGCCTATGAGCGCCGGTGATACTTCGCGGTGGCGTCAGCATCAGAAGGCGAGATTTCTATGAGCGCTTTTATGTCTGGTTCAACCGCGCCACCGGCTCGAGGGGGCGCAGCCCTGCCGCCCACCAAAACGCTACCCAGCGGACGTGTTTCGCGGATCGACCAACTCAAGGCCATGCCGCGTAAGCCGGGGGAGGCGTCGTTCTTTTATGCCGACCACCATTTTCAATATGACGCGGTTAAGGTCCTGCCCGGCGAATACTTTGTATCCAATGAAGACATTGTGGTCATGACCGTGCTGGGGTCCTGTATCGCCGCGTGTATCTGGGACGGGCGTTCGCGCGTGGGTGGGATGAACCACTTTATGTTGCCCGACGGGGATACCGGGGATGGTTCGGGTCGCTACGGTTCGTTCGCCATGGAGTTGTTGATCAACGAGATGCTAAAGCTCGGAGCGCGTCGGGAAACCATGCAAGCCAAAGTTTTTGGTGGCGCGCAGGTGATGGCCGGCTTCACCACCATGAACGTGGGAGAGCGAAATACCCAGTTTGTGCAAGACTATCTGGCGACCGAGCGAATCCCAATTGTTTCCCAGGACGTTCTGGATATTCACCCACGCAAAGTGTGCTTTTTCCCGGTAACGGGCAAAGCCCTGGTGAAGCGATTGGCACACTCGCATCCGGAAACACTGGCCGTGGAAGAGCGACGAGGCAATGCTGTGACAGTGGCAAAGTCCAATGCAGGTGGCTCGGTCGACTTGTTTTGAGGATGTTGTTTGATTAAGAAGATACGTGTCGTCGTGGTGGACGACTCCGCATTGGTCCGCAGTCTGTTGTCGGAAATCATTAACCGCCAGTCGGACATGGTCTGTGTGGGGGCTGCCAACGACCCCCTGATTGCTCGCGAAATGATTCGCGAACTCGATCCCGATGTCATCACTTTGGACATCGAAATGCCAAAAATGGACGGCATTGAATTTCTGGGGCGTCTGATGCGCTTGCGTCCGATGCCTGTTGTGATGATCTCCACCCTGACCGAGCGAGGTGCCGATGTCACCATGCGTGCGCTTGAACTGGGTGCGGTCGACTTCGTTGCGAAGCCACGCATCGGTTTGGTGGATGGCATTAAGGAGTTAGCCGACCACATTGTGGACAAGGTCCGCGTGGCGGCACAAGCGCACGTACGCCGCAGTGTGGTGCCAGTAGCCGCCAGTGCGCAATCGCCAAGTTCAGCACCTTCAACACCCCATAACCCGTCTATCGGCCGTATTTCGACCGAAAAACTGGTGTGCATTGGAGCGTCGACCGGGGGAACCGAAGCGATCAAGGAAGTGCTGGTTCGCATGCCCGCCGACTCGCCTGGCATCGTGATCACGCAGCATATGCCACCCGGATTCACAACCAGTTTTGCAGCGCGCCTGGACGGTTTGTGCCAGATATCCGTAAAGGAAGCCGTCCACGGGGAGCGAATCCTGCCTGGTCACGCCTACATTGCGCCCGGTGGGAAGCAGTTCCGCATCGACCGCAGTGGTGCCAACTACGTTTGCGTCGTGGAAGACGGTGAGCCGGTGAACCGCCATAAGCCTTCTGTGGAGGTGCTGTTCAAGTCGGCCGCCCGTGTGGTGGGTCGCAATGCATTTGGCATCATGCTGACCGGTATGGGCAACGACGGTGCTAAGGCAATGAAAGAGATGCGCGATGCTGGAAGCTACAACTATGTGCAAGACGAAGCGAGTTGCGTTGTCTTTGGCATGCCCAGAGAAGCAATCGTTCATGGCGCCGCGGATGAAGTGCTCCCTCTGACTTCCATAGCGCCAGCACTGCTGACACGCCTTAGCGCCGGTACGGATCGATACCGCGTGTAGACTCTCGATCCATCGCAGTCCAACTTGTGTAAATGCAAAAAAGTTGGAGTAGCTTGGAAAATCAAAAAAGCTGTGCTATAGTCGAGGGCTTCGCTGATCACGGCGAAGAAAGTTTCGAAAAAGAGTTGATTAAAAAATTTTTCAAGAAACTTGACCAGGACTTAAAAACTGTGTCATAATTCAAGGCTTCGCTGATCACGGTGAAGCAAACAAAGAAAAGTAAAAAGTTCTTTGTGATCTTTAAAAACTTACAGCCGATAAGCGTGGGCGTTTGAAGGCAATTGCCAAGTTCTTCGGAACTGGGTTCTTATGAACCTACAAACGCTCATGAAGTAAAAAAGATGTGGAAAAGTCAGAGATGAAATTTCCGCGTCGATTCCAATTTATGAGTTGCTCGAAAGAGCGAAAAAATTCAAGATCGAACTATAGAGTTTGATCCTGGCTCAGATTGAACGCTGGCGGCATGCCTTACACATGCAAGTCGAACGGCAGCACGGGAGCAATCCTGGTGGCGAGTGGCGAACGGGTGAGTAATATATCGGAACGTGCCCAGTCGTGGGGGATAACGCAGCGAAAGCTGTGCTAATACCGCATACGATCTACGGATGAAAGCGGGGGATCGCAAGACCTCGCGCGATTGGAGCGGCCGATATCAGATTAGCTAGTTGGTGAGGTAAAGGCTCACCAAGGCGACGATCTGTAGCTGGTCTGAGAGGACGACCAGCCACACTGGAACTGAGACACGGTCCAGACTCCTACGGGAGGCAGC
>ERZ1034363.671-NODE-671-length-22423-cov-6.689161_pt1 | contig 22423 bp, 30 predicted proteins | sample MGYA00520616_ERZ1034363 | MGnify/ENA primary metagenome ERZ1034363 (study PRJEB33736, sample SAMEA104284506) | Azolla filiculoides | biome: Urban; feature: Water surface; material: Ditch water | place: Netherlands | collected 2015-10-28 | depth 0-0.1 m ... | reverse complement strand
TGAAAAGGCACAGACCCAGGCTGGCCTTAGAAATGCAATTAAACAATATCGCTTGCAAAAGGGAAGTTGATGTAGTACACTTGTTACACATTCACAGTAAGGAGTAAAACATGAAACGCGTAATCCTAATAGCAGCACTGGTATCTGGTACAGCAATGGCTGGTGAGTTCGATCTGCCATCCATTGAGCAGATGAATAACAGCCGTCAATCCATATCCGTTTTGCCTGTGGCTCCAGTAAGCCGCACTGGTCCGACTACCGTGTGGCAGTCAGGCAACTACACATTTATCGATGAGCCACAAGGCCAGACGACTGTGTTTCAGGACAAACAATTCACCTATATCACACCACCCAAGGGTCCGCAGACTGTCTGCCAGACCATTGGTAAATTTGTTTATTGCAACTAAGGGGACAACCATGACTATGATCGACATTATCCGTAAACTTGTTAAAGCACCAGCAGATACAACACCTGAAATTCTAAGCTGTATGGAAGGCATGGCTGAGCGTAACGCAGCTCGTATTGCCCAGATCAAAGCTGAGATGGGTACCAAGTACATTCTGCACCCATCGCACATGAAGTCAAAACTTGATGCGCCACGTCCGGTGTAATCATGGGAAAGACTGAAGATGATTACGATTGCTACTGGGGTGGCAGCGACCCTTGGGCACCCACGGATGAGGATACTCGTGGTGACTATGAGCATGATCTGCAACGACAACGGGAGCTAGATGATGCAGACTGGCCTACAGATTCTAAATAGCATGTTCGGCTATAACACGCCGATCCCTGACGCGCCTACAACCCGTCAACACCGGATCGGTGTGTACAGCTCAGGATACAAGCGTAACGACAAGGCTGAGGAACGGTATCAGCAGCAGAAAGTCGCCAAGCCTAAAGATCCGAATGTATTAAAAGATTCAGAGAAACGGATGCTTCAGATTGTTAGGTGCAATAATGGCGTTACTGGTATTCAAGCTGCCAGTAAGACCAAGTGGACGGCTAATCACTGCTCCATGATCTTGACATCGCTGTTCCGTAAAAACCTGATTACTAGAGTCAAACACAAAGAATCCGGTACCCGTTGGTACGTTTATCATGCTAGAAAAGTCTGACATCGCACACTTAATCCGTAAACACAGTTTGATGCAAGGCGAGGTTGATTCTCGCCACATCGATTTAATCAATGAAATCTTTGCGCTGGGTATCCAGGCTGGTGTGGCTCAGGCCAAGGCAGCTGTGGAATGGCGCATCAATGGTCCCATGTGGGCACAATTTATAGAGGAAAACACGCAATGGCCGTCATAGATCACCCAGTACACGAAAAGACTCGCTTCGACGATACACATCGTTATGGGTGCCACAATCGCAAGGATCTAATGGAAGCGTACTACGCGCCTAACCGTGCAGCAGGTACAGATGGCTACAAGCCGACCTGGTGGCTAGAGCGTATTCGTATCCCATTCACCATGAGCCGTGAGTGTCGCTATGACCGTAGCCTCAAGGACGCATGGTGTGAGGGCTGTAAGCATCGTGGCAGCGGTGAGGCTTATGACGCTAAGGTACGCGAGTTAGCCAGTGTCAAATGACGAGTGCTTTCTGTTTGGTTTGATCGTAATGGTAATTCTATTTGCCATCCCGATCTGGCTGCTGAGCAAAAAAGAAGCCCCTAAGTAGGGGCTTTTCAATTGCCAGGAGGGGACAAGGCAAGGAGACTAGATTGTGCCACATCTTTTTCCCAGCCGCAAGCGTAACAGATGAGCCAGCCATCTTCTTCAAACAATCTTGCGCCGCAGCAAGGACAGGATTTCATTTGTTCAGGTTCGCCATGATTCGGGTGCCGAACAGGAAGCCAAACGCGATATTAGCGGCCTCCAGTGCAATACCCTTGGTGTAGTCGTCTAGCGGCAAGTACAGGCTGGTGATGCCTACTGTGATTACAGCCAAAGCACCAATGTAGCGAGAGCTTGCTCTAAGATCAATGACCCACTGACTAGGAGTGCCGCCAGGGTTGTCCAGAGCAGCCAGAGCATTAAGTTTTTGAATGTCATTTTGATCCAGCTGAATTTGCTCAGCGATAGTAGTAGCCCGGACACCGCCGGTAAACTTGGTAATCAGCTGCTTAATCCCCTCGACACCAACGGGAACCAGAGCTGCAAGGATCGCTTCAAGAATCATATAATGCCTTACATTTCCAGAATTGCCGCAATACGCCGTGCCCATCCTTTAGAAAAGGAAGGCCAGTTAGCCAGCTCAGTCATAAAGCGCAGTCGATTACCGATCATCTTCTGACGAGTAGGCTGCGGTGCTGCCATGTTTACAGCCTGCTGAGTCACAGGACCGATGGCACCATCAGCCTTGACGCCCACAGCAGACTGGAGCCACTTGATCGCCTGACCTGGACCGGAGTTCACAGCAGCGTCGAATAGCGGATAGCGCAGAGTGTCTGGCATCTGGTCGCAACGGCAGGCGTCCCAGTAGCTCTTACGATAGATTGACTTAGAAAAGTCTAGGGTTAGATCCCGCATAGCGCCAGTGTAGCCATTGGCACGCGCTACCTTTTCAGTGATGCCGTACATCGTGGCACCACCGGGATCATCGGGGTGATTACTGAAACCGCCCTCATGGGTGATCAGCAGATCGAAGGCAGTCTCAAAGTTCATTTTTGTTCCAGCCGATCAAACAACTTTGTGATATGGGCGTCCAGCTTATCGAATCTTGCGTCAATCTTGTCCAGCTTATTTTCGATCTGATCTTGCCTAACATAATTGCGAGGTAGATCCACTTCAATCGCATGAACTTCCTCTTTGAGCTTTTGTACCGAATCCCACACTTGGCGACAAAACCAACCGATTGCAGTTAAAGCAGTACCACCGATTAGGTTGATTATGATCTGCCAATGTTCCATGTTACGCCCCGATTATGTTTGCGTCATTCTATCGTCATTTAGCCAATTTGTTTAGCTTTTCGATGGGCGCGAGGTTATTCCGGTAGTCTTTCGGCACGGCACGCTTGGCCTGATAAGCCTTACCCAGTACACGCTTAGCGCCAATACGAGCAGCAACTTGACCAGCGGCGGCACCGGTGATAATACCCAGACCTGGTGTACCGACTGCTGAGCCAAGCAAAAAGCCAACAGCGCCAGGTACACCCGAGCGCGTTAGATGGCTAATAGTTTTAGCAGGCAGACCACGCGGCGTAGTCGATACTGTCTCTGGGAAGTTACCGGCAATTTTACCAATGGCTGCAATATCACCAGTCAACGCATTATCTTTAGCTGTTAGCTGAGCAATCTTGAGCGGATCAAGGATGCCAGTATTCATGTCCGTGGCATTTTCGTAAGCATAGCTCTTAGCCATCTTAGTCCGAGCGTCACGGAACTGTTCTAGCAGCTTAGGATTACCGGCCAGATTCTTCTCGACAAGCCCTTCCAGCGCATTGGCGATGCCGATATTGGCATCAGCCACGGCACGCTGCTCAGGGCTGAGATCAGTCTTTTTGTAGATCGTCCGAGCGTCTTTACGCAGATTGGAGATATTGTCCAGCAAATCCTTGCCAGTCAGACCACCTTGTGTGCGGCTAACTGCACTGTCGATCAGCTTGTCAATTGTGCCTTTAGTAGCTTCGCCACCAATCAGGGCTTCAGACTGACGCAGATCATTAAGTGCTGTGATCGTATCTTCATCGGCAACAAAGTTACCAATTTTCTTAATATCTTCATACGGCTTATTAGCAGCCTGACGAGCTTTGGCATACGCAGCAGGCGACAGAGTTTCTGTCTCAGGCAGACCCAGCTCATTTTTAGCAATACGGCCCCATTGACCTTTGTTAGATTCGGCAATCGCTTTGTCCAAATCCTCACCGCCAACCATCGCTTCTTTCAGACGGTTACGCATGGTCGGATTAGACGCTGCTGGGTTCAGATTGATACCCAGACGATTGGCTTCTTGAGCAGCCTCAATGCGCGGGGCTTCTTGAAATGATTGAGCAGCACGCTCACCGGCTTTAACGGCCTGACGCTCAGCCAAAACATTTTCAGCAGCGCCTTTAATCATACCCAGTTCATTGGCAACTGGAGCAGCAACCTGACGACCAGCCGCTGTAGCAGGGCGCACGGGAGCTGTCAGCATACCTGGTGTCAGAGCTGGCACCTTGGCAGTTTCTAATACGTTACCCAGACCACCCAGTACACTCTTGGCAAACTCGGACTGAACCGGTGCAATCTGACCACCGACTTCTTCTGGCTTACGACCAGTGGCGAGAGCGACACCGGCAGCGATTGGCTCACGGATCGTGCCGCCAATAATTGCACCAGGAATCTCAACAAGACCTTTACCGATGTCTTTAGCGCGTTCTACCAGACCCATTTCTTTACGAGGGGTTGGCAGAATATCAGTTTCAGCACCGGGAATCAGATGAGCTTTGCTACCCGGAAAAGCTGGTTTAGCACCAGTCGGAGCAGCTTCAGCAGGCTTGGCACGGCCAGCGGCATAACTCAGCACATTTTCAACGTAAGCATCGGTTTCTTTGGGTAGCTTTTTAACCCAGTCACCTTGCTCATATTCTTTACGATTCTCGCCCCAGTTGTAAGCGGCTACGGCCTTACCGTAATCACCTTTGAACTTGTCGAGGTTTTCTTTTAGATACTGTGCTGCGCCAAAAATAGCTTGCTCAGGATCGCTGGGATCAATACCGAAACGCTTAGCGGTGTCAGGCATAAATTGCATCATGCCTTGAGCACCCTTAGGCGACACGGCCTTTGGGTTATACCGAGATTCAGCATAAGCGATGCCGTGCAGAACGTCTGGATCTACTCCAAACTCTTTAGCGGCAAACTGAATCGCATTATCGTATTGAGCGCCAGCATCTTTAGCCATTATTGACCTTTCGAAGCACGGAATTTAGCCAGGGCTTGTGCAGCAGGAGAATTGCCAGTTACCGGAGCAGCGCTACCAGTGGCAGGTGCTGCATTTTTATACTCGTAAGTCGAATCGTATGCTTCACGCATACGAGTCTTAGAACCTTCTACGTCAGCAATGGCCTGATCCAATGCAGCCTGAACATCAGGTGCATCTTGCTTACGATCAATTGCAGCAAACGACTGGACCAACTGTTTGCCTTCTTGGTTCGATACGTTACCCAGAGCACCACCTGTTTTAGACGCAGCACGCAGATCCTGAAGGGCTTGGAAGCCACCCTTAGCCACGATCTTATCGTACAAAGCCTGAGCAGCGCGACCCTCGGCTGTAAGAGCTGGCACACGGCCTGCCACAAAACCAGTGATCTGAGACAGACCCGGATGATCACGGAGAGCTTGCAGATCCTTAACGAAGTTGTCTGCCTTAGTCTCATAGCCATCAATAGCTGCTTTAGCAGCAGGGAAGTCGGCATTACGCTTCTGAATCTCTTTAGGAGCCAGACCAGTTGTAGTCGGACCACCAGGAATCGCTTCCAGTGTGCCTTGTGTGTTCATGCGGTAGCCAGCAGGAACGGTGCCCTGCATACGCTGTTGCTGTTCAACCTGAGCTTTATAAATCGTATCGGCTTTAGCACCCATCTCGGTAAAATACTGTTTACGTTGATCGGGGTTCATACCAAGAATCTGTTGATAAAGACCTTGAGCCTTATCGGGAGTAGTGTCGCCACGCAGAATACTATCTTGCAAATGAGCAATTACGTTTTGATCCGATGGGTTAAAACGTAAATCGGAGAAACGCTCACGTTCTAATTCCAACTTTTTCAGCTGACCTTCGGTACCCAGCTTTTGAGCTTCTGCCATCGATTTACCATAAGCAGCAGCTTTACCACCTAAACCAGCACCCAGTAGATTCTGTTGTACGGAACCTTGTCCTTGAGCCGCTTGCTTGTAGGCTTCTTGCTCAGCTAGAGCATTTCGAATCTCCATCTGAGCCGCTTGATTCTGCAATTGTTGCGATTGCAGCGCATTAACTGCACCCATGCCCCTGACGGGAGCCATTGCAGCTTCAGCTGGAGTTGCTGTATTAAGTAAGTTGTAATTCGGTTCAGCCATGATCTATCCTTACAAATCGTAGTAATAATCGGAGTTACCTTGGACAGAACCTTGTCCACCAGCATAAGGCATCGTACCCGAAGTGTCGTAATTGCTAACCCAATTACTACTATTTGAACCTCTCAAATAATTACCAATACCGCCTACAGCTTGACCCAAGGCATTACCATAACCTTGATATGCGCTGGCACGAGCTTGACCGGATGCAAGTAGCGAGTTTGCTGTAGATGCGCCTGTGGCTGATGCCAAAGCGCCTGCCGATTGACCATACGATTGGGCAGCACCGCCCAACGATTGAGCAGTCGTCTGACCCACGCCTGCCAGTGACTGTAATGGGTTCAACTGGGCTTCACGTTCACGATAGTATCGATTAAAAGCGTTCTGATATTCCTGTGAACCCATTTCTTGACCGTAACGCTCAGCAGCTTTAAGCGCGTTACCGGATATTAGACCACCACGGGCAGCGGCAGCTTGATTTAGTGCTTTATTACCTTCCTTCAAACGGAAAGCGTAGCCTGGATCTTCTTGCCAATTAGTATCAGAAAATTTGGTACCAAACTCGCCACCAGGTTGCAACCCAGTAGATAAGCGAGTGAGTGCGTTTTCACCAGCTTTGAGCCAAGGTTTTTGAAGAGCAGTCTGCTCTTGAAACATTCTATATTGAACGTCTTGAGCATATCGATTAGCGTCTGCTTGCGTATTTGCCGCATCGCGTGCTGCATCTGCCTGCTCGCCTGCTGCCATATTAGTGGCAATACCACCAATTACGGCACCTGCTACTACTGCTGTTGCTACACCTGACATGATAATTTCTCCTTGGCTAGACTTACGGCCTGCCGATAATCGATGGTGATTTCCTCACCTAGATCACCACCTTTACAGCCGGAAATTTCCCGTGTTGCTACCATACATATATCATCATTATCCAACAAAATCATCATTGCGTTGGGATTTTTTGCATGATTTGTGTATCTTCCTAGCGGGGTACGCAATCCAGCAATTCTAGCCGGTCCGATTGGCTCACCTTCTGCAAACGGTCCAGTGGCAAAAATACCCTTACCTTCGATTTTAGAATCTGCCACCATAAACTTATAGTTCCCGTATGGCATATCCCGTTGATCGTCTGGATTCTCAGCTTGACTTCTAACTGTCTCAGCATCGTATCCGAGTTCTTCAATCGCACTGTAAAAGTCAGCAACATCTTCTGATTTATTAAAACTCAGCAGTAACTGTTTGTCTTTCTGAGAGTTTTTCCAAGTTGAGCTTTTATCCAAAAACATGGCTTCCAGCTTTTCAATGTCTGTTTCATCCGTGGCGTACACGTTTTGCCAGATCATCGTTTCATGGATGTAACCGATTTTACGGCCAGGACCAGATACGAATGTTTGCGGTGCTTTTACTTCAACATGGGAGCCGTCCTCCATGACCATCGTCACATGACCAGCCAGCATAATGTTGAGATGTGTGGTGGTTTGACGATGGCCGATGGAAAAGACCCCTGCTGGAATCGTTACTTCCCGAATATAGATTCCTGGCCCAAATCGATGAACCACTGGGCAATCGGCCTGAGGTTGCTTGAGAAACTTGCCCTCAAGAAACTGAACTTTTTCTTCTGTGATCAATGATGGTAGATCACTCATCAGAAAGTTCCTCCAGAAACACCACTTGTTAGCGCATTGGTGCTGGGGTTATATGTAATCCCTGCATCGGTATAGACCGCTTCGTAGGCTGCTGTACCGTTATTGCTGTCCACGAATGTGATGTAATAGTTGGCATTGGTAGCAGTCGATACGGTCTTAACGTTATCGGCATTAGTCGCTGTGCCTACGGTAATAGTAGAAGGTGCGTTATTAGTCCAGTAACCTAAAGAAGTGTTGTACTGGATCAAGTCGCCATTAGCCAGCGTACCGAACTGCACATTGGAGTCGGTACCGCCTAAAGTCGAGCCGGGTAATACTTTTACCTGAATCGAGCCATTGGTACCACCAGCAGCTTTGGTAACGATGCCTACCTGACACTTAATGTTAGGCGCACTAGGTTGTGTATCTGTATAACCACCTAATACAGTCGGGTCATACCAGAGAACATCACCATCGGCGTATGCTGACGTATTAAGATCATGCACGGTACCAAAAGCAGTAATACGACCAAAACTGTTTTTAGCAATATCTTCTGTAGCGATACCGATAATCGTGCTTTGATCTGTAGTTCCGATAGGCGCAGGTTCAAATCTCACTACACCTGTAGTGCCATAAGATCCAGATACAACGATTACTTGTCCATTTGTGATATTTTCAGCGGCACGCCCGTAAACAAACAACTCTTCACCGATCTGCTGGGTAATGTTGTTTTGCTGGAAGTTCAGTGTGTCTGTTGAACCATCAAACCACATTGTGCCGATAGGCTGTGTGGCTGGAATAGTGCCTGAGAATTGAAGCGAGTCTGCGCCAATAATGCTACCGGCATCATCAATCGTAACCGGACTGTTTTGAATCAGTTTACCGGTTGTGCCATCAAATCGTGCAATTGCGTTGTCCGTGGCCGTTGCTGGACCGACTACATCGCCACCGGTACCAGTTGCGCTGATGGTAATGCTACCAGCGCCATTGGTGATGGTTACACCGCTACCAGCAGTCAGTGTTGACTTTGCAAGCGTGTTACCGGTTGAGTTACCAATCAGCAGCTGACCATCAGTGTAGCTTGTCTGACCCGTACCACCGTGCGTTGTGTTAAGCGTGCCATCCAGCGTGACATCACCGGTTGTAGGTGAGGTAGGAGTAAGCCCCGTGGCACCACCGCTAACCGACAATACGCCAGTATTGGTAATCGTTACATCACCTGTAGCCTGATCCACGCTAATACCGGTACCAGCAATATTCGACAATACGCCGGTATTCTCGATTGACAATGTGCCATGACCGATGGTTTTGGCGATGCCTGGACCAGTGCCTAGATCAGTTACACGATACGCATTAGTTACGCTGTCACCGACCAGCAGCTGCCCGTCAGACGGGATTGTGCCGGTACCTGTACCACCGTTTTTAGGCTGAATTATTCCACGAGTACCAATTAGCTCATACAGGTAGTAAAACCAGCGATACCATTCCCGAGATACGTTTCCTGTGCGCGGATCAGTAATCGCCACCCGAGGTGGCGTAATCTGGGTGACGTTAGTATTTTCAGGCACTTGTCGGGGTCACAAAAAGTTCAGCACCCATGATAGCAGTTGTTACTGGATCAGTCATGGACACTTCATATACACGGTCACGGATCTTTTCGGTCATGCCGAGTCTGCGCCAGATGGCACGCTGACCATAACGGCCAATTTTACCAATTTTAACCCAGTGCTCATTTGACCATGTGTGACCGCCATCATCTGACCAGCGCAGCATGATCTCAGGATCTTCACCTTGAGTGCTTGCAGCCGCTGGCACATTGGTCATATTAAATACCAGATAGTCGCCACTGTTTGTGACAACGGCATTGGTTTCGACATCGTTATTGTCGCTGGTACCAAAATAAGCCGTACCTTCTTCCAATTCAGTCCAGGTAAAGCTAAGACCCACACCTGTCTGGATGTCTAGCTGCATATTGTGCTGAGCACTACGCTTCAAGTTGTTCTCACCAGTCGGAAGCGCACGCCAGCTGCGTAGCCACTTCTGAGGCTGATCATAGTCCTGATAACGATAAAGGCTCATGTTGTACACGTTGCCGTTTTCGTAGTCGCCTACAAAAGCCTGACCTTGGAAGTTACAGTAGGCATTACCACGGTGACGGCCCAAGATGCCGTTGTTAAAGCTGGCACGCTCATGCCAAGCTCCTGTGGATACGTCATAAACCCATGTACGATTGGCTGTTGGGAAGTTCAGCACATAGAATGTGTGACCTTCTTGCTGATAGGCGTAGGCCACAGCATCGGTAATATCGCTGTACTGCTGGATCTGCCATTCGACTGCATGAGTCGATACGCGCTTAGCCGTGTAGCCATCAGCACGGTACACAATGCCTTCACCACGAGGATCGCTGCCCAGCCAGAAGATCGAGTTGTCTAGCTTAGTTACCGAGAAAGCGGCTACGCAGCCCACCTCGTTAAACGCGCCTTGAATTGGGGCCAGTGGAAAATCTGCGCCACCAGCGTTGTACCAGACTTCAGTTGTATCCGTACCAAACACCCACAGTTCTTTGTGGTCGTTAATAACGGCTACCACGCCGTCAGGAGAGCCTTCGGCGCTGGCAAAATCTAGTGGTTCTACCGATGTACCATCAAGAAGCTGAGAAACCCAGATCTTTTGGCTATTTGGCTCATTGAACACAAAGTAACCATCGAGGTAGCAAACCGTGGTCGCACCGGGAAAGTCTGGGTCAGTGATCTCGGCAAATTCATGCGTGGATTCGTTGTAGATGTAGCCTTTTTCACCGCAAGCGATAAACAGCTGAGTACCGTTATCTGCAATGGAAACCTGACCCGTGCCTGAGATGTCACCTAGCTTACGCTCAGTACCTTGGTAAAACTCTTCACCAGACGCACAGTAAAAGTCATCGCCGTGAGTCTGATGTGACCAAAGCGCACGGATAGGACCGGTACCGGCTGTGCCGATTAAGGATAGACCCGGTGCTCTTGTGAGGAACGCTGGTTCTTTACCGGCTTCCGGTACGATCTCGGGATAAAGATTGACCATCCGAGCGTCAGCAGCATTGACGCTCCGTGCGACATAGGCTGAGCCAAGGATGGGTGTTTTCATTATGCCACCGTAACGCCACGAGATCCGATGATTGCCCAGCCTTGGCTGAAGTATTGCAGCGTTACTGACTCACCAGGACCGTTAAATGTAATCGTAGAATAACCGATACGGCTAGATGGGGTTAAAACACCTGTGTCACCCGATGCTGCCTCGGCTACATGAACGATTGTTTTAATTTGACCGGCTGTACCGTTTGCCAGTGTAAGAGCATTACCTGTACCAGTTGATGTGTAAGCGGTGGTCAGATCAGTTACATTAACAGCTCCGGCACCACTAAGCGACTGGATGGAGCCAAGCGGAGCACTTAGAGTTGGTGTAGTCAGCGTAGCTGTAGCGATAGTTGGGCTGGTACCAAACACCAGCGCACCCGAACCAGTCTCATCCGTTACAGCAGCTTTCAAATTGGCGCTAGTCGGTGTAGCTAGGAACGTGGCAACGCCAGTACCCAAACCGCTAATGCCGGTAGCCACAGGCAGACCGGTACAGTTAGTCAGCGTGCCAGATTGAGGCGTACCGAGTCTTGGTGTGACCAAAACGGTATTGGTAAACAGCAAAACATTAGTCAGTTTCTTAGTCGTACCGTACTGCTCAATCGGGAAAACATCGCTACCGTCAGCCGCTGTAGCCGCTGGAAGTTGGGAAATGGTCACATTTGCCATAGTAAATCCTTAGTAGTTACCAACGTACACGTTGAAACGCTGCTGACGAACAATTAGCGGATACGGCATCGACATAACATCGTCAGGGTTATTGATACGCTTCAGGTTACGCTTGCTGGTCATGGCGATACGCTGCACCGTCTGAGGCGGCTCAATACCGAACTCATTGGCGATTTCACAGGCCAGATTGTACTTAAACGCACGCAGGTAGCCAGGTGGGAAAGCCAGAGTCGTGGACAGCGATGCTGGATTGTTCAGTTCTTCTACCGAGATAAAGTGAAATTCCAGACTTGTGTTCGGTACTGGATAAACGTACATCTCGATGTCTGGGTACGTCATGTTGACGAACATGACCTGAGGATAGGTCGATGTCACTGTTTTAACAGCGATACCGTCATACATCTGCTGGTTAATCAGCTTAATGCCGTAGGACACAGTGCCGACTTTGAAGTAAGTGGCATCGTCAACGAGGATCGGACGATTGCCTACAAAGTCGCCTGTAGGACCAAGGGTGCGTTTAAGCGCACCAGCGGGCCATGTGAATACTTGATCTTGAGTCGAGAATACTGACAGACGCTCGGTATTCCATGAATCAATCATTTGATTCATGGCAGCTAGTGCGTCTTGAGCAGTATCTGCTGATGGCTGTTCACCCTCAGCAAGCTGTCCAATCAGGCGCAATGCCGCGTAGATTTGATCTCCTGCTGTGGTAACTGCCATAATCAGACCTCTGTTGTCTTGCGCCGTCCCTTTTTAGGAACCGCTAGTTCATTCACCGGTTCTTGCAAGAAAGCTGGAATTTCAACTTCTGGCTCGGCTTCGTCAAGATTATAACGTACCCAGCCATTTTGTTCATCATACTCGGCTTCCAAGTCCATTGTAGCAACTTTAGCACCGTGAATGGGATGTTTCAAATAGATAATTGGCATTTTTTAGAAGGGGGCTTACGCCCCCATCCTTAAGCTAGTTAAGCAGTGATACCGATGTTTTTCAGAGCAACGCGAAGTGCATTGATGGCAGTTGCCAGCTCAGCACCAGAAGCGGTGTCAGTTACAGCAGTAATAGCAGCAGCTTGAGCTACAGGTGTAACACCGTAAAGACCAGTGTTACCAGTAACAGCAAGGCTTTCAAACTGTGGGTCAGCAAACGCTACACCGACGGCTTTAGTATTAGGCATGATCTATCCTTTCAAGATAAGCGCCCCGCCGAAGCGGGGCAACCTAATTAAGCAACGCGATACAGAGTGTATGTCGTGTCGCTAGTCTTGCGAGCGCGGAACTGAGCCGATGTGCTAATTGCAACGCCAGCAGAACCAACAATCGTCCAACCTGTACCAACACCAACAGTAACTGCGCCTGACGACGAGCCAAGGTTGATGATTGTTACGTCAAACGTGCTGTTGACTTTAGCCGAGCTAACGACATCGTTTACACCAGTTACACCACTAGCAGTAACAACGATTGGCAGCGTGATAGCAACAGCCGAAGCGTTTGTCGAAGTGATGATACCACCGGTCAGCTGTTGAGCTGTCAGTGTGTTAGATGTAGCTGTCAGAGCAACCGGAGTAGCTTGGGTACCAAGCTGAACTTCACTTAGATTGCCGTCGCCGACCTGATAACCACCTGCACCATTTGGAAGAGCCATGATAATTCCTTTCAATTATTTAGTTCAAAAGGGGGACCGAAGTCCCCCAATTTAGATTAGCCCCACAGACGGCAAGCCATTTGCGGACGAATCGTGCTGTAGCCATACAGAACGTCAATACGGCAAGGCATACGGTCATTGTTAATATCGTACTGGCGAACAACGCGCAGCGAGATACCGTTATGAACAGCACGCGAAGCCATGTCAACACCTTGTGGCAGCAGAAGGTCAGCTGTGGCAAATGTGATGGCATCTTTGTGGTACACGAGGTTCTGTGCGTACTGAGTCGAAGCTGCGCCAACGAATACAACGGCTTTGCCGCTTTGTGGCAGAACGTCAACGGTAGCCAGAGCAGTACCAGCAGAGTACATGGCGGCAACAGTGATGTTACCAGCGCCACCCGACGACAGGGTTACGTCAGCCAGAGCAACGAACTGGAACAGCGAACCAGTCGATTCACGGGTCTGTGGGTTGACAGCGTAGCAGTCAGCAACAGTGAATACGTCGCCAGCCTTAACGGTTGTCGATGTACCAGCACCAGTGATAGCGATGGTTGTAGCGCCTTCCGAAGTCACAGCAGCCGACAGAGTGCCGCCAGTGGCTGTACGCGAGCCGGTCGTGAATTGCTTGATCGACTGGCTCATGTTGATTTCGTCAAAGCCCAGAACGCCTGTGCCCATCATGCCGTTCTTGAATTGCTTCGAGATCGTGTCAGTTGGGTTGAACAGACCCTTCATACCTTCAACCAGACCAGCATTGGCAGCTGGGTTGACGGTAGCGAAGCGTGGGGACATGACAGCAGCGTTTTCGTTCAGCTTTTGTTGAGCTTGCAGAAGAACCAGCGAGGTCGATGGCGTAGTACCAGGGGTACCAACCGAGTTACCGATAGTTTGGTAAGCGTTAGCAACGTCAGCATCGATAGACGAGGCCAGCTGGCTGATACGAGGCTTCAGAACACGCTCAGCAAAATCATCCAACTGCATGGTCAGTTCAGCAGATGTGAAGTTCACGCCGATGTGCTTTTGCGAAGCAACAGTCAGGGTTGTGTACTGTTCGTTGTCGTCCTGAACTTGCAGAGCGGCACCGTCAGTTACCAAAGCGCGGTCCGGCAGACGGATACGCAGAGTCGAACCAATCTTAGCACCTTCAACAGCAAAGCTGTCGTCGTACTGACGGTTCACGTTACGGGTGAGCACCAGGTTGTTCTCGAGGATTTCGAGAGACTTACGGGTGATCATGTCAATGGTTAAAATACTATTCGACATGGTAAATCCTTTCAAATGAAATTAGCGGTTTCTTTGTGCTTCAATCTTCTTGATCTGACGCAGCCGTTCCTGCTCAATCCACTCAGACGTGCTCATTGATTTAGTTGAGCGTGGGTCAGTCGTGTCATAAGACGGTGTACCAGAGGTACGGGCTGTTACAGGTGCAATAGGAGCTGGAGCACTAGAGGTTCTTTTTGTGACCGGTTCTGCTACCAATTTGGCTTCGATCCGACCGATTTCTTTGGCTTGCTGGAAGGGTGACAGCTTGGAAATGCGATCCGCTTCTTTAGGGTTAGAACCGAGGTAGTAAGCTACATCAGGACCAACATCTGAAGATTGAATTGTTTCAGCCATTACGTTCGTGATGCGGAGTTGCGGGTTATATGCGACTTGTTCAAAGTCATCATACTTATTCCGCGCTTCTTCTTCACGATCGTGATAAGCCTCAATCAGTTCTGACTGAGCCTTTTCAGCTTCCCGTCTGGCGATCAGTTCTTGAGCTTTCTTTTCAGCCAATGCGTCTGCATAGGCTTCTGGTGACTCGAATTGATCAGCAGGCGGCAATTCAACGGGTGCTTGCTTAGCTTGGGCTTCTGCCGCACGCTGAGCTTGCTCACGTTCCCACTTGCGTTGCTCTCTAGCAAGTCGCTTGCCGATTGCAGCGTCCAGTTCATCCTGTGTGAATGATTTCGCAGCAGGTTGTTCTTCTGGTTGCTGTGCTTCAGCATTTACTTCCGGCGAAGAAACTTCGGGTTCAGGTGCAGCCGTTACATCCTGTTCCGGCACGGGAATTTCACCCGCTAGTTCATTTTCACTCATTTTGTTGAATCCTTAGATTCCCTGGCCTACCGGACCAGTACGGTTAATGCAGATATTACACATTACAAAAGGTATGTCAATAGTGTCACAAATCCCAAAATTGTTAGGCAAGTAACAACAGGAAAAAGAAGGTCTAGTTGAGCGTCTAGTGACCACTTCCTTACGTCAAACGCTTGAAATGCAGCCTTTAGCGTGTAGCCAAATTTATCCTGTGCTTGAGCGTGTTCCCTGCCTACAAAGAAGGCAATGCCAAAGCAAGCCCCTGCAAACCAGTCACCGAAGGTTAATCCGATAACCAGTTGCATAGCAGCGGCAGCTACAGCGTGTTCAAAGTTAGTTTGGTTCATTAGACACCGTTCTGCTGGTGAGTCTTTGGAAAAATCAAACCTTCTTCTGGTTTTTGCGGTTGAGGTTGTTGAGTTGTCATGTCGCAAGCCTGTAACTAAAAGACCCGTAAAATATATAAGTTGCAGTAGCAGGAGATTTAAACTGCATGATTGCAGCGTTATTAACCGTATCTGCATAAATAGCGGCGGTTGTGTTGTATGCGTCAGTAGCGCTTCCTGCCAAATAACTCGATGTGTCTGGTAAAGTTGCTGGGTAGGGAAGCGTTATTCTTACAGTTGTATCAGTTGGCGAAGCGGAAACGCTTTCAACCCCAATTTTAAAGTAAACAATTACTTGCTCTCCTATAACAACAGAGTTTGCTTGTTTGTAATATATGTTGGCAACATTAGAGACACCAGTTACAGTTAAAACACTATACAGTGAACTTGGATATGAAGTAGTGCTATTTGTAAAAGCATACGGATAAAGTGAGTTGTTATCGTATTGATTACCACTTTCTCTACAATACAAAGAATTCACTGAAAAGTAAATTGCTTGTGTTCCATTGGTTTGCCGTATTACATTTCCAGAGGCAATACATTGTGTCGCTTGATTAAAATAAATACTAGGGTTATTAGGACTTGCTGATAATTGCGTATTCGTGTTTCTTAAAGAATTGCCAGTAACAGTTATTCCAAAGCATCCTGCATAAGCAACATTTTCTGAATAGATTGCAATTCCTGCTCTTTTAATTGTACTAAGAATGTTATTAGAAACAACACAAGTTGTAGTATCAGCAACAGAAATTCCGTAATAATCGGAAACATTTTCAACAATGTTTCCTGAGATTACACAATCGTAATGTTGACCATCTCGTCCATTTACATGAATGCCGGATTGACTTATGTTAGTGACTTTATTGTTTGTTATTGAAAATTGATAACTTGGAGTTCCTAACGTACTTTCAGTATTAGCCCCTGTTACCAAAATTCCATAGTTAGTCGTGACATTACAAACAATGTTGTTATTGTCAATTACAAAATTATTCGAGCCGTACCATTGGTCAATAATGCCATCATGCGCGGCACTACCACTAACCTTGTTTACATAAATATCATTGTTAGTAATGTAGTAATGGTCACATCGTTCAAATGCCGTAGCAGCACCACTAACTGTAAATTTACAATTAGATACCCAAACATAAGATGCATCTCCGGCGGTAATAGCGCGGGATGATACGTTTACGGTTGTGTACAGTAATGTACTTGTATCTAAATGGATACTGTCAAACGATATGTTATCAACGCCGTTTAACAAGAAGATTGCTTGACCAGAACCATCTACTGGGTTTAGTGGAAATGTAGCAGGGGTAATCGCTGTGCCAAAAATGCGGGAACCAATTCCTGCGCCGACAACTTTTGTATTTGAACTAATGTTGATTGGCGCACTAATTTTAAAATTGCCTTCTGGAATATAAAGAATTCCACCAGCAGCCGCGTTTGCAGCAGATTGAATTGCCGCAGTAGCGTCAGTTGTACCATCGCCTACAGCACCGTAATCTGTAATGTTAAATGCAGCACCATCAATCATGCTGTAAGTTACTTTTGTTAATGCCATGATTGTTCCTTATTTAGAAAATGCTTGAACTTCTGCGTTAGTAAGTCGTTGAGGCCAATAATAAAACTGCTGTAAGTAACCATTTAAATAAGTTGTTGCCCCAGACCAACCTTGAGATAAACCACCCAAAGACAATCCGGTGGGTGTAGGCAATGCTCCCGCGTTATCTGTCTCAACCGTTGAAGCGCCTGTGCTTCCAGCAAAACTATTTAATTTATAAGCAAACACGTTTTTAGTCGGTGTGTTTATTGCTTGAGTTTTTGTTGGAACAATTCCAACCACAGCGACCCCTCCGGTTAGAACATTGTCAACTATAGTTCCAGTTGTTGCAAAATAATTTGCGTAAATGTTTTCAGCAGCGCCAAACGCTTTAGTTGGGTCTCCGGCTGCATAAATACCTCTTGCCGATGCAAAGCTCATAGTTTGACATTGAACTTCAAAAGCCCCTTCAGTCTGGTTATACCAACTACTAAAGTTAGTTCCTGTCATCGTGGCTACATCAGCGTTGCGTGTTGTGCTTCCTGTTGCAGCGTTAGGAATATAACTTGTTACAAATGCACCAGCTTCAAATTGTGCGCCGTAGATATAAGCACCAGAAGTGCCATCACCATTATATGTAACAGAACCACCGGACATTAGAAAACAATCTAAATATCCTGTTCCTGTAGTAGATGATAGTGCAGAGATGGAACAGCGATACCATCCATTACCCATATTATCAATAGACGTTCCAGTTGTTCCGCTTGCATTAGAAATAGTACCAGTAACCAAATCAAAGTCTGCGCTTGATGAACTTGTCATAAAAGCGCGTACACGAATCTGGGTTCTACCGCCCTGTTTGGCAAAAATAGACCATGTGTAGGTTGTGCCAGACGTAATGGCAGCAGTACCTTCCATAAAATGCGAGTTAGCGGCAGTCGAATCTTCCGTCAGCTTATACGCATTAGACGTTCCGTCAGGGGAAACAATCGGTGTTGCACCTATGCTTGAACGTGATTTTATCCAAGCAGCATTTGAAAATGTGTTTGAATATGTAGCAATGTTGATACGGGATTCTTCAATCAATAATCCCTTGCAAGCCAGCGTTACAGGGTTGTAGTCAAATCGTGGCAAGTCTGCGTTGATAGCGGTTACATAACCTGTACTAGCTACATAAGTCGCTGTGTTACCAGACCGTGTAAAAGTAACGCGGGGGTCTAAACTAGCAGTTGTAAAATCAAGAGCCAGCTTAGGCAACACGCGTTCTGTTGCTGTTAGAGAAAACGATGGTGTAATCATTGTTGTTTTCTTTCATCGTTGTAGTCAGGGTACTTGTTTGGTACAAGATCACCTAGTCTGTGTTTTTCTTCCCAAAGCTGTTGTGGGGTAAGCAATTTTTGCTCAATCACACAAGCCTCTTTCGGAATGTTAAAGGAATCCAGTATCATTTTTGTTTCCTTTAGAAATCAAGAATCATGCCTTCAAACCACGTTTGCGCTCCAGATGAAGCAACTGTTCCACCATTTTGAGCATATACCCATGCGGTATATTTATCAGACGGAAGGCTAGAAACATCTATAGCACTTACGGTAATTGTTCCACTAGATGCTGATTGAGCAGATATGGCACCCTCGTTCATTAAAACACCATTTTTATAAATAGCTACTGCAATAAAATCTCCGGCAGTAATGCCAGCAGAAAACAAAGCAGATAATTTAACTTGAACTAAAGAATTAATGCTTGTAGCCGGTTGCCATTGGTCGCCGCTAAAATAACCACCTCGGTCAAAGTATTCATCACCCCAAGTCAATTTAGTCCATGTTGCAGACGGAATAACTTGAGTTGCTGTTTTGTACACTTTAAAAGCTGGACATTTCGTATTTGATGTATCTGGATAATTATTTTTTACGCTGACGTCTATATACGCAGGAGGCGTAGAGCCTTTCACTAGCAATGATGGGGAATTAAAATTATTTCCGTCAACTATAGACCCGTAAATTGCGCCAGTTCCACCTGATATACCTAAATACACGCTTCCGTCAGGGGTTCCGTAAACGCTATTACCACGGATTGTAACACCGTAAAAACTATATGTTGTATTGTCAATTTTAACGCTATGATCAATAGCACCTTCAAACCAATTGTTAATGATGTGTAGTTGATCGCAACGGTTTAACGATGTGCCAAAGGCTGTTAAATGCGCTTGACTATATTCAAAATCATTATGAGTTACCCAAACACCCTGAGATGCTCTAATGTAAACACCAAGACCGCTTGCTCCATTATAACCACCGATTCTGTTCCCCTCGAGTAAAAAAGCATTTGAGTTATCAAGAATCTCAATGCCTTTAGCTGAACCCGCCTTTAAGCTACAACCTTTTACCCACGATGTTGCCCACGCTCCGACAATTGAAACTGTCGAAAAAGCACCCCCGGACATAGTGCAATTTTCTAATCGGAATGTTCGGACGCCTTGATGGTAAATGCAACTATTATGATTTGTTAAATTAATACTCAAATCTTTAATAATTACTGTAATCCATCCATTGTTTGTTCCTATGTAAGCAGTATCACCTACAAAAAATGCTGTTTTGTTTGTAGCAGATGCCATATTACCAGAAATTACTACAGCACCTTGACCTTCAATTGTAATAGGTTGGTTTACTGTTAAGGCTTCGGATATTTTATATGTCCCTTCTGGAAATATAAGTTTACCTCCCAAATATCTTGGTGGTACAGATGGGGAAGGGAGAGGGTAAGGATACTGTCCAGCAGTCGTGTTAAGCGCATCAATTGCATTTTGAATGGCTTGCGTATCATCGGTTGTGCCGTCACCGACTGCACCAAAGTCTTTAACGCTGACAGTTTGAGCCAGTTTCAGTTCTACGTTAGTACCAACGGCACCAATGAACGGTGGATCATAGGCTACATCAGCCGCATTGGTTACAGCAGAGGCTACTGGAGAAGCTGTAGTGAACTTGACCGAAGCGCCTACATGAAGGCCGGATACAAACGTGACTGTATCGGAATCAGTTTCAACATACGCGTACTGAGCACCTGGACCATATTGATTAACACCATCAACAAACACCGACAGGTTATTTGTCGCGGGCTGATACTGCATCGTGGTCAGATTGAACACAGTCTGACCAGCGGTAGCCGTTTGAATCTCTTGTTGTGCGGTGTAGGCAATAAAGTTGCTATTGATGCCAACCAGACCATCATAAGTAGCAATCAATGCGTCATTGCTGTCTTTAAGAACAAACTTGTAACTAATGCCGTCCGTCAGCCAGATTTCATACGGCACACGACCAGCCGAGTTCAGGATGATCGGATTGCTATTAGCCGTGATACCGCTAGAACTGGTATAGGTAGTAGCAGGAGTCGTTGTACCTGCGGCGTAGGTGTAAATCTTACCGCCGGTTAGTACGTTGCCACTGTTATCGAATAACTGGGCACCAGCGCCCCAGATCGGGGAAAGATTTACGGCCATACTGCCTCCTAAATTCTATCTATCAAACACCCAGGTTGCCAGCGGCTAGGAATGTGTCAGCAACAGGTGAAATCAGTGAAATCACTGCGTATTGACCCATTGTACTGAAAAGTGAGGAATAAGACACTAGCGTAGCTGCACCAGCGGCAACTGTTACTTTACCAGCACCACCTTGTACGATTGTTACGCTAAAGCCAGCGCCAAGACTGGCGGCGCAAGTGATTGTGGTAGCTGAGCCATTGGTGCAGTAAATCACTTTACCGTTGTCAGCGGCACTTAATGTGCGGCTAGTGGTCGATTCAGTGATAATGCCTGTAGAACCAAGCTGATAACCAGCTGAAGCTACTGTACGGCCAGCAGTCAGATTGGCAACAGATACCTGTTTAGTAGTGGTACCTTGAACAATCGGAAGAACCTCAGTACCGGCAAGCGGTGTTGTTGAGGCGGGTAATGCAGAGATCTTTACGTCAGCCATGATCTGTCCTTAGACGATAATGAAGCCACCATCCTCTTGTACGAGGTTAGCGCCTGATTCAGTGATTAAATTGCCAAATTCTTGATCACGGCCGTAGCCGGAGAAGAAACTAACGATACCGCCAATGCCGACACCGACAGCGGTTCGTAGTCCAACTCCCCAGCTCATCGGATGTTAATCGGCTTGGCGAATACTGTGCCAGCTGCCGACACCTGAAGGGCACTAACTTGCCACGGAGCACCGGAGCCAGTTTGCGGGGCATAGAAAGGGATCGGTGTGTAAGCTGGGATTGGAGTGCTGGCAGACGTTGCCGTAACACCTTCACCTACAGCAATGTAGGCATCCTGCGTACACCAGACCAGAACACCCTGCGGACCTGGAGGCCACGGACCCAATACTACAGCGGTACCGCTAGTAGAATCGGAGTCGGTTGGGTAGTTACTATCGGCTAACGGGTGAAGTAGTTCCATGTTTGTTCCTTATGCTAGGAAGCGCAACTTGTAAAGCGTTGTTAGATACAGCTCGATGATACCATCAATCAGATTCTGAAGGGGGGTATCGTCCTTTTCACAGACATCGTATCGGCATTTTTCAATCTCAGCAAGCTGATCTTTGAGAAATTCAATAACATTTTCAGTCTTTTTAGCCGACATCAGTGAAATCGGGCCAATTAGACCATGACGACCCTGATAAGCCTCGGCAAAACCGTCTGCCAGATCGATTACGTTGTCATAAAACTTCTGCAGTGCCTTGTGTTTGGCGTAGCTACGGGTGTTCAGATGCACAGAATGGGTCACATCCCGTGCTAGGAACAGCATCCCGATAAAATCATTGCATTTCATTTGGCATCCCTTCAGGTGGCATCATTTGACCCATTGGCTCAGGTTCTCCACGCTCAAGCTCAGCACCCACTAGATCACCAGTGTCCAGAGCAGCAGCAATCGTGCCCATCACGATGTCTTGGATCTGTTCTGGCGACATACCGGCCTGAACAGCAGCAATACGCTGTGTTTCAGCCTGATAAGCCTTGATCTCAGCTTCGTAGTCCTTACGGCGCAGATCCTGAACTTCAACCGATTTGCCTACATTCTGAAGCATTTGGTGCATTTGCTCCATTTCCTGAGCCATTGCCTGCATTTGCTGTTGAGCAGCTTGCAGAGCAGGCGATTCATCACCGGCTTCAAGGATCTTAGGATCGATAGTGCGCTCAAAACGCTTAGACATCTCCTGAGCACCGGGCCAATCCATGTTCTTAACAAACAGATCGCCTGCAACCTTCCACAGCTCAGGATTGCCTTGCAGCAGCTGAGCCATTGCTTCAAGAGCTTCTTGACGCTTAGTGGCATAGCCAGGACCAGTGGTAACGACCAC
>ERZ1034363.670-NODE-670-length-22435-cov-10.815726_pt1 | contig 22435 bp, 24 predicted proteins | sample MGYA00520616_ERZ1034363 | MGnify/ENA primary metagenome ERZ1034363 (study PRJEB33736, sample SAMEA104284506) | Azolla filiculoides | biome: Urban; feature: Water surface; material: Ditch water | place: Netherlands | collected 2015-10-28 | depth 0-0.1 m ... | reverse complement strand
GCCTGAATAGCAATCGCTGCCGCAGCAAACAAGGCTTCGGGGCTGATATCTGGCTGTGCCACCAGAATCTGCAATTGAGCGCGCGCGTCTGCAAGCCTGTCTGCCGATAACAATTGCTGTGCATATACGGCACGTATCGATGCGGCTTTCGGATAATCAGAAAGGTAGTCCGCTAAAACAGTAAGTGCGGCAGCTGGGCTTCGCTTGGAAAGTATTTGCGCATTCAGCAGCACGCCGGGTTCGGAATCGGGACTCAAGCGTCGGGCACTCTGCACCGCATCCAGAGCCGCGACATCATCCCCCGCACGCAACGCAGCCTGCGCCCGAGCAAGTTGTGCATCCGGCACCGACAAATAGGGTGCTGTAACGGCATCGATCAATTTACGAGCACGCTGCGGATCGGTCTGCGCCGGAAATCGTTGCCCGAGGAGCAACAATTCTTGCGCGCGGCGGTCCGCGGGCAGCAACGACAAATAGCGCAGCAGCACCGGCTGTGCTTCGGCATAACGGCCCATCAGAATCTGGGTTGATGCCAGCACGTTCAGTGCATCTGTTGAATTCGGCTCTTTCTCAACCCAGAGGCGCGCAGCCTCCAGCATTAAGTCCGGTTGGCGGTTCAGCGCCGCAATCTCGAAAGTGCGACGAAAAATTGCCGGATCGTTATATTTAAGGGCCAGATCTGCATAGGCTGCCAGAGCGACTTGCGGCTTATCGCGCTTCAGGGCAATTTCAGCCAGAATGACTTCAAACACCACCTGTGGCGGCGTCTCAGCTGCCTCAATAGCGGGAGTGGCAGCAGGCACCTCAGCACAAGCAACCCCTGCGGACAGCAAGGCTGCCAACACGAGACAGGGTTTGAAAGGCGTGAGGCTCTTTGAGGCGCTAGCACGGCGAGGCAATAAAAAACTTGGTCTGAACGGCATGGTGGCGTTATCTTATCCCGTCTTAAGTGCTTTTCACTGAAATATCGCCACAGGATTCCGCCAGATGCCTGAATTACCCGAGGTTGAAGTCAGCCGGCTGGGCCTCGAACCCGAGCTAACCGGTCGTTTGATTACCGGTGCCGTAACGCGTACGCCCAAACTGCGCTATCCCCTACCCGGAAATTTGAATAAGCGCTTACAAGGCGCACGGCTCAAAGAAATCCGCCGACGCGGCAAATATCTATTATTCGACATCGATCAGTTGCCAGAAGACAAAACGGCCACACTCATTCTGCATCTGGGCATGTCGGGCAGCCTGCGTATCGTAACGCCGGACACCCCGCCTCAAACCCATGACCATGTGGATATTGCTTTCGGCGAAAAGATTCTACGATTGCGTGACCCCAGGCGATTCGGCGCCCTGCTCTGGCACGATGATGAAACACCACTGATGGATCATCCGTTGATGGCCGTGCTTGGCGTTGAGCCGCTGGAAGACATCTTTAACGGTGCCTGGCTACATGAACATCTGCATAAACGCAGCGGCCCGATCAAACCCGTACTCATGGATAGCCATCTGGTCGTAGGCATTGGCAACATCTATGCGGCCGAAAGTCTTTTTCTATCCGGGATTTCGCCACTGCGGTCAGCGCAACGGATTAGTGCCGCGCGCTGCGATTTGCTGGCCGGTGCAGTAAAACAGACTTTATCGGCGGCAGTTGCCGCTGGCGGCTCCAGCGTGAGAGATTATGTCCACTCCGACGGCGGCGCAGGTTGCTTCCAGTTGCAATGCGCCGTGTACGAGCGCGAAGGGCAGCCTTGTGTAGGCTGTGGCAAACCGGTGAGAAGAATCCGACAGGCAGGTCGATCAACGTTTTACTGCCCGCACTGTCAGAAATAACCAGGTACTCGTAAAGCGTGGGGGCGGGTGTGCGAGAGTAGCGAATTGGCGCGTAGCGGCATCTGGGCTACGCGCGCATACCGAACACCGCGCTCCCCAGCGCGATTTTTAGTTACTTACCAGTCAGCGTTTCGTACTTGGCCCAGAGCTGTTCCTGGTTTTCTTCGTGCGTTGGATCCTTCGGAATGCAATCCACCGGACAGACTTGCTGACACTGCGGCTCATCGTAGTGGCCGACACATTCGGTGCATTTATTCGGATCGATCACATAGATTTCCGGACCCTGAGAGATTGCCTCGTTAGGGCATTCAGGTTCACAGACATCACAGTTGATGCACTCATCGGTAATCATGAGCGACATAGCAGACTCCTGGACAACGATTGAATAGAGAAATTAGGGGCGAATTGTCCCTGATTGCGGGGTTTTTAGCCACCCCACAAGCATCAGGGAGATGGTTTGCCCCAGCCCCGCCCAACAAAGCAGGCATTGATGTGTGGCGACACGAAAGAACTCACATCACCCCCCAAGCGAGCAATTTCACGCACCATCGTGGCCGAAACAAACATATGGCGTTCACCCGGCGTTAGAAATACGGTCTCTACTTCCGGATACAAACGACGATTCATGCCCGCCATCTGGAACTCGTATTCGAAGTCCGAAACGGCGCGCAAACCGCGGATCAACACCTTGGCCTTTTGCTCAAGCACAAAATCCATGAGCAGTCCGTCGAAGCCGACAACGCGCACATTTTCCAAAGGCGCCAGCACCGTTTGCGCCATATCAATGCGCTCTTGCAGACTAAAAACCGGATTCTTCGAGTGGCTTTCGGCGATAGCCAGCACCACTTCATCGAACATACCGGCAGCGCGGCGCACCAGATCCTCGTGACCACAGGTCAACGGGTCAAACGTGCCCGGGTAAATAGCAATTTCACGTTTCAGCATGTTAGGCAGATCCGGTAAAAGTCTCGAAAGAGTAAAGATGATAATGCACCTGGCCAGCTTGGCCACGTTTCAGACAAATCAACCCCGGCGCCAGTTCGTCTGGCAACGCTGACTCCGCCTCGACATAAAGCCGCGCATCATCAGCCAGGTGGGGCAGTAGTGGCATGATGATCCGGTCTAGCCAACCCTGTCCATAGGGCGGATCGACAAAAACCAGATCTAGCGGCGGCATTGGTTTTTTTAGATAGGCCAATGCATCAGCGCATACCACGCTAATCACAGGCTCCTTAATCAACTCAGCAGCCGCTTGCAAGCTACGCGCAATGGCAGACGCCTGCTCAACCAGCACAACGGAGGCCGCGCCACGCGACGCGGCTTCAAAACCCAACGCGCCCGATCCGGCAAACAGATCGAGACAATGCCAGCCCGAGAGATTTTGGCCCAGCCAATTAAACAAGGTTTCTCTTACCCGATCTGGTGTGGGCCGCAAACCAGGCGCATCGGCTACCAACAATTTTCGGCCACGATGCTTGCCGCCGATAATGCGCACCTGATTCGGACGAGTCGAAACTGCAGACTTGGCCATACTTAGTCAGCCGCAGTGCGTACCGTAACCAGCTGCTCCGGTTTCACATGTTTCTGGAAAGCGGTTCTGATTGCTTCTGGCGTTAATGCGCGCACACGTTCCGGGTATTTTTCCAACCAGTCAGTCGGCAATCCGTAAAACGCCATAACCCCCAAGTTCGCCGCCAACTTGCTATTGGAATCAATGCGCAAAGCGAAACCGCCCGCAATATTGTCCTGAGCGGCTTTTAGCTGCACGGCAGTAGGACCACGGCGCAAGAAATCGCCGAGCACACTGTTGACCACCTTCAAGGCATCATCAGCTTGCGCACGTTTTGTTTCCAGGCCAATGGTGAAGGGGCCGTCTACCAGCTTAGGATCGAAGTAGCTGTAAACACTGTAGGCATAGCCACGGTCTTCGCGCACGGCTTTCGTCAGCAACGATACAAAGCCCCCGCCGCCCAGCGTGTAATTGCCGACCTGCAGTGCAATCTGCTCAGGATCATCTCGCGCCACCGAGGGCATCCCCACCAGCAAGTGTGCTTGCGAGGCAGGATGTTCCACACTGACCACCTTGGCACTGGTAGCGGCAGGCTTTGGCAACCCCCGCGGCACATCCGCCTGATCGGCAGGCAATGATGCGGTTAACTGAATTGCAAGGGCTTCCGCTTCAGCACGAGTCAGATCGCCTACTAATGCGATGCTGGCACGGGCGGCACTGTAATGCTGGCGCCAGAAAGACTCTAAATCTGTCCGGCTGAGGCTCGCCATAGATTCCGGCGTCACCACACGGCCATAAGGATGGTCGGGATAAATAGCTCCCATATAAGCGCGTTGAGACAATACTTGCGGTTTTGTAAGCGCTTCTTTTAGCGCAGCTATGCTACGTGCCTGATCACGTTTGAATACAGCCCCGTCAAAGTGTGGGCGTGATAATGCATCAACCATCAAACCGACTGCTGCTGTTCGACGATCCGGGTCTGATAGCGTACGCAAGCTCACGGTGGCACTGTCCATCCCTGCGCCCGTGTTCAATTGCGCCCCAATGTCCGCCAGCGTCTCAGCCATTTCTTTTTCATTGCGACTACCGGCACCCTGATCCAACAGGCTCGCAGTCATTGAGGCCAAACCCACCTGGTTCGATGGATCAAAGGCGGAGCCCGCCAGAAAACTGATCTGCACATCCACGATAGGCAGCGTATGCGTTTCGATAAAATACACACGGGTGCCTTGTGCTGTCGTCCAGGATTGCACTGGCGCAGCGATTGCCTGCGCACCAACGAGCGTTGCAACCATAGCGGCTGACATCATCAACAAACGCTTCATTAGACCCGCTCCTGCAGCTTGATTCACGCAAACCATTAGTGACGTCCTCCGGCCTGAACGGCTTCGGCACGTTTAGCACGCGCAGTCAGCTCAGCTGCATCCAGAGGTTGTGGCACCAATCGTGCAATAGTCAACTGATCATCTTTGAAATAACTTTGCGCAACCCGTTGCACATCGGCCACTGTTACCTCATTTAATTTATCCAGCATCAATGGGCTGGCCTGCCAGCCATAACCCAAGGTTTCCAGCATGCCGATTTCCATCGCCTGTCCCATAACCGAATCCTTTTTGTAAACCTCGGAAGCGCGCAGCTGACTTCGCGCCCGCGCGAGCTCCTGCTCCGTGACACCTTTGTTGGCGACCTCGGCCAACGCGCCACGGATAGCCTGCTCCAGCTCGGCAACTGTGTGGCCCGGGCGGGGCGATGCCTGCAATACAAACATGCCCGGTCCGCGATTCGTGCTGTCATAACTGGTGTCTACAGATACCGCCACCTGCTGCTCACGAACCAGTGCCGTTGGCAAACGGGCGGCCTCATGACCATCCAGAATCTGCGCCAGCATTTCCAGCGCATATGGATCCACATCTTTACGCGGATCGTTCAAACGCGGCGCCTTCCAGCCCATTACCAGCAAAGGCAAATCGGCAGGCGCTTTGACATCCAATTGTCGCTGCCCCGTTTGCACCGGTTCCTCATATTGCTTACGTTCAGGCAGCGCTCGCGCAGGGATAGCGCCATAGGTCTGACGTGCCCAGCCAAATACCTGCTGGTGGTTCACATCGCCTACCACCACCAGCGTGGCATTGTTAGGCACATACCATCGGCGATACCAGTCACGCACATCGGCCACAGTCATCTGCTCCAGATCGCTCATCCACCCAATAACCGGGCGACGATAGGGGTGCGCCTGCCAGGACACGGCATTCATCGCTTCATGCACGCGCGCGCTGGATTGATCGTCTGTGCGCATTCGGCGCTCTTCCATAATCACCTGGATTTCCTTGCTATAACCGTCGGGATCTAGCGTTAGATGCCGCATACGATCTGCTTCCAGCGCCATCACCGTTTTGAGCTGCGAAGCAGGCACCTGTTGGAAATAAGCGGTGTAATCCGTACTGGTAAAGGCATTGTCACGCCCGCCTACGGCGGCGACACGGCGGTTAAATTCGCCTGGGCCAACGCTAGGCGTGCCCTTGAACATCATGTGTTCGGTGACGTGCGCAACCCCCGTCACCCCATCATGCTCATCAATGCTCCCCACCCGATACCAAACCATCTGCACGGCCGTTGGTGCACGATGATCCTCTCGAACAACCACCCGCATCCCATTGGGCAGCCTTGTTTCAAAGGTATTGTCATTGTTCTCTGCAGATATTGCCCAGGTGGGCGTTAACAGTGCAGATAAGAGGGGGATGAGCCCGAGGGCTGTTCGCAGTCGCATAAGCTATTCTGTCTAGGCTAAAATCAAAGATTACCAAGGATACCCCCGCCACCATGTCTGACGCTACCGATAACCAGCCCCGCCGCTCCTGGCGCGAACGTCTTTTTGCCGGCCTGACCAAAACTCGGCAGCAGATTGGCGGCTCGGTGCGCACACTTTTTGCACGCGGACAGGTTGATGACGAGCTGCTAGAAGACCTCGAAGCCCTGCTGCTATCGGCTGATGTCGGGGTCGAGGCAACCGTTATCCTGATTGAAGACCTGCGCCAACGCGCGCGCAAACAAAATTTACAAACGCCTGAAAGCATTCAGGCCGCCATGGTGGATTGCCTGGCCGATCTGCTGAAACCGCTCGAAGCGCCGTTACAGATCGCGCCGCCACCCGGATCGCCCTTTGTGATTATGGTGGCCGGCATCAACGGTGCTGGCAAAACCACCACCCTAGGCAAATTGGCGCACCACTTCCAGGCAGCGGGCCATTCTGTCCTGCTCGCCGCAGGCGACACTTTCCGCGCTGCGGCACGAGAACAGCTGCAGGCCTGGGGCGAACGTAATAACGTGACCGTTATCGCTCAAGAAGGCGGCGACCCTTCTGCGGTTATTTTCGATGCCGTGCATGCAGCGAAAGCACGTGGCATTGATATCGTGCTGGCCGATACCGCCGGCCGCCTGCCGACCCAGATGCATCTAATGGATGAGATTGCCAAGATCCGCCGAGTGATTACCAAAGCCGAAGCCACTGCACCGCATGAAGTCCTGCTCGTACTCGACGGTACCATCGGTCAGAACGCTATCGGCCAGGTTAAAGCCTTCGATAAAGCCATTGGCGTCACCGGCCTCGTTATCACCAAACTGGATGGCTCTGCCAAGGGTGGCGTGCTGGCAGCCATTGCCAAGCAGTGCCCCAAACCGGTGCGCTACGTTGGTGTTGGCGAGCAGGTTGAAGACCTGCAACCGTTTAGTGCACGCGCGTTTGCCGAAGCCCTCCTGGGTTAATTATTGATGCTTTTATTGCTGCGTAGAGAGTGGCCACTCCTTTTGGGATTGGTCACGATGATCGGGATCTGGACTTCGCCCATCCCCATCCAGGATCTTCCTCGTAGCGGCCTACTAGCGCTGTCACTCTTTGCCATCACCATGACCTCGGTGTTCCGGGTGACCTATCACGCGGACGAGTTGGCCGAAATACTCGGGGAGCCCTACGGGACGTTGATTCTGACCCTGTCGGCGACCATCATTGAAGTGGCCATTATGGTGACCGTTCTAACCCACGGCACCGACAATCCCACATTCGTGCGAGATACCATTGCCGCCACAGTGATGATCACCGTTGGCCTTATGCTGGGATTAGCAATGTTTATCGGGGCTTTTGTCCACCGTCAGCAAACGGTTAACACGGAAGGCGCGCTTACCTATTTGGGTCTGATCGTCCCGCTAGCCATCCTGGTGCTCGTCCTCCCTAACTTTACCGATACGACCATCGGGCCGACGCTGGCACTTGCTCAAGAAGTATTCGTCGCTATTGTCGCTTTACTCCTTTATGGAATTTTTCTTTTCATCCAAACCAGACGGCATCGCAAACTCTTTAGGGATAAATCCGCCCCCGAACCTCTGAATTTTGAAGCCCAAGTTAAACCCGTACGACCTCGCTCTAAACCGCTTCCGATTTATGAGATTCTGAAACACCTTGGGTGGTTGTTTGCCAGCCTGTTGTTAGTCGTTCTGCTGGCAGAAGAAATGGCCATTGTTCTGGATGACTTCTTGGAAGAACGCAACCTGCCAGATCAACTCGGGGGGTTAAGTGTCGCGGTACTGGTTCTAGCCCCAGAGTGTGTTGCGTGCGCCACTGCCGCTTATCGGAACCGCTTACAACGCTCCATCAATATAGCGCTCGGCAGTGGTCTGGCAACCCTTTCCCTTAGCGTCCCAGCCATTTTGCTCATCGTTAGCGGCATGGGGCATACCGTCCAACTCGGTGTACCCCCTCGAGAAATGATCATGATCCTCTCGACGCTATGGGTGGCCAACATCGCCCTAGCGAACAAACGCACAAATCTCATGCAGGGTACTGTTTTATTAGTACTTTTTCTAACCTTCGGCTTCCTGATCGTCGTGCCCTAAAAATAATTCGGATTTCCGGGAACTTTTCGCAGTTTTGGCACTCTATTGCTTTGAGTGCCAAAACAACGATAATAACGAGAGGAAATCCATGACTACGACTGCTATGACACTGAGTCACACCAGCAACCCCAAAATGAACGCTTTGACCGCGATGCCATCGCCGGTTGGCAATCTGGACGCCTACATCCGTGCCGTCCAGCAATATCCTATGCTCACCGAACAGGAAGAGCAGAGTTTGGCGCGCCGTCTGCGCGATGAAGATGACCTTGATGCGGCTCGTCAACTCATCGTCTCCCATCTGCGCCTAGTGGTTTCCACTGCCCGTCAGTATCTGGGCTATGGCCTGCCACATGCTGATCTGATTCAGGAAGGCAACATCGGTCTAATGAAGGCCGTAAAACGTTTTGACCCGGAGCGCGGTGTGCGTCTGGTCTCTTTTGCTATGCACTGGATCAAGGCTGAAATCCACGAATACGTCCTGAAAAACTGGCGTCTCGTTAAATTGGCTACCACCAAGGCACAGCGCAAACTGTTCTTCAATCTGCGCAGCATGAAGGGCAATGCCACTCACCTGGATCAGGCCACTACCGAAAGCATCGCCACCCAGCTGAACGTATCGGAAGCCGATGTGCGCGAGATGAATATGCGCCTTTGCGGCCGCGATATTGCGCTTGACCCAGGCCCGGATGTCAGCGATGACGATCAGTTTGCCCCGATCGACTATCTGGCCGATGCCACCATGGAGCCGACCGCGGTACTGGAAGGTCGCGACCGCGACCGTCTGCAATCGGAAGGTCTGCAAAATGCACTGGCACAACTGGATGACCGCAGCCGTCATATCGTACAAGCCCGTTGGCTAGCAGATGACAGTGGTGCCACACTGCAAGAACTCGCTGATGAGTACGGCATTTCGGCCGAACGTGTCCGCCAAATCGAAGCCAAGGCGCTGAAGTCGCTACGTTCTTACCTCGTACCGGCTTAAAGCGCCCCGAAAAGCGGCATCCCCCCTGCCGAAACCGGCAGAAAAACCGTATAATTCAACGCTATACAAAGCGCCCGCTTGCAGCGGGCGCGCTTCTATTCTTTGTCGAAATATCCGACACCCCGCTTTTCAGGAATACGTATGGCAGGACATAGCAAATGGGCCAATATCCAGCACCGTAAAGGTCGCCAGGATGAAAAACGCGGGCGCGTCTTTTCGCGTCTCGCCAAGGAAATTACCGTAGCTGCCAAAATGGGCGGCGGTGATATCAACTTCAACCCTCGCCTGCGCATGGCCATTGATCGCGCCAAAGGCGTCAATATGCCTGCCGATAACATCGACCGCGCCATTAAAAAAGGCACCGGCGAGTTGGAAGGCGTTGAATACGTTGAGCTGCGCTATGAAGGCTACGGCACCAACGGCGCTGCGGTAATCGTTGACTGTCTGACCGATAACAAAACACGCACCGTTGCTGATGTGCGCCATGCCTTTTCGAAACATGGTGGCAACCTGGGCACCGATGGTTGCGTCGCATTCCAGTTTCAGCACTGCGGCCAGTTTCTATTTGCCCCTGGCACTGATGAAACCAGGCTGATGGACACCGCGATTGAAGCCGGTGCCGAAGACGTGCAAACGCATGAAGATGGTGCGCTTGAAGTGCTATGCGCACCGCCTGATTTCGGCACGGTGCAGGAAGCGCTTACGGCTGCTGGTTTCAAGCCGGAAATGGCAGAAGTCACCATGCGCCCGCTCAACGAAACCGAGCTGGTCGGCGACGATGCTATCAAGATGCAGAAATTGCTGGATGCCATCGAAGCCCTGGACGATGTCCAGGCCGTTTACACCAGCGCTGTTTTTGACGAGGCCTGATCACTTGTCTACGGTCACGCGCATCCTCGGTATCGATCCGGGTCTGCGCATGACTGGCTTTGGCGTTATCGAAATGCAGGGACAGAAGTTACGTTACGTTGCCAGCGGTTGCATCAAATCGGATGGCAATCAACGCCTGCCTGAACGACTGCACACGCTGTACGCCGGCATCACCGAAATTATTGGCACCTACAAACCCGATATCGCTGCTGTGGAACAAGTCTTCTCCAACGTGAACCCTCAATCGACCCTGCTACTCGGCCAAGCGCGCGGTGCCGCCATTACGGCACTGGTTGCCCAAGGTTTGCCGGTCAGCGAATACACAGCCCTACAGGTCAAACAAGCCGTTGTTGGCCATGGCAAAGCCGCCAAGCAACAGGTGGCTCATATGGTCATGCGTCTCCTCACGTTACCCGGCGAACCGGGCAGCGACGCCGCCGATGCACTGGCCTGCGCCATCTGCCATGCACATGGTTCACAAGGGCTAGGCCAACTTGCCGCGCCAGGTCGCCGTCAGCGCGGCGGGCGCCTTCTGGCATTGGCTGATAGCGAACTATTGAATCGCGCGACGGTTAGTAAAACAACCCCTGCGTCACGGAGAACCGCATCATGATCGGACGCCTGAGCGGACGGCTCATCGCCAAACAGCCACCAGCCATTCTGGTTGATGTACAGGGCGTTGGTTATGAAGTCGATGTCTCGATGAATACCTTCTGCGAGCTCCCGGCACTGGATGCCTCCGTCACGCTTCATATCCACATGGCGGTGCGTGAAGACGGTCATTTTCTTTACGGCTTCCTCAGCGATAGCGAACGTACTGCATTCCGTCAGCTGATCAAGATCTCCGGCGTTGGTGCACGCATGGCACTGGCTGTGCTCTCGGGTCTTAGCGTTGACGAGCTGGCTGCGGCCATTGCCCGCCAGGATGTCGCCTGCTTTACCCGTATTCCGGGTATCGGCAAAAAAACAGCCGAGCGCCTGCTGCTGGAACTCAAGGGCAAACTGGATCTGGTCGCCGGCAATGCAGCGACAGTTGCCGCAGGCCTCGCCCTTGCGAGTGATCCGTTACAGGATACGATCGATGCGCTGGTCGCACTCGGCTACAATGCCCGCGAGGCGCAGAGTGCCACAAAAGCGCTACCTGCCGGAGTCAGCACTACCGATGCCATTCGTCTCGCCCTGAAACAGTTGTCCGGCCTGAAATAACCGGAACGACCAAGGAACCTGCGCATGTACTCACCCGGCCTACAGATCTCTCGCATCACGATCATCGCCCTGCTTATCGTGGGCGTGCTCTGGGTCCTGCGCCCTTTTCTCTCTCCGCTACTCACGGCGCTGATCATTGTCGTTGCCACCTGGACGCCTTACTCCTGGCTGGTGCAACGTCTGGGCAACCGTAAGGTGCTCGCGGCAGCCATCATGACGCTGCTGCTTACCGTGTTGATTCTGATCCCCACATTCTTTCTCGGTGGCCAGGTCACAAAAGCAGGGGCAATCCTGGTCGAAACGCTTAAAGACCGTTTTCAAGATGGCCTCGGCGAACCACCTGCCTGGGCGCTGGCTTTGCCTCTCGTTGGCGAGCATATCCAGACCTACTGGAATCACCTGCTCAACGATGCCAACAGCGGTACGGAATTGCTTCAACGGGTTTACGAGCCAGCCAAACGCCTGATTACTGCTATCGCCACAGGCGTAGTCAACGGTGTCTTACAGATTTTGCTGGCGATCTTTATTGCCTTCTTTGCCTACCGCGATGGCGAACAATGGTCTATGTGGCTACGTAATGCCGCACGGCGCCTGAGCGGTGACATTGGCACGCACATGGTTGATGTGGCCGGCAAAACCATCATCGGCGTGATGGTTGGGATTCTTGGCACTGCCGCCGCGCAAGGTCTGGTGGCTTATGTCGGTTTCAAAATCGCTGGCGTACCCAACGCTGGCCTACTTGGCGCGGCTACCTTTCTGACTTCCATGCTGCCCGCCGGCCCGGTATTGATCTGGCTCGGTGCAGCCTACTGGCTTTATGACCAAAGCCTCACTGGCTGGGCGATCTTCATGGTGATCTGGGGTGCCGCCGGCATTAGCAGCGTTGATAACGTTGTACGGCCCGTACTGATCGCGCACACCGCCAGCCTGCCATTTTTGCTTATTGCGCTCGGCACCTTCGGCGGTATTCTCGGCTTCGGCTTTGTCGGTATTTTCATTGGCCCAACGCTGCTAGCGCTGGCCGTTGCCGTGACCAACCAGTGGCTCAATCACCGCAACAGCATTACGCATGCGGAGCGGCTGTGATCGAAACCGACGACTTTGCAGCCGGGGATGAACGGCTGATTGCACCGAACAGCGCTTCCCGACAGGAAGAAGCGCTGGAACGTGCACTGCGCCCAAAGCGGCTGGCCGACTATACCGGTCAGCATAAAGTACGTGATCAACTTGGCCTGTTTATCGAAGCCGCCAAAAAACGCGGTGATGCGCTCGACCATGTGCTGCTCTTTGGCCCGCCCGGCCTTGGCAAAACTACGCTTGCCCACATCATTGCGCACGAACTCGGTGTCAACCTGCGCCAGACGAGCGGACCGGTGCTTGAACGTCCGGGCGACCTTGCCGCACTGCTGACGAATCTCGAGCCGCACGATGTCTTGTTCATCGATGAGATTCACCGCCTCTCGCCCGTTGTCGAAGAAATTCTCTATCCGGCACTCGAGGATTATCAGATCGACATCATGATCGGCGAAGGCCCTGCCGCCCGCTCAGTCAAACTGGATTTGCCACCGTTTACACTGGTTGGCGCTACGACGCGTGCCGGCATGCTGACCAATCCGCTGCGTGATCGTTTCGGCATTGTTGCTCGCCTGGAGTTTTACGCTGCGGAAGATCTGCAACAAATCGTTGCCCGCTCTGCCCGCCTACTGGAATTAGCGCTGGCCGAAGATGGCGCGCTGGAAATTGCTAAACGTTCACGTGGCACACCGCGCATTGCGAATCGGCTGCTACGACGCGTACGTGACTACGCCGAAATCCGTGCGCCCGAACAAAAAGGCGGCATCAACGCCAACACCGCAGATGCTGCGCTAGCCATGCTGGACGTCGATCCGGTTGGCCTGGATCTCATGGACCGCAAGCTATTGCTGGCAGTTATCGAGAAGTTTGGCGGCGGCCCCGTCGGTGTCGATAATCTCGCAGCAGCCATTGGCGAAGCGCGGGACACGATTGAAGATGTCCTGGAGCCCTTCCTGATTCAGCAGGGATACCTGCAGCGCACACCACGTGGCCGTGTTGCCACCAGCCGCGTTTACCATCATCTGGGACTGCAGGCCCCTTCAGATGAAGGCAATGTCCCACTCTGGCAGGATTCGGGGAACCGCTGAGATGACGGCCTTTTATCATCCTATTCGTATTTATTACGAAGACACCGATGCCGGTGGCGTGGTCTATTACGCCAACTACCTCAAGTTCTTCGAACGCTGCCGCACGGAATGGTTGCGCGCGATTGGCCACAATCAAACCGACTTGCTGGCCGCTGAAGATATTGTATTCGTCGTTAAATCTGTCAGCGCAGATTACAAACGTCCAGCCAGATTGGATGACAGCCTGGAAGCCGGGTTGCGCCTGATGCACCTCGGCCGCGCCCAACTGCAATTTGATCAATGGGTCGATCGTCTGAATACAGACGGCACCCGAGAAACGCTTGTCACCGGCAGCGTCAAGCTGGCCTGTGTCAACCTAAAGACCCTCCGACCCGTTCCTATTCCCGACTGGCTACACGGCCAATTACAACCTAGCGACGCACCATGAATCCAACTCCCCAAGATATGTCTATCCTGAGCCTCGTGCTCGGCGCCAGCGCAGTGGTTCAGGGCATCATGCTCCTGCTGCTCATCGTTTCCTTCATGTCGTGGTACTACATCTTCCTGAAATGGCTGACCGTACGCGCTGAAAAAAACAAGACGGCCGATTTCGAACAGTCTTTCTGGTCTGGCAGCAGCCTGAACGATCTTTATCAGGCCGCTCTGAACGACCGTCATAACGCCGGTAGCCTGGAACGGGTTTTTGAATCCGGGTTGCGCGAGTTCAACAAGCTGCGTGATCAGCACATGCTTGAGCCTAAAGACATTCTTGATGGTTCGCGTCGTGCGATGCGCGCAACCTATCAGCGCGAACTCGATGGCCTGGAATCGCACCTCGCCTTTCTGGCTTCTACTGGTTCTGTATCGCCTTACGTTGGTCTATTCGGTACGGTGTGGGGCATCATGCACGCCTTCCGCGGCCTTTCCAATGTGGGCCAGGCGACCTTGTCATCTGTAGCGCCCGGCATTGCCGAAGCCCTGGTGGCCACGGCTATCGGCCTCTTCGCGGCAATTCCAGCCGTCGTTGCCTACAACCGCTTCTCGTATGACATCGACCGTCTTGCTTCGCGCTTCGAATCTTTCATGGAAGAGTTCTCGAACATCCTCCAGCGTCAGATGAAGTAAGGAAGCGATTTAATGCGTAATCGCCGTAAACTCAAAAACGAAATCAACGTCGTTCCGTATATCGACGTGATGCTCGTGCTGTTGGTGATCTTTATGGTCACCGCGCCCATGATGCCTACTGGCAACATTGACCTGCCAACGGTTGGCCAGGCAGCAACACCGCCGGTTGCACCGATTGAAGTCTCTGTGCGCGCCGATCAGAGCCTGGCTATCGTTAATCGCGGGGGCAACGGCCAGGAACAGTCTATAACGCTGGAACAACTGACCGATCAGCTGCTCACCATGCAAAAGGGCAACCCGGATACACCGGTACTCATCGCTGGTGCCAAGACCGTGCCGTACGAAGCTGTGCTTCAGGTGATGGATAAGCTGCAGAAGGCGCAAATCAAGCGGGTTGGCCTGCTGGTTTCGCCAACCGGTAAGTAAAGCGGGGATCACACGTTGTCGTTTTCCGGTTTCATGGCACGCCTGAAAGACCTCTGGCAATCTGCTCGCCCCTCGGCGCAAGCGCCGGGGATGGATCGTGCCGGCCAGCAAAAAGCACAGGAACGCAAAGCGCTGATCTACACGATCATCATGCACCTCATCCTGGTGCTATTCCTGATTCTGGGCGTGAGTTGGAACAACAAGGAGCCGGAGCCGATGCAGGCTGAACTCTGGACGCCGCAACAATTGGCTGCAGTAAATGCCGCTGCCCAACGTGAAGTGCAAACATTCGGCGACAAGGATGCGCCAACACCGCAGCCTGAGCCTGCGCCAGAGCCTAAACCAGCGCCCAAGCCCGAACCTAAACCCGAGCCAAAACCTGAGCCTAAGCCAGAGCCGGTGAAAACACCGCCTAAGCCGACGCCTGCCCCTGCTAATCAGAAAGCGGACATCGCGATAAAACAGGATAAAAAGCCTGAAAAGGATAAGACACCTGAGAAGGTGCCGGACAAGAAGGATCCAAAGGCCAAGGACGTCAAAGAGACGAAGGACGATAAGAAAAAGCCTGACCCCAAGGATGCAAAAAAGAAGGCCCAGGATGAATTCCTGGAAGAGCTGAAGCGCGAAGAACAGAAGATCGCGGCACAAAAACAACAAGCCGCGCAGAAGCAGCAAGCAGCTGCCGCCGCAGATGCACGCGCCCAGAGAGAGGCCGCGATGCGCGCCCAGGCTGGCGCCGAAGCTAAAGCTGCCGGCGCTGAGCGTGCCAAGGGTGATGATCGCGGCTACCTGGCCAAATTGAAGACTAAAATCCGTGGCAATGTCATTCTGCCGCCAAACGTACAAGGCAACCCGGCCGCCGTCTTCCGCGTGACACAACTCCCATCGGGCGAAGTTATCGATGTGCGTCTCATCAAATCTAGTGGCAATACTCAACTGGATACCGCAGTCGAACGTGCAATTCGTAAATCATCACCGCTGCCCGTACCAGACGGCCGATCGCCAGACCGCGTGATTGATATCACCTATCTGCCGTTTGAAAAGCCGCCGCAGTAATCCTCAGACTTCATTAAGCATCGACTGACTATAATCATTCCCATGACACTGCGCACATTCCTGACTCGCTCGACCCGCGGCCTTCTGGCTGCGCTGTCGCTGATCACGCTGATTGCAACCCCGGCCTATGCTCAACTGAATGTTGAAGTTGTGGGCGCAGGCGCTCAACGCATACCCGTAGCCGTGCCTAACTTTGGCGGCGACGAGAGCTTAGGGCGCGAAATTGCTGCCGTAGTGCGTAATGACCTGGCGAGCACGGGTCTCTTCAACATTATTAATACAGATAGCCTTGTTGCCGAAGAAAATAGTTCCGTCGATTTTGCTGCCTGGCGATCACGCGGTGCGGATGCGCTCGCAACGGCCACCACCAGCCGCCCGGGTGGCCAGATTGAAGTCCGTGTACGTGTTGCCGATATCGTTAAACGCGGCACACTAGGCAACACCACCGTAACCGTACCGGGCAACAGCATGCGTTTGGCTGGCCACAAGGTTGCTGACTTCATCTACCAAAAGCTCACTGGCCAACCCGGGTATTTTTCTTCCCGCATTGCTTACGTACTTAAGCAGGGCAATGGACCGACAGCCCAGTTTCAGCTGATTGTTGCCGATGCCGATGGTCAGAACCCGGTGCCGGTATTCAAATACAACCAACCGATCATTTCACCGGCCTGGTCGCCCGATGGCACCAAGCTGGCGTATGTCTCTTTCGAAAAGAGCAAACCCGTTATTTTTGAGCAAACGCTCAAAACGGGTGCACGCCGAGCAGTTGCGAGCTTCCGTGGCTCCAACTCTGCACCAGCCTGGTCACCTGATGGCAGCCGCCTGGTTGTTGCGCTGTCGCGCGAAGGCGGCACCCAGCTGTATAGCATTGCGCTAGCCACCGGGCAGGCGACCCGCATTACCAATACCAGTGGTATTGACACCGAACCTGCCTTCTCACCAGACGGCCAGTGGATCTACTTCACCTCGGATCGCGGTGGCAGCCCACAAATCTACAAAATGCCAGCTGGCGGTGGCGGCGCCCAACGCGTGAGCTTTGACGGCAACTACAACGTTAGCGCACGACCATCGCGCGATGGCCGCACGTTGGCCTTTATTACCCGCCGCGATGGTGGTTTCCGAGTGGCTACATTGGATCTGGCAACCCGCCAGGTTACGGTGCTCACTGATTCCCAGCGCGATGAATCACCTACGTTTTCGCCTAACGGCCAGATGATTCTGTACGCCACCATCCTCGGTGGACGTGGCGTTCTGGCAGCCGTTTCGGCTGATGGTCAGGTTCGTCAAAAGCTTTCGGCAGTCAACGGCGATGCTCGCGAACCAGCCTGGGGCCCTAATCGTTAATGAGGATTTAAGCTTAGGCATAGAAAATGCTTCTATCTCAAGGGCTTGATCGCTTACAATTCTAAAAACTTCTGGAGCAATACACGTGCAAAACATCACTCGTAAACATTTCATCCGCCTGGTACCGGCTCTGGCCGTTGCCCTGCTGGCCGCTTGTAGCTCAACACCAGACAATAGCTCGGACCTGGCCAGCGTTGATGCCACCGGCACTTCCGGTGTGCCAAAGCTATCGGCTGCGGCTATGGCTAAGCTGCGCGACCCGAACAGCCCGCTGTCCAAGCGTAGCGTCTACTTCAATTACGATCAGTACGACGTGAAGTCTGAATACAACAGCCAACTGCAAGCGCATGCCAAGTTCATCGCTTCCGAACCGAACGCACGCGTTCTGCTTCAAGGCAATACCGATGATCGCGGCAGCCGCGAATACAACTTGGCTCTTGGCCAGCGTCGTGCCGATGCCGTTAAGAAACAATTGGTGCTGATGGGTGCTCCAGAATCGCAAATCGAATCCGTGAGCCTGGGCAAAGAAAAGCCAAAAGCACTGGGTGACAATGAAGCGGCCTGGGCAGAAAATCGCCGCGCTGACATGCTCTATAACGGCGAATACTAATCATGATGCGGTCCCTTCCGGCGGCGCTGGCCGCTGCCGGTTTGTTATGCGCACTGCCTGCACACGCCGGTCTGTTTGACGATGACGTGGCACGCAAGCAGGTTAATGATCTGCAAAAAACGACCAGCCAAACGCTGATTGATCAGACACGTCAAATCGACCAGCTTAACCAGCAGGTAGCAGAGTTGCGTGGCCAGGTTGAGGTTCTGAATAATCAGATTACCGACCTGGATAAACGCCAGAAAGATCTCTACCTGGATCTGGACAACCGCTTGCAAGGCATTGAAGCCGGTAGAGGCAAGTCCGTTGCTAAGCCAGCGGCGCCCGTAGTCTCTGATGCGACCAAAACCGCCGATAAGAATATCGACACGAAGGCCGATAGCAAACCAGCTGATGACCCTGCTGCTGCATTGAAAGCCTATGAGTCCGCTCTGGGTTTGTTCAAAGCGGGCAAATACAAAGAAGCTGCTGCCGCATTTGATAAGTTCACCAAAACCTACCCAGAGAACGAGCAGGCACCTGCCGCACAATTCTGGTTAGGCAACAGCTACTACGCTGTAGGTGACTGCAAGCAAGTGATTAGCTCACAACAGAAGCTACTCGCCAAATGGCCAAAGAATGGCCGTGCGCCTGATGCTATGGCCAACATCGCCAATTGTCAGGCTGAGCTTGGCCAAAAGGCCGAATCGCAAAAAACCCTGAAAGACTTAGTGGCCAAGTATCCGGACTCCAAGGCTGCAGGCGCTGCGAAACAGCAACTCAAGAAGTAAAGCATCATGGCGGACATATTGGGCGCGGACCGCGAACAACCGGTTCGTCTGAGCGAAATATTCTTTTCGTTACAGGGTGAAGCGGCACGTTCCGGCCGGCCCACTGTTTTCATACGGCTCACCGGCTGTCCGCTACGCTGCACCTGGTGCGATACTGAATACGCTTTTACCGGTGGGGCATCCACTTCGGTTACCGACATTCTTAGCGAAGTCGGTCGCTACCCTACCCACTATGTATGCGTCACAGGCGGTGAACCACTGGCACAGAAGTCTTGCCTGCCATTTCTAACCGCACTGTGCGATGCGGGCTATGACGTTTGTCTGGAAACCTCCGGCGCTCTTGATATCGCTGCTGTCGATCCACGCGTTTCGCGGATCATGGATCTCAAAGCACCGAGCTCCGGTGAAACTGCTAAAAACCTACTGAGCAATATCGCTGACTTGCGCCAAACCGACGAAGTTAAAGTTGTGGTGGCTACACGCAACGACTATGACTGGGCGAAAGAAATGATCACAGCTCATGAACTCAACACCCGTTGCGATGTCGTGCTCTCGCCCGTGGCCGGTCAATTAAACCCTACGGATCTTGCCGAATGGATACTGGCCGACGGCCTGGACGTGCGCTTTCAGATCCAACTACACAAATTGCTCTGGAGTGATGCCCGTGGCAAATAATGAACTCAATACCCCGCCGGCCGTTATATTGCTCTCTGGTGGCCTAGATTCCGCTACGACCCTTGCCATTGCCCGCGATCAGGGTTTTGCCTGTCATGCCATTGCATTCGACTACGGCCAGCGTCATCGGGCAGAACTAGATGCATCACTACGCCAGGCTAAAGCCCTGGGCGCCCTCAGCCACCGCGTAGTACATGTAGACATGAACCAGTTTGGCGGTTCAGCCCTCACCGACTTTTCAATTGACGTACCAGAAGCCCATAGCCAACCCGGAATTCCCAGTACCTATGTGCCCGCACGTAATACCGTGATGCTATCGCTTGCACTGGCATTAGCTGAAACGCTGAATAGCCGTGACATCTTTCTGGGCGTTAATGCGGTTGATTATTCCGGCTATCCGGATTGCCGACCTGAATACATAGCCGCCTTTGAACACATGGCGAACCTGGCTACCAAAGCGGGCGTTGAAGGCGCACGCTTTCGTGTTCACGCCCCGCTGATCGACATGAGCAAAGCGGACATCATCCGCACGGGCACCAAACTAGGGGTTGATTACAGCCTAACGGTTTCCTGTTACCAGGCCACCGCAGATGGTAAAGCCTGTGGCCACTGCGACTCCTGTGCCCTTCGTGCCGAAGGCTTTGCGGCCGCTGGCATTACCGACCCTACGCCCTACGTTAATCGCTAGTGCCGACGTTCCCAGCAAGTGAGCTGGGCCACCGTATGCTGGAACTTCCGGGCTGTTTCCCGAATCACAAACGGCACATCCTGCGGTTCTCCCAACGGTACAAAATCCTTGGCCAAGTGTGCATGCAATGCATCCAGGGTTGTATAACGTTCGCCACCCTGCTTGAACCCACCCAACCACTGTTCTTTCGGCGTGTGCTCTTCCAGCCAAGTATAAGGTGAGGTAAGTACCAGCACGCCGCCGGGCACAATACGTTTGCCAATCTCTCCCAGAAAGATCGCGGGGTCATAAAGGCGATCGATCAAATTAGCCGCAACCACCAGATCAAAATCCCCATACGTTTCCTTCAGGTTGCAGGCATCACCCTGCCAGAACGCCACCCGGTTTGAGCAATCAGCTAGCCCCAGTTTCTCCAGGGCAATTTCCCGGAACGATTGCAGCGCACCTTCATCTGTTAATGCATAGCGGACAATGCCATCCTGCATCAATTCATCAGCGAGATTAATAAACCGGGCAGAAAAATCAATACCCGTCACCGAATCAAACCCGACAGCTCCGGGTAAACCCTTAGCCAGTTCAAAGCTCGTGCGACCGACTGCGCAGCCAATATCCAACGCACGATTTAACGGCTTGCCCTGCATTGCCTTAAGTGCAATCTCAGCGACTGCTTTCGGGAAATTAGGCACCCCAAAATACGTCTGCCCAAAATGGAACTCGGCATACTGCGCTAGCAAAGCATCATCTTCATAACGCGATACTTGGGGCACACGAGGTGCATCGCCAACGACATAGCGAAACCCGGCATGCTGGAAGAAATGTCGACGGAAAGCGTAGCGTGCGGCACGGAGTGCCTCGTTGCCACATGAAATCCACGAGCCACCCTTCATCAGGTTATGACGCTCATCAAAGGTTGGGATCGAGAAATCGTCATACAACGGATGCGCCTCAAATCCGGCGAATGGATAAATGGGCGTGCACGTCCATTGCCAGACATTGCCCACCACATCGTAGAAGTCGCCATGCGCATACTGGTCTACGGCAACCGAACTTGCGCCACCCGCTAATCTGCGTTGCGCAGGTGTTGCGGCCGTCATCCCTGTTAGGTCATACAGGCGATACCACTCATCTTCGGTCGGCAACCTCACGGCCTCACCTGTCGCTTCAGCTTTCCAGACACAGAACGCTGCCGCTTCATGACAATTCACTTCGACCGGCCAATTCCATGGCATCGGCACCACTTCCGTCATCAATCGTAGGTGCCAGCCTTCTGACTGCTTTAGCCAAAATGTCGGATAAGTTGCTTGGGAAAACTCACGCCAAGCCAAAGCTTCTTCATCCCAGTATCGTTTTTCCGAATAACCGCCAGCCTCCACAAAAGCCAGGAACTCGGCATTGGATACCAGCATTCGGCTCGCGCTAAACGCTGGCACTTCCGAAAGATAGGTGCCGTATTCGTTGTCCCACCCGTAGTGTCGGGTGTCGCCGTTCACTGAGCAGGCATCAACGTGAGGGTTTCCCTTGCCGAGTTTTACCTCACCCGCAGGCACATCGATCAAAACATTTTGCGGCACAGCACTGACACTATCTACTGTCGTTATGGCCGGCGACCAGGCTGCCTGAGGTTGCACTTCCGACAGAAGGTGCTGACGAATCAATACGGACGATGTTTCAAGATGGATCAACTCATGCTCTACGCCCATCAGGATCGCCCACCAGGGGTTATCCCAGCCCATCGGGCCTTGCCAGGGCGCATCAGTAATGACGCGCGTCACGGCTGCACGAACCTGCTGCCGATAGGCTTTAACTTCGGCAATGCTAGGCCAATCGTAATTCGTATCGTCCAGATCATCCCAACTCATCTCATCGACGCCAACGGCAAATATCGCCTCAAAGCGCGGATTAATCCGTTCGGGAATCAACTTAGCCAATAGCAACTTGTTCACAAAAAACGTAGCGGTATGGCCGAAATAGAAAATCAGTGGATGGCGTAACGATATGGGCCTGTCGTAATAGGCCGCATCAGACCGCAAGCAGCCAAACAAAGATTCGTAGCGCTCGAAGCACGTTTCAAAGTAAGCGAGTAAGGTTTTACGCAGATCTGCTTCACTCATCCCGCACCAATCTGGAGACTGCGGGTAAGGATGGGAATTCGTAGGCATTGTTCAGCAGCTTAAGTATCAATTAGGCGATCATTGTAAGCTAATGGCTTAACTTGACTGATCTTCCTATAGAAACTAGAATGTTGCCTCTTTGTTGTGCCCTGGGGGTCGGTAGCTCAGTCGGTAGAGCAGCGGACTTTTAATCCGTTGGTCGTGGGTTCG
>ERZ1034363.669-NODE-669-length-22463-cov-3.942777_pt1 | contig 22463 bp, 24 predicted proteins | sample MGYA00520616_ERZ1034363 | MGnify/ENA primary metagenome ERZ1034363 (study PRJEB33736, sample SAMEA104284506) | Azolla filiculoides | biome: Urban; feature: Water surface; material: Ditch water | place: Netherlands | collected 2015-10-28 | depth 0-0.1 m ... | reverse complement strand
TTACAGGCAACGCCAATCCAGTACTGGCTCAAGAAGTTGCCAATCACTTAGGCATTGAACTAGGTCGCGCTGACGTAGGCAGATTTAGTGATGGTGAAGTCATGGTTGAATTGCTTGAAAACGTTCGCGGTCGCGATGTGTTCGTCCTGCAGTCAACTAGCCAACCCACCAATGACAGCCTGATGGAAGTCATGGTCATGGTTGATGCACTGCGCCGCTCATCAGCCGGCCGGATCACTGCAGCAATTCCATATTTAGGCTACTCACGTCAGGATCGCCGCCCGCGTTCAGCCCGCGTTGCGATCACTGCAAAAGTAGTGGCCAACATGCTCACCGGCGTAGGCGTTAATCGTTTGCTAACCATGGATTTGCACTCAGATCAAATTCAAGGTTTTTTTGATATTCCTGTAGATAATATTTACGCGACGCCAATTTTACTGGCCGACTTATTACTGCAAAACCATGAAAATTTAATGGTCGTTTCCCCGGATGTGGGTGGCGTTGTGCGTGCCCGTGCTGCGGCTAAACAATTAAGTTCTGATTTGGCGATTATTGATAAACGTCGTCCAAAACCAAATGTTGCAAAAGTCATGAATATTATCGGCGATGTTGCCGGCCGCACCTGCGTGATCATGGACGACATGGTAGACACCGCAAACACACTGTGCGAAGCAGCGGCAGCGCTTAAAAAACACGGCGCGCTCAAAGTAGTGGCCTATGCCACTCACCCGGTTTTATCCGGCAGCGCAGCTGAACGTATCGCAAATTCAGAACTGGATGAACTGGTTGTGACCAACACCATTCAATTGAATGAACAAACAGCCAATTGCAAAAAAATCCGCCAGTTAAGCGCGGCTGCCTTATTGGCAGAAACAATCCGCAGAATCAGCTGTGAGGACTCAGTATCTTCACTGTTCATGGATTGATTCATTGTAAAGTTTTCTCTGCTTTCTGGTCGCGGAAAGCAGTTTTTTGTGTAGTAAAGCAGTAAATTTAGGAGTAGTAAAATGACTATCGAAATCAATGCAGTAAAACGTGACGCTAAAGGTACGGGTGCGAGCCGCCGCCTTCGTCGTGCTGGTTCAGTGCCAGGTGTAGTGTATGGTGGTGGTAAAGAAGCGGTTACATTGGAATTTGACGGTAAAGAATTGTTCCTGCAATTCCGTCACGAAGCTTTCCATGCTTCAGTACTAAACCTGATCGTTGAAGGTAAAAAAGAAAGCGTATTGTTACGTGACTTCCAGATGCACCCAGTGCGCAATACTATTCAGCATATCGACTTCCAACGCGTAAGCGCAACTGAAAAAATTCACGTTAAAGTGCCATTGCACTTCGTGAATGGTGAAATCGCTCCAGGCGTTAAACTTAACGGCGGTATCGTTGCTCACATTGCAACTGAAGCTGATGTAAGTTGCTTGGCTAAAGATTTGCCAGAGTTTGTTGAAGTTGATTTGGCCAATCTAGAAATTGGTCATTCAATCCACTTATCACAAATCGCATTACCAAAAGGCGTTGAATTCGTTCAATTAGCTCACGGTAACGATTTAGCAGTAGCAAGCATTGCTAAAACACGTGGTAGCACAGCTTCAGCAGCAGATGACGCAGCTCCAGCAGGTGAAGAAACTCCAGCAGCTTAATTTATTAAGTGGCTAACAATAACGCGCGCTTGGGGTTACCTAAGCGCGCGTTATGCTTTTTAACGAAGGCAATTTTATGAGTAGCATCCAACTTATCGTCGGCCTAGGTAATCCAGGCAGTGAATACACGGGCACCCGCCACAACGCTGGTTTTTGGTGGGTGGATCAAGTATGCGCGGAAACTGGAAGCAAGCTAAATTTGGAAGCAAAATTTTTTGGGCATGCTGGTAAATTAAAAAACAGCAGCGAAGTCTGGCTACTTAAACCAACGACCTTCATGAACGCTAGCGGTCGCTCCGTGGGTGCACTCGCTAAGTTTTATAAAATACCGCCCGAAGCCATTTTAGTCATCCATGACGAACTCGATTTGCCACCTGGAACCATCAAGCTTAAAAAAGGCGGCGGACATGGTGGCCACAACGGTTTAAAAGATATTGCTGCTCAGCTGGGCACGCCTGATTTTTGGCGTTTGCGTTTAGGCATCGGCCATCCAGGTGATAAAAATGCTGTCGCAAATTACGTACTTAAAGACCCAACGCGCGATGAAATGCGTGCGATTGAAGAAAATATTGACCAAAGCACTACGCTTTTACCTTTGCTATTAAAAGGCGAATTCGAAGCAGCAATGTTAAAATTGCACACTAAAAATTAGCCTCAAATTACCGAACAGGAAAAATTATGAAATGCGGAATCGTCGGCCTACCAAACGTAGGTAAATCAACGCTCTTCAATGCCATCACTAAAGCTGGCATTGCAGCAGAAAACTACCCTTTCTGCACCATTGAGCCTAACGTTGGTATCGTCGAAGTGCCAGATCCACGTATGCAATTTCTAATCGACATCGTCAACCCGCAAAAAGTACAACCTGCGATTGTTGAGTTCGTCGACATTGCAGGCTTAGTGGCTGGCGCATCGAAAGGCGAAGGTTTAGGCAACAAGTTTCTAGCTAACATTCGTGAAACGGATGCGATTGCGCACGTTGTGCGTTGCTTTAACGATGCTAACGTAGTGCACGTTGCCAATAAAGTTGACCCGCTTTCTGATGTTGAAACTATCAATACAGAACTCGCGCTTGCTGATATGGAAACTGTTGAAAAAACTGTGCAACGCGAAAGCAAAAAAGCCAAGTCTGGCGACAAAGAAGCGATTGCACTATGCGCCGTACTAGCTAAGGTTCAAAAAGGCCTAGACGAAGGCAAAGCCGTTCGCACTTTGGGTCTAGATGAAGACGAATTGCACTTACTCAAACCACTTTGCCTCATCACAGTAAAACCTGTGATGTACATCGCTAACGTGGATGAAGGTGGTTTTCAAAACAACCCACTGTTAGACAAAATCGTCGAACTAGGCAAAAAAGAAAACTCACCAGTGGTGAGCATTTGCGCAAAAATCGAAGCTGAAATTTCAGACTTAGAAGACGAAGACAAAGCTTTATTCTTAGAAGAATTAGGCCTAACAGAACCAGGCTTAGACCGTGTAGTACGTGCGGCCTATGCACTTCTTGGTTTGGAAACTTACTTCACAGCAGGCGTTAAAGAAGTTCGCGCTTGGACAGTGCGTAAAGGCTCAACAGCGCCACAAGCCGCAGGCGTCATTCACACTGACTTTGAACGTGGCTTCATTCGTGCTGAAGTGATTGGCTTCGAAGATTTCGTTGCCAACAAAGGTGAACAAGGCTCAAAAGAAGCTGGGAAAATGCGTTTAGAGGGCAAAGAATATATCGTGAAAGATGGCGATGTGATGCACTTTAGATTTAACGTGTAAGGGTAAAACCATTAATAAAAAAGCCATCCTCGTGATGGCTTTTTTATTAGGCTAACCTCCAATCAATACCAAGACTTAAGAGCAAAGCAATTAGCCTCGCTTCAAGGTATAATTTAGCCATTATTCATCTTTACAGAACGTCTATTTGTCATGCAACAGCAGTATCCATTTAAAGAAATCGAACAAGCCGCCCAACAGTACTGGGAAACGCACCAAACTTTTAAGGCGTCTGAGAAAAGTGATAAGCCAAAATACTATTGCTTATCGATGTTTCCTTATCCTAGCGGTCGCTTGCACATGGGTCATGTGCGCAACTACACGATTGGCGATGTGCTGAGCCGTTTTCATCGGATGCGTGGCTTTAATGTGATGCAGCCTATGGGCTGGGATGCGTTTGGCTTACCCGCTGAAAATGCCGCGATTAAAAACAATGTGGCACCTGCTGGTTGGACTTACAGCAATATCGAACACATGAAAGAGCAACTCAAGTCTTTAGGCTTGGGCATTTCCTGGGATAGAGAAATCGCGACTTGTACACCGGAATATTACCGCTGGGAACAATGGTTGTTTACAGAGCTTTTCAAAAAAGGGCTGATTTACAAAAAAACGTCAACCGTTAACTGGGACCCTGTTGACCAAACAGTTCTTGCGAACGAGCAAGTGATTGATGGCAAAGGCTGGCGTTCTGGTGCCGTGGTTGAAAAACGCGATATTCCGCAATATTTCATGAAGATCACGGCTTATGCCGACGAGCTTTTAGCTGACCTCGACAAGCTTGATGGCTGGCCTGAGCAAGTCAAAACTATGCAACGTAATTGGATAGGTAAAAGCTATGGCTGTGAAGTCGAGTTTCCTATCGTTGGCGGCAATGGCAACCTTAAGGTTTACACCACTCGTCCAGACACATTGATGGGTGTGACTTATGTAGCAGTTGCCGCAGAGCATGTACTTGCCACACAAGCTGCAGAAAACAATCCCGCACTCCAAGCATTTATCCAAGAATGCAAAATGGGTAGCGTAGCAGAAGCCGATGTAGCGACAGCTGAGAAAAAAGGCATGGCAACAGGCTTATTTGTTCAGCATCCAATCACTGGTGAGCAATTGCCAGTTTGGGTGGCGAACTACGTACTGATTAGCTATGGCGAAGGCGCTGTCATGGCGGTACCAGCCCATGATGAACGTGACTTTGAATTTGCCAACAAATACAGCTTGCCAATGAAGGCGGTAATTAAGCCTGCAGATGGCGAATTTGATTCACCACTTAACACTGCATACACAGAACATGGTGTGCTGTTTAATTCAGGTACATTTGACGGCTTAGATTTTGATGGTGCATCCAGCAAAATTGCTGAAGCATTAAGCGCAAAAAACTTAGGCAAACGTCGCACGCAATATCGCTTGCGTGACTGGGGGGTTTCACGTCAGCGTTATTGGGGCTGTCCTATCCCTATCGTGCATTGCCCAAGCTGTGGCGAAGTGCCTGTGCCTGCTGAGCAATTGCCTGTGCGTTTACCAGAAGATGTTGTGATGGATGGCGTAGGCTCTCCAATTAAAAAAGACCCGAGCTTCTATGAAACAACTTGCCCAACTTGTGGTGGTAAAGCGTCTCGCGAAACTGACACCATGGACACATTTTTTGAGTCTTCATGGTACTTTGCTCGTTACGCTAGTTTTGACTGTCACACGGGCATGGTGGATGAACGTGCGAATTACTGGTTACCGGTTGACCAATACATTGGCGGTATCGAACATGCGATCTTGCATTTACTTTACGCACGCTTCTTTAACAAACTGATGCGTGATGTTGGCTTGCTTAAAAATGACGAGCCATTTACTAAGTTGCTCACACAAGGCATGGTGCTAAAAGAAGGAACTAAAATGAGCAAATCTAAGGGCAACACCGTTGACCCTCAAGCGCTCATCGACACTTACGGTGCAGATACTGCACGTTTATTTATGATGTTTGCAGCACCGCCGGAACAAAGCTTGGAATGGGCTGATAGTGGCGTGGAAGGTGCCCATCGTTTCTTACGTCGACTATGGACTTTTGTTGCAACACATTTAGAAAATGGTGCTGTTGAAACCTATAAAACTGGCGAACTTAATAGTGAACTTAAAACCTTGCGCCGCCAATTGCATCAAACAGTTGAAAAAATTACTGATGATTATAGCCGCCGCCAAACTTTCAACACTGCAATTGCTGCAGTGATGGAATTGATGAATGCTTATGGCAAAGTTGAAGGCGACGATGCAGTCACACGTAGCGTGCGCCAAGAAGTGCTTGAGAATGTGACCTTGCTACTATCTCCTATCGTGCCCCATATTTGCCAAGCACTATGGGCAGAGCTACGTAAAGATGGCGTAATTGAAAATGCTACTTGGCCAAGTGCGGATCAATCAGCGATGGTGCAAGATGAAGTGGAGTTAGTGGTGCAAGTGAATGGTAAGCTGCGCGGTAGCATTACTGTTGCTAAGACCATGGCAAAAGAGGCCATTGAACAACATGCCGTTACGCAACCATTTGTGCAGAAGTTCTTAGAAGATGGTGCTACTGTACGTAAAATTATTGTAGTGCCTAACAAGCTCGTTAATATTGTAGTGGGGTAATCATGCAACACTTCTTTGTACGTAGACTTTTCATCATGCTCATGGCTTTAGCTGTTGCTGCTTGTGGCTTTCAGTTACGTGGATTGGCTGATTTGTCTTTTGAAAATTTATACATTCAGGGCAACAAGCTTACTATTTCTAAAGACCTGAATAGCTCGCTCAAAACCAACGGCGTCAAAATTGTGAGCGATCCTGAAAAAGCTGATTTCATGCTTGAGCTTATGAATGAATCGACTGAAAAACGAATTCTTTCATTAAGTGGTGGCGCCGGTGTGGTTCGTGAATTTGAACTTTTCTATCGCGTAACTTTCCGGATGCGTGAGCCTAGCAATGAGCTTTGGGGACCAACACAAACGATTGAAGCGAGACGCGATTTTTCATACAGCGATGATCAAATTTTGGCGAAGTCTTATGAGGAAGCCATGCTGTACGACAATATGCGTCAAGATGCGGTGCGTGAAATGATGCGTCGTTTAGTGGCACAAAAACCAAGCAAAGCAACTAAGTAACTGCCAACTCCGCCCAATGAAACTGCCAGCGAGCCAGCTCCAACAACAACTCAGCAAGGGCTTATCGCCTTTGTATGTGTTGGTAGGTGACGAGCCTTTGGGTCATATGGAATGCTTGGATGCGATACGTCGTTGCGCACGTCAGAATGGCGTTGAAGAACGCACAGCGCTGACGACAGATCGATATTTTGATTGGTCAAAAATCGTAGAATTTGGACAGGCGATGTCTTTATTTGCGAGCCTTCGTTTATTAGAAATCAACATCCCTAGTGGCAAGCCTGGCATTGATGGTAGCAAAGCACTACAAGCATTAGCCGAAACACCATTACCTGACACTATCGCCGTCATCATTCTGCCTACGGTAGATTGGCGCGATGCGAAAAGCGCATGGTATATGGCGCTGGAACAAAAGGCGATATTGATTCAGCTACAAGATATTGACGCCACAAAATTGCCACAATGGATTGCGAGCCGATTAGCTTTGCAGAAACAAAGTACCGATGCTGAAACCTTATCGTTTATGGCTAACCAAGTGGAAGGCAATTTACTGGCTGCGCATCAAGAAATTCAAAAGCTAGGCCTGCTTTTTCCTGAGGGAAATATAAGTGCAGAGGATGTGCGAGCTGCCGTTCTAAACGTATCACGTTTTGATGCTGTGCAATTAGGTGAAGCTGTTTTGTTAGGCGATATTGATCGCACCACTCGGATTTTAGATGGCTTACAAGATGAAGGTGCACAACCGATTGCAGTGATGAACCCTTTAATCTGGGCGATTAAGCCACTGGTTAAAGTAAAACAAGCAGAATCGCGCGGCGAGAATTTAAACGCGGCGATGAAAGATGCAAAACTATTTTATGAAAAAGAAGCGTTAGCTAGACGCGTCTTGCCAAGATTAAGTCTAAAGCAACTGCAAGCAGCATTATTAAAATTGGCAGATATTGATAAAATTGGAAAAGGGATCATGCAAGGTGACGCATGGTTGGAAATTTCAAGATTGTGTTTTGGATTAGCACGCATTTCAGCACGTGCAAGAAGTCGCTCATAAATTGACGATATTAGGAACTCCTATGAATGATATTAAAACTTATATGCAAAGTGTCGGTGTTGAAGCTCGTAAAGCTTCACGTGACATGGCAAAAGCCGAAACCAAAACTAAAAATTTAGCCCTCACGGCAATTGCCAAAGCAATTTTACGTGAGCAAAAAACATTACTTGAAGCAAACCAAAAAGACTTAGCCGCGGCAAAAGCTAGCGGCATGGAAGCGGCTATGTTAGACCGGCTCACGCTCACAGAAAAGTCCATCGCCACGATGGCTGAAGGTTTGCAACAAATCGCTACTCTGCCAGATCCTATTGGCGAAATTAGCAATATGAAATACCGTCCTTCTGGCATTCAAATTGGTCAAATGCGCGTACCTCTTGGGGTGATTGGCATTATTTACGAAGCACGTCCAAATGTGACTGTTGATGCTGCAGGTCTTTGCATTAAATCGGGTAACGCCACCATCTTACGTGGCGGCTCTGAGGCCATTCATTGCAACCAAGCTTTAGCCAAATTAGTTCATGAAGGCTTGGCAGCGGCCGGTTTGCCTAAAGCTGCCGTGCAAGTCGTAGAAACGACAGACCGCGCCGCTGTAGGCGAACTGATTACCATGAAAGAATATGTGGACGTCATTGTGCCACGTGGCGGCAAAGGTCTGATTGAACGTATTTCAGCAGATGCTCGCATTCCAGTGATTAAACACTTAGACGGCAATTGCCATGTGTATGTCGATGACGAAGCCGATTTAGAAAAAGCGATACGTATTGTTGAAAATTCAAAAACACAACGCTTAGGCACATGCAACACGACTGAGTCTTTATTGGTTGCGCGTAGCATTGCTAAAACAGCTTTGCCTAAAATCGCCGAAATGCTCATCAGTAAAGGCATTGAGATTCGTGGCTGCGCAGAAACTTGTGCCTTAATTAAAGCGGCAAAGCCTGCAACGAATGAAGACCATTACACCGAGTTTTTAGACGCGATTATTTCGTGCAAAGTGGTAGCTGATTTAGATGAAGCAATTACGCACATCAATCAACATTCATCACAACACACTGAAGCCATCGTCACAGAAAACTATACTAAGGCACGACGCTTCTTACGCGAAGTTGATTCAAGCAGTGTCATGGTGAACGCTTCAACTCGTTTTGCGGATGGATTTGAATATGGCTTGGGTGCTGAAATTGGCATCTCAACGGACAAGTTGCACGCACGCGGTCCAGTTGGTTTGGAAGGTTTAACTTCACTCAAATATATTGTATTGGGTGACGGCCACGTGCGCGCCTAACATCAAAATGATTGCCATTTTAGGCGGCACTTTCAACCCCATTCATTTGGGGCATTTACACCTCGCTAATCAACTTCAAACAAAGCTAGGCTTCGACAGCATTCGCTTTATGCCAGCCGCATTACCTGCGCTAAAAGATGCCCCCAGCGCAACGGCTGAACAACGCGCAGAGCTGGTGAAAATCACCATCGAAAATCAGGTTCACTTCACACTCGATACTCGAGAACTCTCAAGATCAGGTACTTCTTACACGATCGACACTTTAATTTCTTTACGTGAAGAATTAGGCAATGAAGTCAGTATTTGCTGGCTGATGGGTTCCGATGCTTTTGCACATCTTAATGCTTGGCATCGCTGGCAAGAACTTTTGAATTACGCGCATTTGGTGGTGGTAAAACGCCCACACATTGATGACTTATCTAAGTTAAATCCCGAGATTAAAAAATTACTGAACACACATGAAGCCAAGCATGCCAAAGAAATTAAACAGCATGCAAACGGGAAAATTTTGATTCAAGAAGTTGCTGCATTAGATATTTCATCAACTCAAATTCGTGAAAACATTGCTCATGGAAAAGATGCTAGCGCGCTTGTTACTCCAGCAGCGCTTCAATACATACAGTCACATCAATTATATAAGCAGGTTTAATGGATACTTTTAGTCACGCACTTTGGGGTTATGGCTTATTCGGCTATAAACGTTATGCGGTTTTAGCCATGCTGTTTGGTGCCATGCCAGATTTAATTTCGTTTGGTGCGTTTATGTTCTTACAAATTGCAGAAGGCACTTGGCATTTTGGAAAGCCAGCACTTGAAAGCTTACCTGCTTGGTTATTCACCAATTACTCACTAGGCCACAGTTTTATTATTTGCATCCCCATCATTGCGATGGTGAGTTTGTGGAAAAAAGGAATCGCTTTTGCAATGCTAGCGTGGCCTTTTCATATCATCTTGGACTTTCCGTTTCACTCAAAAGCCTTTTTTGCGACACCGATATTTTGGCCACTTTCAGATTTTAGAATCGATGGAATTCCTTGGTCACATTGGTATATTTGGTATCCCAATATCGCAGGTGTTTTGATTTTACTGACTTACCGCTATCGCCAAAATAGTAAGCTCAAATCTGCGAAAAACTAGGCTCTTCATTCCAAGCAACATCGGCAATACATGGCGCCTTAATCATTGCTTTTAAGGTCGCAATGTTTTCTTCAAGCACAGTCATATTTGGATCCATACGATTCGCCACCCAACCAACTAAATTAAGCCCAGCTGCTTTAATCGAGCCGGCCGTCATCAACGCATGATTGATACATCCCAATCGAATACCCACCACGAGGATTACAGGAAGATTAAGTTTTATCGCTAAATCTGCCATGGTTTCTTGTTGGTTAATCGGCACACGAAAACCACCAGCGCCCTCAACCACTAAAACGTCAGCTTGTGATTTTAAGCCGTCAAAAGCTAGCTGAATTTTTTCTAGGGAAATATTAATGCCTGCCTGCTCAGCGGCAATATGTGGTGCGATGGCAGGCAAAAAGGCATAAGGATTAACATCTGATAGCGCCGTCTGCACATTGCTTGCGGCAACCAGCGCATCCACATCACCGTGACGCAACTCACCATTAACGCTTTCACAACCAGCAGCGACAGGCTTCATGCCTATAGTTTTATATCCTTGCTCTACAAAATGGCGCACCAAAGCAGAGGCAATATAAGTTTTACCAACATCTGTGTCTGTGCCTGTCACAAAAAAACCTAATTTATTTTTTGCCATGAAAAGTCACAGGTGCAAAACCCGCCTCTAAATCTATTTTAGTTTTTGGTCGACTAGCGGGTTTCCATGCGTGTCCGTAAACCACTTCAAACGTCGCAGGCAATTTACCCTCTCGTCTGAATTGCTCGTAATTCGCTGTGATTTTTTTCAAAAAATCACGTCCTTGCAAACCACGTCTGCGACCATCTGCGGCATTATGCGCACCAATCGCTTTTAAATCACGCATTACATCGATGGCATTTTCATAAGTCAGCACCACACGCTCAACGTCGAGCACAGGTGCAGAAAAACCAGCACGCACCAAAGCATCTCCAATATCATGCATATCAAAGAAGCGACTCACACTCACGCGCTCACCATCCGTTTTTGAAGCCGCACGCAGCTCCTTAAGCGTGTCAGGACCTAAAGTACTAAATGTCAGCAAGCCATCCGTGCGCAACACACGGTGCATCCCTGCAAAAGCAGCATCTAAATCGTTACACCACTGAATGGCCAGGTTAGAAAAAATCATATCGACACTTGCATCAGCTAAAGGCAATTGCTCAATATCTGCACACAATAAATTTTGCTGCGCTTGCCCGAAAACTCGCTTAATGCGATTGGCCAAACTAGCGTTAACCGATTGTGTTTTCTTCAACATCCCTAAAGCCAAATCTAAAGAAACCAGTTCGGCTTTAGGATATTTTTTCATTAGCGCAGCGCTTGATGACCTCTGCCACAGCCTGCATCCAAAATGTGTGTTGGCTGCATGGCCACCAAATCTAAGCGACTTAACATTTCAGTACGCACGAATTTTTGCAACACGGCAGCCGCATCGTAAGTCTCAGCTGCGCGATCAAATGAATCACGAACGCGTGACTTATCGATGCTGTAAATATCGTGTTGAGGGGTAGTGTCGCTCATGCTTTTAAGAACTCAGTTACTTGTTGTGTAAAATCTTGTGGGTGAGAAATAAAAGGCTCATGTGCTGCGCCTTTTATCACGTGTAATTCTGCTTGCAACAACTGCTGCGACATCCACCGTGCGGCCGCAACTGGGGCCAACTTATCATGTTCACCGTGAATCAATAGCGTTGGAATGTCCATACCAATTAAAGCCTGCCGCAAATCTGATGTACGTAAGATGTCCAGTGCCCCTAGCAGACCTTGCTGATTCGGAAGTGGCCTCGAGGCAAGTGCCTCACGTAATATTTTCGAAGTGGCTCTTGCATTTTTACTGCCCATTGCAATCAGCGCTAAAAGCTTATTCATCGTGCCTTGATAATTTTGCACAGCACCCGCAAAAAAACTTTCGAAAACCTCTTGCGGCATCCCGTGCGACCAATCATCACGTTGCATAAAACAAGGGGTGCTACCAACTAAAATTAATTTTTTAACTGGGGTGATTAAAGCCACCTTACTGGCAATCAATCCACCTAAAGACCAGCCCAAAACATAAGCATTTATTGGCATTTGTTTAGCGATTTTTTCTGCAACTGTATGTAAGTGATAAACATCTATATTTTCGCTATGTCCCATGCCAGGCAAATCAACTAGATGAAGTTCAAAATGCTGACTAAGTAAGTCACGTGCTTGCATCCACATGTCACTGTGCATGCCCCAGCCATGAATCATGACGAGTGGCTCACCCTGCCCTATTTTTTCAATGTGTAAGCTCATACAATCACAATGTTTCTTCTGCTTCATGCAGAGCATTAATTAATTGGCGAACATCTTCAACACTATGCGCAGCAGAAATAGAGACTCGCAATCGGGCGGTATCTTTAGGAACAGTTGGAGGACGTATCGCTGGCACTAAAATACCGCGCGCCAATAAAAATTGGCTTAGATTGAGTGCTGCTTGATTACTGCCAACCAAGACTGGTTGTATCGCAGTGATTGATGGCATTAGTTGCCATTTTTTTAACTTTAATTCTGATTTAAACAAATGAATTAATGACTGCAAATGTTGGTGTCGCTCGGCATCAGTGCGCATCACCTCAACTGATTTCACTAAGGCCGCTGCTAAGGCAGGTGGGCTAGCCGTTGTATAAATATAGGTCTTCGCTGATTGAATTAGATAATCAATAATTGTGGCATCCGCCCCAACAAAAGCACCAGCCACCCCTGCCGCTTTACCTAAGGTTGCCATGTAAATAACACGCGAAGATTGCACATTAAAATAATCTAAAATGCCTCGCCCTTGCTTACCCAATACACCAAAACCATGGGCGTCATCTAACAACAAATAGGCATCGTATTGTTCGCACAGCACAAGCAACTCAGGCACTGGCGCAAAGTCGCCATCCATACTAAATACAGCATCGACAACAACAAGCTTACGATTAGAAGTGCTTTGCTTTAATAGCTTTTCTAGCTGGGCTAAATCTTGATGCGCGTAACGATGCAATGTTGCACGTGACAACAACGCAGCATCGTTCAAAGAAGCATGATTAAGCTTATCTGCAAAGATGGCATCATCACGTCCCATCAAAGCGGCAACAATGCCCATATTGGCCATATAGCCCGTGCTAAATAACAAGCCTGCAGGCAAACCAATAAAGTCAGCTAAAGATTGCTCTGCTTGATGATGGAATTGATGATGGCCAGTAATAAGATGTGATGCGCCGCCGCCAACGCCAGCTTCAACAGCGGCCGCTTTAAAGGCAGCAATGAGCGCAGGATGGTTAGCCAATCCCAAATAATCATTACTTGCGAACGAAAGGAGAGGCTCACCGTCCGCTACTAAATGTGCGGACTGTGGACTTTGCAATAAGCGACGTTGGCGTTGTAAGCCCGCTTCTGCACGTTCGCTCAATTCGATTTTTAATTGATTAATCATGTGAACTACGAGGCAAACATCAAATTGCCCCGCACCTCAATTAGATAGGATGTAATCCAAGTTTTGCGAATAATTGCTTATCCGCCTCTGCTTCTGGATTGCCTGTGGTCAATAATTTTTCACCATAAAAAATAGAATTAGCACCGGCTAAGAAACAGAGCGCTTGAATACCTTCATGCATGCTTTGACGGCCTGCTGAAAGACGCACAAAACTTTGCGGCATGGTAATACGTGCTGCTGCTATGGTTCTAATAAACTCAAACTGATCTAAGTCATCAACGCCGTGCAAAGGTGTACCTTCAACTTGCGTCAGTAAATTGATAGGCACACTTTCTGGTGGACGCTCCATATTAGCCAATTGCGCCAATAAGCCAGCACGCGGATTGCGGCTTTCACCCATCCCAATAATGCCGCCACAACATACATTAATATCAGCTTCGCGAACGCTATCTAGGGTATCTAAACGATCCTGATAGGTACGCGTGGTAATAACATCACCGTAAAACTCTGGTGCGGTATCTAAGTTATGGTTGTAGTAATCCAACCCAGCCTCTTTCAACTGAGAAGCTTGGCCTTCTTTAAGCATTCCTAAAGTTGCACAGGTTTGTAGGCCCATGGCTTTTACTTCCGAAATCATTTTAAGCACAGGCTCTAAATCTTTTTGTTTAGGACTACGCCATGCTGCACCCATACAGAAACGACTCGCACCGCTTTCTTTAGCAGCTCGCGCTGCCGCTAATACCTCATCGATTGGCATCAATGGCTCATTCTCAACATCGGTATGATATCGAGCAGCTTGTGGGCAATATCCACAATCTTCTGAACAACCACCTGTTTTAATCGAAAGTAAGGTACTCACTTGCACGCCATTAGGATCAAAATTTTCACGGTGAACCGTTTGTGCGCGATGCATCAAATCGTTAAATGGCAATTCAAATAGCTCAACAATTTGCGCTACGCTCCAGCGCTTTTCAGTTTCCACTGGCGGCACATTACGCTTAATTGAACTTGCTTCGACTGTACTAATATTTAACTCACTCATGCGTCATGCTCCACTGTCATATCTTGCCAATTGTATTTACCCGCTAACCATATATCGCGAATACCTAAAGGCACCACGATTAAAACACTTAAACCCCAGGCAATAGAGCCCAAAATAATCCAACCACCAATCGCCTTTGCAATTAAAGGTCCGAAGAAACAAAGCACAACCACTAAAATTCCAAAAACCCCGTAAAATCGATATCCAGAATATTTAAGAAAATCACAGACTTTAGGGTTAGGGTGGCAAGCCGCAGCCGCATACATAAAAATAGATGCCGCTACCCATATAATCATTGGAATAATTAAAGGCAAAGTCAGTACTGCAAGAATTGAAAAAAAAGTGAATCCTTGCGCAGCACGCATTTGTTGCTTAGCGGTACAGAGATTTTTTTGAGTTTCAGAATTGGTTGAAGCTGCATTCGTCATTTCAGATTGCTTTCAGCTATTAAGAATAGACAAATTATACATTGTTAAGCACATGGACAATAATTGAATAACATTTGGTCAAAATTTAATCATTTGTTTAAAAATGCGCTATTTCCGCAAGTTTGCCTACTGTGCAAAGCGCCAAGTAATGGCGACTCTGGCATCCGCCAAGCCCGTCAATGAAAGATCGCGTCAATAATATGAAAGGCACTTTTATATGCAATGAATATCCGACTGGAAGCAATCTGATACTGCTTGATGATGTAATGACAACAGGTGCAAGTTTGAACGCCTTGGCAAAAGCAGTGAAAGCAAAAGGCGCGGCTCATGTAGAATGTTGGCTTATTGCAAGGACAATCCCTAAATAATTATGTTTGATATTGTTTTATTTGAACCAGAAATCCCGCCCAATACAGGCAACATTATTCGCTTATGCGCCAATACCGGGGCGCAATTACACTTAGTGAAGCCACTAGGATTTGAATTAGAAGACAAACAACTTAAGCGCGCAGGATTGGATTATCACGAATTTGCCACGCTCAAAGTCCACGAAAATTGGGATGACTGCAAAGCAGCCTTGGCAGGCAAACGTATGTTTGCAATTACCACCAAAGGCAGCACCACACATAGCGAAGTAACATTCAAAGCAGGGGATGTTTTTGTATTTGGCCCAGAAACACGCGGGCTACCAGAAGAAATACGTAATGAATTTTCAGCAAGCAATCGACTCAGATTGCCAATGCTGCCTGACAGCCGTAGCTTGAATTTATCAAACTCAGCCGCAGTATTGCTATATGAAGCTTGGCGACAAATTGGTTTTGAGGGCGGCGTTTAGCGCCTCAAAAGACACTAAAATGACTCTTCTTTTTGCTCGCGACCTAGTAAATCCATCACTGCATCGCGCGGTGACTTACCGTGAGACAACACTTGATCAACTTCATGCGTAATCGGCATATCCACACCCAAATCTTGCGCACGCTTCACCACTTCACGAGCGGTATAGACACCTTCAGCCACATGACCCAAAGTCTCTAAAATTTCAGCCAAAGGCTTGCCACTCGCCAACTGCAAACCCACTTCACGGTTACGTGAATATTGACCAGTACAAGTTAGGATTAAGTCCCCAGCCCCGGCTAGTCCCATGAAAGTATCTTTTTGACCACCAAGCGCGATACCAAAACGGGTCATCTCTGCCAAGCCACGGGTAATTAAAGCTGCACGCGCATTGTTACCAAACTGCATCCCATCTGAAATCCCTGCAGCAATCGCCATGACGTTTTTTAACGCACCACCAACAGCAACCCCTGCAACATCCATGCTGGTATAAACACGTAAATTCCCGCCATGAAGTGCAGCACCTGCCATTTGTGCGAAGTCAGGGTGATTAGCCGCTAAAGTTACTGCAGTAGGCAAGCCGCGCACCAATTCTGCCGCAAAACTAGGGCCAGATAACGCGCCCCAAGCCTGCACATCGCCAAGCTCCTCAAATGCAACCTCATGAGGAAGTTTTGCACTTATAGGCTCAAGACCTTTATTTGCCCAAATCACTGGCACGTTGATGCCAAGTTTTTTTATATCTTGCAAGATTGCGCGGAAACCAGATGTTGGCACTACCGATAAAATAAAGTCAGCATCTTGCAACGCAATTGCTAAATCAGATTCAACACTTAAACGATCATTAAATTTAAAGTCACCTAGATATAATGGATTGGAACGTACTTTACGCATGCCATCGACATGCGAAGTTTTACGCGCCCATAAACAAACATCGTGTTTATGACTAATATGCATAGCCAGAGCGGTTCCCCAGGCGCCAGCACCTAACACAGCAATTTTCATCAATAATCCTTTAGTTGCTTATCCAGAAATCAAAAAGCGAGACTATCGCTAGCCTCGCTTTTGAATTTTGCATTTAACACCAACACTCAAAAATTAGTGTGTTGTTTTATCAGCTTCAGCTTGCGCTTGTTGTTGCTTCTGTTGCGCATACAAAGCTTCAAAGTTAATTGGGCTTAAAACCACTGATGGGAAGCCAGCACGTACTGACAAATCAGAAACAACTTCACGTGCATACGGGAATAGAATATTCGGGCATGTGATGCTGAAAATGATTTCCAAGTTATCTTCTGGCACATTGTGCACTTGGAAAATACCTGCTTGAGCAACTTCAATCAAAAATACTGTTTTATCTGCAAGCTTAGAAGTCACAGTAATCGTTAACACGACTTCATAAACGCCTTCATCTAACTTGCTTGCTGAGTTACTGATCTCGATGCCAACTTGTGGCACTTCACGCTCAGTAAAAATTTGTGGTGCATTAGGAATCTCTAATGACAAATCTTTCACATACAATTTTTCAATGCCGAAACCAGGTTGTGGCATTTGGCCTTCTGCTTGGGTTTCTGCTGTTTGGTCTGCTGCACTCGTTGCCATAACTAATCCTAAATTTAATAATGAGAGGTTATTGGATAATATCAAAACGCTATTTTAACTGATGATGCTAGTAATTGCTTAGAATCGCAATTTTTATGCTTGAGCCAACAAAGGATCCAAGCCTCCAGTCTGATCCAAAGCACGCAAATCATCGAATCCACCTACATGATGATCCCCAATGTAAATCTGCGGCACAGTGCGACGGCCCGTTTTTGCCATCATGATATCTCTTTGCTCAGGATCTAAATCGATTCGAATTTTCTCGATATCTGTCACGCCTTTACTGTTTAAAAGCTTTTCTGCATTTAGGCAAAATGGACAACTTGCGCTTGTAAACATCACAATCTTCGACATGAACTTTCCTTTTTTAAATAAACAAATCAATTATCAGCCCAGAATTGTACAGAAGAATTGGCATATCACATCAACGAAGGTTAAAGAAAGAAGCCTAAATGCTTATAAAATCAGCGACAACAGAAAAATTAATGCAGATTTATTAGTCGAAAATCACTAAAATAACATATCAAACTCAATAGCCTTTGGAAATTCAAAAGTATGCACGTCACACCTGTTGTTTTACTCATTCTGGATGGATTTGGTTATCGCGAAGACATCACTGACAACGCGATTGCTCAAGCCAACAAACCAAACTGGGACAAACTCTGGGAAACTTATCCTCACACTTTAATCAATGCTTCAGAAAGCTTTGTCGGATTGCCAGAAGGCCAAATGGGCAACTCTGAAGTTGGGCATCTCAACATTGGTGCTGGACGTATCGTGTTTCAAGAATTTGAGCGTATCAACAATGCTATCAGCAGCGGTAGTTTTTTCAAAAATGACGTATTGATTGAAGCGACTAATAAAGCCAAACAAAACGATAAAGCGCTTCACATATTAGGATTAGTCTCAGATGGCGGCGTCCATAGTCACCAAGATCATATCTATGCCATGATTAAAATGGCGGCGGCACAAGGCCTAACTAAAATTTATGTGCATGCATTCTTAGACGGGCGAGACACCCCACCAGTTAGCGCTAAACCTTATCTTGAAAAACTAGAGCAAGAGATCGCAAAAATAGGCGTAGCCAAAATTCTCTCTGTCTGCGGTCGCTATTATGCAATGGATAGAGATAAACGTTGGGAGCGCGTGCAGCCGGCTTACCAAATGCTTACTGAAGGCAAGGCAGAATTTATAGCGGAAACTGCAACAGAAGCTTTAGCACAAGCTTATGCACGAGGTGAAAATGATGAGTTTGTGAAAGCAACTGCAATTCGTGCAAATGGTGAAACGCCTGTTTTTGTAGAAGACGGAGACGTGATTGTTTTCATGAACTTCCGCTCAGATCGTGCACGTCAAATGACAAGCTGCTTTTTAGATCCTAATTTTGATGGGTTCAAACGAAACAAACTCCCTAAGCTAGCAGGTTATTACACCCTCACCATGTACGACAAAAACGAAGTGAATGCAAAAGCTGTGTTTCCACCTAGCGATGTCAATAACACCTTTGGTGAATATATCTCCGGACTCGGTCTCAAGCAATTACGTATCGCAGAAACTGAAAAGTATCCACACGTCACTTTCTTTTTCAACGGCGGCGAAGAAAAGGTATTCAATGGAGAGGATCGCATCTTGGTCCCATCGCCTAAAGTTGCGACTTACGATTTACAACCCGAGATGAGTGCATTTGAACTCACTGATAAATTAGAGGCCGCAATTATCAGTAATAAATATAGCGCGATCATTTGCAATTACGCTAACTGCGATATGGTTGGTCACACCGGCATTATGTCTGCTGCAATTAAAGCCGTTGAGACTTTAGATACTTGTATTGGGCGCATCGTAAAAGCGGCACAAAGTGTTGGCGGTGAAGTCATTATTACTGCAGATCACGGAAACGTTGAAATGATGCAAGACGTTACGAATAACCAACCACATACGCAACATACGACTAATTTAGTGCCTATGCTATACATCGGTCGCCCAGCAACAGCTGCAGCATCAGGGGCGCTTTCTGATTTATCTCCAACACTGTTAAAAATGATGGGCTTGCCACAGCCGGCTGAAATGACAGGTCATGCTTTAATTCAATTTAATTAAAATATATGTTCAACTCAAGAAAATTTATTAAACAGCTACTGTTTATAAGCCTTGCCCTTCCGCTGTTAAGCATCAGCTTGGGTGGACATGCGGCCAACAAATCAGAAAATACCAAAGTAGAGAAATCAAAAAAAGCCGAAAAAACACAGCATAAAAAGTCAGCGCCTAGAAAAATGGTGCCTGATGAAAAAAATGCAAAGAAAATATCTAATGAAAAACCAAAAGAAAGTTTATCTAACATCCATGAGCGCATAGAAAAACTCAAGAAAGATTTAGATCAAACTAAAGAAGCGCATGCCGACGTCGCTGATGCGCTGAAAAAAAGTGAAAAAGCGATTAGCGAAACCAATCGAAAACTTTTTGAGATTAAACAAGATCATCAAAAATACAGCGAGACTCTACAGGCACTACAACAAAAAAAATCAAGCTTAGAAACCACGCTAGGTCAGCAACAATCACAACTTAGCAAACAGCTTTACCAACAATACGTCCATGGTGAAACGCAATATTTGCCGATTATTTTAGATGCCAAAAATCCGAGTGAGATTTCCAGACAACTACAATATTTGTCTTACGTTGGCCATGCGCGCAGTGATTTAATAGATTCCATGCAACATAATTTGGGCAAGGTTACAAAGCTCAATGAGGAAACAGCAACCACGCTTAAACAAGTCGCTGAATTAAAAAACCAACAAGAAGCTGCTAAGCAAAATTTAGAAAAAGAGAAAGAAAATAAAGCAAAAGTGTTAGAAACACTTTCGTCAAAAATCGATGCTCAGCGCAATGAAATTAATAAGCTAAAACGTGATGAAAAGAATCTATCAGATTTAGTTGAGAGACTAGCAAAAGCTGCACAAACAAAAGCTTCCCCTAAGAAATTAACAACATCAACGAGCAAATCAGATCAAACTTCAGTAGCTACCCGCACTGAAGAAAAAGTGTCTAGCCAACCAATCACCGTTGCTAAGAACGAAACACTTCCAAGTGCTGGGTTCGATGGCGGTGACTTTTCAGCACTTCGTGGCAAGCTACATCTGCCAGTCAGAGGAGAGGTTAGCAATCGCTTTGGTGCAACGCGTGAAGACACTGGCGTCACCTGGAAAGGTTTGTTTATTCGCTCGGCAGAAGGTAGCGAAGTGAAATCCATTGCGAACGGAAAAATTGTATTTGCTGACTGGATGCGCGGCTTTGGGAATTTACTCATCATCGACCACGGAGATGGCTACATGAGCTTGTATGGTAATAACCAAGCACTACTCCGAAAAATGGGGGATACGGTTAAGTCTGGAGACACCATTGCTTCTGTAGGCAATAGCGGCGGGAATGAAACTGCTGGTTTGTATTATGAATTACGCAAACAAAGTAAACCATTTGATCCAATGAGCTGGAGTGTTGCTCGATAATTAAGCAAGCGCTTTTGCAACCTCACGCACTAGCGAAGGACCGCGATAAATTAGGCCGCTATAAACTTGTACCAAACTAGCACCAGCTTCAATTTTCTCAATAGCATCAGCGCCGCTCATAATTCCACCCACACCAATAATTGGCAATTCCCCAGCCAACTGATTGGAAAGATGACGAATTACTTGACTGGATTTATCTCGCACAGGTGCTCCTGATAAACCACCAGTCTCAGCGCCATTCTTCATACCTTCAACACCCTCACGCGACAGTGTTGTATTCGTTGCAATTACCGCATCGAATTGATGTGCCTTTAATAAATCTGCGATTTCAATAATCTGCTCATATTCTAGATCCGGTGCAATTTTTAGAGCAATCGGTACATACTTACGATGCTTTTGTGTCAATGCAGTTTGTTCCGCCTTTAAAGTTCCCAACAAAGCATCTAAGGCTTCTTTCTCTTGAAGCTGACGTAAATTTTTAGTGTTAGGCGAAGATATATTGACCGTAATGTAACTTGCGTAACGGTAAACTTTACGCATACAAATCAAATAATCATCAACAGCTCGCTCATTCGGCGTATCAAAATTCTTACCGATATTAATGCCAAGAATACCTCGATATTTCGAGGCTTTAACATTCTGAATAAGCTGATCAACCCCTAGATTATTAAATCCAAAACGATTGATGATTCCTTGCGCTTCTTTCACTCTAAATAATCTAGGCTTTGGATTCCCAGGCTGTGGTCGCGGCGTCACAGTTCCGACTTCAATAAAGCCAAAACCTAATGCAGCCATGCCATCAATGAATGCGCCATTTTTATCCAATCCTGCAGCGAGTCCTACTGCATTAGGAAAAGTAAGCCCCATTACTTGACGAGGAATGCCATGCACAGGCTTATATAAGCTGCTGAGCAAACCAATCTGCTCAGCAAGCTTAAGGCTTTTAAGCGTTAAATCATGTGCATATTCAGCATCAAGCTGAAACAAAAATGGCTTTATGAGTGCGTAGGTATTCATTAAATTAATTCTAAATTGGACAGTTAATTACTTTAAATTTTCCGTCAATCAATCACACTCATGAACAATAATTTGCTCAGAAAGCCTTATCATTCTTTCAACCGGCGTCACCCAAACAATACCATCACCGACCTGCCCAGTATGACCAACCTCTACCAAAATTTGCAAAGCACCTTCAACCAAGTCGTCTGGCAAAACCATTTCCACTCGGACCTTAGGGCTATAATCAGTCAGCTCTTCAATAATCCCTTGGGAAGGCTTAGCGCAATGCGGTCCGCAACCTTCCACTTTAGAGATCGTCATACCTGGGAAGCTTTTAATATTTCTAAAAGCCGAGCGTACTTTAGCCAATCGGCTCGGCTGTATGACAGCTTTAATTTCTTTCATCATTTTAAAAACTTCCTCAAATTAGGCTTCAACTCTTTTTTCTTCGAATTTACGATACAAGGTTGGGACCACTACTAAAGTCAGCAAAGTAGATGTAATCAACCCACCAATAACAACGATTGCTAATGGACGCTGAATTTCAGAGCCTGGGCCAGTAGCAAACAGGAATGGAACCAGTCCTAACATAGCAACAGTAGCAGTCATCATCACAGGTCTAA